>Ga0310812_10000807_pt1 | contig 11105 bp, 13 predicted proteins | sample NN3metagenome_FD_205747 | JGI IMG/M metagenome (GOLD analysis project Ga0310812, IMG submission 205747) | Soil microbial communities from experimental microcosm in Duke University, North Carolina, United States - NN3 | ecosystem: Engineered > Artificial ecosystem > Soil microcosm > Unclassified...
CAAAGTGAAGCTCATCAAGCTCACGCACCGGCCGCCCAACTACGAAACCCCGGTCAGCTATTTCAACGAGCTGTTGACGCCGAACGATGCGTTCTTCGTCCGCTATCACCTCGCCAACATTCCCGACGTGAGCGCGGCGTCGTGGCGCTTGAAGGTCGGCGGCGAGGCGGCGGCGACGTCGTTCGAGCTCACGCTCGACCAGCTCAAGAACGACTACAAGGCCTACGAGGTGGTCGCGGTCAACCAGTGCTCGGGCAACCGGCGCGGCATGTTCAGCCCGCACGTCGCCGGCGTCGAATGGGGCCCGGGCGCAATGGGGAACGCGCGCTGGAAGGGCGCGCGCTTGAAGGATGTGCTCGACAAGGCCGGCATCAAGAAGGAGGCGGTCGAGATCGTCTTCGACGGCGCCGACGGCCCGATCCTCGACAAGACGCCCGACTTCGTGAAGAGCATCCCGGTCTGGAAGGCGATGGATGAGAACGTGCTCGTCGCCTACGAGATGAACGGCAAGCCGCTGCCGCATTGGAACGGCTTCCCCGCGCGCATCGTGGTACCGGGTTGGACCGGCACCTACTGGATGAAGCACGTCGTCTCGATCATGGCGGAAACGAAGCCGTTCTCGGGCTTCTGGATGAACCCGGCCTATCGCGTGCCGGTCGGCAAGTTCCCCGTCGTCGACCGCTTCCTCACCCAGGAAACCGCGGCCAACACGCCGATCACCGAGATGGTCGTGAACTCGCTCATCACCAATCTCGCCGACGGCCACAAGTCGAAGCCACGCCAGCCCATCGAGGTGAAGGGCATCGCGTGGGACGGCGGCTACGGCATGGCCGCGGTCGAAGTGTCGATCGACGGCGGCGCGAACTGGAGCCGCGCCGCGCTCGGCCAGGATGCGGGGCGCTTCTCGTTCCGCCAGTGGAGCTTCAAGTTCACGCCCGGCAAGGCCCGCAAGGTCGATGTGATGGTGAAGGCAACCAACAAGATCGGCCAGAGCCAGACGCCGGCGCTGATCCTCAATCCGGCCGGTTACCACCATAACGTGATCCAGAAGATCACGATCGACGTCGCGTGAGGGAGGGGGCCATGAAGACAGCAACGCTCGCGTTCGCCATCATCCTCGCCGCGCTGCCGGCGGCCGCGCAGGAGGGGGGCGTCACGCTCAAGAAAGGGCCGGGTCTCGACGTCGTCGAAACAAATTGCGGCTCGTGCCACACGCTCGACTACATCCGGATGAATTCGCCGTTCATGGACGAGAAGGCGTGGGATGCCTCGGTCACCAAGATGATCAAGGCTTTCGGCGCGCCGATCGACCAGGCGAACGTGAAGCCGATCATCGAGTATCTCGCGAAATATTACGGCAAGGCGCCCTGATGCCTCGCGGCGGCAAGGCGGCATTACGCGAAGGGCGACCCGAAAAGCGGCCCTTCGCGCGTTTCTCCGTCTGGTCTTTATCTACGTCGCGCGCCGGAAACGGACGCACTCAGCGTGCGAGGCGACGCAACGCGGTCAGTAGCGGTAATAGCGGCCGGTGTAGGGATCGTAATTGTAGGCGGGCGGCGGCGCGTAGGTGTAGCCCGACGGCGGATAGGCGTACTGGCTCGGATAGCTCTCCCACAGCGGGATGCCGAGGAAATCGACCGCGTGCGCCGGCGCGGCGAGTCCCGCCACGCCGATCAATGCGGCCGCGATCATGCCGAGGCGCATGGCCATCTCCTTCGTTTGTCGTGCGGCGAGATAGCAACGATCCGCGCGCCCGCGGCGCACGGCCGCATCACCAAGCCTTGATCGGCATCAGCGGCCGAAGCGGTGGCCGCGTTCCGAGCGATCGAGGTAATCGCTGCCGTAAAGCGGATCGGATTGCAGCGAAGGCCGGTAGGGCGGGCCGGGATTGGCCGTGCCGGAGGGCGGCCGATCGTAGCGGAGGCTGTAGGACGGCCCGTAATACCAAAGCGAGGGCGGCTGCGAAGGGCCGCCAAGAGGGCTGGTGCCGAAGCCGAGCGAGCGCGGCGCGGAAAGCTCAGCCGCGAGCGCAGTGGCGGCGGAGGCCGCGGCGAGCGCGGCGAAGACCAGACTCTGCAATACCAGCCGGCGAATCCTGGCGTCGCTCCGCTGCGGCATCGTCTACGCGCAGGATATGGGCGCGAACGCGCGCGGGAGCAAGAGCGGCTCCATTGCGGAACCGCACTTGCCGTGACATGGATTTCCGATCGCTGCCGGCTCGAGTCGACGCGCCGATCGCGGCCGGCGGCGTCCGGATTACTTCGGCGTCGTGCCCTGGTTCGGGGGCTGCTGACCCTGCGCCGGCTCGCCGGTCGACGGCGGCGCGCCCGGCTTCACGTTGGCGGGCGGCTGCGTGCCTTCGTCCGGCGGCGCGCCCGGCTTCACGTTGGGCTGCTGCTGCCGCAGGCGCGTCGTCGCGCGCACGCGTTTCGCCGGTGCCTGATAGTACATGCGCTGCTGCGTCGCGGGCTGCGCCGCGCTCGGCGGCATCGCGCCCGGCTGCATCGTGGGCTGATCGACGAACTTGCCGGGCTCGTATTGCCCGGTGCTGTCGCTGCTCCAATAGGTCGTCGTCTTGGTGCCCCAGCTCTTGGTCGGACCTTCGGCTTGGCTCGAGACCGGGGCGCCGGCGGCAAGGGCGAAGCCCACGGCGCCGGCGATAAGTGTCGGATTGATGCGCATCACGCTGTCTCCATTTCGCGCGTTGCCCCATCGAATTACGTCTCGCGCGCGTGATCGCTTCCGGGAAGACGTTCACTAATGTTTGACTCCGCGCGCTTTTCCATAGCGCGGGTGATGGGCCGTCGCCGGCCGGGGCGCGGAAGAAGATTTCGCCGGCTCACTCCGGCCGGGTCGTGCGGCCAACGGGGCGGCCGCGGCCCGGCAAGTTATGGATGATGCCGCGGTCGCGCGCATCCATCTCGCGGATTGTCCACTCGACCACGCGCTTCATGACGCTGCCGAGCGCCTCGTCGAAGCCCTCGACAAGTTTGTCGATATCGGCCGTCTCAACCGTGTAAGTGCGTTCGAAGCTGCGGTTGGCGACGATCTCGCGCGCCGGCATCCTGACCAGCTTGACGTTGACGACGATTCGAATCAGCGGCTTTTCGGAGTCGTAGAGCTGCGCCTCGAAGTGCCGGAGCTCGCCTTTGAGGATGTAGTCCGAGCGCAGGCCGGAACCCTCGCGACCGACCGAGACGATCTTGCCCGAGTTCTCGAACGACTCGATGATCTTGGTTTGGACGAGACGCGGCGCCACGTCGGTCCATTCCGAGCGCGCATAATAGTCGAGCGTGGTCGGGCGCTGCTTGACCGCGATGCGGCTGGTGGTGAGGCCCGACGCGGCTTCCAGCGTCTCGACCACGAGCTGGGAGCGCACGCGCGGCAGCGTCGGATCGAAGGTGCTCTTGGGCGTGAGCTCGTAGAGCCGCGGCGGGTCGCGCGTGGCGCCGGGGATGAGGCTCTGGCACGCCGCCACGGCGAGCGCCGCGGCCAGCGCCAGCGGCGCGCGCAGCAGGGAGGGGGCGAGAGAGGGCATCATCAGCGTTGGCCACCCTGGGTTTCGAAGCCGCGTTGGCGATTCCCGAACAGGAACTGGGAGGGATCGCTTTCGACGCGGGTCAGCAGCCGGTCGAAGGTGCGGATGAATTTACGCATATCGGTCAAAAAGAGCGAGAACTCGTAGAGGCCTGTGGCGGCGAAATCGGCGATTGGGCGACGGTTATCGCGTACGATCTGGCGGGCATCGGCCATGAACGAGCTGATATTCTGCGAAGCCCTGTCGACCGCCTGGGACGCCTTGTCGAATTCGCCGAGCGAAGCCGTTGCGCGCTTGGCGAGATTGTTCAGCTCCTGCACCGGCGCGCGCGCTTCGCGGGCGACCGTCGTCATCTCGGTCGCGAGCCCGCGCAGCGAGACCAGTGCCTCGCTGGCGCCGCGCAAGATGCTCTTGAAATTCTCCTGGTTCTCCTTGTCGAGGAGAGCGGAGGCGCGGTCCGCGAGCTGCGTCACCGAGGCGATTGCCTTCGGAAACTCCTCGAAAATGCGCTCGAGCCCCGAGCTCTCGCCCTCGATCACGATCTTGCCGGCATCGCTGGCATCAACCTTCTTGCCTTCCACGCCGGGCTTGGGCGAACGCTTCAGCTGGACGAAGGGTGAGCCGGTCAGACCCTGGACCTCGAGCGAGGCGACCGTGTCGGTGTAGATGGGCGTATCGCGCGCGACGCGGATCTGGACCTCGATGACGTCGTCGCGCTCCTTCCATACGTCGACGTTGCGGACCTCGCCCTTGCTGATGCCGCGGTAGCGTACGGCCGCGCCGGGTGCCAAGCCGGTGACGTTGCCGGTGAAATGCACGCGATACGTGACGAGGTCCTTGCCGCCCTCGCCGCGGCCGAGCCACAGCACGAAGAACACGGCTGCGGCGACGAGGCCGAGTACGAACGCTCCGACGAGGACGTAGCTGGCGCGGGTTTCCATAGCGCATCACTCCCTGACGGCCGCGCGCCCGCGCGGCCCGTGGAAATACTCCTTGATCCAAGGATGCTGGTCCTGGAGCAACTCGTGGATCGTACCCACCTTGCACCGCTTGTCGATGAGGACCGCGATGCGGTCGGTGATCGAGACCAGCGAATCGAGGTCGTGCGTGACGAGAAACACGGTGAGGCCGAGGCTCTGCTGGAGGTCGCGGATCAGCATGTCGAAATCCGCGGCGCCGATGGGGTCGAGGCCCGCCGTCGGCTCGTCGAGGAAGAGAATCTCGGGATCGAGCGCCAGGGCGCGGGCGAGGCCGGCGCGCTTCCTCATGCCGCCCGAGAGCTGCGAGGGATACTTGGCGCCGGCATCGGCGGGCAGCCCCACCAGTCCGATCTTGAGATAGGCGATCTCGTTGATCACGTCCTTGGTCAGATCGGTGTGCTCCTGGAGCGGCACCGCGATGTTCTCGGCCACGGTGAGCGAGCTGAACAGCGCGCCGTCCTGAAACAAAACACCCCAGCGCCGCAGCAGGGCATCGGCTTCGCTGCGGCTCGCCGTCGCGGTATCGATGCCAAGCACCGTGATGCGGCCCGCGCGCCGACGGTTGAGGCCGACGATGGTGCGGAGCAAGACGGACTTGCCCGTGCCCGAGCCGCCCACGACTCCCAAGACCTCGCCGCGGTGGACGTCGAGGTCGAGATTGTCGTGAACGCGCTGCGTTCCGAATTGATTGACGAGCCCGCGCACCTCGATGACGTTGGCCTGGTCCATGCGCTCAGATCTCCAGGATCGAAAGCGCGATCGCGACGAAGGCGTCGAAGACGATGACGAGAAACACCGATTCCACCACCGACATGGTCGTGCGCGCGCCCACGCTCTCGGCGCTGCCGGCCACCTGGAGGCCTTCGAAACAGCCCACCAGCGCGATGATGAACGCGCAGAACGGCGCCTTCAGCATCCCGATCAGAAAAGTCTTGATCTCGATCGCCTCGTGCAGCGTGCGCACGAACGAGGTGAGAGAGATGTCGAGCGAAACCATGGCCATCAGCGCGCCGCCGGCGATGCCCATGATGTCGGCGTAGAAGGTGAGCAGCGGCAGCGTGATCATCATCGCCAGAATGCGCGGCAGGACGAGCACCTCGATCGGATTCAGCCCGATCGTCTGCATCGCGTCGATTTCCTGGTTGACCTTCATCGTGCCGATCTGGGCGGTGAAGGCGCTGCCCGAGCGGCCGGCGATGAGGATGGCAGTGATGAGAACGCCGAGCTCGCGCAGCACGGCCACGCCGACGAGATCGACCGTGTAGATCTCGGCGCCGAATTTCTTGAGCTGCACGGCGCCGATGAAAGCGACGACGACGCCGATCAGGAAGTTGAGCAGCCCGACGATGGGCAACGCGTTGAGGCCCGTCGTCTCGACGTGCTTCGCCACGGCCTTGAACTGGATACGCCACGGCATGGACGTGGCGCGGACGATGAGGATGAGGCTGAGCCCGAAGAAGGACAGCAGCTCTTTGCCCTTCTTGAGTCCCTGGATGACGATCTCGCCGACATTGGCGAGCGCCGCCAGCAGCGCGTGCGGCTTCGGCGGCGGCGCCAGGACGCCGATGCGAGCGAGCGCCTTCTCGACGCGGTCGAGGAGGGCGCGGTCGGCGGCGCGGCCGACGACGATTTCGGTCGAAAGGCCGAGCGCGTCGAGCCGGCGCTTGGTGTCGGCGACGAGCCAGGCGCCGCTGCTGTCGAGGATCGTCACCTTGGCGAGGTCGATGCGCGCCCGCGTGCGCCCGCCCAGCGCGGCGCGCGCCGGAATCGCCGCGCGTACCGCGCGCACGAGACGCGCGAGTTCGCGCATTCTCCATGCGCCGCCTGCGTTGAAAACGAGCGAGTCGCGCTCGTGCTTGCCTTCGAACCAGCCGGATTCCGGCGCCATCCGCCCCGTATCTTTTCCGTTGTCGGCGCCCCCGCGCGCGCCGGCGAGCCGCATCCCGCGCCTCGCTTGGCGCGGACGCTAGTGCATCGGGATTCACCCCGCAACTAGGCCGGTCGGCGCGGGCGGGAAGGACCGCGCGGCCGCGCGCGTCGCGGCTTCTTCCCTTGTGCATGGCACCCATGCACGCCGACCGCACCGCAACAGAACGTGGTTAATATGCCTTCAACATGAGCATTTGGTGACGAAAATTAGCCTTATTATACTGGGCCTTCCGTCGAAAACTCGTCTGTGTACAAACTTTTCAGCTTGATTTCGCGCTGCGGTATAGGCATATTTTGCAGCGCGACACGAGCCCCTCTGCTCTGCAGAGCGTGTCGTTGCACTTCTTGGGCGTTTCCTCCCTAGACTTGGGCCGCGCCGCAAGACGCGGCCCCTTTTTTTGTCTCGGGCCAAGCTAGGCCGCGGCGGGCTTTCGCGTGGTGCCGCGGCGCTTCCTGCCGGCGCCGCGGTGGAGCACGCGGTCGCTCGGCAGCACGGCGCCGGCCTCGAGTTCGGGCAGCTTCGCGAGCTCTTCGTAATAGGGCGCGAAGTCCGGCCGGGTCGCTTCGAACAATTGCTCGAAGCTGTCGATGACGAAATACGTCTCCTGGAACGCGTCGATGCGGTAGCGCATGCGCATGATGCGGAGCAGGTCGAAGCCGAGGCGGTTCGGCCCCGGGTGATCGAGGCAATATTCCGACTCTCCCTTCGAGGACACGATGCCCGAACCGTAGATGCGCAATCCCTCGGGCCGCGCGATCAGGCCGAACTCGACCGTGTACCAATAGAGCCGCGAGAGTTTCTCGAGCGCGCCTTGCTTCAAAGCCTTGAGGCCGCCCTTGCCATAGGCCTCCATGTAGTCGGCGAAGACCGGGTTCACGAGCAGCGGCACGTGGCCGAAGATGTCGTGGAAGACGTCGGGCTCCTCGATGTAGTCGAGCTGCTCGGGCTTGCGGATGAAGCAGGTCGAGGGGAAGCGCCGGTGCGCCAAGTGTTCGAAGAAGATGTTGTCGGGCACGAGGCCCGGCACGGCCACGATCTGGAACCCGGTCGCCTTGCCGAGCACGTCGTTCAAGCGCCGGAAGTCGGGAATGCCGTCGGCGGCGACGCCAAGGCGGGCCACGCCGTCGAGGTACTCCGGCGCCGCGCGCTTCTGCAGCAGCTTGGCCTGGCGCGCGAACAGAGTGCGCCAAATGCCGTGCTCCTCTCGGGCATAGCCGGGCCAGTCCTGGTCGATCGACCAATCCGGACGGCCCGAGCGGTTGACGAGCGTGGCCATGCAATCCTGCGCGAAGTGCCTACCGTGAATCTACGAACGGCGGCGCAGGCTGGCCAGAAGGCGGTGTCACAAACCGGCCTCCCATTTCGTCAATAAAGCCGACCACAGATGGAGGACTCCGCATGAGCCTGCGCCTTGCCTATTGGACCGTGGCCCCCGACGCCGTCGCCGCGATGCGCGGCGTCAGCAAATACATGCTCGAATGCGGCCTCGACCGCAATCTGGTCGATCTCGTCTACCTGCGCATCTCGCAGATCAACGGCTGTGCCTATTGCTGCGACCTGCACGCCAACGATCTGCGCAAGGCGGGCGAAAGCGAGCAGCGGCTCGATTGCCTTGCCGCCTGGCGCGAGGCTTCGTTCTTCAGCGCGCGCGAGCGGGCGGCGCTGGCCTGGGCCGAGTCGCTCACGCATGTCTCGGTCACACACGCGCCGGACGATGCGTATCAGGCCGCGCGGGCCGAATTCTCCGACAAGGAGCTGGTCGATTTGACCTTCGCCGTCGCGCTGATGAACGCCTGGAACCGCATCGCGGTGGGGTTCGGGCAGGGGCCGGCCGAGCGCAAGGCGAAAGCGGCGGCGGGCTGAATCTACTTCGACTTCGGCGGATCGGTGCGGTCGCCGTCGCCGAGCGAAAGCTGCATCATCACGCTGTCGAGCCAGCGGCCTTTCTTGCGGCCGACGGAGCGGAGATTGCCGGCGGGCTTGAAGCCCAACGCCTCGTGCAGCTTGATCGAGCCCGCGTTCTCGCTGTCGCCGATCACGGCGATCATCTGCCGGTAGCCGAGCGCCGTGCATTGCGCGATGAGCTCGGCCAGAAGCTTGCGGCCGATGCCGTGCCGCGCCGCCGACGGATCGACATAGATCGAATTCTCGACCGTGAAGCGATAGGCCGAGCGCGTGCGATAGGGCCCGGCATAGGCATAGCCGACGATATGTCCGTCGAGCTCGGCGACGAGATAGGGCAGGCGGCGGGAGAGATATTCGGACCGGCGCCGCATCAGTTCGGCGAGATCGGGCGGCTCCTCCTCGAACGAGCCGAAGCCGTGCATGACGTGGTGCGCGTAGATGCGCTGCACGGCCGGCATGTCGGCCTCGCGCGAGGGGCGGATCGTGACCTGCTTTGCCGGCGGCCCGGCCGTTTCGGGCTTGGCCGACGCCGTCTCGGCGCTCACCGTGCCAGCTCCTTGAGGTCCAGCGTCGCCAAATGCGCGACGAGCGCGGTCAGATGCGTCTTCACGGTCTCGAACGCGGCACGGCGGCCGTAGCTGTCCTCGTCCATGTAGAGCGCGCGGTTGATCTCGATCTGCAGCGCATGCTGGCCGCCGCCGGGACTGCCGTAGTGGCGCGTCGTGTAGCCGCCGGCATAGGGCATGTTGCGGTGGACGGCATAGCCGAAGCTCCGCAGCTTGGCCTCGGCGGCGAGCGTCAGCGCCGGATGGCAGGCGGCGCCGTAGGCATCGCCGAGCACGAAATCGACGCGGCGCGCGCCGGGGTCGCGGTCCATCGGGCCGCCCACCGAGGGCATCGAGTGGCAATCGACGACGACGGCGACGCCGAAACGCCGCTTGGTGTCCTCGACGAGCCGCATCAGCGCCGCGTGATAGGGGCGGTAATAGGTGTCGATGCGCGTCAGCGCCTCGGCGAAGCGGAGCTTCTTGCGGTAGATCTCGGCACCGTTGCACACGACCTTGGCGATGGTGCCGAGCCCGGCGGCGACGCGCGGCGAGGCCGTGTTCACGTAATCCGGCAGCCGATCCTCGAACATCGCCGGATCGAGCTCGAACGGCTCGCGGTTGGGATCGACGTAAGCGCGCGGGAACAATGCGCAGAGCAGCGGTGCGCCCAGGTCCGGCGCCGCGCCGAACAGAACGTCGACGTGGCTGTCTTCGGATTTCCTGAGCGTCGTGTAATCGAGCTTCGAGGCGCGGCGGAACGCCTCGCCATACTCGGTGCCGCTGTGCGGCGAGCAGAAGATGAAGGGCACCGTCTGCTCGGCCGGCGCGTGGATCACGTAAACGGGCGCCGTCTGGCGGGCGGCGCCCGGAACGAAAGAAGTGTCCATATTCATCGTCAAACGATCTAGCCCAATCGCATGGGCTTGTCATCCGGGCACGGTGTATGCGCCGCCTTGCCGCAATCGAACGGGGGCGCTAAAGGCGGGAAGCAGGTCGCCGAAACGCCCCTTGGTCACCCAAGAAAAGCAATGTCCGTGCCGCGCGCCGAACGCCCCCGGGTTAACGATGAACGGCCCGCGCCCGGCGAAGAGGCGCACGTTCCGGCCGACAACGTGCTGGCGGCCATCCACGTGGTCTCCAACCGCATCGGCCGCGCGTTCTACAACGATATCGAGGCGCGGCACGGCATTTCGCTGGCCGAGTGGCGCGTGATGCTGACGCTGATGCGCCATCCCGGCATGGCGGCGATGGCGGTGGCGGCGCTTTGGGGCATGGACAAGATGGCGATCAGCCGTGCCGTGCAGAGATTGGTCCGCGCCGGCCTCGTGCGCCGCACCGCCGCCGCGGAGGACCGCCGCCGCTGGGTGCTGGCACTCACCGCCGAAGGCCGCCGCCGCTATCGCGCGATCGAGCCGGCCGCGACCGGGCGCTATCGCCGGATCTTGGCCTCGCTGACGCCGGCCGAGGTGGCGCAACTGCGCCGCCTGCTCGGGAAACTCATCGCGGGCGCGTCGGGGAACGCGGGGCCGCGCTCGCCGCGCTGACAGCCAGATTCATCGCCGGTTTCGGCCGCGTCTCGAAGCCGATGCGGATCGTGGCCAAGAGTGCTACGCCGAGACAGATGGCGAGCACGGTCCAAGCCGGACGCCAGCCGGCCTCGAACGCGACGTTGGCGGGAAGAATCCGTCCCGCGTCGACGCCGAAGCGGAGCTGGAAGTAGACGGCCTCGCCCAAAGCCGTCACGAGGCCGGTGCCGATCGCGAGCGCGCCGGCTTGAGCGAGGCCCAGCGGCGGACGCTCGGCCAGCGCCTCGAGCGCGCGGTAGCCGTAAAGCCAAAGCAGCAGGCCACCCATGACCAGCGCTTCCGACGCATCCAATTTCGCCTGCCAGAAGAAATGCACCGTGCCGAGCAGCGCGATCGCGTAGACGGCTTGGTGCACGTGCCGCCAGCGGCGCCCGCCCAGGCGCTTCATCATGCCGTTGGTCGAGGTAACGCCGAGCGGCACCAGCGCCAGCAGCGCCACCGCGCCCACCGCGAGATAGACGCGCAACACGATTTCGGCCGCAACGCGCGCGAGATCGAACATCTGATCCGCGGCGAACGCCGCGAGGTGCAGGAGCGCGTAGGCGAGCGCCGCCACGCCGATCATGCGCCGCACGGAGATCAGCTCCGGCCAGCGCAACAGCCGGCGCAGCGGCGTCA
>Ga0310812_10000809_pt1 | contig 11085 bp, 6 predicted proteins | sample NN3metagenome_FD_205747 | JGI IMG/M metagenome (GOLD analysis project Ga0310812, IMG submission 205747) | Soil microbial communities from experimental microcosm in Duke University, North Carolina, United States - NN3 | ecosystem: Engineered > Artificial ecosystem > Soil microcosm > Unclassified ...
AGACCTGCTGTCGACCCGACCGCGAGTACGGTCGCGATGCCTTCCACTCTCCGGGCCCAGACAGCACCGGCGCCACATTTACCAGCGTCGCCCTCGGCCACATCGAGGGAACGCCGCGTATGAATGTCACGAGGCCGTCGATGGGGGCGCGGATGTCGCCGGTGGGACGGCCGAGGAAGTCGGTTGTGTGGCCGACAACCTGTCCCTTCGTCACGCGAGTGTCACGCGCGACCGCGGCGATGAACACCCCGGCGCTGTCGGCGGCGACGCGCGCGCCGGCGCCGGCGAGCCAGACCGGTTTTGCGACGCGGACAACGCGCCGGTCGAGCATTTTGAGCTCGCCGAGCACGTTGAGAGAACCCTGGACGAGCGCGGTGAGATCGCTTGGCGCGACGACGCCGCTCCGACCGGCTTCAGCGACGAGCACAGTCTTGCCGCGAACGAGCGCGATGCCCGAGAGCGAGCGTCCGGCCGTCGGGGACGACGGATCGACGTCGCTCACGATGATGTGATCGAGACCGAAGGCGAGAGCGAGCTTCAGTCCAGCCGAGTCCTGAGCGGGGCGACCGCCGCGGAACCAGTAACTGTAGGGGCGAAGGTCTTCATCGATGTCGCCACCGTGGAGATCGACGACGACCGTGGCCGGCGTCACGATCTGTTCGGTGACCGCGGCAAGCACGCGGGCCGTTTGCGTGCCGTTGGCGTCGCCGGGATAGCCGCCGTTCATCCCTTTGCGGTCGATCGGATTGATATGCGGCGTCATCTGCTCGAACGACGCGACGTTGAGCAGCGGGGCGACGATCACGGTACCGGCGAGCTTCGTCGCGTCGATGCGTCCGATGAGTTGTTGCATCGCCACGATCGACGAGTACTCGGTCCCGTGACTTCCGGCGACGAAGGCGACGACTGGTCCGGATCGCGCGCCGCGAATTACGGCGACGGGAACGTTGGTCGCGGAGTCTGCACCTGCGGGAATGACTAGCGCCCCGTAGGCGGTCTTGCCCGGCGCGGCGGTCGCCGTGCCGACGGTGAATGATGTCGTCTGTTGAGCGAACAGCGGGCCCGCAACCAGAAGCTGCAGACCCGCCGAGACGACGCGAAACGAACGCGTCATATGATGCTCCGGTTTACTTGACCGTGAACTCCTTCACCATGCCGTGATCGCTATGCGGCTTGTGGTCCTTCATGTCGGGAACGAAGCAGATCATCACGTAGTTGCCCGGCGTCATGTTCGCCGTGAAATACTCGGTGCCGCCCGGGATCATCGCGGTGATGCCGCCCAAGCCGTCACCCGGCGGTGGACCGTCCACCTTATCGGCGTAGGCCTTCGCCATGAATTCGCCGAAGTCTTTCATCGTCTTGCCGGGCGCGAGGCGGATGATTTCAACCTCGTGCGGCTGCGGGCCGCTGTTGACGACCTTGAAGGTGTGGTTGCCCGCCGCGATGCTGGCCGGGATGTCGAACTTGTAATCGGACTCGGTGATCGTCACGTCGGCGCTCGGTTCGGCAGCCGGTGTTCCGGAGGCCGCCGTGACCGTCAGGGGCCGGACCATTCCTTTCGCGGCGTGCGGGACGTGAGCGGGGATGTCGACGACACAAATCAGCGCGTAGTTGCCTGGCTGCAGATTGAGGGTCGCGTCGCTCGCGCTTCCCGGACTCGGCGCGTTGGGACCACCGACGAACACCGCCCAACGCGGCGGTGGCGCATTCGGATCCTTCATTGCCGCACCGAGATCCTGTACGGTCTTGCCGCTGTCCAGCCGAACGAGCTGGATGTGATGGAAGTTCGGGCCGTCGTTGATCAGGTGGAACGTCGTCCAGCCGCCGGGAAGGGAATCGGGCGCGTCGAACGAAAAGTCCTTGGCATGCACGGTCGCGGTGTGCGTCGCGGGATCAAACCCGTGCGCTGCGGCCGGTGTGGCGGATTGAGCGACGGCGGCACTGTCCGGCTTGCCTGCTTCCTTCTGGCTGCACGCGCAGAGCGCTATCGTCGCGACGGCGAGAGCAATCGGTCGGTACATAGGTCCTCGTCTTGGCTTGGGAGAAACGGATGGACCGACAGGGTGCACGCCGAATCGCGGGTTGTCAACCGAGCAGCGCCTGTCATCCAGAGGAGTGAAGAGACGAAGGACCTATTTGCTTCACCAGTAAATAGTGATGGACAGTAGATCCTTCGCTTCGCTCAGGATGACCGCGCTAAGGTTTGACCGATTCAGCCGTAGAAGGCCGTCCCAGCCAGCGACTCAAGAAGTTGTACTCCGCCTCCGATATCAGCCGCGCGCTCTCCGCGTTGTACGCAGCGCCGTGATGTCCCGGCGGATAGATGCGCGTCTCGATATCCTTGCCGGCGTTCGTGAACGCGGTGAGGAGCTGCATGGTGTTTTGCGGGTGGACGTTGTCGTCCATCATCGAATGGATCATGAGCAGCTTGCCCTGGAGCTTCGGCGCGTTCTCGATGACCGAGCCGGCGGCGTACCCGGCGACGTTGTCTTCGAGCGTCGACATGTACCGCTCGGTGTAGATCGTGTCGTACAGACGCCAGTCGGCGACGCCCGAGTTGGCCATGCCGAGGCCGAACACGTCGGGATAGAGCTCCAGCGAGATCATCGTGCTGTAGCCGCCGTAGCTCGTGCCCATGATGGCGATGTGCGAGCCGTCGACGTAGGGGAGCGTCTTCATGTACTTCGCTGCTTCGGCGAAATCATGCGCCTCGTATTTGCCGAGCTGCTTGTAGACGACCTTCATGAAGTCGCGGCCGTAGTTGTTCGTGCCGCGATTGTTGACGTCGACCACGATGTAGCCCTTCTGGGCGAGCCACTGCTTCCATCCCGAGGGATCGAACTGATTGTAGACGCCCTGAGACCCGGGGCCGCCGTAGATGGTGAACACGACCGGATACTTCTTCGACGGATCGAAGGGGACCGGTTTGACCATCGACGCATCGATCTTCACGCCGTCGGACGTTGTGAACGAGAACAGTTCGAGCGGACTGTACTCGTGTGTCGCCAACCACTGTTTCGTTCCGGCGTTCTCTTCCATCGTGCGCAGCTTGCCGGTCGCCGTCGACCAGAGCTCGACTTGGCGCGGCTGTGACGTGGACGAGTAGCTGTCGATGAAATACTGCGCGTTGGGCGCCATATCGATCGTGTGACGGCCGGGCGTCGTCGTGATCCGCTCGAGGCCCGTGCCGTCGAACTTGATCTTCCAGAGCTGCCGCTCGAGCGGCGTCGGGTTGGTGCCGGTGAAGTAGATTATCTGCTTCGCGGGATCGACGCCTTCGATGCGGGTGACGCTCCACGGGCCCTTCGTCACTTGCTGGACGAGCTTGCCCGAGTAGTCGTAGCGGTAGATGTGCTGGAAGCCATCGCGATCGGAGACCCAAAAGAACTCGTGCGAGTTCGACGGGAAGGACATCAGGTCCATCACGTTCGCGTAGAAGTCGTAAACGTCGATCCACGCGTTCGACGTCTCGTTCATCACCTGGCGCGAGCCGCCGGTGTTCACGTCGAAGAAGAACAACTTCATGTCGTTCTGCTTTCGATTGAGCACGATCATGGCGAGCGTATCGGCGCGGCTCGTCCAATAGACGCGCGGGATGTAGTACTCGCCGCTCTGGTGCGGATCGAGCCAGACCTTCTTGCCGCTCTTCGCGTCGAGCACGCCGATGCGCGCCGTCGGATTCGTATCACCGGGCTGTGGGATGCGAATGCGATCCCACGTCGGGTGGCGGCCGCTGAAGTCCGAGATCTGAATCTCCGGCTCCTTCGTCTCGTCGATCCGCCAGAAGGCGATGTGGCGGCTGTCGGGGGACCAGTTCCAGGCCTGCGGAAGCCCGAACTCTTCTTCGTACACCCAGTCGAAGTGGCCGTTGTAGACGTGTTCCGTCGCGTCGGTCGTCAGGCGTCGCTCGTTCTTGGTCGCAAGATCGACGACGTACATGTCGCCGTTCCGCTCTTCGCCGAGCATCGTGCCGTCGGGCGAGAGCTCAGCCGTCCGCGCGCCGCGACCGGCGAGCTGTAGGCCTTTGGACGCAAGCGAGTAGATGTAGTAATCGGACGTGCCCGAGCGGCGATAGAGCTGCTGAAAGTTCGCCTGGAAGACGATGTTCTTGAAATCGCGCGCCCACTGAAACCCCTCGTACAAGAAGGGATTCGTCGTGCCGGGGATGGTGAGCCCCTGGCCGGAGAAGAGCAGGGTATCGCGGCCGCTTGCCGGATCGTAGGCGCGAATCTCGGACTGCCGCGTTTGCGGATTGGTCGCGATGAACGAAAAGCGACGCCCGCCGTCGAGCCAGAAGACGTTTCGCGGAGCGCCGCGACCCGCCATCATTCCGCTGCTCTGCAAAGCCTCGCCGAGCGACGAATAGCGCTGTTTTTGTTGCGCCCCCCCGACCGTCATCGGTGCGAGAAGGGCGACGGCGGTGAGAATCAGTCTCGAGAATCGCATACCAGGATCGAGGTAGAGGAAACGAATGGCGACCAACCCGCCACCAATTTAAGGCTTAATAACTTCCGATATGCTTTTACCCCCGTCTGACTGGAACGGTCTGCGCGACGAGGTCGTCGGGCACCTTACACGCTTGATACAAATCGACACGACGAATCCACCGGGCAACGAGATGGCGCTCGCCCGGTATCTCGATCGGGTGCTGCACACCGCCGGCATCGAGACGCAGCTGTTCGAGCCGGCGGCCGACCGCGCCGCACTAGTCGCGCGTCTTCGCGCGGCGCATCCGGTATCCCCGCCGGTACTGCTCCTGGCGCACATGGACGTCGTCGGTGTGGCGCGCGAGGCCTGGACGACGGACCCGTTCGGGGGCGATGTGATCGACGGGTACGTCTATGGCCGAGGGGCGATCGACGACAAGGGAATGCTCGCCGTCAATCTGATGACGCTGGTTGCACTCCAGCGACGGCTGTCGGCCGGACAACTGCGGTTGACGCGCGATGTGGTCCTCGTGGCGACATCCGATGAGGAGGCCGGTGGGACGATCGGAACGGAATGGCTGATCGAGAACCAGCCCGCGCTCGTCAGCGCCGAGTTCGCGTTGAACGAGGGCGGTAGAATCCGCGTCGCGAACGGCAAGCCGCTGTACGCGGCGATTCAATGCGCCGAAAAAGTCTCGAATGTCGTGACGGTGCGGGCGACCGGACCGGGCGGTCACGCCTCGGTGCCGCTGCCCGGCAACCCCGTCGCTCACCTGGCGCGCGCGATCAGTCTGATCAGCGAGCATCGCGAGCCCGTCGTGTTGCTGCCCACGACGCGCGAGTTTTTTGCCGGCCTATCCATGGTTTGGCCGAACGCCGCCGAGCGCGCCGCCATGACGGACCTCGTGTCCGGAGACGCGGCGCGCCAAGCGCAGGGGGCGCGAACGCTGTCGGGGACACCGTTGTTCGACGCCACGCTGCGGACGGGCATCTCGCCGACGATCCTCGAAGCGGGGGTGCGCCACAACGTCATTCCGACCGAAGCGTGCGCGATGCTGAGCGTGCGAACGCTGCCGGGCGAGTCGATCGACGACGTCGTCGATCGACTCGCCGGTTTGGTCGGCGATCCGGCCGTGCATTTTGAGATCTCGCATCGCGGCCACGATGCGCCGCCGTCGCCCTCCACATCCGCCGCGTTCGCCGCGCTGCGCGATTCTCTCCACGAGATCGATCCGTCGATCGCGGCGGTCCCATATTTGAGCACGGGTGCGACGGAGAGTGCGTTCCTTCGCCGGTGGGGCGTGCCGACGTATGGAATTCTCCCCTTTCCACTCACGATGGACGACGAGTCGCGCATGCACGGACACGACGAGCGTGTGCCCGTCGAAGCACTCGGCTTCGCGCTCCGCCTTGTCGGCGGATTCGTGGCTCGGCTCGCCGTACACGCGGGCTGAATTTTCGCACGCTTTGTGCAGCCCGTTCGCCCGCATCGCGAGAAGAGGGCAGGGCATGCACGACGAGCGAGCAGTCCAGAGCGGGAGTTTGCCTCGCCCCACCCGGCGGCCCGAATCAGGCGAGCTCGAGGAGTCGGAGCCGAAGCGCCGAAAGATCGATTGCGGGTCGGATCCGGGCGACCACCGGCAATTGCCCCGCGGCGCGGATCGTCGGAGCAGCGGATTCCCGCCTCCGCCGACGCCCGAGTCCTGATCGCGGTTGGCTACGCCGGAACTCGGCTGGTCTCCTGCGGCGTGCGCCGATGACGGCTTGGTTCGTTGGACACGAGCTCGTGCAGATCGCGCGCTCGCAGGTCGAGATGGTACTTCGTTCCGACGATCCCGACGCGCAGGTGGCTCAGAGTGAGCTGCCGGCCTTTCTCCAGCTCGAGCGCGTTGTCGAAGCGCACCGTTTCGCGGCCGTCGACGAACGTGACGCTGCCCGCCCCGACAACTTCGCCGATGCCGTCGCGAACCACGAGCGCGGTGTCCTCATCGATGCCGACGCCGAACAGCCGGGTGTTCTTTGCTACGACGAGGAATAGTCGCTGTAGCCGCCGGCGCTGCGAGAAGTGGGTATCGACGATCGCGTCGAACGCGAGCAGACCGAGACCCGGGCCAATGTACTGCTCGACGAGATTGCCCTCGACGTCCACCTCACCGCCGGCCATCGTCAGCTCCGTGAGCGCCGCCGCGCCGGCGCTCGTTCCGGCGACGACCGCGCCTCGCTCGTAGGCCTGATGAATCGCCGCCTCGGTCTGCGAGCCGCTGAGCGCCGTGACCAGCTTGACCTGATCGCCGCCGCCAAGGAACACGCCGGCGGCGTCGCGGATCATCGCGGCGATTTCCCGGTCCCGTTTTTCATCGGCGCGATCGAACATCGGAATTCGCACGTCTCGAATTCCCGCGCCGCGAAGCACGCCGGTCCAATACCATCCCGTCTCCTCCGGTTCGGCACTCGCGGTCGTGAGACCGACGACCAGCCCCGGCCCCCGCTCGTTCACGGAGTCGACGAAGCCGCGCAGCGCGTGGCCGTCGCGCGACAGCGCCCCGCCGATCAACACGAGGACGCCGCCGGTCGGCGGCGGCGCGTCGTTCGTCGGTGCGGCGAGGGCGTCGACTCGCGGGATGTCCTTGTGGTCAGTCGGAGCAGGCATTGGTCAGCACGTACTCGGCGAGTGCCGCGGCCACCTGGGCCTCCACCGGCACGTCATCGCGCAATGAGCCGGCGGACCTGGGATCGCCGCAGCGCTCGAGCCAGATCTCACGGTCACGCACTCTGGCGACCGCCATCGCGACGCGCTCGTCGCGCCGGGTGATGTCGTCGTCCGTTCGGAAGATCGCCACGCGCAGGTCCTCCTCGCGCGCGTAGTCCTGAAGCTCCCACGCCTTCGCCGGGCAAATCACGATGCCGTCGGTGCGCACCGCATCGGCGACGATGCTGAGGAGCTTTCGCGCGTGATCGATTTCGCGATAGCGCTCCGGCACGTCGCTTGGATTCTCGTCGAGGATGATCGCCATCTCGGCGGACGAATACGGAAGTCCCGCTTGCAGCAGATAGGCCGGCGACGCATCGATCACGAGTGGATCGCGCTCGCCTAGTGCTTCGAGCCGTCGCACCAGCTCTTGCTGCGTTTCGGCGCGCGCGCCGCCGCCGGTGATGCCGCAGAACACGCGCTGATGGAGCGGGGGCGTATCCGGCGTTTTCGACAGCGCGTCGAGCTCGGTCAGCGCGGGCTCCACGGTATCGAGCGTGCCGGCGAAGGCCCGTTGAACGATCTCCAGAGCGAGCGCCGCGGCCCGCATCCCGACTTGCTCGTGGTCGTGCTCGAACACCACGGTGTATTCACCGGCGGTGTCACCGCCACGAGTGCGCCCGAAGCCGACACGATGGCCGATGGCGGTTTGCAGCTCGAGCGCGACGTGTTCGATGATGTGCGGCGCGTACGTTCCGCGCCTGAGGCGCAGCACGAACCCGCCTGCCGAGCCGATGCTGCACTGATGATCGCGCAAGCCCGGGAGCGCGTTGACCAGCTGCGCCGTGAGCTGTCCGACGTCGGCGGAAGAGATGTGCTCGAACTCGCCCACTGCGAGATCCATGCGAATCACCGGCCGTTTGGACCAGAAGTTCATGCCGCGAGTGGCGTGTAGCGTCGTGATGCGGATCTCGGTCGACGGATCGGCGGACAAAGATGCGGTCATCGAGGTCAGGAGGTCGTGCGCGCGTGCGCGCGAACAGTGGCGAGCGCGGACGGCACTTTCTCGGCGAACACGACGAGGAGGTCGTCGTCGCCGAGCAGTGTGACGGCGTGCTCGATGGCGTTGGCCTCGCCGCGGATCTCCTCGATTTCGGTGGAGGAGAGACCTCCTTCCACGAGCCCTTCGCGAATCAAGCGGCCGATGTCGCCCGGGGCGCGTCCTCGAAGGTCCACGTCTTCTTTGATGATGACGTGATCAAAGCGCGCCGCCAGTCGTCCCGCTCCGCGAATATCTTCGTCGCGCCGGTCGCCGGGCACGGTGATGACGCCAATGCGCCGGTTCGCCGGCAGCTCGCCCACGAACTCGAGCAGGCCTTCGATCGCCGCCGCGTTGTGCGCGTAGTCGACGAGCGCTCGCGCTCCGGAGCGCAAGCGAATCAGATTCAGCCGCCCGGGAGTGAGCGCCGGCGACGGGAAGAAGCTGAGCAGGCCGGCGCGTATGTCGTCGTATCGCATTCCTTGCACATACGCGCTGGCGATGGCCGCGAGCACGTTCTGCCGTTGAAACTTGGCGGCGCCGCCGAGCATGAGCGGCACTTCGCGCTCCGACGCGATCGGAATCTTGAGTCGCCCGCGACGGATCGTGAACCGTCCGTCCTCGATGCAGGCGACGATGCCGGCTCGGTTCGCGTGGTGCTCCACCAGCTCATTCTCGCCCTCTTCCTTCGTCGTGAAGAGCACGATATCGGCGCCGGTGCGATCGCGCATCGCGTACACGCGCGGATCGTCGGCGTTGAGCACGGCGTGACCGTCGCGCCGCACGACGGCGGGCACGACGCCTTTCACTTCGGCCAACTGGTCCAACGTGTGAATGCCGCGCAGGCCGAGATGGTCGGCCGAGACGTTGAGCACGACGCCGACGTCGCATTCGTCGAACCCGAGTCCGGAGCGAAGGATCCCGCCCCGGGCCGTCTCGAGCACCGCCACGTCGATCGACGGGTTGGAGAGGATGATGTTGGCGGCGAACGGTCCCGTCATGTCGCCTTCCATGACGAGGCGATTGTGGACGTACACGCCGTCGGTGGTCGTGAAGCCGACGCGATGTCCCGTGTTCCGGAACAGGTGAGCGATGAGGCGCACCGTCGTCGTCTTGCCATTCGTCCCCGTCACGGCGACGATCGGAATCGTCGACTCCGTTCCCGGCGGATACAGCATGTCGAGGATCGGCGTGGCGACGGGACGGGGCGTGCCGGTCGCCGGGTGCGTGTGCATGCGAATGCCGGGCGCCGCGTTCACCTCGAGAATCACCGCGTCGTTTTCGCGGAAGGGAACGGAGATGTCGCGCGTCAGGACGTCGATGCCCGCGATGTCGAGCCCGACGATCCCCGCCGCCATCTCGCAAGCGGTGACGTTGTCGGGGTGCACGTCATCCGTTCGGTCGATCGATGTCCCGCCCGTCGAAAGGTTCGCCGTCCCGCGAAGAAATACCACCTGATCCTTGTGCGGCACGGAGTCGAGCGTGAGGCCGCTCATCGCCAGGAAGGCAACGGTGCGCTCGTCCATGGGGAGACGGGTGAGGGTCTTGCGATGCCCGACGCCGCGCCGCGGATCCCGGTTGGCCTTGTCGATCAACTGACGAACGGTCTGCAATCCGTCGCCCACGACATTTGCCGGGACACGTTCGGCGCACGCGACGACGCGACCGTTGACGACGAGCACGCGGTGATCCCTGCCGTCGTGAAAGTGCTCGACGAGCACCTCGCGCGAGAGCTGTCGCGCCACTTCCCACGCGCCGACAATCGCCTCCGGTGAATCGAGCCGTCCCGAGATGCCGCGGCCATGGCTGGCGTCGATCGGTTTGAGAATCACCGGATACCCGATCTCGCCGGCGAGCTCGATCGCTCCGTCGAGCGACCGCACCACGCCGCCGCGCGGCACGGGCAGACCGATGTTCTTGAGGAACTGCTTCGTGTCTTCCTTATTCTGTGCGATCTCGACGGCGATCGAGCTCGTCGTGCCGGTAACGGTGGCTTGAATGCGGCGAAGATTTCGCCCGAGGCCGAGCTGGACGAGCGAGCGCGAATTGAGACGCCGCACGGGAATGTTGCGACGACGCGCCTCTTCGACGACGGCCGCCGTGGACGGACCGAGGCGGACACGCTCGTAGAGGTCCTGCAGTTCGGCGACGATGTCGCCGACGTCGAGCTCATCGCCGCTGATGCAAGCGCGGACGATGCGCGCCCCCTCGTACATGCTGTCGACGCCGACCTCCTCCTCGTCGTAGGCGACGATGACCCACCAGGTTCCGGGATCGCCCGACTGCACCACGCGACCGAAGCTCACGTCGCTGCCGGCGAGCGTTTGCAGCTCGAGCGCGACGTGCTCGAGGATGTGCGGCAGATGCGTCCCTTCCATCAACCGGCCGACGAACCCACCCTCTTCGCCGCGTGAACAGGGATGCTCGCTCAATCCCGGGAGAAAGCGCAGCAGACGATCGTTGAAACCGGGGATCTCGTCCGAGCAGACTTCTTCCAGCGAACCAAGCTTCAGGTCGCAGGCAACAACCGGCGCGAGCCGCCAGTAATTCGGGCCTCGCAACGGACGAACCCGCGAGATGATGAGATCGGAGGCGTCGAGCGGCGGGGCGGCGGCCGGCCGACCATTGGACGACGCGGTCGCGATGCGAGCGGTCTGAGCAGCCGACTTGGACTTGCGCGTCTTTTTCAGCAAGGCTCGAGGGGATGCGAATCGATGGGCGGCAAGAACCTTGGGGCCGACGGGGGCAAAAGTTAGTCCAGCCGATCGCCCCGATGTACAAGGACGTCCTCACGCTGCTCGCCAACTCGGGAACGACGTGGACCCCGACGCTCATCGTGCAATACGGCGGTCCGTGGGCTGAGAACTACTGGTACGAGACGACGGACGTCGTCAACGATCCGAAACTCAACCGCTTCACGCCACGCGACG
>Ga0310812_10000813_pt1 | contig 11052 bp, 12 predicted proteins | sample NN3metagenome_FD_205747 | JGI IMG/M metagenome (GOLD analysis project Ga0310812, IMG submission 205747) | Soil microbial communities from experimental microcosm in Duke University, North Carolina, United States - NN3 | ecosystem: Engineered > Artificial ecosystem > Soil microcosm > Unclassified...
GTCGACCGCGGCGTCCTCGTGGCCGGTGAAGCCGAGCTTCGCCCCGGCCGAGGAGAGCGGCGGATAGACGGTCCAGCCCGTGCCCGCGCCGCCGGCGATCAGCATCGACAGCACCAGCAGCAGGAACGACGGAACCAGCAGCCAGAAGCTGATGTTGTTCATGCGCGGGAACGCCATGTCGGGCGCCCCGATCATGATCGGCACGATCCAGTTGCCGAAGCCGCCGATCATCGCCGGCATGACCATGAAGAACACCATGATCAGGCCGTGACCGGTGATCAGCACGTTGAAGAAATGGTTGCTGGGGACCCACCCCTGGAGGCCGGGCTCCTGCAGCTCGAGCCGGAACCACACCGAAAACGCGGTGCCGATGATCCCCGCCATCACCGCGAAGATCAGGTACATCGTGCCGATGTCCTTGTGGTTCGTGGAATAGACGAAACGGCGCCAGCCGGTCGGATGATCGTGATGCCCGTGCGCGTCGGCCGCGTGCGCGTGGCCGTGATCAGCTGCCGGGGCCTGGGTCGGGGTGGGGGTCGGGCTCATCGCCGGTACCTTTCCGTCTGAATCAGAGCGCGGGGGCGAGAATCTACTTGTGCGCCGGCGCGGCTTCGGCGCGCTTCGGCTCCTCGACCTTGTCGAACTTCTTCTTCGCGTCCTCGAGCCACTTCTCGTACTCGTCCCGCGGCACCGCCTTGACGGCGATGGGCATGAAGCCGTGATCGTCGCCGCAGAGCTCCGAGCACTGGCCGTAATACATCCCGGGCTTCTTGGCGAAGATCCAGGTTTCGTTGATGCGGCCGGGATTGGCGTCGACCTTGACGCCCATCGACGGCATGGCCCAGGAATGGATCACGTCCATCCCCTGCACCAGCATGCGCACCTGCGTTCCGACCGGAACGACGATGGGATTGTTGACGTCGAGCAGGCGGATCGGCTTGCGACCGTTGGCCTGCTCGAATTCGGCGCAGCTCTTCTTGTCGGACTCTTCCTTGTTGCCGCGGCAGACGATGCGGCTCTCGAAGAAGAAGCGCGCCTTGTCGAGCTTGTCGACCGGCTTGCCGTCCTTCAGCACCGGCTTGCCCTGCGCGTCGACCTCGTAAGAGGCCTCGTAGACGTAGGACCAATACCACTGGTGCCCACGCGCCTTGATCGTCACGGTCGCCTCGGTCGCCTTGTCCGAGTAGTAGAGCAGGCGGAACGACGGCACCGCGATCACGACCAGGATGAGGATCGGGACGACGGTCCACACCACCTCGATCATCGTGTTGTGCGTCGTCTTGGACGGCGTGGGGTTGGCGCTCGAATTGTAGCGCGCGATCACCCACAGCAGCAGCGCCAGCACGAAGGCCGTGACGCCGAAGATGATGTAGAGGAGGAGATTGTGGAAGCTGTGGATGCGATCCATCAGCGGCGACGCCGCTTCCTGGAGATTGACCTGCCACTCGCGCGGCTGATCGGCCAACGCCGTTCCGAGCCAGGTCCCCAAGATGAGAACGAAGGCGGCCGTTGCTGCCGCCGCTTTTCTGATCGCCATTCCTGCTACCCTGCCCGGCTCGAGCCGCGGAAAACGCTTGCCACGCGCCGCCCGCAAGGCGACCGCGGCAGCGCCTGAAAAAGCTTGAAATTTCCAGGGGCGCTGCGCCGTTTCCCGGTTCCGGGCGTGATTATCGTCAAGGCCCCAGCCCACGCCAGCGCAGCCTGTTGCGACGGACTGTCGCATAAATTCGAGGCACCGCGAAAAACCCGCGAAATGCTGCGGTGGACGGTGCTGGCGGGCGGGTCTAGAACCGCAAAACTGCGGCGCCGGGGGCCGATGATGGACTTGCAGGAAGACCAACCGCCCGAGATACGCACCCTCGACGGCAAGGGCGGCGGCACGCTGATGCCGTGGGACAAGGCGGTTTGCGAGACCCTGCCCGACAGCCTGTTCTGGCTGCACCTCGATTGGGACACGCCGCTCGCCCATCAGCTTCTCGTCGAGACCTTCGGCATCGATCCGGTGGTGGCCGAGGCGCTGGTGGAAGAGGACACGCGCCCCCGGAGCTTGGCGGCAGGGCGCGACGAGGTGGTGATCCTGCGCGGCGTCAACCTCACACCCGGCGCCGAGCCCGAGGACATGATCTCGCTGCGCATGGTCATCAACGAGCAACGCGTGATCACGCTGACGCGCCGCGAGCTGCGTTCGATCAGCGACTTGAAGCACGCGATCGACCACGGCCACGGCCCGGCGACGATGGGCGAGTTCATGTGCATGCTCATCGAGAAGCTCGTCGATCGCGTGTCGCCGGTTCTGGCGCAGCTCGAGGAGGCGATCGACGAGGAGGAGGACGATCTCGTCGAAGGCAAGGTGAGCCACGTCGAGGCGACTCTGGTCGGCGTGCGCGGGCGCATCGTCAAATTGCGCCGCTTCTTGGCGCCGCAGCGCGAGGCGCTCCTGCGCTTGAGCCAGGAGAAGCTTACCTGGGTCTCCGCCGAGGAGCACGCGCGCCTGAGCGAAACCGCGAACCAGCTCACGCGCTACGTCGAAGATCTCGATGAATTCCGCGAGCGCGCGCAGGTGATTCAGGAAGAAATCGGCCTCCACTACAACCGGCGTCTCTCGCGCAGCACCTTCATCATCACCTTGGCCGCGAGCGTGCTCGTGCCGTTGAACCTCATCACCGGCCTGTTCGGCATGAATGTCGGCGGCATTCCGGGCAAGGACAGTCCGTACGCCTTCTGGGTGATCGCGGCGCTTTTCATCGCGTTCGGCGCCCTTATCTATTTCTGGGGGCGGCGACGCATCGACTAGTCGCGGCGCTCGATCCGCAGCGGGGAGGCATGACGCAATGAAGATCCTGGTGCCGGTCGACGGATCCGCTGCATCGGGCCGCGCGGTCCGCCATGCGATCGGCCTCGTTCGGGGGCGCAAAGGCGCCAGCGTCTTCCTCATCAACGTCCAGAATGTCGGCGCGCTGAACCTCGGCGAGGCGGCAAGCGTATTGCCGCCGGATTGGCTGGAGCGCGCCGTGAAGCGCGCGAGCCAGAGCGCGTTGAAGCCGGCGATCGCGGCCTGCCGTGCCGCCGGCGTGGCCTTTGACGCCGCGACCGAGACGGGCTCGATCGCCAAGGCCGTCGTGCGCGTGGCGCTGCGCGAACGCGCCGACCAGATCGTGATGGGCACGCGCGGCCTCGGCCGCATTCGCGGCTTGCTCATGGGCTCGACCGCGACCCAGGTCGTCCACCTCGCGCCGATGCCCGTGACCCTCGTGAAGTAGCGGGCGGCACAGTTTTCCACACCCGGCGAGCGCGCGGACCAATACGCCGCTCGTCGTCGGCGCCGCGGCCCGCTAGTGTGCGCGATCCCCCGGGAGATCTTCGGCTATGCCCGTCACCATCTGGCACAATCCGCGCTGCGGCACCTCGCGCCGCGTGCTGCAGATGATCCGCAACAAGGGCATCGAGCCGCATGTGGTCGAGTATCTGAAGACGCCGCCCTCGGCCAAGGAGATCAAGGCGGTGCTGGACAAGCTCAAGATCGGCGCGCGCGATCTCTTGCGCCGGAAGGAGCCGGCCTATCGCGCCGAGAGGCTCGAGGACGAGAAGCTCTCAGAGGCCGCGATCATCCGCGCGATGACCGAGCATCCGGTGCTCATCGAGCGGCCCGTGGTGCTGGCCGGCCGCCGCGCCGTGCTGGCCCGCCCGCCCGAACGCGTGTTCGAGGTGATTTAGGCGCGGCAGCGTCTCGGTCAGATCCAGCGACGCACGCTCGCGCGATAGGCACGGTAGGCGTCGCCGAATTTGCCTTCGAGATATCGCTCTTCGCGGGCGATCACGCCATAGCGCAGCACAAACGCGAACGGGACCGCGAGCGCCAAGAGCCAGACGCTGTCGACCATGGTACCGATCCCGAGCAGCAGCAGGATCATGCCGACATAGATGGGGTTGCGCGAAAAGCGGTAAGGGCCGGTCGTGACGAGCGCGATCGTCGGGCGCGTGGTCGGCACGTTCGTGCCGGCGCGGCGGAAGCTCAGCAGCGCAGGGATTGCGAACGCGAACGAGATGACGATTACCGCCGCGCCCACCGCGTATTGCACGGCCGCGGGCAAGAACGGCGCGGGGCGGAGCCAATCGAGCGCGAGCCCGGCGAGCAAGAAGGCGAGCGCGATCAGCGGCGGGCGCGCGATGACGCCGGGATTATCGCGCGCGACGAGCGGTTGATGCATAGGTTTTACTCCAGCTTTCTTGGTAGCCCCATAATTGACAACTATATTGTCACAATGGCAAGATTGTGGCTATGCCTGCCCGCGCGCAGCAAGTACGCTCGAACGAGGAGCGGACCATGGCGCGCGGCTACAGCCGAACCCAAGCAGGTTCGGCGCTGATGGATGTGATCTGGCTGACGATGCAGGCGAGCTTCAAGCTCCGTGCGTTCGGCCGGCGTCACGGCTTCATCAGCGCGCGCGGCGGCGTTTGGGGCCTGCTGCGCTCGCTGAAAGAACACGGGCCGCAAACCGTGCCGGCGCTGGCGCGCATGCGGCCGGTGTCACGTCAGCACATCCAGACCCTCGTCGATGCGATGGCCGAGGATGGTTTCGTCATGTTCAAGCCGAACCTCGCGCACAAGCGCTCGCAACTCGTGGCCATCACGCCCGAGGGCGAACGATTGTACGAGGCGCTGGCCCGCAAGCTCGGCGCCATCAGCGACGAACTCGCCGCCGGCCTAGACGCGAAGAAATTGGCCGCCACCGGAGAGATACTCGCATGCATCGACGCCAAGCTCGGCGGAATATTGAGCGATGCGGTGGGCGACGAAGAAGAGCCGCGGCGGCGCAAGAGAGGATCTTCGTAGGGACGGGCTTCAATCCTGTCCCGGCATCGCCGCGATCGAATCGCCGATGTTATTGCTCCGGCAACGGGCGGCCGTTTGAAATCCGCCCTACGAATGTCGGGCGCGGCTCCCGCTCAATACACCGCGCGGCCGCCGGAGATGTCGAAGGTCGCGCCGGTCGAGAACGAACAGTCCTCGCTCGAGAGCCAGGCCACGAGCGCCGCGATCTCCTCGACCTCGACGAAGCGGTTCATTGGGATCTTCGACAGCATGTAGTCGATGTGCTGCTGAGTGATCTGCTTGAAGATGTCGGTTCTGGCGGCCGCGGGCGTCACGCAATTGACCAGCACGCCGCTGGTCGCAAGCTCCTTGCCGATCGACTTGGTGAGCGCGATCACGCCGGCCTTGGCGGCGCTATAGGGCGAGGCGTTGGGGTTTCCCTCCTTGCCCGCGATCGACGCGATGTTCACGATGCGCCCGTATTTGTTCTTGATCATGTGCGCGGACGCGATCTTGCAGCCAAGAAACACGCCAATGAGATCGACCTCGATCACCTCGCGGAAATCCTTGGCCGGATATTCCCAGGTCTTGAGGTTCGGCCCGGCGATGCCGGCGTTGTTGACCATGATGTCGACCGTGCCGAACGACTTCGCGGCGCCGTCGAACGCCTTCTGCATCGAGGCTTCGTCGGTGACGTCGGCGACGAAAGTCGCGACCGTGCCCTTGCTCTTCAAGTCGGCCGCGGCCTGATCGAGCGCGGCCTTATCGCGGTCGAGCAGCGCCACCTTGGCGCCGGATTCGAGGTATCGCGCGGCGATGGCGAAGCCGATGCCGCGCGCGCCGCCGGTGACGACGCCGGCGCGGCCGGCGAGATCGATCTTGTTCATGCGATGTCCTTTTGGTGGGCCGTCAAATCATGATTCCGCCGTCGACCATGAAGGCCTGGCCGGTCGCGAAGACGGATTCGTCGGAAGCGAGATAAACCAGCATCGGCGTGATGTCGTCGACGGCGCCGAGGCGGCCCATCGGCTGGCGGGCGATGAAGTCTTTGCGCGCCTGCACCGGATCGGCGAACGCGTTGATGCGCCCTTGCAGCGACGGCGTGTCGACCGTGCCCGGGCAGACCGCGTTGCAGCGGATGCCCTGCTTCACGTAGTCGGCGGCGATCGCCTTGGTGAGCCCGATGACGCCGGCCTTGGTGGTGCCGTAGACGAAGCGGTTGGCGAACCCCTTCAAGCTCGACGCGACCGAGGCGATGTTGACGATCGAGCCCTTGCCGCGCTTCAGCATGCCCGGCAGGAGCGCGCGCGTGACGAGATACATCGAGCGCAGATTGACGGCGACGCTCAAGTCCCAGTCCTTGGGCGCGCAGTCGAGGATCGTGCCGTGATGCACGAAGCCGGCGCAGTTGAGCAGCACGTCGAAGGCGCCGCCGGCCGCAGCCGCCGCCTCACCGGTGACACGCTCCACTGCCGCCGCATCGGTGACGTCGAGCGCGCGCGTCGTGATCCCGGCCGTGCCGGCCAGCGATTTCAATGCCGCCTCGTTGATGTCGGTGGCGAAGACCGTGGCACCCTCGCGCGCGAAGGCGAGTGCCGCGCCGCGCCCGATACCCTGCGCCGCCGCGGTGATGAAAGCCGACTTGCCGGCGAGCCGCCCTGCCATGCGCTCCCGCTCCTCCCGAATTCCCCATACGTGTTCTTGTCTGGCCGCGCATCGATGCTGAAACGACGCGCATTGGTCAGACCATTTGACCCTCCAACTCTAGGGCGCTAGGGTTCCCGCAAGCAAGCTGACAAAAAACTTGCGCCATAGGGAGGATGGGCAATTTGCCCCTTCAGCCGATCGAGACGCGGCGTCTCTATCGCCAGATCGCGGATCAGGTGGCCGGCCTGATCGCGCGCGGCGAATTTCCGCCCGGCTCGCGGCTCCCGACCGAGCGCGAGCTCGCGCTGCTGTTGGGCGTTTCGCGGCCTTCCGTGCGCGAAGGCCTGATCGCGCTCGAGGTCGAAGGCCTCGTCGATGTGCGCGTCGGGTCCGGCATCTATGTGCGCCGCGCCCGCGCCGGCACGGCCAATGCCGACATCCTCGGCGACAGCCCCGGCCCCTTCGAGCTCTTGAAGGCGCGGCGCCTCATCGAGGGCGAGGTCGCCGAGCAGGCCGCCCGCACCGCGCGCGACGACGACATTGCCGGCATCGGCGAGGCCGTCGAAATGATGAAGATCGATATCCACGGCGGCGATATCTACGAGACCGGCGACCGCCTCTATCACGTGCGTATCGCCGAGGCGACGCACAATTCGGTGCTGGCATCGGTCGTTAACATGCTGTGGGATCTGCGCGCGTCGCCGGTTTACGCGGGCCTCTTGCGCCACACCGTCACCGACGGCGTGCGCTCGCGCTCGATCGCCGATCACGAACGCATCTTGAAAGCCCTGACGGCGCGCGACCCCGGCGGCGCCAAGGCCGCGATGCAGAAGCATCTCGACCGCGTGGCGAAGGAATATGAGCGCGACTGGCCGCTGGTCGCCTCGGAGCGCATCGCGCATGTGAACGGCCGCACGCCGGCGCGCACGTTCGCGCGGCCGCTGCCGCGCACGCTGCCGAAGCGCCTGCGCGCGGCGCGGAGCTAGGCCATGGCCTCGGTTGCCATCCGCGACGTGAAGAAGGCATTCGGCGCCCACGCCGTGATCCACGGCGTCAACGTCGAGATCGACGACGGCGAGTTCGTGGTGCTCGTCGGCCCCTCGGGCTGCGGAAAGTCCACGTTGCTGCGCATGATCGCGGGGCTCGAGAACATCAGCGCCGGCGAGATCCGCATCGGCAACCGCGTCGTGAACCAGCTGCCGCCCAAGGAACGCGACGTGGCGATGGTGTTCCAGAACTACGCGCTCTATCCGCACATGACCGTCGCGGCCAATATGGGTTTCTCGATGCGGCTGCGCGGCACCAACAAGGCCGAGATCGAGCAGCGCGTGGCGCGCGCGGCCGTGATCCTCGGCCTGACGCCGTTCCTCGCGCGCTTCCCGCGCCAGCTTTCGGGTGGTCAGCGCCAGCGCGTGGCGATGGGCCGCGCCATCGTGCGCGATCCGCAGGTGTTCCTCTTCGACGAGCCGCTGTCGAATCTCGACGCCAAGCTCCGCGTCGCCATGCGCACCGAGATCAAGGCCCTGCACCAGCGGCTCAAGACGACGACCGTCTACGTCACGCACGACCAGATCGAGGCGATGACGATGGCCGACAAGATCGTCGTCATGCACGACGGCATCGTCGAGCAGATCGGCGAGCCGCTCGATCTCTACGACCGGCCGGCCAATCTTTTCGTCGCGGGCTTCATCGGCTCGCCGGCGATGAACTTCTTCAAGGGCCGCATCGAGAGCGGGCGCTTCGTGGCCGACGGCGGCGTCGCGCTGCCGCTCGCCAACGGGGCGCGCACCGGCCGCGCCAGCTACGGCATCCGGCCCGAGCATGTGAAGGTCGCCGACGACGGCGTGTCGACCAAGGTGATCGTCATCGAGCCGACCGGCTCGGAGACCCAGGTCGTGGTCGAATGCTGCGGGCAGGAGATGGTGTGCGTATTCCGCGAGCGCATCGCGGCCGAGCCGGGCGCCACGCTCCGCATCAAGCCCGATGCAGCGCTGGTGCATCTCTTCGACGAGGAGACCGGCCGGCGCATCAATTGAGTTCGAGAGATCGAGGGGCGAAGCCGCCCCTGGAGCGGAGGCTCAAGCCTCCGAAAGACGACGAGGAACGACGCGAGGGACGATAACAGGAGGGCCGGTCAGCGGCTTTCCGCGACAACAGGAGGAACGCTAATGACGCACGTGAATCGCCGTTCGGTCTTGAAGGGCGCCGCCGCGGCCGGCGCAGTCGGGGCGCTGTCGCAAACCGGCCTGTTCGATTTCGCCAAAGCCTGGGCGCAAACGGCGCCATGGAAGCCCGAGAAAGGCGCCAAGCTCCAGCTCCTGCGCTGGAAGCGCTTCGTTCAGTCCGAGGAAGACGCGTTCATGGTGCTCGTCGCCGCCTTCACCAAGGCGACCGGCGTCGCGGTTTCGGTGTTGAACGAATCGCTCGACGACGTGCAGCCCAAGGCTTCGGTCGCGGCCAACACCGGCCAAGGCCCCGATCTCTTTTGGGGCCTCTACTCGCTGCCGCATCTCTTCCCGACCAAGGTCATCGACGTGACCGACGTCGCCGACTATCTCGGCAAGAAGTATGGCGGCTGGGCCCCGAGCGCGATCACCTACGGCAAATCGGGCAACCGATGGATCGCCATCCCGATGGGCTACAACGGCAACGTCATCAACTACCGCGAGAGCCAGATCAAGGCGGCGGGCTTCCAGAAAATTCCAGAGGACACCGCCGGCTTCCTCGAGCTGATGAAGGGCTTGAAAGCCAAGAACACGCCCGGTGGCATGGCGCTCGGCCGCGCCTCGGGTGACGGCAATGCCTGGGTGCATTGGTGCCTCTGGGCGTTCGGCGGCAACCTCGTCGACGCCAAGGACAAGGTGATCATCAAGTCGCCCGAGACCGAGAAGGCGCTCGCCTACGCGCAGCAGCTCTACGCGACCTTCATTCCCGGCACCGCGTCGTGGAACGACTCGTTCAACAACAAGGCGTTCCTGGCCGGCGAGCTTTCGCTCACGAACAACGGCGTCTCGATCTACGCGGCGGAAAAGGCGGACGCCGACAAGAATCCGAAGATGAAGGAGCTCGCCGCCGACACCAACCACGCGCTCTGGCCGATCGGCCCCGTCGGCAAGCCGACCGAGTTCCACATCTGCTATCCGATGATGGCGATGCGGTACTCGAAGTTCCCGCAGGCGGCCAAGGCCTTCATGGCCTTTGCCCTCGAGGCGGAGAACTACGACAAGTGGCTGGTGGGCGCCGTGGGCTACATCACCCATCCGCTCAACTACTACGACAAGAACCCGGTCTGGACCTCCGACCCGAAGCTCACCATCGTCCGCGAAGTCGGGAGACGCACGCTGACGGCGGGCGGGCTCGGGTCTGTCGGCGAACGCGCGGCGTCGGCGCTGGCCGACTTCCTCGTCCTCGACATGTTCGCCTCGGTTTGCACCGGGCGCACGACGGTCAAGGAGGCGATCGACGTCGCCGAACGCCAAGCGAAGCGAATCTATCGCTGAGCTGAACGACGGTCCGTCGGCGCGGCGCAATGCTCGCCGCGCCGGCGCGACCTGCCCCTGCCCTAGACGGGAACCGCCCGATGCCCGAAGCCGTCATCCGCGAACCGGCACCGGCGATGGCCGCGCCTTCGGCGTGGTCGCGCCTCAAGGTAAACCGCGGCTGGCTGGCCTTCTGGTTCATGATGCCGGCCGCGGCATTCCTCGTCCTTTTCCTTGCCTACCCGCTCGGCCTCGGTATCTGGCTCTCGTTCACTGACGCGCGCATCGGCCGGCCCGGCGAATTTATCGGCCTTGAGAACTACGAGTGGCTGGTCGACGACTCGAAATTCCTGCTCGCGGTGTTCAACACGTTGTTCTACACGATCGTCGCCAGCGCGGTGAAATTCGCGATCGGCCTCTATCTCGCGATCCTGCTCAACAATCACCTGCCGTTCCGCGCCGTCATCCGCGCGATCGTGCTCATCCCGTTCATCGTGCCGACCGTGCTCTCGGCGATCGCGTTCTGGTGGATCTTCGATCCGCAATTCTCGATCGTCTCGTGGTCGCTGCGGCAGATGGGCTTCATCAAAGCCAACGTCGACTTCCTCGGCGACGCGTGGAACGCGCGCTGGTCGGTCATCTTCGTCAATGTCTGGCGCGGCGTGCCGTTCATCGCGATCACGCTGCTGGCCGGCCTCCAGACCGTCCAGCCCTCGCTCTACGAGGCCGCCACCATCGACGGCGCCTCGCGCTGGCAGATGTTCCGCTTCATCACCTATCCGCTGCTGACGCCGATCATTGCCGTGGTGATGACCTTCTCGGTGCTGTTCACCTTCACCGATTTCCAGCTCATCAAGGTGCTGACCAACGGCCAGCCCGCCGGCGCCACCGAGCTGATGGCGACGCTCTCCTATAACCGCGCGATCCTGGGCTCGAAGATCGGCGAAGGCGCCGCGATCTCGACCGCGATGATCCCGTTCCTGCTCGCCTGCATCCTTATCTCGTGGTTCGGCCTGCAGCGCCGGAAATGGCAGCACGGAGAGGCCAATGACTGACCTGTCGAAGGTCTTGGTCGCCCCGCCAAAGGCGGGGCTTACAGACGAATCCGAGGGC
>Ga0310812_10000814_pt1 | contig 11050 bp, 7 predicted proteins | sample NN3metagenome_FD_205747 | JGI IMG/M metagenome (GOLD analysis project Ga0310812, IMG submission 205747) | Soil microbial communities from experimental microcosm in Duke University, North Carolina, United States - NN3 | ecosystem: Engineered > Artificial ecosystem > Soil microcosm > Unclassified ...
ACAAAGGTCATATCGTACGCAAATGTCCGCCAATCTCCTCGAAGGCCGCACCGGGAAGTGGGAGGTCGTCATCGGCCTGGAGGTCCATGCCCAGGTGACGGCGAAGTCGAAGCTGTTCTCGGGCGCTTCCACCGAATTCGGCGCCGAGCCGAATACGCAAGTGTCGCTCGTCGATGCCGCTATGCCCGGCATGCTGCCGGTGATCAACCGCGTGGCCGTCGAGCAGGCCGTGCGCACCGGCCTAGGCTTGCAGGCGAAGATCAATCTCCGCTCGGTCTTCGACCGCAAGAACTACTACTACCCCGATCTCCCGCCGGGCTATCAGATCTCGCAATACAAGCAGCCGGTCGTGGGTAAGGGCGCGCTCGTGCTCGATCTCGCGGACGGCACCGCGAAGAGCGTCGGCATCGAGCGCGTGCATCTCGAGCAGGACGCGGGCAAGAGCCTCCACGACCAGGATCCGCGCCGCACCTTCGTCGATTTGAACCGCGCCGGCGTGGCGCTGATGGAGATCGTCTCGGAGCCCGACCTGCGCAGCGCCGACGAGGCCGGGTTCTATCTCGCCAAGCTCCGCTCGATCCTGCGCTATCTCGGCACCTGCGACGGGGACATGGAGAAAGGCAACCTCCGCGCCGACGTCAACGTCTCGGTGCGCCGCGCCGGCGCCGCCGATTACGGCACGCGCTGTGAGATCAAGAACGTGAACTCGATCCGCTTCGTGAAGCAGGCGATCGAGTACGAAGCGCGCCGCCAGATCGACGTGCTCGAAGACGGCGGCAAGATCGATCAGGAGACGCGCCTCTTCGACAGCGCCAAGGGAGAGACGCGCCCAATGCGCTCCAAGGAAGAGGCGCACGACTACCGCTACTTCCCCGATCCCGATCTCCTGCCGCTCGTGCTCGAGCCGAAATGGGTCGAAGAGATCAAAGCGGGGCTCCCGGAGCTGCCCGACGCAAAAAAAGAGCGCTTCATGCGCGCCTATGGCCTCTCGGCTTACGACGCCGGCGTGCTCGTCGCCGAGAAGGAGACGGCCGCGTTCTACGAGACCGTGGCCAAGGGCCGCGACGCCAAGCTCGCCGCCAATTGGATGATCAACGAATTCTTCGCCCGACTGGGCAAGGCCGGACTCGAGATCGGCGCATCGCCGGTTTCCGCCGCTTCACTTGGCAAGCTCATCGATCTCATCGCCGATAATACGATCTCGGGCCGCACCGCCAAGGACGTGTTCGACGAGATGTTCGCGAACGGCACGGAACCCGCCGCCATCGTCGAAGCCAAGGGACTGAAGCAGATCACCGACACGGGCGCGATCGAGGCAGCGGTCGACACGGTGATCGCCGCCAATCCGGCGCAAGTTGCGAAATACAAAGCCGGCGAGTCGAAAGTGGCCGGTTGGTTCGTGGGCCAGGTGATGAAGGCCACCGGCGGCAAGGCCAATCCGCAGATGGTCAACCAGCTGCTGGCGAAAAAGCTTGGCGCTGGATAAGTAGGCGCCGGGTTCCCGCCTCCGACTTTTCCAAAACAGGCATGCTCATCCTCGGCGTCCATTCGGGCTATCACGACGCGTGCGCTGCGCTTTACGACGACTACAAGCTCGTCGCGGCGGTCGCGCAGGAGCGGATGACGCGGCGGAAGATCGACGGCGGCCGCGTGCCGACCGAGTCGATCGACGAGTGTCTGGCCATCGCCGGCGCCAAACGCAGCGACGTGGGCGCGCTGGTGCTGGGGCGCGCGGCGTTTCCGGCGCGCTTTTACAGCCACCTGCCGTTCGACCGCGCGCTGGAAGCCAGGCTCCGCCGCCTTGTCGGCAAGGAGAAACACAAGAGCATGGAGCGGGAATGCGTGCGCTACGGGCGCAGCGATTCCGGGGCCATGTTCCGCGCCGGCGATTTCCTGGGGGCGCTCGAGCTGAAGCCCGGCATCCCCGTGCGCTTCTTCAATCACCACGAGGCGCACGCGCTGCCGACGCTGTTCCACACCGATTGGGACAAGGCGCTGCTCTACACGGCCGACGGCGGCGGCGACAACGTGCAGTACAGCCACCGCATCTTCGCCGACGGCAAGATCGCGACGCTGTTCGGCGGCGACGAGGAGCTCGCGCGCCCGATGCGCATCGACAGCGTCGGCCTCGCCTATGGTTATGCGACGCAGGCGCTGGGCTTTCGCATCAACCGCCACGAAGGCAAGACGACGGGGCTCGCAGCCTGGGGCGCGCCCAAATTCTACGATGCGATCGCCGCGCACTTCCGCGTTGACGGCGCGGGCGCGATCACGAGCGATTTCTCCGACAATCCGGCGATGCGCCAGTTCCTGTTCGATCTGTTCAAGGGCGCCAAGCGCGAAGACGTCGCCGCTTCGATCCAGCGCTTCCTCGAGGAGTTCGTGATCAAGGCGGTGGCGCGCCTCCTGGAGAAGAGCGGCGCGCGCAAGCTCGGACTCGCCGGCGGCGTTTTCGCCAATGTGCGGCTCAACCAGCGTCTCGCCGAGGAACTGCCGGTCGACGAGGTCTTCGTCTATCCGGCGATGAGCGATCAGGGCCTGGCCGCGGGCGGCGTCTTGAAGTTCCTGCTCGAGCGCGACGGACTCGAAACCTGGCTGAAGCGCCGCTATCCGCTCGAGGCGCTCTACTACGGCCGCGATTTCGGCGGCGGCATCGACAAGGTGCTCGGCGCGGCGCCCGGCGTCGCGCAGATGCCCGGCGCCCCGGTGGAGATCGCCGCCGAGCTCATCGCCAAAGGCGGCATTGTCGCCATCTACACCAAGGGCATGGAATACGGCCCGCGCGCGCTCGGCGCCCGCTCGATCCTGGCGACGCCGTCCGATGCCGCGATCAACGACACGCTCAACAAGCGCCTCGAGCGCTCCGAGTTCATGCCGTTCGCGCCGGTGGTGGCCGAGGAGGACGCCGAGACGGTGTTCAAGCTCGGCCGCGCCAAGGCCTATGCCGCGCGCTTCATGACCATCACCGCGCACGTCCAGCCCGGCTGGAAGGAGCGCATCCCGGCGGTGGTCCATGTCGACGGCACCGCGCGGCCGCAGACGATCCGCCGCGCCTGGAACCCGCTCTACTACGACATCCTGAAGTCGTTCGAGCGGCGCACCGGCCTCCCGATCCTCATCAACACCAGCTTCAACGTGCATGAGGAGCCGATCATCAACCGGCCCGAGGAGTGCCTCAGGGCGCTCGCCGACGGGCGCATCGACTATGTCGCGACCGAGCGCGGGGTGTACGCCGGCCCAACGGCACGGCGGCCGGCCGGCACCTGAGCGGCCAATGGCGGTCCAGCGCCGCCGGGCCGCACGGGAATGGGGCACCGATTATGGCCCATTTTACACTTTGTTTACCGCAATGATCGCACAATGAACCAAATTGGTTATCGAGCCTTCGCGCCGCCAAGAACGGCGGCTCGGCAACGGAGGCTTCGCTTACTAGGGAGTTGATGCCGCGGGGCTGCGGGGCCCGGCGGCTGCATTCATGCTCGGTCGCCGGCGCAAAGCCCACGGGGAGGACGCGCCCCACCAAAGCCTCGCCGCCATGGCGGAGGCGGGCGCGGCTTTGGCCGATAGCGGCGCCAATGCCGAGCGCATCTTCCGCGTTATCTTCGATCACGTCGCCGTCGGCATCTGGCAGACGACGCCCGACGGGCACTACATCCGCGTCAATCCGCGCTGCGCCGAGATCATGGGCTACGACTCGCCGGCGGAGGCGGTTCGGTCGGTCAGCGACATCGCGCAGCAGATCTACGTCGATCCCCAGGAGCGCGAGCGCTTCAAGGCCAAGCTCGAGGCGGACGGCCGGGTCTCCGGCTTCATCGCGCGGCATCGCCGGCGCGACGGCGCGCTCTATTGGGCGCGGTTGAGTGCCGTCGCCGTGCCCGGCCCCGACGGCAAGACGGCCTTCTATATCGGCACCGGGGAAGACGTCAGCGAGCTGATCGAGATCCAGGAGCAACTACGCGCCACCGAGCGCGACTACCGCGAGATCTGGGAGAACGCCGCCGAGGGCATCTACCGTTCGTCGCCCGACGGGCGGCAGCTCCGCGCCAACCCGGCGCTCGTGCGTTTCAACGGCTACACGAGCGAAACCGAGCTCCTCGCCGCCGTCAGCGACATCGCGCGGGAGTGGTACGTCGAGCCAGGCCGCCGCGACGAGTTCAAGCGGCTGATGCGCGAGCGCGGCCGCGTCCACAATTTCGAATCCGAGGTCTACCGCCACAAATCGCGCGAACGCGTCTGGGTCAGCGAGAACGCCTGGGAGGTGCGCGACGCCGCGGGCAAACTCCTCCATTACGAAGGCACCGTGCGCGACATCACGGTGCGGAAGCGCGCCGAGCGGCGCATCCTGGAAAGCGAGGAACGATTCCGCGATTTCGCCGACACCGCCTCCGACTGGTACTGGGAAACCGACGCCGGGCACCGGATGTCGTTTATCTCAGACAACATCAAGCGCTTTGGCTTCGATCCGGTGCGTCTCGTCGGCCGCGCGCGGTGGGAGTTCGGCCAATCGCCGGATCTGGATTTCTGGCGCCAGCACCGCGAAGTTCTAGCGCACCGGGAGCCCTTCCGCGATTTCGTCTACCGCAGCAAGCCGCAAGACGGCACGACCCACGTCTTCTGCATCAGCGGCAAGCCCGTGTTCGACGCCGAGGGGCGGTTCCTCGGCTATCGCGGCAGCGGACGCATGATTACCGATCAGGTCAATCAGCAGGAGCTGCTGCGCGCGAGCGAGGAGCGCTTCCGCGACTATGCCGACACGGCCTCCGACTGGTTCTGGGAGAGCGATAAAGAGCACTGCTTCACCTATCTTTTGTCGAGCGAGCGCACGCCCAACGTGCGCGACAAGTCGGTGATCGGGAAGCGGCGCTGGGACTTTGCCGACGACATCGACGACGAGCCCGAGAAGTGGCAGCGGCACCGCGAGCTGCTGGATCGACACGAACCGTTCCGCAACTTCCTCTTCCGCATGCGCAACGCCAAGGGCGATCCCGAGTACATCTCGGCCAGCGGCAAGCCGGTGTTCGACGCGGCGGGAGCGTTCCAGGGCTATCGCGGCTCGGCCCGGCGCATCAACGAGCAGGTGCGCCAGGAGGCGCTTTTGCGCGAGAGCGAGGAGCGCTTCCGCGATTTCGCCGACACCGCCTCCGACTGGTATTGGGAGACCGACGCCGAGGACCGCCTATCCTATGTTTCGGACAGCGTCAGCATGCTGCGCGGCGGCAGCCGCCAGTACGCGATCGGGCGCACGCGCTGGGAGATGGCGGCGGACGTCAAGACCGAGCCCGAGAAGTGGTCGGCTTTCAAGGCGCAGATGCAGCGCCACGAGCCGTTCCGCGACTTCAAGTATCAGATTCGCGTCGCCAGCGGCGAAGTGCACCACGTCGCGGTCAGCGGCAAGCCGAAATTCGCGGCCGACGGCACGTTCCTCGGCTATCGCGGCTCGTCGCGCGTGATCACCGACCAGGTCAAGCAGCGCGAGGCGCTGCTCGAAAGCGAAGCCCGCTTCCGCGACTTCGCCGCCACCGCCTCCGACTGGTTCTGGGAGACCGACGACGAGCATCGTTTCGCGTATTTCTCGTCGAGCACGCGCATCGGCCCCGGCAATCCGGTCAACGGCCTCGGCAAGCGGCGCTGGGAGCTGGGGCTCGACGTCGAAGCCGAGCCCGAGAAGTGGGCGGCGCACCGCGCCCAGCTCGATCGCCGCGAGCCGTTTCGCGACTTCGTCTACTTGATCCGGATGGCGAACGGCGAGATCCATCACACCGCGACCAGCGGCACGCCGGTGTTCGGGCCCGACGGCGCCTTCCGCGGCTATCGCGGCTCGTCGCGCCTCGTCACCGACGCCATCCGCCAGGAAGAGCGGCTCAAGGAAGCCAAGACCCAGGCCGAGGCGGCGAGCGCCGCCAAATCGGCCTTCCTCGCCAACATGAGCCACGAGCTCCGCACGCCGCTCAACGCCATCATCGGCTTCTCCGAGATCATGAACCGCGAGATGTTCGGCAAGATCGGCGTGCCGCGCTATTCCGACTACATCAAGGATATCGGCGACAGCGCGCAGCATCTCCTGCGCCTGATCGAGGACATTCTCGATCTCTCCAAGGCCGAGGCGGGGAAGATGGAACTCGAGGAGGCGGAGGTCGACTTGCCCGCTTCGATCCACTCCGCCTGCCTGATGCTGCGTGAGCGCGCCAAGCGCGGCGGCGTCTCGCTCAACGAGGACGTGGCGCCCGACCTGCCGCGCTTTCGCGGCGACCGGCGGCGCATCCGCCAAGTGCTGCTCAATCTCGTCTCGAACGCGGTCAAGTTCACGCGCGAAGGCGGCAGCGTCCGCGTCGCGGCCGCCGCCAATGCCGATGGCGGTCTGGTTCTGACCGTGGCCGATACCGGCATCGGCATCGAGGCCGTTGATATTCCGCGCGTGTTCGAGCCGTTCGTCCAGCTCGGGCGCGACAAGGGCATCAGCGGCGAAGGCACCGGTCTCGGCCTGCCGCTGTGCAAGGAGCTCGTCGAACTCCATGGCGGCACGATCTCGCTGACCAGCGAGCCCGGCGCCGGCACCACGGTCACCGCGGTGTTCCCGCCGGTGCGCACCGTGGCCAAGCGCGCGGCGGCCTAGCCATGGAATGCAAGCGCGCATTCGCTCGCCGGTTACTGCTTGAGCCTTGGGCAAAAGAGGCTAGGCTCCGTGATCGCGGGAGGAGGGAGCCGATGCGGAAGGTGCGACGTCTCGATCGGCTGTCGGGCGCGGGTGGCGATGTCCAAGCGTAAAGCCCGACTCAATTTGAAACCCGGCGTCGAGCCGGCGCGGCACGAGGCGCCGCCCGAGCCGCCGGCGCCGCGCGCCGGGCCGGTGCCCGACGGCGGCAAATCGGTGCTCATCGCGCATATCAGCCACGGTCTCCGTACGCCGCTCAACGCGATCATCGGATTTTCCGAGATCATGGAGCGCGAGATGTTCGGCAAGATCGGCATCCCGCGCTACATCGAATATGTGAAGGACATCCGCGCCAGCGCGCAGCATCTCTTGCGCCTGATCGAGGATGTCGTCGATCTCTCCAAGGCCGAGGCGGGCGCCCTCGAGCTCGAGGAGGACGAGATCGACGTCGCCGCCGCGGTGCGCTCGGTGTGCTTGAAGCAGCGCGAGAAGGCCGCGCAGGGCGGCGTGCAGATCGTCCACGACGTGACAGCCGACATGCCGCGGCTCATGGGCGACCGCCGGCGTGTGCGCCAGATCCTGACGAACCTGGTGTCGAACGCGGTGCGCTTCACCTCGCGCGGCGGGCGCGTCACGGTTTCGTCCTGGCTCGACCCGGCGGGCCGCGTCGTGTTCGCCATCGCCGATACCGGCACCGGCATCGAGCCCGCGGAAATCCCGAGCGTGTTCGATCCCTTCGCGGGGCTGGGACGGCTACAAGATATCGGCGGCGGGGGCACCGGCCTCGGCCTCCCGCTCTGCAAAGGCCTGATGGAGCTTCACGACGGCACGATCGAGCTCGCGAGCCAGCCCGGCAAGGGCACGACGGTCACCGCCACCTTTCCGGCCGACCGCACGATCAAGACCAAGCCAGCCAGCCCTTAGTCCGCTCCAGGTGAAGCACGCGAAGTCGCGGAGAATGCGAAGCGAAGACGCGTCTCCGCGCGCTCCGCGTCTTCGGGCGCGAAGAACGGCCGTCCTTGAGCGGCCATTTCACGCTCCCTAGTGTGATGCCGCCACGAAAAAGGGGAGTTGCACGTGATCGATCTCTACACCTGGACCACGCCCAACGGCCGCAAGGTCTCGATCATGCTCGAGGAGTGCGCGCTCCCCTACACGGTGCATCCGATCAACATCGGCAAGAACGTCGACCAGTTCACGCCCGAATACGTCAAGATCAATCCCAACAGCAAAATTCCCTCGATCGTCGATCAGGACGGGCCCGGCGGCAAGCCGATCACGATCTTCGAATCGGGCGCCATCCTCATCTATCTCGCCGAGAAGACGGGCAAGTTCCTGTCGAAGGAGCCGCAGGCGCGCATGGCGGCGATCCAATGGCTGATGTTCCAAATGGGCGGGGTGGGGCCGATGTTCGGCCAGGCGCACCATTTCCTCCGCGCGGCGCCGGAGAAGGTGCCCTATGCGATCGAGCGCTATAAGAAGGAGACGCGCCGGCTCTACGGCGTGCTCGAGGGGCGCTTGAAATCCGTCGCCTATCTCGCGGGCGACTATTCGATCGCGGACATCGCCACCTATCCGTGGGTGGCGCGCCACGAGTGGCATCAGGTCGAGCTCAAGGACTTTCCTAGCGTGAAGCGCTGGTACGACGCGATCGGCGCGCGGCCGGCGGTCGCGAAAGGGATGGCGGTTCCGCTGCCGCCCCCGAGCTGAGCGACGTAGCGCAAGGGCGCTGCGACGCTCGCCGAGCGTCAGGCTACGGCGGCGAGGGCGTGGCCCTGGGCCGGCGCAACCGCGCGCGGCCGGTCCATCGCCGACAGCTCCTTCCGGCAGGCCTCGAGGTCGCGCATGATCTTCTGATCGTCGCGGTCGAAGACCTCCATCGAGCCGAGCTTGATTTCGACGAGGTCGATCAGCAGTTCCAGGCTTTTCCGGGTCAGCATCGATCTCTCCTCAGTGTTCGCTGCGCGGGCGGCCTCTGTTCCGCCGGCCTGGACATGCTGGCGCGTTATGCTTGACGAAAGGTTAACAACCGACCGCCGGAAGGCTAGGCCTAATGGCTAGGCCGGCTAGGATTGGGCTTAACCGAATATCAAACGGCAGGGGCCACTCTCGGCGGGAACCGGAGGCGGCGCCGCGCCGTTCCGCGATCGAGGACGAGACCATGGCCGAAGGCACGCCGATCAACGCCGCCCAGCTGTTTTCCGACGACGCCAGCGAGTTCTTCATCGATGCGGGCGTGCCGCGCTACAACCGGCGCCTCACCGACAAGATTCTCGCCGCCTTCAATCACGCCTACGCCATGGGCGAGATGGATCTGGCGCGCGATCTCTGGGAATGCCTGGTCGCGGCCGAGAAGCTCGGTCAGCAGATGCACCGCCGGCGTCCCAACCAGGCGCTCGATCTCGCCGCCGAGTGGGTGGCCTTCGTCGATGCGCGCGATCGCTACCGCGAGGTGAGCCGCACGCCGCAAGCGCCGAGCGAGCACGCCTCGGACGCGTTCCGCACGATGCGCGACGCCTATCAGAGCTGGCGCGCGCACAACAGCAGCGAGAATCCGTCGCCGTTGCGGCCCACCGCCGCCGCGAGCGGCGCCAATGGCGAGGCTCAACGCCCGCCGGAGCCGCACCCCTACGAGCCGCCCTCCTCGGGCGGGCACGATTAGGCGGAGCCTCGCGCCGGCGTCCGGCGCCCTGATTGACAGGGTTTGGCGCCGCCCCTAAATGCACCCTCCCGGCTGAAATCCGACGCCGTTGGCGCCGGCCTTGCCGCATGGACGGCACAGCGGAGGGTTAGCCAAGTGGTTACGGCAACGGTTTGCTAAACCGTGTACCCCAAAAGGGTACCGTGGGTTCGATTCCCACACCCTCCGCCATCCGCTTCCGCCGGGGCCGCGGCAGGATCGTCCGCTCGGCCCGTGAATTTCGGAGCCACCTCTCTCACTCCGTCGCTCTCTCCGATGCGCTAGATCGCGGCGGCGCCGATCGCCGTTGTTGGGCGCGCAACCGCCGTTAATGTTCGGCGTGCCGGCCCTCGTCCCGGGCGGCGTAAGGCGTTAGAATCTCCCATATAGCTTGATTCGCGTCATTGCGTCGGTAGCAGACGGTCGGCCTACTGCACTGATACAGCAGCATGCGCTGCGCCATGGCACGAGCAGAAACGCGAGACCATCCGCCCTCGGCGGGCCCGCGCTCCCGGCACCGGGCTGCGCTGGTCCTGCTTTTGTGCGGCCTGGTGGTTACGGGTTCGGTATTCCTCGCGGCGTGGCGCCAGAACCGCAGCTCGCTGGAACTGGAATTGCGCAAGGACGTCGAGATCGGCACGCGCAGCTTCAAGTTCGGCTTCGGCGACTATCTCGACCTCGTCGTCTGGGCACAGGCTTATGCGCAAGGTTCGGCCGGAGCGCCGCGCGGTTCCCAACTCCGCCCGTACCTCGCAAAGCTCATCGAGGGCCGAAAGGGCGTCGAGGCGATCTCTTATGTCCCGCGCGTAAGCCGCGATGCGCGCGCCGCGTTCGAGGCTGCGGCGCGTCAGGCGGGCCTGCCCGACTACGTCATCGCGGAGCAAACGCCGGATGGACGGCGGCAGCCGCTGGCGCCCGCGGCGCTGGAGCCGCTGCTGCGCGACGGCCGCATCAAACCAGGGTCCGCGCGCGTGGCCACGCCGCCGTCCGAAGCCGCCTAGACCGTGGTGAAGTCGCGGGGTCAGGCGCCGGCCGTCTCGGTCGCGCACGCCTCGATGAACGCCTTGTCGAGGCCGAAATAGCCCAAACGCGACATGAGCGCGGGCGCGTGCCCGAGGCCTCGAACACGCGGCGCAGCGAGCCGTGCGGGTTCGTTTGGACCGCGGCGATTTGTGCGCAAAGCGGGAAACGGGTTCTGATTCGAGCGGTCTAGCGCGTTCTCACACCTTCAACACGATCTTCCCCACGTGCGCGCTCGATTCCATGCGGGCGTGCGCCTTGGCGGCATCGCCGAGGGGGAAGGTCGAATCGATCACCGGCTTGATCTTGCCGGCGGCGAGGAGGGGCCAGATCTGGCGGCGGAGCGCGTCGGCGATGGCGCCTTTTTCGGCAACCGGCCGCGCGCGCAGCACCGAGCCCACGACCGTCAGGCGCTTCCGGAGCAACAAGCCGAGATCGAGCTTGGCATCGCGCCCGCCCAGCAGCGCGATCACCGCGAGCCGGCCTTCGATCGCCAGCGCCGCGATGTTGCGCTCGAAATACTTGCCGCCGATCATGTCGAGGATCACGTCGGCGCCTTTGTTCTTCGTTTCGGCGAGCGTGATCTCGACGAAATCCTCGGCGTTGTAGTTGATCGCGCGGTCGGCGCCGAGATTGACGCACGCGGCGCATTTCTCGGCCGAGCCCGCGGTCGCCAGCACGCGCGCGGCCCCCATCGC
>Ga0310812_10000818_pt1 | contig 11002 bp, 10 predicted proteins | sample NN3metagenome_FD_205747 | JGI IMG/M metagenome (GOLD analysis project Ga0310812, IMG submission 205747) | Soil microbial communities from experimental microcosm in Duke University, North Carolina, United States - NN3 | ecosystem: Engineered > Artificial ecosystem > Soil microcosm > Unclassified...
GCCGACGAGGTGGCGCTCGCGATCCACTACCACGCGACCCAGAACCAGCCCCGCCCGGTGCTGATCGGCTTCACCTCCGAGCTCGACCGGGAGTTCTTCGAGAAGCTCATCACGGTGAAGGACGTGGGCCCGCTCGTCGCGGCGCGCTCGCTGGCCGCGCCGGTGGGGGAGATCGCGGCCGCGATCGCGCGGCAGGACGAGGGCTATCTGCGACGGCTGCCCGGCATCGGGCCCCAGAAGGCGAAGAACATCGTGGCCCAGCTCCAGGCCAAGGTCGCCAAGTTCGCGCTCGCCCGGCCGGAGGCCGCGGTGCCCGAGCCGGCGGGGGCGCCCGCCGCGCCGGACGAGGAAGGCCTGCGCGGCATGGTGTTCGAGATCCTCGTCAAGCAGCTCGGCCACCGCCCGAGCGAGGCGGCCCAGCTCATCAGCGCCGCGCTCCAGCGCCGGCCGGGCGTGACCACGCCCGAGGAGCTCTTCGACGAGATCTACCGCGGCGGGGTGCGGCCGTGACCGACGAGGCGCGCGTCATGAGCCGGGTGGCCCTGCCCGACGAGAGCCAGGTCGAGCGCCAGCTGCGCCCCCAGCGTCTCGAGGAGTACGTGGGGCAGCGTGCGGCGGTGGAGAGCCTGCGCGTCTCGGTGGAGGCGGCCCGCCAGCGCGGCGAGCCGCTCGATCACGTGCTGCTGTCGGGACCGCCCGGGCTCGGCAAGACCACCCTGGCCACGATCATGGCCAACGAGATGGGCGCCGCCATCGTGACCACCGCGGGCCCGTCGCTCGAGCGCGGGGCGGACCTGATGGGCATCCTCACCAACCTGGCCGAGCGCGACGTCCTCTTCATCGACGAGATCCACCGGCTGCCCCGGGTGGTGGAGGAGCTCCTGTACCCGGCGATGGAGGACTTCTCGATCAACTTCGTGATGGACAAGGGTCTCAACGCCCGGACCATGCGTATTCCCCTGCGGCCGTTCACGATGGTCGGGGCCACCACGCGCCCCGGCATGCTCTCCTCGCCCCTGCGCGAGCGCTTCGGGATCTTCCACCACCTGGACTTCTACTCGGAGGCGGATCTCGCCGCCATCATCCGGCGCTCCGCCTCCATCCTGGGCGTGGACGTCGCTCCCGGAGGCGCGGAGGCCATCGCCCGCCGGGCTCGCGGCACCCCGCGCATCGCCAACCGGCTGCTTCGCCGCGTGCGCGACTACGCGCAGGTGAAGGGCGACGGCGTCGTCGGCCCGGAGCTGTCCGGCCGCGCGCTCGACCAGGAGGGCGTCGACGAGGTCGGGCTCGACCGGCTCGACCGGCGCTTCCTCACCGCAATTATCGAGAACTACCACGGGGGACCCGTGGGCCTGGAGGCCATCGCGGCCACCATCAACGACGAGTCGGAGACGCTCGCCGAGGTGGTCGAGCCCTTCTTGCTCAAGATCGGCTTCGTGGTGCGCAGCCCCACCGGTCGCCGCGCCACCGCGGCCGCCTACGCTCACCTCGGACACACGGTGCCCGCCACCCCGGGCGGGCAGGGGCAGCTGCCGCTCTAGCTGCGAGGGTGCCGCGATGCGCGATCTCGGGAAAATGCTTCTGGGATTCGGCGCCCTGATGGTATGCCTGGGATTGATCCTGCTCGTCGCGGGAAATCTCTCGGGAAAGGTGCCATGGCTCGGACGGTTGCCCGGCGACATCCACATCCAGCGGGGCAACTGGTCCTTCTACTTTCCGCTCGTGACGTGCCTGATCGTCTCGATCGTCCTCACCCTGCTGTTCTCCCTCTTCGGCCGGCGCTGACGCGCGCACTCCCCCCGCTCCACCGCCCGCTCCGCCACGTGGTCCGGGTCCTCGGACTCTTGCTGGCCGTCGCGGCCGCGCTCGCGCCCGGCCCCGCGCGGGCCCAGGGCGACATCCGGGTCGCCATCGCGGACGGGCTCAAGACGGTCGAGGTCGGCGGCGGCCCCATGATGGTGAGCGATCTGGCGGGCCGCTCGGTGGTGAACGAGGCGCCCAGCTGGCTGCGGGCCACTCTCAGGAATGGCGCCATCGAGGTCGCGGGGCGCCGCGTGGACGGCCTGCGGCTGGCCCCCGCGGACGTGGGTTTCCTGCGCACCAACAACCGCGAGTACCCGGGCGCGCTCGAGATCCTCCAGGTGGGTGACGGGCTGCTGGTGGTCAACGAGCTGCCGCTCGACGACTACCTGGCCGGCGCGGTCAAGGCCGAGGCCGGCGACAAGATGCCGCTCGAGATGCTGAAGGCCCAGGCCATCGTGGCGCGCACCTACGCCGCCTATCACCGGCGCCTGAACGCGGAGAAGTCCTTCCACCTGGTGGCGTCGACGCTCAACCAGCAGTACGTGGGGCGCGTGCCGCTCGACTCGGTGGTGTGGGCCGCGGTGCGCGAGACCGCGGGGCAGGTGCTGCTGCTGCACGGCGAGCTGTTCCCCGCCTTCTATCACACCGACAGCGGCGGCTACACCGAGGACCCGCGCGCGGTGTTCTCGGCCACGAACATGCCGGCTCTCAAGCCGGTGCGGGTCGAGTTCCCGTCGGAGTCGCCGCACCATCGCTGGCGCCTCGAGCTGCCGCTGGCCGATCTCTCCGCGGCCCTGCTGCGCGGCGGGATCTCGGTCGGGCGGGTGGTGGCCCTCGACGTGCTCGAGCGCAGCGTCTCCCTGCGGGTGGCGCGGATCGCGATTCGCGGGACCGCCGGCAGCGTCACCCTGCGCGGTAACGACCTGCGGCGGCTCGTCGGCTACGACACGCTCAAGAGCACGCTGTTCGCGGTGGCGATCAAGGGGCCGGTGGCGCGGTTCGTGGGCCGCGGGTACGGCCACGGGGTCGGGCTCGACCAGTGGAGCGCCAAGACCATGGCCGACCAGGGTTACACCGCCCAGCGCATCGTCCTCTACTATTACCCCGGCACCACGCTCTCCACGCTGACCGCGCCCTCCGTTGCCCGCTGAGCCGGGCGCTCGCCTCACCTGGGAGGACTTCGAGCGCGTCGACATGCGCGTCGGCGTGGTGCTCGAGGCCCAGCCCTTCCCGGAGGCCCGCAAGCCGGCGATCAAGCTCTCGATCGACTTCGGCCCGCTCGGGATCAAGCGGTCGAGCGCCCAGATCACCGAGCGCTACGTCCCCGGCGATCTGGTCGGCCGGCGCGTGATCGCGGTCGTCAACTTTCCGCCCAAGCGGATCGGGCCGTTCGTGTCCGAGGTGCTGGTGCTCGGGGCGTACGGCGCGGGCGGCGAGGTCATCCTCCTGCGGCCCGACTTCGAGGTCGATCCCGGGGCGCGGATCGGCTAGCGGTGCCCCGCCCGCCGACGACGGCCGACGGGTGCGTGGCGGCGCGCGAGGGCCGGGGGCGGGGGCCGGCGGGGGTGGGCCTCTGACCACGACCCGCTGCCGGGCTTGTTCGCGTGGCGGAGTTCCCAATCGGTAGGTTGGCGCGTTAGGCGACCGCCGGAGGGAACGGGTCACCCTTCCCATCCCCGCCGGCCCCCGCCCCCGGCCCTCGCGCGAGATCACGCGGGTGCTCTCGTCACGTGGGGGCTTTCGTTGTTTCGGGATTCTTCGCTTTGTGCTCGAGCGCGCGTGGTCTTCGACCGTGCGTGGCGACGGCATCGGTCGGGCGGAGCGCGATACACTGCTGGGCGACATGAATGTTGCCGCCTTCGATTATGAGCTGCCGGCGGGGCTGATCGCGCAGGAGCCGGCGGAGGAGCGGGATGCCTCGCGGCTGCTCGTGCTCGACCGGGAGACGGGGGCGTGGGAGGACCGCGGGTTCCGGGAGCTGCCGGAGCTCTTGCGGGCGGGGGATTGTCTGGTGGCCAACCGGAGCCGGGTGATGCCCGCGCGGCTGCTCGGGACCGCCGTCGAGGGGGGCGGGGCGGTGGAGCTGCTGCTGCTGCGGCCGCTGGCGGACGGGCGCTGGGAGGCGATGGTGCGCCCCGGCCGGCGCTGCCGCGTGGGCGCCCGCGTGGAGCTGGCGGGCGGCCTCGCGCACGCGCGCATCACCGGGGAGGGCGCGGAGGGCACGCGCCTCGTCGCCTTCGAGGCCCCCTGGCCGGTCCGGGAGCTGATGGAGCGGCATGGGCTGCCGCCGCTGCCGCCCTACATCGCCCGGCACGACGCGCCCAAGCCCGAGGACCGCGAGCGCTACCAGACCGTCTACGCGCGCGAGGAGGGCTCGGTCGCGGCGCCCACCGCCGGCCTCCACTTCACGCCGGACCTGCTCGGACGGCTCGAGGATCGGGGCGTCGAGGTGCGCTACCTCACGCTCCACGTCGGGCCCGGCACCTTCCGGCCGCTGCGCGCGGGGTCGGTGGAGGGGCACCGATTGGAGGCCGAGCCGGTGGAGATCCCGGCCGCCACCGCCGACGCGATCGAGCGCGCGCGGCGCGACCGCCGCCGGGTGGTGGCGGTGGGCACGACCACGACCCGCGCACTCGAGTGGGCGACGCGCGAGGACGGGCGAGTGGACGCGCGGGCGGGCGACGCCGATCTCTTCATCCGGCCCGGGCACCCGTTCCGCGTGGTCGACGCCCTCGTCACCAACTTCCACCTGCCGCGCTCGAGCCTGCTGGTGCTGGTGTCGGCCTTCGCCGGTCGGGAGCGGGTGCTGGCCGCGTACCGGCACGCGGTGGCGGCCGGCTACCGCTTCTACTCCTACGGCGACGCGATGCTGATCGCCTGAGCCCCATGCGTCTCTTAAACACATGGGCTTCTCCTTCGAGCTGATCCGCACCGACGGCGCCGCACGCCTGGGGCGCATCGTCACCGGGCACGGAGCGGTCGACACGCCCGCCTTCATGCCGGTGGCGACCCAGGGCTCGGTGAAGAGCCTCGCGCCGTCGGATCTGCTCGCGGCGGGCGCCCAGATCGTGCTGGCCAACACCTACCATCTGATGCTGCGGCCGGGACACGAGCTGGTGCGCGAGCTGGGCGGGCTGCATCGCTTCATGGGCTGGGACGGGCCCATCCTCACCGACTCGGGTGGCTTCCAGGTCTGGAGCCTCGCCAAGCTCCGCCGGATCGGAGCGGAGGGCGTCGAGTTCCGCTCCCACGTCGACGGCTCGCTCCGCACCCTCACCCCCGAGTCCTGCGTGGCGATCCAGCACGCCCTCGGCGTCGACGTGCTGCATCCGCTCGACGAATGCCTGGCGCACCCCGCCACCGCCGCCGACACCGAGCGCTCGCTCGCGCTGACGTTGAACTGGCTCACCCGGGCGGTTGCGGCGCACCGGACGGGGGGATCCCCGGGCGCGCTCTTCGGTATCGTGCAGGGCGGCATGTACGAGGGCCTGCGGCGCCGCGCGGTGGAGGCGATGGGGGCGCTCGACCTGCCCGGTCACTCGATCGGCGGGCTCGCGGTGGGCGAGCCCAAGCCCGTGATGTACGACCTCACCGAGCTGGTGGCCGGGCTCCTGCCCGCGGACCGGCCGCGCTACCTGATGGGGGTGGGGAAGCCGCCGGACCTGGTGGAGTCGGTCGCGCGCGGGGTGGACCTCTTCGACTGCGTGCTGCCGACGCGAAACGCACGCAACGGGCAGGCCTTCACCCCGGACGGTCCGCTCAACATCGGCAACGCCCGGTTCGCCCGCGACGCCGGGCCCCTGGACCCCGAGTGTCCGTGCGCGGCGTGCCGCCAGTTCTCCCGCGCCTACCTCCGGCACCTGTTCGGGGCCCGCGAGCTGCTCGCCTATCGGCTGCTGACGCTCCACAACGTGACCTTCTTCCAGGGCCTCATGCGCGACATGCGGCGCGCGGTCGCGGACGGCGGCTTCGGGCCCTTCCGATCTCGGTTTCTCGCGCGTTATGGGGTAGAATCCGTGGGCGGCTCGGCCGACACCGACTCACCCGCTGACTCGGAGGCGTGACCTTCATGGTGGATCTCGCGTACGCGATGGGGCCTTCGCCTGCCGGCGGGGGCAACGGCGGCGGCATCATGTCCGTCCTGCCCCTCATGATCGGCATGTTCGCGATCATGTACTTCCTCATCATCCGTCCCCAGCAGAAGCAGCGGAAGGACCGCGAGTCGCTGCTGGCCGCGATCAAGAAGGGCGATCGGGTGGTGACCACCGGCGGCCTCTACGGCACCGTGGTGGGCCTGTCGGATCACACCGTCACCCTGAAGGTCGCCGAGCAGGTGAAGATGGAGTTCGAGCGCAGCGCGGTGGGGCGCATCGTGCCCGCCGGAGGCGACAAGGAGTCGTCCGGCTAGATGCGACGAAATCTCGGGATTCGCATCGCCATCGTCGCGGTCGTGGCCGCCGCCGCGATCTGGTTCCTCTACCCGCCGAGCAAGTCCATCAACCTCGGCCTCGACCTGCAGGGCGGCATCCACCTGGTCCTGGGCGTCGACGTGGCCAAGGCCCTGGAGGCCCAGGTCGAGCGGGCGGGGGACAGCGTCCGCGCCGAGCTCGAGAAGAAGGGCGTCGCGGTCACCAAGATCGAGCGGCGCGGCTCCACCGACCTCGTCATCCAGATCGGCTCACCCCAGAGCTGGGACGCGGCGCTGGCCACCGCCGGCGAGGTGCTGGGCAACTTCGATCGCAAGGAGGCGGACCAGGCCGCGGGCCGCGTCGTGATGGCGCTCAAGCCGCGCGAGGCGGCCCAGATCCGCGAGTTCGCGGTGCGGCAGGGGCTCGAGACGATCCGCAACCGCATCGACCAGTTCGGGGTGGCCGAGCCCTCGATCCAGCAGCAGGGCGACAACCGGATCCTGGTGCAGCTCCCGGGCGTGCAGGATCCGGAGCGGGCCAAGGCCCTCATCGGCAAGACCGCGCTGCTCGAGTTCAAGCTGGTGGACGACAAGATCGACCCCGACACCGCGCTCAAGAGCGGGGTGCCGGACGGCGACGAGATCCTCTACCAGCGCCGGGTCGACAAGGAGACCCACCAGGAGCGCAAGATCCCCTTCGTGGTGCAGAGGAAGGCCTACGTGACCGGGCGCGACGTGGCCACCGCCCGGGTCTCGATCGACCAGAACACCAGCGAGCCCTACGTGTCGGTGGACTTCAACGCGGCGGGCGGCCGGGCCTTCGCGGACCTCACCGACGCCAACGTGGGCCGGCGCCTCGCCATCGTGCTGGACGGCAACGTCCACTCCGCGCCGCAGATCCGCGAGCGCATCCCCTCCGGCCGCGCCCAGATCACGGGCGGGTTCACCTCCGCGGAGGCGACCGACCTGGCCATCGTGCTGCGGGCGGGCGCCCTGCCGGCCCCGGTGCAGGTGCTGGAGGAGCGCACCGTCGGTCCCTCGCTCGGGGCGGACTCGATCCGCAAGGGCCTGGTCTCCACCGCGGCCGCCGCTCTCGCGGTGGTGCTGTTCATGCTGATCTACTACCGGCTCTCGGGGCTGGTGGCGGATCTGGCCCTCGCCCTGAACCTGCTGCTGCTGCTGGCCGCGATGGCGGGGTTCCACGCCACCCTGACCCTGCCCGGCATCGCGGGCATCGTGCTCACCATCGGGATGGCGGTCGACACCAACATCCTGATCTTCGAGCGCATCCGGGAGGAGCTGCGTGGCGGCAAGACGGTGCGGGCGTCCATCGACGCCGGTTTCTCGCGCGCCTTCCGCACCATCGTCGACACCCACGTCACGGTGCTGGTCTCGGCCGCCATCCTCTACCAGTTCGGCACCGGGCCCGTGAAGGGCTTCGCGGTGTCGCTGGCCATCGGCATCCTGGTGAGCCTGTTCACCGCCGTCTTCTTCACGCGCCTGATCTTCGACCTGATGTACATGGGGTCACGGCGCGTGGAGCGGATCTCGATCTAGGCCCGCCATGCACCAGATCTTCGTCAACGCCAACTACGACTTCGTGGGCAAGCGCCACTGGTTCTACGGCTTGTCCCTGGGCGCGGTGCTGCTGTCGATCGTCTCGATCATCCTGCACGGGGGCCTGAGCTACGGCATCGACTTCACCGGGGGCGCCCTGGTCCAGGTCCGCTACGACAAGCCGGTGACGGTGGCGGAGGTCCGCAAGGGTCTCGACGAGCTCGGTCTCGGCACCGCGGTCATCCAGCAGTTCGGCGACGCCGCCGAGTACCTGATCCGCCTGCCTCCCGCCGAGCAGAACCCGGAGCAGCTCGGGGACCGGGTCAAGGCCGCGCTGGGCAAGGCGGCGGGGGCCGGGGTCGAGATCCGGCGGCTCGAGTTCGTGGGTCCCCAGGTCGGCCGCGACCTCCAGGTCCAGGCCCTGTACGCGGTCCTGGCGGGGATGGCCGGGATCCTGATCTACGTCGCGTTCCGCTTCGACTTCCGGGGGGGCATCATCGCGATCCTGGCGCTGGCCCACGACGTCACGGTCACTTTGGGGGCCCTCTCGCTGTCGAACCTCGAGATGTCCCTCCCGGTCCTCGCCGCGCTGCTCACGATCGTCGGCTACTCGATCAACGACACGATCGTGGTGTTCGACCGGATCCGGGAGACCCGGGGGCGGGGGCCGCGGCGGGGGCAGACCGTCGCGGACCTGATCAACGGGGCGCTCAACCAGACCCTGTCCCGGACCATCCTCACCTCGTTCACCACGTTCCTGGCCGCCCTGGTGCTGCTGATCTTCGGGGGGGAGGTGCTGCGCGACTTCGCCTTCGCCCTCGTGATCGGCGTGGTCACCGGGACGTACTCCTCGGTGGCGGCCGCCTCGCTGATCGTGGACTGGGAAGCCTGGAGCGGACGACGGCGGGCGGCCGCCCCCGCGCCCGCGGGCCGCGCGGCCTCGACCCCGCCGGTCGGGAAGGGAAGCCAGCCCGCAAGAAAGCGGTAGCAAGGCAGCGATTTTAGTGGCAGAATTGGTGGTCAACCCGAGGAGGACGCGAGGTTGACCCAACTGCAGACGCTGATCGAGGAGATTCCCAAGTATCAGCCTGCCGCCGATCTGGCGCTCCTCGAGCGGGCGTACCGCTTCTCCGAGCAGTCTCACCTGGGTCAGCAGCGCGCATCGGGTGAGCCCTACCTGTCCCACCCCCTGGAGGTCGCCGGCCTCCTGGTCAACTTCAAGATGGACGTGACCACGGTCACGGCGGGGCTGCTCCACGACGTCCTGGAGGACACCAAGGCCACCAAGGTCGACCTCCAGCGCGAGTTCGGCGCCGAGATCGCCGACCTGGTCGACGGGGTGACCAAGATCGGCAAGCTGGCCTTCTCCTCCCGCGAGGAGCGCCAGGCCGAGAACTTCCGCAAGATGCTGGTGGCCATGGCGCGCGATCTCCGCGTGCTGATGATCAAGCTGGCCGACCGGCTCCACAACATGCGGACCCTCCAGTACCTGCCCCCCGACCGGGCCCGGAAGATCGCCCAGGAGACGCTCGACATCTACGCGCCCCTGGCCCACCGCCTCGGGATGGCCAAGGTCAAGGCGGAGCTCGAGGACCTGGCCCTCCGCGTGCTGCACTACGACGACTACCAGGAGCTGATGCGGCGGGTGGCCAAGCGGCGGCTCGAGCGCGAGGCGGAGATCAACAACCTGATCACCCTCCTCCACGACAAGCTGGCCGAGGTCGGCATCGGCTCCAAGATCGCCGGGCGCCCCAAGCACTTCTACTCGATCTGGAAGAAGATGCACGAGGGCGGCCGCGAGTTCGACGAGATCTACGACCTCACCGCGGTGCGGGTGCTGACCAGCTCGGTCCGCGACTGCTACGGCGCGCTCGGGGTGGTGCACTCGCTGTGGAAGCCGGTGCCGGGGCGGTTCAAGGACTTCATCGCGATGCCCAAGGTCAACATGTACCAGTCGCTGCACACGACGGTCATCGGACCCAAGGGCGACCCGGTCGAGATCCAGATCCGCACGTACGACATGCACCGGATCGCGGAGGAGGGCATCGCGGCCCACTGGCTCTACAAGGAGAAGCGGAGCGACCGGGACAAGTTCGACGACGCCTTCACCTGGCTCCGCCAGCTCCTCGACTCGCAGAAGGAGACCAGCGACCCGAAGGAGTTCCTGGACAACGTGCGCCTCGACCTGTTCCCGGACGAGGTCTACGTGTTCACTCCGAAGGGCGACGTGAAGGCCCTGCCGGAGGGCGCCACTCCGGTGGACTTCGCCTATGCGGTGCACACCGACGTGGGCCACCACTGCGTGGGGGCCAAGGTCAACGGCAAGCTGGTGCCGCTGCGCTACACCCTCCGCCAGGGCGACATCCTGGAGATCGTCACGTCGCCCACCCAGCACCCGAGCCGCGACTGGCTGAAGATCGTCCGATCCAACCGGGCGCGGGCCAAGATCAACCAGTGGCTCAAGATCGAGGAGCGCACCCGGTCGCTGGCGCTGGGCCGCGAGCTCTTCGAGCGCGAAGCGAAGAAGTACCGCCTGGCCCCCGCGACCCTGCTGGCCTCGGACGAGATGAAGAAGCTGATCGGCGAGCTGGGCTTCCCGTCCTCCGACGACCTCCTGGCCTCGATCGGGTACGGCAAGACCTCGATCCAGACCGTCCTGGGGAAGCTGGCTCCCGCGGCGGTGCACGACACCGACGCGGCGACCGAGGCCAAGCCCGCGCGAGCGCCCCGCAAGGGGGACGGGCCCGCGGTGCGGATCCGCGGGGTGGACGACCTGCTGGTGCGCTTCGCCAAGTGCTGCTCGCCGGTGCCGGGCGACGGCATCGTGGGCTTCATCACCCGGGGCCGCGGTCTCACCGTGCACGCGCGCGACTGCCTGACGGTGGCGAAGAACGTGCTCGACAAGGAGCGGCTGGTGGCGGTGGAGTGGGACGGCGCGGAGCCGGCCAAGCGCCCGGTGCGCATCGCGGTCTACATCGGACGGGACCGCCCGGGCCTGCTCGCCGAGATCACCGCCGCCATCTCCTCGCGCCAGGCCAACATCCTCAAGGCCGAGATCACGGTGACCGACGACCGCAAGGGCCTCAACCACTTCGTCGTCGAGGTCCAGGACCTGCACCAGCTGCAGGACATCATGCAGGCCATCCGCGAGGTGAAGGACATCGTCAACGTGGAGCGGGTCCGCGGCCTGTAGGGTCGGGACCGCCGCCCGAACGGCTCCAGGATTCACATGAC
>Ga0310812_10000821_pt1 | contig 10991 bp, 10 predicted proteins | sample NN3metagenome_FD_205747 | JGI IMG/M metagenome (GOLD analysis project Ga0310812, IMG submission 205747) | Soil microbial communities from experimental microcosm in Duke University, North Carolina, United States - NN3 | ecosystem: Engineered > Artificial ecosystem > Soil microcosm > Unclassified...
TAGAGCTCGTCGAAGTACCACTTCTTCAGCAGGAACCGATAAAGCGGCTCGTGCTGCGAAACCAGGCGCTCGGGCAGGCGAGAGCTCGTCATGTAGGCGTACCAGGCCAGCGCGATGCCGACGACGGCGACGACGGCCGGCAGCAGCCCGACCCAGAGCGGCGAGTGATGCGCGTGCTCGAGCGATTTGTGGTCGGGCAGGATCTTGATCGAGGCGCCCCAGAAGCCCTGCCAATGCTCGCCGACGAAGAACTTGTTGGCGACGAAGCCGGCCGCGACCGCGCCCAAGGCGAGCACGATCAGCGGCACCAGCATCGTCCACGGCGTCTTCTCGACGTGGTCGTAGGCGTGGTGGTCGCCGCGGAACGGCATGTGGAAGGTCATGAACAGCAGGCGCCAAGAATAGAACGCCGTCATCAGCGCCGCGGCGATGCCCATCCAAAACGCGAAATAGCCGAGATTGGTTTCGGCGCCGAACGCCGATTCTAGAATGATGTCCTTGGAATAATAGCCGGCGAAGAATGGAATGCCCGCGAGCGCGAGGCTGCCGATCCACATCAGGATCGCGACGGGCATCATCTTCTTCCAGAGCCCGCCCATCTTCCGCATGTCCTGCTCGTGATGCATGCCGTGGATCACGGCGCCCGAGCCGAGGAACAGGAGCGCCTTGAAGAAGGCGTGCGTCGTCAGATGGAACATTGCCGCCGGATAGGCCGAAAGCCCGGCGGCGAAGAACATGTAGCCGAGCTGCGAGCAGGTCGAATACGCGATCACGCGCTTGATGTCGTTCTGCACCAGGCCGATCGTCGCCGCGAAGAAGCAGGTGATCGCGCCGATCACGGTCACCAGCGCCAGCGCGTCGGGCGCGTATTCGAACATCGGCGAGAGACGGCAGACCATGAACACGCCCGCCGTCACCATCGTCGCGGCGTGGATCAGCGCCGAGACCGGCGTCGGGCCCTCCATCGCGTCGGGCAGCCAGGTGTGCAGCAGAAACTGCGCCGATTTTCCCATCGCGCCGATGAACAGGAGAATGCAGGTGATCGTGAGCGCGTACTGGCCGTCGACGCTGGCGCCGGCAAACGCGATTTTCTTGCCCGCAATCCCTTCGGCGGCCGGCAGCACTGTGCCGAAGTCGAGCGTGCCGAACAGCATGAACACGGCGAAGATTCCGAGCGCAAAGCCGTAGTCGCCGACGCGATTGACGACGAAGGCCTTGATCGCCGCGGCGTTGGCCGAATCGCGGTCGTAGTAGTAGCCGATGAGGAAGTAGGAGCAGAGCCCCACCCCTTCCCACCCGAAGAACATCTGCACGAAGTTGTCGGCCGTCACCAGCATCAGCATCGAGAAGGTGAACAGCGAGAGATAGGCGAAGAAGCGCGGCACGCCGGGGTCGCCGTGCATGTAGCCGACGGAATAGAGGTGGATGAACGCCGAGCAGAAGGTGACGACGAACACCATCACCGCCGAGAGCGTGTCGAAGCGCAGCGCCCACGGGATCTGCAGCTCGCCCGCGGCGATCCAGGTGAAGATGCGGATCGTGTGCGCCGTGGGAGTCGGCGCCGAGACCGTCTGCCAAAGGATGATGCAGCCGAGGATCGCCGACAGGAACAGCAGGCCCGTCGTCAGGATCTGCGACAGGCGCTCGCCGATCACGCGCCCGAATAGCCCGGCGACGATCGCGCCCAGAAGCGGCAGGAAGACGGCGGCGGTGTACATCGCGGGCTCAGCCCTTCATCACGTTGATGTCTTCCACCGCGATGGAGCCGCGATTGCGGAAGTAGACGACGAGGATCGCGAGTCCGATCGCGGCCTCGGCCGCCGCGACGGTCAAGACGAACATCGTGAAGATCTGGCCGACGAGGTCTTTGAGCGCCCAGGAGAACGCGACCAGGTTGATGTTGACCGCGAGCAGCATCAGCTCGACCGACATCAGGATGACGATGACGTTCTTGCGGTTCAGGAAGATGCCGAAGATGCCGATCGTGAACAGGATCGCGGCGACCGTGAGATAGTGTCCGAGCCCGATCTCCCACATGACTAGACGCCCTCCCCCGGCTTGACCTTGACGAGCTCGACCGACTCCTCGCGCTTCCGCCGGAGCTGGCGGTTGACGTTCTGCCGGCGCACGCCTTCGCGGTGGCGCAAGGTCAGCACGATCGCGCCGATCATCGCGACCAAGAGGATCAAGCCCGCCGCTTGGAACAGGTAGACGTATTTCGTGTAGAGCAGGCGTCCCAACATCGCGGTGTTGGAGAGGCTGCCGAGGCGCGCCACCGGTTCGGTGATCGCGGCTTTCGTCTCGGGCAGCGTGACCCAGCCGCCGACCACGATGAAGAGTTCTACTAGTAGAACGACCCCGATCAGCGCGCCGACCGGCAAATATTTGACGAAGCCCTGGCGCAGCTCGACGAAATCGATGTCGAGCATCATCACCACGAACAGGAACAGCACCGCCACCGCGCCGACGTAAACGATGACGAGGATCATCGCCAGGAACTCGGCGCCCATCAGCACGAAGAGTCCCGCCGCGTTGAAAAAGGCGAGGATGAGGAACAGAACCGAGTGCACGGGATTGCGCGCCGTGACCACCATGATCCCCGACGCCACCGCCACGATAGCGAAGACGTAGAACGCGAGCGCCTGGAGGATCATTGCACCGGCCCCCGGCGCCACGCGAACGGAGTTCCCTTCTCGTCTTGGGGAAGAGCGGGGTCGAGCGAACGGTTCTGTGGATCGGCAATCTTGAGATTGAGCAGAGCGTTGACGCGGCGCTTTGCGCGCGCGCGGCGCATCATCGCGCGCATTGCGTCGGTCGCGCACCGTCCCCTCGCCCCTACCCCTCTCCCCCAAGCGAAGAGAGGGAATGTTGCGCTACCCGCCATCCCTTTCACCGATACGGCGCGTCGAGTTCGAGATTCTGTGCGATCTCGGCTTCCCAGCGGTCGCCGTTATCGAGGAGCTTCTCTTTATTGTACATCAGCTCTTCGCGCGTTTCGGTCGCGAACTCGAAATTGGGACCCTCGACGATGGCATCGACCGGGCACGCCTCCTGGCAGAAGCCGCAATAGATGCATTTCGTCATGTCGATGTCGTAGCGCGTGGTGCGCCGGCTGCCATCGTCGCGCGGTTCGGCCTCGATCACGATGCATTGCGCCGGGCAGATCGCCTCGCAGAGCTTGCAGGCGATGCAGCGCTCCTCGCCGTTCGGATAGCGGCGCAACGCGTGCTCGCCGCGGAAGCGAGGCGAGAGCGGCCCCTTCTCGTGCGGGTAGTTGAGCGTCACGGGCCGCTTGAACATGTATTTGACGCTGATGCCGAGGCCCTTCAGCAGCTCGGTCATCAGCAGGGAACGGGCGGTCAATGCCATGGCGTCCTCCCTTCCCCCTATTTCGGCAGATTGTCGGTGTAGAGCAGGATGCCGGCGTAAGCGACGACGGCGAGCAGCGAGATCGGCAGGAATACCTTCCAGCCGAGGCGCATCAGCTGATCGTAGCGATAGCGCGGAAACGCGGCGCGGGCGAGAATGAAGAGCAGCAGGAAGAAGGAGATCTTGAGCGCGAACCAGATCGGTCCCGGAATCCAGTTGAGCCACGAGACCTCGAACGGCGGCAGCCACCCGCCCAGGAACAGGATCGACGTCATCGCCGACATCAGGATCATGTTCATGTATTCGCCGAGGAAGAACAGCGCGAAGGTGAATGCCGAGTATTCGACGTTGTAGCCCGTCACCAGCTCGGCCTCGGCTTCGGGAAGATCGAACGGATGCCGATTCGTCTCGGCCAGCGCCGAGATGAAGAAGATGACGAACATCGGGAACAGCGGCAGCCAATTCCACGCCCAAAAGCCGCCGCGCTGCGCCTCGACGATGGCCGAGAGATTGAGCGAGCCCGCAAACAGCAACACGGTGATCAGCACGAAGCCGATCGAGACTTCGTAAGACACCATCTGCGCCGCCGAGCGGAGGCCGCCCAAGAACGCATAGCGCGAATTGCTCGACCAGCCCGACATGATGATGCCGTAGACGCCGAGCGACGAGATCGCGAAGAGATAGAGAATGCCGACATTGATGTCGGAGACGACGAGCTTGCCGCCGTCCCAGGTGCCGAACGGGATCACCGCCCAGGCGACGAGCGCCAGCACGAACGTCAGCAGCGGCGCGATGATGAAGACGACCTTGTTGGCGCCCGACGGGATAATCGTTTCCTTGAAGATGAGCTTCACGCCGTCGGCGATCGGCTGCAGCAGGCCGAACCAACCGACGATGTTGGGCCCTTTCCGGAGCTGAACGGCGGCGATCACCTTCCGCTCGGCATAGGTGAGCCACGCCATCGCCAGGATCACGGGCACGATGACGGCCACGATCTTGATCACGAGCAAGACCGCGGGCCACGCGTAGTCGATCCAGAAGCCACCTTCCATGATCAGCTGCCCGTGCCCGTTTTGGCGCTCGCCGCGAGTTCGCGGCGCATCGCCGTGCACTCGGCCATGATGTGCGAGGCACGGCTGATCGGATCGGTCATGTAGAAATTCGCGATTGGGCTCTTGAAGCCGGCCGAGTCCATCGCGCCGTCGGCGCCGAACTTGCCCCATGGCGCCGGCACGATCCGGTCGATGGCGCCGAACGCCGGGCTCTTGCTCGTCAGTGCGGAGCGGACGCCGGCCAGCGTGTCGCAGGGCAAAGTGTGCCCAAGCACATCGGAGAGCGCGCGGATGATCGTCCAATCCTCGCGCGCGTCGCCGGGCGGAAACACCGCGAGCTTGGTGCGCTGCGCGCGGCCTTCGGTGTTCACATAGGTCGCCGCCTTCTCGGTGTAGGCGGCGCCGGGCAGGATCACGTCGGCGCGGTTGGCGCCGGCATCGCCGTGATGGCCCTGGTAGACGACGAAGGCGCGGCCGAGCCGCTTCATGTCGATCTCGTCGGCGCCCAAGAGATAGACGAGCTTGATTGCGCCGCTCTCGGCGCCGGCGAGGATGCCCTCGAGATCGCGGCCGCCTTGCCCAGGCACGAAGCCCAGTTCGAGGCCACCGACGCGCGCGGCGGCGGTGTGCAGCACGTTGAAGCCGTTCCAGCCGTCCTTGATCATGCCGGCCGCTTCGGCGAGGCGGCGCGCGGCGGCGAGAATCGCGGCGCCGTCCTTCCGCGCCAGCGCGCCCTGCCCCACGATCAGCATCGGCCGCGGCGCCCTATTGAGCGCTTCGGCGAACGTGCTCTTACCGTCGATGAGGTCCTTCAGCGTCTCGGGTCCGGCGCCGAGATAGTTGTAGTCATAGGTGAGATCCGCACGCTCGCCGATGACGGCGACCGGGAACTTGCCTTGGAGCCAGCGCTTCCGGATACGCGCATTCAATACGGGCGCTTCGATCCGGGGATTGGTCCCAATCAGCACCAGCGCATCGGCCTGATCGATGCCGGCGATCGTGCTGTTGAACAGCCACGACGCACGCTGCGCGGGGTCGAGCTTGGCCCCGTCCTGCCGGCAATCGAGATTGCGGCAGCCCATCGACGTCATCAGCTCCTTCAGCAACGCCATCGCCTCGCAGTCGGCGAGATCGCCGGCGATCGCGGCCATGGCGTCGCCGCCGAGCGACTTGGTCTTGTCGGCGATCGCGGCGAAGGCTTCGTTCCACGACGCAGCCTCGAGCTTGCCATTGCGGCGCACATAAGGCGTATCGAGGCGCTGGCGCATGAGGCCGTCGCAAGCGTGACGCGCCTTGTCGGAGATCCACTCCTCGTTGATTTCATCGTTCAGGCGCGGAAGGACACGCATGACCTGATTGCCGCGCGCATCGACGCGGACGTTGCAGCCCTGCGCATCCATCACATCGATCGATTCGGTTTTCCGGAGCTCCCACGAGCGCGCGGTGAACGCGTAGGGCTTCGAGGTGAGCGCGCCGACCGGGCAGAGATCGACCACGTTGCCCGACAGCTCCGAGGTGAGCGAGCGTTCGAGATAGGTCGTGATCTCCATATGCTCGCCGCGTCCGAGCGCGCCGATCTCCTCGACGCCGGCCACCTCGGTCGCGAAGCGGATGCAGCGCGTGCAATGGATGCAGCGGGTCATGATCGTCTTGACCAGCGGCCCCATGAACTTCTCGTCGACCGCGCGCTTGTTCTCGTGATAGCGGCTGCGGTCGTAGCCATAGGCCATGGCCTGGTCCTGAAGATCGCACTCGCCGCCCTGGTCGCAGATCGGGCAGTCGAGCGGATGGTTGATGAGCAGGAACTCCATCACGCCCTGGCGCGCCTTTCTCACCTTCTCGTTGTCGGTGTGGACGACCATGCCGTCCATCACCGGCTGCGCGCACGAGGCCACCGGCTTCGGCATCTTCTCGATCTCGACCAGACACATGCGGCAGTTGCCGGCGATCGAGAGCCGCTCGTGATAGCAGAAGTGCGGAATCTCGACGCCCGTCGTCTGGCATGCCTGCAGCACGGTCATCCCGTTCGGGACTTCGACCGCCTTGCCGTTGATGGTGAGCTTAGCCATCTACTGCTTCTCTTGCTTCAGCGCCTTCACGGCGGCGACGGCGTCCTCGACGCTGCCCTTCATCGATGCGTTGTAGGCGGCGAGCATGCTTTCGACCAGCACGCCGTCGATGCGCATGCCTGAGAGTCGGCAATTGGGGAGCGAGGCGCCGGCAAGATTCGATTTCTCGAGGGTGAGCCCGGAGAAATTCGCATCGTGCACGCGCCAGCCCGCCAGGTTCGCATCGTCGAAGACGGCCCCGGCTAAATTGACATTGACGAAGCGGCTGCCCGCGAACGCCACGTTGGTGAAGTGCGAGCGGGAGAAATCTGCGTTGGTGGCCTCGAGCCGCTCGACGACGGTTTGAAGCTTCACGCTGCCCTCCATCTCAGGCCGCCTTGGCTGGAATCGCCGCGCTTTTGCGCGCGAGGATGCGGCGTTCGAGCTCCGGGCGGAAATGGCGGATCAGGCCCTGGATCGGCCACGCCGCGGCGTCGCCGAGCGCGCAGATCGTGTGGCCTTCCACCTGCTTGGTCACGTCATGCAGCATGTCGATCTCGTGGCTCTCGGCGTTGCCGGCGACGAGCCGCTCCATCACGCGCCACATCCAGCCCGTGCCTTCGCGGCACGGCGTGCACTGACCGCAGCTCTCGTGCATGTAGAATTTCGAGAGCCGCGCGATCGCCTTCACGATGTCGGTGGACTGATCCATCACGATCACGGCGGCCGTGCCGAGCCCGGACTTCACCGCCGCCAGCGAATCGAAATCCATCAACTGGTTGTCGCAGATGTCTCTCGGCAGGCACGGGACGGACGATCCGCCCGGAATGATCGCGAGCAGATTGTCCCAGCCACCGCGCACGCCGCCGGCATGCTTGTCGATGAGTTCCTTCAGCGGAATGCCCATCGCCTCTTCGACGTTGCAGGGTTTGTTCACGTGCCCCGAGATGCAGAAGAGCTTGGTGCCCGTGTTGCGCTCGCGGCCGATCTTGGCGAACCACGAGGCGCCGCGGCGGAGGATTGTCGGCACCACGGCCACGGTCTCGACGTTGGTTACCGTCGTCGGGCAGCCGTAGAGGCCCGCATTGGCCGGGAACGGCGGTTTCAAGCGCGGCTGACCCTTCTTGCCTTCGAGACTTTCGAGCAGGCCGGTTTCCTCGCCGCAGATGTAGGCGCCGGCGCCGCGGTGGACGTAGAGATCGAAGTCCCAGCCCGAGCCGCTAGCGTTCTTGCCCAGCAGGCCCGCGTCGTAGGCCTCGGCGACGGCGATGTTGAGCCGCTCGGCCTCGCGCACGAATTCGCCGCGGATATAGATGTATCCCGTGTTGGCGCCCATGGCGGCGCCGGCGATCAGGCAGCCCTCGACCAGCTTGTGCGGATCGTGGCGCATGATGTCGCGATCCTTGCACGTGCCGGGCTCCGACTCGTCGGCGTTCACGACGAGGTAATGCGGGCGGCCGTCGCGCTTATCGTCGGGCGGCATGAACGACCACTTCAAGCCCGACGGGAATCCGGCGCCGCCGCGCCCGCGCAGGCCGGAATCCTTGACCTGCTGCACGATCCAGTTGCGGCCCTGCTTGATGAATTCGGCCGTGCGGACCCAATCGCCGCGCTTCCGCGCACCGGCGAGCTTCCAATCATGGAAGCCGTAGAGATTGGTGAAGATCCGATCCTTGTCGTCGAGCATGCGGTCCTCAGGACTGGGCGCCGGAGGAAGTGTCGGCGATCGTGGTGAGGGTCTGGGCGCCGCCGGCGGGCTCGCTCGAATGCCGTCCGCTCTGCGACCCCGGCTTCGGCCATTCGCCGGCCTTGAGCTTCTTCAAGACCGCCCGGACGTTGTCCTTGTTCAGGTCCTCGAAGAAGTCGTCGTTGATCTGGACGACCGGCGCATTGACGCAGGCGCCGAGGCACTCGACTTCCATCACCGTGAAGAGCCCGTCGGCCGAGGTCTCGCCCGGGCCCGCGCCGGTCTCTTCCTTGATCGCGGCGAACACGTCGTTCGAGCCGCAAAGCCAGCACGGCGTCGTGCCGCAGACCTGCAGCAGGTATTTCCCGACCGGCTTGCGGTTGATCATCGTGTAGAATGACGCGACCTCGGTGACGCGGATCGGCGCCATGTTGAGGATGCCGGCGATGTGCTCGATCGCGGCCTGCGGCACCCAGCCGTGCTGGCGCTGCGCCGTGTCGAGGCAGAACAGCACCGCGCTCGCTTGGCGGCCGGCCGGATATTTCCTGATCGCCGCGTCCACCTTCGAACGGTTTTCCGGCGTGAAGGCCCAGAGCTTCGGCTCCTCGGCCGCGATCGGCGTCACCTTGGCGCTCACCGGTCGATCTCCCCGAACACGATATCCATGGATCCGATGATGGCGACGACGTCGGCGAGCATGTAGCCCTTGCAGAGGTAGTCCGAGGCTTGCAGGAACGCGAAGCCCGGCGCCCGAATCTTGCAGCGATAAGGCCGGTTGGTGCCGTCGGCGACGAGATAGACGCCGAACTCGCCCTTGGGCGCCTCGACCGCGGCATAGGCCTCGCCCGCCGGCACGTGATAGCCCTCGGTATAGAGCTTGAAGTGGTGGATGAGCGCCTCCATCGAGCGCTTCATCTCGCCGCGCTTGGGCGGGGCCACCTTGTTGTCCTCGACCATCACCGGCCCCGCCGGCATCTTCGCGATCGCCTGGCGGATGATGCGCAAGCTCTGCCGCATCTCCTCCATGCGCACGAGATAGCGGTCGAAGCAGTCGCCGTTCTTGCCGACCGGAATGTCGAAATCGTACTGCTCGTAGCCGTCATAGGGCTGCGCCTTGCGCAGATCCCAGGCGATGCCCGAGCCCCGCAGCATCGGTCCCGTGAAGCCCCAATCCTGCGCCTCCTCGGGCGAAACCTTGCCGATGTCGACCGTGCGCTGGCGGAAGATGCGGTTCTCGGTGAGCAGGCCCTCCATGTCGTCGAGGATCTGCGGGAAACCCTCGGCCCATTTGAGGACGTCGTCGGTCAGGCCCGCGGGCAGATCCTGGTGCACGCCGCCGGCGCGGTAGTAGCAGGCGTGCAGGCGGGCCCCAGAGGCCCGTTCGTAGAAATTCATCAGCTTCTCGCGCTCCTCGAACGCCCACAGCATCGGCGTCATCGCGCCGACGTCCATGGCGAAGGCGGGCACGTTGAGAAGATGGTTCAAGATGCGCGTGATCTCGTCGAACATCACGCGGATCGCCTGCGCGCGCGGTGGCGCCGTCAAGCCGAGCAGCCTCTCGATGGCGAGCACATAGGCGTGCTCCTGATTCATCGGCGAGACGTAATCGAGCCGGTCGAAATAGGGCAGCGCCTGGAGATAGGTCTTGTACTCGATCAGCTTCTCGGTGCCGCGGTGGAGCAAGCCGATATGCGGATCGGCGCGCTCGATGATCTCACCGTCCATCTCGAGCACGAGGCGCAGCACGCCGTGCGCGGCCGGATGCTGCGGACCGAAGTTGAGGCTGAGATTCTTGATCTGCGGTGCGGTCTCGATCATCAGGCCTTCGTCTCCACCGGCTTCTTCGGCGCGTCCGGGGCCGTGCCCTTGTCTTTGGTCGCCTTCTCATCGCCGGGCAGCAGTGGCGTCATGCCTTCCCACGGCGAGAGGAAATCGAAGCTGCGATAGTCCTGCGTCAGCTTCACCTTCTCGTAGACGACGCGCTTCTGCTCTTCGTCGTAGCGGACTTCGACGAAGCCGGTGAGCGGAAAATCCTTGCGCAGCGGATGACCTTCGAATCCATAGTCGGTGAGCAGACGGCGCAGGTCCGGATGATCCGAGAACAGAATTCCGTAGAGGTCCCAGGCCTCGCGCTCGTACCAGCCGGCGCTGCTGAACACACCCGTCACGCTTGGGACGGGCGAGTCCTCGTCGGTCATCACCTTGACGCGGATGCGCCGGTTCCGCGTGAGGCTCAGGAGATGATAGACGACGTCGAAACGCTGCTCCCGCTCCGGCCAGTCGACGCCGCAGAGATCGACGAGAACCGTGAAGCGGAAATCGGGATCGTCGCGCAGCGTGCGCAACACCTTCACGATGGCGGGCCGGCTCGCCAGCACCGTGAGCTCGCCCAATTTCACCTCGGCGCTGACGAGATCCGGCGCGAGCTTGCCGCGGACGAGATCGGCGAGGACGTTCAAGGCTTCGGCCATCGTCAGCGCGCGAATTTCGAGGTGCGCAGAATCTTCTTCTTCAGCTGCAGCACGCCGTAGAGAAGGGCCTCGGCCGTGGGCGGGCAGCCGGGCACGTAGATATCGACCGGCACGATGCGGTCGCAGCCGCGCACGACGCTGTAGGAATAGTGATAGTAGCCGCCGCCATTGGCGCAGGAGCCCATCGAGATGACCCAGCGCGGCTCGGCCATCTGGTCGTAAACCTTGCGCAGGGCGGGCGCCATTTTGTTGCACAGCGTGCCGGCGACGATCATCACATCGGATTGCCGCGGGCTCGGCCGGAACACGACGCCGAACCGGTCGAGGTCGTAGCGGGCGGCACCGGTATGCATCATTTCGACCG
>Ga0310812_10000824_pt1 | contig 10953 bp, 11 predicted proteins | sample NN3metagenome_FD_205747 | JGI IMG/M metagenome (GOLD analysis project Ga0310812, IMG submission 205747) | Soil microbial communities from experimental microcosm in Duke University, North Carolina, United States - NN3 | ecosystem: Engineered > Artificial ecosystem > Soil microcosm > Unclassified...
GACCGCTACGCCGGCCGCGACCGCTGCCACGGTGCCGAGGACTGAGACGCCCGGGGCACCAGCAACAGGCGCCCCGCCGCCACCACCAGGAATACCGCCGACCTGCGAGACGAACAGCGGGTTGGCGGGGGTCGAGCCGCGCTGGAAGAAGCCCTTGCCGATGTCTATCGCGATCTTGCCGAGGGATCCGCCCGTCAGTTTGTTGAGACCCCAGCCGGTCAGGATCGCGGTCTGGAGCCACGGAGGCGCACCCTCAAACGCCTCGAGTGCCAGCTTGGCACCAGATCCCATCAACTTGAAGGCGCCGCCGATGGTTTCCCACGGCAGACCACCGATCACCGCTTCGACCCGACTGGCGATGCCAGGCAGGGAGTCAGCGAACTTCTGGATATCGGGCTGGTGCTCCTTGAGCAGCGTGGTGAACTGGAGTAGAAGCTTGTTGACTGTCGGCAGTAGTGCGGTGCCGATGACGGCCGCGGTGTCGGTGAGCTGCGCCTTGAGGATGCGTTGCTGGTTCGCCAACCCATCCGAGGTCCGAGCGAAGTCGCCCTGCGCCGTAGTGGTCTGCTTGAGAATCAGGTTGTAGCGAGCCTGAACCTTCTGTGCCTCGGTTAGCTTGGTACCGCGCTTGGCGAGACCGCTTGAGTACGCCTCCTCTTGGACGGCCGCCTCAGTCAGCAGGACACCCACCGAGCGCAAGGGCTCAGCCTCACCGATCAAGCCGGAGCGCAGTTTGTCGAGAGCTTCGGCCGGGTCGATGTTGTTGAAGGAGGCGAGATCGCCAGCGAGGGTGACGAGCTTGATCGACATATCGGCCGAGGCGTCATCGGTAAGCCCGACGACCTTGAACAAGTTGCCGAATGACGACGCACTCTCCTCTGCCTGCTGGCGCGACAGGCCAAGCGAAGAAGCTGCGGTCTGGCCGAACGAGTGGACCTTGTCAGCGAAGGCACCGAACACGACGTTGGCCTTGTTGACTGACTCGTTGAGATCGCTGGCAGCGTTGACCGATGCCACCAGTCCACCGACGGCCAATCCACCGGCGATCAGGCCGATGCGCTCAAGGTTGCGAGTGGCTGAACTCAAGCCCGATCCGAGGTTCTTGCCTAGGTTGCTGAACGTCTTGTCCAGTTTATTGGCAGAGCCTTCGATCCCGGCCGCAGGCTTGCTGAACTTGTCCTGGAGCTCCAGGGAAGCGATCAGCCGGGCGGTCTCACTCAGCGCCATGACCGCTTCAGGCGTGCCACGGACGCCTGCTCCTTAGCAGCCTGCTCTCGGACGCGGGTGCCGACTCCCATCTCGGCTAGGAGCTGGAGTCGCCATCGGGCGGTGCGGATGTCATCTCGATGGCGGCCGTCGGGGAAGTGGAGATCGAGGATCGCTTCGAGGGCTTCCGGGGCGCGGCCGATGAGCCAGTCGTCGGAGATGTCGATCCGTTGGTCGACGTAGGCGGCGAGGACTTGGCGCCCATCCTCACTAAAGGGAGCAGCACCTGCTCCGAGTAGAGTTCATCGGCCTTCTCAGCGATGATCGAGGCGCGTTCGACGTTGCCGAGCAGTTCGGTCACGACCGACTCGCGGGTGAGCGGGATCGGCAGATCCCAACGGGCCACCCCGTAGGTGATGTAGCCCTCTTGCAGCAGGCCGATGATCTCGCCGGCCGGAAGGTCGATGCCCGCCTTCTCCTTCTCGACCAGGATCTCCCACTTGATGGCGGAGACGTGGCGCCACTTGAGGCGCGGCAGCAGATAGACGTGCAGACCGTCTTCGATCCCCACCGGGATCAGGTCGTCTTGTTCAGTCATTGGAGTCTCCAGATCGGCGTATAGGCGTTAGCTCGTAGCGGTCTCGAGGCCGGACAGGGCCAGCTTGTTGATGACGATGCTCTTGAAGGCATAGCCCAAGGTGGCCGACTGGTAGAACTGGTGGCCGGTGAGACTCACGACCGAGTTGCCGCCCTCCGCGTCGTCGGCGCGGGTGTAGTAGCGCAGCGGCATGTCGATCTCCCACGAGTAGGGCGTCGAGCCGGTGATGAACGGGATGCTGGTGAAGGCCAGCCGCACGAAGCGGTCGACCGGCGTGGTGCTGAACCAAGCGTCTGACTCGGAGCTGGTGCCCACGATGTCGGAGGTCTTGGCGAAGTCCATCTGGAACTCGATGTTGCGCTTGCCGCTCGAGTAGCCCGACAGGTCGAAGTGGGTGCCGTTGGCAAACCGCTTCTGATCGAGCTCGCGGCTGATGGTCAGCGTGCCGCCGTACAGCGCATCGGACACCTGGTTGGAGCCGAGGCTGCCAGCCGCGTTGTCGATGTAGAGCTTGGCGTCACCGAGGTAGACCGGGACCGCGGCGGAGTCCACCGACAGGCCGACGGTCGGCACCGTGATCTCAGGATCGAGGTCGGTCTCCGACGCACCAGCGTAGCGAGCCGAGCCGAAGCGCCAGTTCATCTGGGCCGTGACCGGACCGAGCCCACGCGGGAAGGTGAAGGTGATCGACTCGGTGAGGCCGTCGAACATCAGGAACCAGTCGTCCTCCACGTCGTCACCGAACTGGTAGGAGAAGACGTCGATGTCATCCTGGGTCAGCGAGGCCGGCTGGAAGGTCCAGGTCTTGGCCGCACCGCCGCCGGTGGGCTCCACGTTGTCGCCGAGGATGCTCGCCAGCATCAGCGGTAGGTCGTCATACGCCACCGCGTTGTCGGTCAGCGAGGCGGTGAGGTCCGGCACCCCACGGTAGGGCGGGGCCACCGGGTCGACCGAGCCGAAGTCGCCTTCCACGTCGGTCCAGTTGAGGTTCACGTCCGGCACTCCCGAGAAGGGGTAGGCGCGGCTCGCGTTGTAGGGCGTCCCGAACGTCTCCTGTCTGCCGAACAGGTGACGGCGGAGCGCAATCAGGCCGGGGATCGCTACGGGCATGGTGGGGCTAACCTCCTAAGACTTGACGGTTACGGTCCACCGTCGAGGACGCCCCACCTCGGGGCTTCATACCACGCCGCCTTCGAGTTTCAGACCTTCGAGCGTGACGCGCGTGGCGTAGTAAATGGGAGCATCCAAGATCCAGTCGGGCTGATAGTTCGGAATGTCCGAAGTGCTCACCGACTGCGCCACCAGGGTCGAGCCCCCGGAGGCGTGGATATTGGCGCGGATATGGGCAAGGAAGCCGTCAACGAGGGCGTCCTGCTGCTCGACCGCATCCTTGGAGTCGAACAGCCCTTGGATCAGGATGACCTCGACCGACGGCACCCGCTGGGTCGGGCCAGCACCGTAGGAGGTCTGCGACTCGTTGATGAGGTCCACGAAACCGAGCGGCGGGTTGAGGCTGGCGGGTCGGCCAGGATAGACCTGCCGCAAGGCGCCGCTGTTAGCGGCCTTGTAGCTGTTGAGCAGGGCCACGGCAGCAGCTCGCATGTCGGCACGGAAGCCCATCAGGCCGCCTTGTTCCAGAGGTCGAGCAGGTCGCGCAGGATGTCGATCTTCGACAGCGCGTCACGCCCGGAGATCCGCAGGAACGGATGGGCGCGGCTGCCGGGGTGCTTGACCTTCTTGGCGAAGCGCGGCAGGCCAGAGGCGTTGAACTTCATGGCCGTCATCTTCTTGGCCTTGATGGTGTGCGGCGTGACGCCAGCCTCGAGGAACCGCGCTCCACCGGTGGCGACGACGGCTGCCTTGGTCATGCTGGCGTTCTTGCGGCGGATGCTGTTGCGGGTGGCACCCGAGCGCACGCGCACGCGGGAGCGGGCGAGGCGGGTGGTTTCGTCGGTCCATTGACGGCCCACCGGCTTGAACACGGTCTTGATGGCCCTCAGACGCGCCCTAAGCTCGCGTGAGCCCTTGAGGGTCGCCATCAGGAGCCAGATACCGTGGTGGTCACGTCGGGCCGCACGATGAGCCGCCCGATGACCGGGGTGCTGACCTTGGAGTCCACGTCCTGCACCTGGACGTCGAAGTAAAGCCGGTTGGTAACGGCGTCAAGATCCTCGGTGTCCGCGGGATCTAGCTCGACCGAGATCGTGCCCGTAGGTTCGTCGATCACGGTGACGCCGGCGCCAACCGACTTCTGGAATACGCCGGGATCGGCGTCAGCCCGTGCGCTCTTGGCCGTCATCCAAACCCCGACCGCATCGGTCAGGTCGATGTTGAGTGCAAACAGGAAGGTCGCGGAGTCGCCGCGGATCATGGACAGGTCGCTCATGCGATTCCGAACCTCACACGGTGGCCCTTGAGGAGTCGCTGGTACTTGGGAAGGCGAGCCGCCGCCGAAACGTCCGGCTCGCCCTCCGTCGACCCGAGGCTGACCGCCAGGGTCAGGGCAGCGTGGGCGAGAGAGTCATCCGGCGTGTCCACCGGCTCACCCACGTCAATCTGCACCTGCGCGATGGCGGCGCTCAGGAGCCGCTCGAGATGGTCATCCCAATCGGTCCCCTGAACGTCGAGCTTCTGCTTGAGCTCGTCCAGCTCGGGCCACATCGGTTAGCTTCCGCCACCGCTGACGCTGAAGGCGGTGAAGGCTGCCGGGTAGAGAGCCGCCAGCCAGACGATGCCGACCATCGCCACGTCGCGTCCGGCCAGGGCCGGCACGTCGACCTGGAGAACGAACGTCCCATCCTCGGCCCACGCGAAGCCACGCGAGGGACCGACCAGCACGTCGTTGGCGGTGGCATCCATCGCCGGGACGTAGACCGCCCGCAGACCCTGGATCGAGCCACCCACGCCGCCACCGGCGGTGAAGTTGGCACTGAGCTGCGAGTAGAGCGGGGCATTGCTGCCGTCGTTCTTGGCGTCGATGAACGCGGCCACCGCGGCCGAGGACATCCAGATCGTGTCAGGTCCGCGCTTGAAGGCGCTGCTGACCGCGTTGCTCCAACTCTGGCCGAGGGCCAGCGCCTCCGGGTCGAGCGCCCCGCCCGAGTTGATGCCGGCCGCCATGATGTTGGCGACCGCTGCCGCCTCGGTGGTCAGGGCGTAAGCCTCGGCCAGCAGCTCGAGGTACAGGCTCAGGTAGGACGGGCTGGACCGCTTCAGGAGCTGGAGGCTGATGTCTCCACCACCCGCGTAGGTCGCGGCCACGAAGTCGGTGCTGGTGATGATGGTCTTGGTCGAGTCGACCTCATCCTTCTCGTTGGTCTGCTTGGCGACCGTGGGCCGCTGCTCGATGACCGGGAGGGTGAGGGTCAGGCCAGAGGCCGGGGTTTCCATCCGGCGGGTGGACTGCATGAACGGCCGGGACGGGTCGATGACGCCGATCAGCTCGGTGCTGATGGCATCCGGCACCACGCCCAGGTTGTCGGTGGTGACGAGCTCGTCGAGTGCGCGGATCTGCATCTCCGGCACGCGCTCGCCCGACAGCATCTTGAGCACGACCTGGACCCATTCGCCACGGGAGGGCTTGGGCTTGTCGGCATTGCCGGAGGGGATGGTGAACTGGGACCGCTGCTGCTCCTCCAGCTTCTCGATCCGGCCGGCCATCGCGTCGGCCATGTTCTCGATGGTGGTGCCGTACTTTGCGAGATCCGCACGCACGGCTGACTCGAACTCGTTGCTCGTTGCCCCAATGACCGGGGCTTCTGCTTCGGCCACGGGGGCCTCCTCTGCTACGGGTGCTTCCGGCTCTTGTGAGCGGATGAACGTCACGCCAGCCTGGGAATAGGCCGGCTGCCAAGTGGTGGACACCTCCGCAAGATCGACCTTGCGGTGGATGCGGGTGCGGCGGCCGTCGCGGGTCTCGACGGTGGTTCCACCGGGAACCTCCATGAAGCCCACTGAGGCGCCGTCAGAAACGTGGTCGTCGGCGAGGGTCAGGATCTCGTCGCCGCGGCTGGTCTTGCTGACCTTGAACACCATGTGCGCCCCGTCGTCGCGCTGCTCGAGGGCGATGCCCTTGCCAGCCGGCGGGTTCTGGTGGTCCATGCGGAGCCGGACCTTGGACGGGTCGACCCCATCGAACGCGCCACGCGCAAACATCTCGCGGCCCTGAAGCGTGTCGATCGGGGTGTCCCACGGGACGATGAACAGGCCGATCTCACGCTTGGCGAGGTCGCGCACCTCCAGGCTTTGCGCCTGGAACTCGATCATTTCGTCGGACATAGGGAATGGCCTCCTAGATGCGCTCGGGGCACGATCCGCGCTAGGAGGCCACTTCTACCCGGACTGACTACTGGAGTACGGCCGGTCGATATTCGTCTGCCGACAGTGTACGCGAACCTGTCAAATGAGGCCGAGTGACGACAACGTAGTGAAGTCCGTGAGGTCGCGGTCGAACAGCACCACGCTGATCGGGAAGGTCTGCAAACGAGCGTGAGCAGCCGCTGGTCTGACCCGGATGTTGTGCGGTGGCCGGAACTTGGGCTTCGCCCCGTTGATGCCGCCAGCCGTCACCTTGGGAAGGAAGCGGGTCAGGTTGAGGATCGCGGTTGCCGGCGTAACGGTGACCGCCTGACCGCCCGTTGCCTCCACATCGGGTGCGAACAAGGTGGCGGTGAGTCCCAGCGGGCCAGGTGTAACCAGTCGATGCTCCGTCGCGGTCACAGTGGCAGCGAAGGTCGCAGTCGTCGTCGCGACCAGATCGGGGACGGCTCGTTGGTGATCACTGGCGGTGACGGTCGGCGCAAGCAGCGAGGTGGCGAGCGCGATCAGGTCAGGCGTGGCGACCTTGTTATCAGGCGCCGACACTGTTGGGGCGAACGTGGTCAGGGTCTTGGCCGAGGCGTCTGGCGTGACGAGGACCGGCGTCCTGACCACCGGGTTGAACTGGGTCAGGGTGATCGAGACCGGATTGGGCGACAGTGTGGTCGGCGTACTGACCGACGGCGCGAAGGTGCTCGAGGCCACGCTGGCAGTCGCCGGCACCACGTTGGTATTGACCACGACCGAAGGAGCAAAGACAGCCGAGCTCGATGCGAGGAGGCCGATCGTGGCGAGCTGGTTATTGCTCACCGTCACGGTTGGCGCGAAGGTGGAGGTCGTCGTCGCAACGACGCCCGGCGTGGCGACGACGGGGACCAGCGTGTAGTTGACGGTGACCCGGATGAAGTCGACGCCGACATCGGCGTTGGCGATGATGGCCTTGCAGGTGAGCATGACCGCGAAGCCCGCGGCGTTGACCTGGGCGGTGGTCAGGCCGGCGGTCCAAGTGTCAGCGGCACCGCCGTAGGTCTTGATTGTGCTGGTGCTGGGCCAGGTGAGGGCGGTGTCGGCCTTGTTGCTGCCGACCAGATTGGCGAAAGCCGTCCCGGTGGCGAGCTGGACCCGGAAGTCTTGTCCAGAGCCGGCGATGATCGAGCGGCGGTCGACCTCGACCGTGATGCCGTCGATGGTCGAGCTGGCCGGGATGGTGAAGCCGAAGTTAGAGGCAACGAGAAGCTGGCTGAGATCCGGCGAGTCGTAGGTGGCAGCCGTGATCGACGCCTCGGTGGCGTTGTCACTGACGATGTTGCCAGGGCTGACCCACGCCTCGGCGTTCTCGGATGTGCCGGCGTTGGCGAGAGTGCCAGTCGTACCGGGGAACAGCGGTCCTTGCGAGGCCACTGTCTAGGCCAGCGTGAACACCCCCGACGCATTGGCGGCGACGGTCAGGGTGTTCCCAGTGGTGGCCGTCACGTCAGCCCCGCCCGAGTCGAGCGTGGCGTAGCACAGGATGTTGCCGCCGACCTCGTAGATGACGGCCCACTTGGCGGTGATGGATCCGCCCGAGGCGGTCCACACCGGGTCGGTGGCAATGTCAACCGTGACCGTGGTGGTGCCCGCCAGCGTCAGGCTGATGGCGATCCCGCCCGTGGTGTAACCGTTGGCGTTGGCGTGCTCGTTGGTCAGGGCCGCGTAGGTGGTCGACGAGGCGGCGAGGTTCGAGGTAGACAGGAAGAGTGCCATCTTCCACGAGTCAGTGTCGAGATCGAAGGTGCCATCCAGCAGCTTCGTCCGAGCCCCATTGGTGAAGGTCCAACTACCGGCTGCCATGTGTGATCTCCTCAGTGCTTCCGATGATCTGATCGTTGGCGTCGCGGATGACGGTCCTGGTGCGAGGAGCCGACATCAGGGTCTTGAGGTCCGCGATAGCCTCGACGAATGAGTCGGTGTGAACGTTGACGATGGGGGCCTCGGCCGGCGCCACGTTGACGACCGGGGCGGGCAGGTTGATGACCGGCGGCGGGGCCGCGTCGACGTGGAGGGTCATATCCTGCGATCGCTGCTGGGCAGACTCCTCGGCCACCGTCTTGCAGCGCGGGCAGACCATCCGATACGGCGGAGTGAGATGCTGGGCGAGCTGCTTGTTGCAGTTGCCGCAGCGCACCCCATCGGCGGAGCGAGTCTGGATCGGCAACGTGCTCGGCGTGGCGGCGGGCAGGGCCAGCGGCGTCGGCGCGAAGTCGACGTTACCAGGCGCGTAGCCCTCCTCCCGAGCGGCCGTCTGCGCGTCGTAGATGCCGGAGCCGATGTTGAGCTGGTGGACCTGGGCCCGCGTCATGGGGTCGGCGCGGAGAAGCTGCTTGAGGTTGAAGCGGGAGACGGTGGCCCGGGTGAGCATGTCGCTCATCTCCTGCTCGATCGGCTCGAGGTAGTGCGGCGACAGGCAACGGCGCTGGAAGTCCTGCCAGATGTCGGCCTGGTTGTTGTAGGTCAGCGAGGAGCCGGACATCTGGTATTCGAGCAGCGGTCCGGGCATGTTGAAGATGCGGGCCGCATCTCCGACCGAGTGCTGGCGCGTATCAGTGAGCTGCGCCTGCTCGGGGTTGACGTCGAGAGTGTGCAGCTTGAGCCCGTTGGTGACGAACCGGATCTGGTTGCTGCTTTCTTCGTTCCACTGTTCCTTGAGCGCCTTCATCTCGTCTTCGTTCATGTCCTGCTCCGTCTCACCGATCATGGACGGGATGGGTGAGCTGAAGAAGTTGGCGGCCCATTCCTGGGACTCGACCGCGACCGACATGGCCGCACCGCACGCCTGGAGCGGACCCATGCCACGAAGCCCGTCGTCGTCGGGCATGTAGGTGATCTGGCGCATGTCGTCGTTGTTCATCTCGGCATCGAGCCAATGGATGATCGGACGGAGCGGGTTGCGCGGGTTCTTCTCGACCCGGATCTGCCACGGCGGCACCGGGTACAGGCTGAGGGCTGCCCCATCGGTATCCCGCTTGGGCACCCACCACCACGCCTCACCGCGGCTGGCGAGGTAGAAGGCCGTATCACGGAAGAAGGCCCGCGGGGTGCTGAACGGATTAGGGCGGATGATGAGCCGCGGGCGGGCATCGGCTTCGAGCAGGACGCCTTGCCGGTACGCCTCGAGCGACAGGGAGCCGACCGTATCGGCGATCAGGGACACGGCGCCCCAGATAGCGGGGACACCCAAGGTCTCCTTGATGCTCGAGGAGCGCCACGGGCGGGTGCCGAGCTGGCGGGTGGCCCAGTTGATCTGGTCGGAGAAGCTGGCGGTCAGCTCGAGTGATCGCTGCTGCATGTCGGACGGCGGGATACCGTCAAGGAATAGTCGGGCCATCTTGGTCAGGGCGTTAGCCATTAGCCGATCCTCGGTGCTGGGGGTCTAGGAGCAGACGCCAGCCAGGTGGCCCGGATGGCTGCCAGGACGGCGGTGATCGAACGGTCGGAGGCCGGGACGGCTATCCAGGCGCCGGAGTCATGCGGCTTTCGGGCGGTCCACGGCAAGTCCTCGCTGACGCCTTCCGCCCTGTCCCAGATCAGCCGTCCCGATTCAATCAGCCGCACGAAGTTTTCGGTAGCGGCGGCGAACTCCTTGCCGTCCAGCGGCTTGGCGATGGTGAAGTGGCGGGCCAGATCCGCATCGGTCCACGACGCGAAGGCCACCTGCTTGACCTGCTTCTCGGTCGCCTGCTGGCGTGCATCCTTGCCCAGCAGGTCGGTGTCGATCGGCTCACCCTTGGCCTCCAACATGGAGGTCAGCGCGATCCGACCATCACTCTGCTGCCAAGCGAGGGCGAACGAGGCTCTGCGGCCGTCTGGTGACATCGAGAGCGCCATCGCGGGGCGGTTGGGCTCCTCCAGCTTGCCGCGGCACAGCTCCCACTTGGCGTCGAGCACCAGGCGCGGTTGCATGGAGACCACCCAGCGGCACAGGTGCTCCGTCTCGAACAGGGCGGGCGGGCGACTGGCGTAGGCGTCCTCGAGCACCTTCATCATGCCGGGGAAGTAGCCCAGCGACGGGTTGGCCTCGGCCCAGCCCTGCTTGTCGTCCATCGCCCAATGCTCGGCGGCCGACCACTCCAGGTAGGCCAGCGTCGGCTCGGCGTCCTCGCCGCGGCGCCGCAAGTCATTGAGGATGACCGACTCATCGGACCCCGCGTTGGACAGGAACAGGGTCTGCGGGTTCTGGGAGGCGGTGAGGGTCGGCGACGCGGCCGCGAGGATGTCGAAGTCCTCGAACTCGCGCACCTCGTCGATGATCAGGTCATCGGCCGACAGGCCACGAGCTCCGCGCTGGGGAGCGACGATCAGGTAGGAGCCGCCGTTCTTGAGCCGGATCTCCTCCTGTCCGTTGGCGAAGCGGATGTTGAACACCCGGCTCGGATCGAGGGCGCGGGCCACCTCCATGAACACCTGTCGGGGAAGGGTGCGGTTCTGGGCGGTGTGTAGCAGCTTGCGACCCATGCTCAACCGCTGGAGGACGTGCGGGACGAGCAGCTTGGTCTTGCCGTTCTGGCGGGCGACGACGACCGACACCTCGGGGTAGGTCCAGTGCTCACCACTAACCGCTGTCATATAGCGGCTGGCGATGCTCTGCCAGGGCAGCAACTTGATGCCGGCACCCTTGGCCTCGGTCTCGAACTCGGCATGGAGCGAGGTGAGCGGAGCGGGCGGGGCGAGGCGTGGCTCGGAGCGACCGACCAGCTCTGGCGTAGTGCGGGCGGCTACGGTCATCCGTCGCCGTCCTTCCGCGTGTAGTCGGCGACGACCAGCGTATTACGGGCGAGGGGAGGTAGATTCCGGAG
>Ga0310812_10000829_pt1 | contig 10924 bp, 8 predicted proteins | sample NN3metagenome_FD_205747 | JGI IMG/M metagenome (GOLD analysis project Ga0310812, IMG submission 205747) | Soil microbial communities from experimental microcosm in Duke University, North Carolina, United States - NN3 | ecosystem: Engineered > Artificial ecosystem > Soil microcosm > Unclassified ...
GAGCACCGGCTCCATCGAGTCGATGCGCGCCTCGACCGTGGGCACGGGCATCATCTGGGTTGGTACCAACAACGGCTTGATCAAAGTCACCCGCAACGGCGGCAAGACGTGGGAAGATGCGAGCGTGCCGGACTTCCGAATCGGCGAGGTGTTGGCGGTCGAGCCGTCGCACTTCGACGCCGGCACCGCATATGTAGCGATCGATGAACATCGTGGCGGCGACTACACGCCGCACCTCTTTCGCACGCGCGACTTCGGCAAGACGTGGACGAAGATCACCACCGGCCTCGCGACGAATCAACCGAGTGGGAGTTTCGTGCGCGTCGTGCGCGGCGATACTCATCGGAAGGGCCTCCTCTTCGCCGGCACCGAGAGCGGCATGTATGTCTCGTTCGACGACGGCGACCATTGGCAGACGTTGCAACAGAATCTGCCCAACACGTCGTATCGGGACATCACGATCGCCGGTAACGACGTCGTCGTCGCGACGTATGGCCGCGGCTTCTGGTCGCTCGACGATATTTCCACGTTGCGTCAGGTGGACGGCTCGGTGGCGAACGAAGCGGCGCATCTCTTCAAGCCGGGCGACGCCTATCGCGTGCGTCGCAACGTCGGCGCCGATACGCCGTTCCCGCCCGAAGTCCCGCATGCGCTCAACCCCGCCGATGGCGCGATCATCGACTACTGGCTCGCTCAGGAACCGAAGAACGACATCACGATCGACATCATCGACGCCGGCGGCGCGGTCGTGCGCCATCTCTCGAGCGCTCCGATCACGCCGGTGACGGAAGCCGCCCGTCCGCCACATCCGAACTTTTGGGTCGCGACGCCCACGCCGCTTCCGAAGAACGCGGGCAGCAATCGCACCAATTGGGACCTGCGCTTCGATGCGCCCAAGGCGATGTCGCACAACTTCGAGATCAACGCGAACCCCGGGCTCACGCCGGCGTCGCCGGAAGGCGCGCTCGCTCCGCCGGGAACGTATACGCTCAAGCTCACGGTCGACGGCAAGACGTACACGCAGACCGTCACCGTGAAATCTGATCCGCGCTCGCGAGCGACCCTCGCCGACCTCACCGCCCAGAATGCGTTGCTACGCAAGATTTCCGAAGCAATCGACGCGGCATACGAGGGCAACCACGCGGCCATCTCACTTCGTGACGCCGTACGTAGCGCCGCGAATGGCGCCTCGGCGGAGGTCGCCGGCAAAGCTGCGGCGCTCGCCGCCGCGCTCGATAGTGTTGCAGGCGCGCAAGGTGGTCGCGGCCGCGGCCGCGGCGCGCAGGGTGCACCGCCGACCTTCGCGTCGCTCAACGCGACCCTCGTTGGTCAGCTCAATTCGCAGGACCAGGGCGATCTCGCGCCGACGACGTCAGCCCGCGCGGCGTGGACAGCGTCGTGCATGGACCTCGGCAAGGCGGTGGCGACGTGGCAACGCGTTTCCGGTCCTGAGCTCGGCGCCCTGAACGCCCTGCTCAAGAACGCCGGCAAGTCGGCGATCCCGTCGCCGAGCGCGGCGATCAAAGCACCGACCTGCTAACACCGCTGCCATCCTGAGGAGCGAAAGCTCCCCTGTCATCCTGAGGAGCGAAGCGACGAAGGACCTACTGTCCTTGACCTGTGACTCGTCATGGACCGTAGGTCCTTCGCGCAGCTTGCCTCGAGGAGCGCGCAGGCGACGAAGGGCTTAGGACGGCGACCCTTCGCTCAAGACAACTACTTTGGCGCCGGCGGTGCGGGCGACGGAGTCGGCGGATCGTTGATGATCTGCGGGTCGGGGCTAGTGACCGACTGCGTCGCGCCGCTGGGCATGACGGTGACCGTGTAACACCACTGTCCGTTCGACGTGTGGGCATCGGACAGCGTCATCTGGCTGCCGTTGCCGTTCACCGTCGGTGTTCCGAACTGACTCCCGCCACTCTGAACTGAAGCCGTTACGAAAGTCCAAGTGGACCCGGGCGCTTGCGTAAAGACGATGTTTCCCGACGCGTTCAGGCGAACGGGATCGGGACTGAAACTCCACGCCGGCGTTTGACTCGGATTGTAGGTGACTTGCACGTTGGGCATACTGCTCTCCTTGAAATGAGGGGGAACAACGCCGGCGTCTTGCTAAGACCCGGGAACAAGATGTTTGGCCGCGGCGATGGCGATCCAGCGTCGTCGGCGGTACCCGCGGCGAACGAGGTCGAGCACGATCGGCCGCGCCTCGTCGAGGCGATCGAGTCGCATGAGCGCGGCGGCCTGCAACGCGAGGTGATCGGTGAGCTTCCGGGTGCGAGCGACGGAATCGATCGCGGCGAGCGCCTGTGTCCACGACGCGCGTGCCTCCGCCAAGCGGCCGCCGCGTTGGAGTGCATCGCCAAGCTCGAGTCTCGTATCCGTCGAGGCGATACGCAGATTGAGGTCCGACGGTCGTTTACTGAGCCCCGAATCGATGATGCCGATCGCGCGACGTAAGCCCAACTCGGCGACTCCCGTTTTGCCGAGGGCGAGATTGACTGAGCTCACGAGCAAAAGCGAGCGGGCCAGAACGTACTGATACGCGCGATTCGTCGGCGCGTTCTGCGCAAGCTTTTCGATCGTCGCGAGACTCGCGCTCGCGTGCGCCATCGCCGTCGCCGCGTCGCCGCGCTCGAGGGCGACGACGCCCAGGGAACGGTCCGCGATGGCGAGCAGACGGCGTCGCTCCGGATTCGCTGTATCGAACGCCGCGAGGGCGGCGTACGTCGCCCTCGATGCCGTGAGCGGCGCGACGGCTTCGTCCGGGCGTCCTCGAACGGAAAGCATGTCGCCGACGTACGATTGCGCGAGCGCGACCATTTCACGATACGTCTTGTTCGCGGTGTCGCGCGCGGCGATCGCCTGCTTCACCGAGAGCTCGGCCGCGTGACTTTTCTCGGCGCCGGCGAGATCGCCGAGCTTGCGCTGCGTCAGGCCTACGGTGTTGTACCCGTTGCCAAGCATGCGCCGCCATTCGAGGTTCGTGGAATCGCGCTGTACGAGCCCCTGCTCGACCGCAACGGTGCGCTGGAATGCCTCGAGCGCGCCACGCAGATCTCCCATCGCCTCCCGCGTCGACCCAATGTTGCTCGTCGCCTGCGCAAGCTCCGAGCGATAGTTCATGCTGTCGGGCGCCATCGCGACAAGGCGCTCCGTGATCCGTGAGTATTCCTTGAAGTGGGTCATCGCCGAGTCGAGCTCGTTGCGCACGTAATGGATGAACCCGACCCAATAGTGGCTTGCCCCGAGGCCCAGCTGCCATGCGCCGTTCGACGAGTCACGACGCGCCAGACTTTCCCCGAGCGCGAGCGACTGCTTGAACGCGACGAAGGCGGTGTCGAGCTTGCCCTGGTTGTAACGGACTTCGCCCAGCTGCGACAGAGCTTGTGACCGGCGAAAGAGCTCCTCGTTGCTCAGCTCCGTTTCCGGTACCGCGGCGAAATAGTCCATCGCCTTCTTGCTCACTTCGTCGAGCAGTTCGAGACGTCCCACGGCGGTGAGACGCGTGCGAAGATCGCCGAGCATGAAGCCGATGAGCTCCTCGGCCTGCCCCTGGCGTCGCACGACTGCGCTATTCGCCGCGGCGATGCGCCGAGCCTGAACGAAGACCGAAATCGAGAATCCAACGAGCAGCACGGCGGTCGTCGCCGCGAATGCAACGGCCAGCTTGTGCCGACGAACGAACTTTCGCGCGCGATAAGCGCCGCTCGGCGGGCCGACCGATACCGGCTGGTTTGCGAAATGCCGCGCCAGATCGGCCTCGAGCTCGTTCGGGCTGTGGTACCGCAGCTCGCGCTCGCGTTCGATCGTCTTGAGGACAACCCAGTCGAGATCTTCCTGAAGTTCACGCCGAAGCGCCTCCGGGCTCGTGCCTCTCCGTTCTGCGATACTCGACTGCTCCGCGGCCGGCAGCAACGCGAACCGCTGGCTTGGTGCCACGGCGTCGCCGTGCTGCGTCGCCATCATCATCGCGAACGACGACTTCGACTCGAACGGCAGGACGCCTGCAAGCAGCTCATAGAGCGTGACGCCGAGCGAGTAGACGTCGGCGCGCGTATCGACGTCGGCGTCGCCGCGCGCCTGCTCGGGACTCATGTACGCCGGCGTGCCGAGCGAGATGCCGGTCATCGTCAACTTCGCCGCCGCGTCGGCGGCGCCGATCGTCTTGGCGATTCCGAAGTCGATGACCTTGCATACCGGTCTGGTGTCCGTCTCGGTCACGATGACATTCGACGGCTTCAAATCACGGTGGACGATGCCTTTCTCGTGCGCGTGCTGCACCGCGTGGCAGATCTGGCGGAAGAGATCGATCCGTGCTTTCACGCCGAGGCGGCGCCCATCGCAGTACTCGAGAAGCGTCGTTCCGGTGACGCGCTCCATCACGAAGTACGGCAGGCCGTTCTCGCTGATGCCGGCGTCGAACACGTTCGTGATGTTCGGGTGCTGCATCAACGCGAGCGTCTGACGCTCGGTGTCGAAGCGTGCCGCGAAGATCTCCGAGTCGACGCCGGTCGTCAGCAGCTTGAGCGCTACCTCGCGGCGCACGGGCTCCGTCTGCTCGGCGAGGTACACGGCACCCATGCCGCCGCGGCCGAGGAGGCTGAGGATGCGGTACGGCCCGACGCGCGCAGGCTGACCGTCGAGTTCAGGCGAGAGCGACGAGCGGTCGCTCGTCGTCAGCGGAGAGGGTGAGGAATCGTTCGTAGGCGTCATCGCCTGACTGGGCGCGGGGGGCGCGCAACGGCAAGAAGTTCCATCGGATCGGCGCCTAGTTATGGCTTTCAACTACCGAGTTGGCAATGGCGCTCCCCGTTTTGTCGTAACGGAATGCGCCGACGGATTCAACGATTCGTTGAAATCTCGATCGGCGCCTGACCGGTATGCAATCGGCCAAGTACGTATCCCGAAGGCAGTTGCACGATTCACCCCGGCATCTCTCCCTCTTCGTACATCGCCCGAACCTCCGTCTCGCCGTTCCATTGCGGCCAGTGAATCCGGTGGAGCTCCATGAACTTTCGCGCCTCCTCGATCGCCTCTTCCTTGGACGCGAGATTCATGATCGAAAAGCCGCCGATCACTTCCTTCGCCTCGGTGAATGGTCCGTCCGTAATCGTCAACTTGCCGTTGTTGACCCGGACGCGGGCACCGTCGGCGGTGTGACGAAGCCCTCCCATCGACACCATTTTGCCCGACTTGGCAGCTTCCTGGCCGAGTTTGTCGATCGCCTCGAAAAGCGCCTGCGGCGGCGGACCGGAACGGTCGAGGTTCTCATCGCCCTTGACGATCATCAGGTAACGCATCGCGTGTCTCCTGTAGTCGGTTCTCTGTTTTTTTCCTGCCTGCACCATAACGTCGAACGAGAACCGCCAGAATCGACACGCTCGGCCATTTCGTCAGGCCGTCGAGGTCTCCACGCGCATCGCCGGAGCGCGGCCATAGGTCAGCGTCCGCCAGAGCCACTCGACCGGCCCGAACCGGTAACGCTTCAGCCACCAAACGCTTACTGCCATCTGAACGGCGAACAGAACGACCGTGATGACGAACATGCCGGTGTACCCGACCCGGCCGATCAGCCGAAAGCCGTAACTATAGAAGAGGGTCGTGCAGATGACGGATTGGGTCAGGTACGTCGTCAGCGCCATGCGACCGGTCGCTGCCAGCGGCGCCAGCAGTCGCGCGCCTCTCTTGGTCTGGAACACGAGCAGGAGCACCGCCGCGTACGCCAACCCGCTTGCTTCCACCGACCAGTCCAACGCATGAACGACGAACGTCCGCCAGCTCAGCATGACCGACGTCGTCGTTGGCTCGACCCGTCGCGCCGAGATCAGAATCTTGGCGCCGAATATTTCCGCCGCGTATCCGACGAGTGCCACGACGACGCAGCCGGCGAGAAAGCGCCGCGTCGTCCGAGGTTCCGTGAATACTCGCCGCGCAAAGCCGGATCGAATCGCCCACACGCCGACGAGAAACATCGCCAGCACCGCGAAATACGTCACCAGACCCCAGCGTCCCCACCAGTCAGCGAAATCGTGGACCCGCTGTTGCGCGATTTGCCGGTAGCTGCCATGTCCGTAGATCCAGTTCGCCGTCGTCGCCGGCTCGCGCGGCACCATGTAACGCTGACCCGCCAACCAGCGAACGCGCGTGATCACCTCGCTCGAGAAAAGCGCGATGCCGGCCGCCCAGGCGAGTTGCTGCCGCGGCGTCGAATCTCGAAACAGGAGCAGCGAGAACGAGACCAACGCGTACAGCGTGAGAATGTCGCCGCGCCAGATCAGCAACCCGTGAATCAAACCAATCGCCAGCAGCGCCGCCGAGCGTCGCACGTACGTGCGCTGGAGGCTCGTCCCGCGCTCGGTCGCGCGCATGAGTTGAATTCCAAAACCAATTCCAAACAAAAAGCAGAGCAGAGTATAAAACCGGCTCTCTACCAACCACTCCTGGCTGAACGATAGAATTCGGTCGAAGCGTGTCGTCTCGTCCGCCGTGCCGTACCAGTCGTTGAGATTCGACCACAGCACGCCGAACATCGCCCAGCCTCGAAGCAGGTCGAGTGCCTGAATGCGTTCGGATGGCGCGACCGGCTCGAGCGTTGTCGTGGATGGCGGCGCATAGACGGAGGGAGGGGCGACAATGTTGGCCGTGGACATGATGGCGAGTCGTGAAGTGGTTCGAAGATCATGGCTGCTTCAGCCATGGCGCACAAGTCGGCGGTCGGGCAGTATTAGCGCCCACACTCAGCAAGCGGAGAAGTCATCATGATTGCGAGAATGTTGATGGGCCTGTGCGGTGCTGCCTTGGTCATGGCGGCGGGATGCAAAGGGGTGGGCGCGGCCGCGGATTCAACCAAGGCCGGCGCCAGCGCGCCGGTCGACGAAGCCGCGGTTCGAAAGGCAATCGCCGCCGCCGATAGCGAGTTTGCCGTCGCGTTCAACAAGGGCGATGCCGCCACCGCCGCCTCGTTCTACACCGACGACGCGGTTAGCCGGCCACCCAACCAGGAACCAGAAAGCGGGCGTGCCGCTATCGAGCAGGGCAACGCCGGCATGTTCAAGGCCGTCGGCAAGATCAATGACTTCAAGATCGAACAGAAAGACTTGGACATCTTTGCCGATCACGCGGTCGAGATCGGATCGTACTCGTTCTCGTTTACCCCCGCCGGAGCAAAGGCGGCGCAGAAGGATCACGGCAGCTTTCTGAATTATTGGAAAAAGCAGCCGGACGGTTCGTGGAAGATCTATCGCGACATCATCGTCAGCTCCGAGCCACTCCCCGGTCAAGGCCCGCCGCCGGCACCCAAGAAGTCCTAACGAGATCACTCATGACGTCCACCGCTTCTCGTCTCGCGAGTGTTGCGACACTCCTCGTCGTCTCCTGCACCAGCCATACGACACCGGCCCCGCAAGGCTCCGCACCCGCGACCACCTCGGCGATCACTCCGGCTGACCTCGAGCGACGCCTTTTCATCATCGCACACGACTCGATGATGGGGCGCGAGACGGGAAGCGAAGGCGCTTTCAAGACCACCAACTACATCGCCGCCGAATTTCAACGACTCGGGCTCAAACCCGCCGGCGACAACGGGACGTATTTCCAAGTAGTCCCATTCTGGCGTATCGCCGTCGATCCCGCCTCGCGACTGAGTGTCGCCGGGCAGCCCCTGAGATTTCCCCACGATTTCCTGCCGTCCGCGGCCGTCGCGATGCGCGAGCTTGACGTCGAGTCGGTCTTCGCCGGTCCGGTAAACGATCCCGAACGACTCATTTCGGCCGACCAGGCCCGCGGAAAGTTCGTCGTCGTCGACCTCCCGCCGAACGTGCCCTTGCGATCGGCGGCGCTCAACGCGCGCCGTTGGCCAGAGGCTGCCGGAATTGGTTACGTCATACTCGACCTCTACCCGCCAGAGGCAGTCGCCCGCCTCGTCGAGGGGCGTCCGGCGCCGGATTCGTCGCTCAATGCCGTACTGCCGCCGCTCGTCTTGCTCTCACGCAACGCGGCGCGAACGATCTTCGGTGCGGATCCGTCGGGAATCGCACCGGGTACAGCAGGGAAGCGCGTCTCCGGTCGCGTGGGATTCACGAGCGCGCGTGTCGCGTTTCCGGCGCGCAACGTCGTCGCGATCTTGTCGGGCCGCGATCCGGCGCTTCGTGGCCAGTACGTCGCGTTGACCGCGCACAACGACCATGTCGGGTTCGATCACGCACCGGTCGATCACGACTCGATTCGCGCGCTCAATCGCGTTATTCGTCCGATGGGCGCCGACTCGCCGCCCCGCGAAGCAACACCAGAGGAGCGGTCGCGCATCCGCGCGATCCTCGACAGCCTCCGACACCTCCGTCCTCCGCGCCCCGATTCCATTCGCAACGGCGCCGACGATGACGGCTCTGGCACCGTGTCGATCCTCGAGATCGCCGAGGCGCTCGCGTCCAACCCCGATCGTCCGCGCCGGTCGATTCTTTTCGTCAGTCATACGGCCGAAGAAGCTGGACTCCTCGGCTCCGCTTGGTTCACCGACCATGCGACCGTCCCGACGGATTCGATCGTCGCCGAGATCGATCAAGACATGGTCGGTCGCGGTTTGGCGACCGATTACCCGCGCGGCACGACGCCCGCCGACCCCACCTACCTCGAGGTCGTGGGCGACCAACGACTCTCGACGGAGTTCGGTCGAATGCTCGAGGCGGCGAACGCACGCCAGCCGGTGCCCTTCGTTTTCGATCGCACCTACGCGCAGCCCGGACACCCGCTCCAGTATTATTGCCGCGCCGACCACTACAACTACGCACGCTACGGCATCCCGGCCGTCGCGCTCTCGCGCGGTGAGCATCTCGACTATCATCAGGTGACCGACGAGCCGCAGTACATCAGCTACCCTGACCTCGCGCGCGTCTCGCGCATGGTGTACGACGCGGCGCTCTCGATCGCCAACGCCGACCACCGGCCCGTGCTCGACTCGCCCAAGCCGACCAACCCGCACGCGCCCTGCCGTCAGTAGACCCCTCGCTGAACAACTCATGCTCACCCAACTCCGCGAGCAGTTCGCGTACAATCGCTGGGCCAACCTTCGGCTCCTCGACGCGTGCGAGGCATTGTCGCGCGACGATCTCGTGCGCGAGCTCGGCGGAAGCTTCCCGTCCGTCTGGCTCACGCTCACCCATCTCTACGCCGCCGAGAATACTTGGCTCGCCCGCTGGCAAGGAACGCCGACGGGCCGAAGGCCGGATCTCGAGGGGGTAGATACGGTGAATGGCTTGCGTGCCAAGTGGGACGACGTCTGGCAGCAACAGTGCGCATTACTCGACACGACGAGTGACGCCGACGTGCGCCGAGTGATTCCGGTTGTTCTGCTGAGCGGCAAACGTCTCGACCAGCAGCTCGGCGCCACGATGCGCCACTGCGTGAACCACGCGACGTACCATCGTGGCCAAGTGACCAACTTTCTGCGCATGCTCGGCGCGAACCCGGTGCCCCTCGATCTCGTGCTGTACTACCACGAACACCCGCCGGCCGACTGAGCGACTCGCCAATCCAACGAACGGAGTGGTCGGCCGCGGGATTGGTTTCGCGCGAGCGAGGGTCCCGTACGCCCGGTAGATTTGGCGATCGACCTGGAGGGACGCGTACTTGAAGGCGACCGTACTGCTAGTACTGGTGGGGAGCTTGGTGCTTGCTTCGCCGGGAGGTGGGCACGTCAGCGCACAGGAGGCGAGTCGCGCGCCGGGCCCGACGTGGAGCTACGCATTCGATGTCGGTGGCTTCCTCACCGGAAACGGCAAAGCGATCCGGCAATGGCTCAGCGCCAACGCATACGGTGCGACCGAGCCGCGCCGCTGCACCTTCGATTCGCTCTTTCGGGCGATCTGCGACGATCCCGTCGGCTATCCGAAGACCAGCGGGAGCCCCTTCGCCGTGATGGGAAGCATCCGTCGAAGCTTCCCCTCCCGCAGCGCGTTCGAGCTCTTCATATCGATGGAACAATCCGGCCAAGTGACCGGCCGATGCGACGACCTGGCGTCGCCAAAGGATCCACGCTGCTCCGACCGATTCATGGACGTGTCATTCGGCGGCGCGAGCTTCGCCCTCTTGGGCGAAGTCAGCCGAGGCTGGGCGCACGTCGGTGCCGGGCCGGCGCTCCTCCTCGCGAACTGGGACATGACGCCGTCCCATCTCGCGGGCGTCTGGTTCGACGCGACCGTCGAGCGCGACCCGATTCCGTTTTTCATTCGCGGCCAGTACCGCTACTACACGGCGACGGGCGTCGAGTGGATCAAAGGCTTCTCAGGCTTTCACCCGTCGTCGCTTTTCGTCGGACTTGGCCTGCGGACGCACCTCAATAACGGCGGATCCTGACGCGGTCTCGTACGACGCGGTCCCGCTCGATGCGTACCCGCTCGACCCGTGCTCGCTCGGCGCGCTCCGCGGACCGCTGACGCGAACGCTCGGCCAAGTCGTACGTCCGGGCCTGGGCCCTTGCTTGCCGAACGATCGCGTCCCATCGCGCGCGATCACGCCGCTGCTCGGCCTGTTCCCGAATCGCCTCGCGCTGCAACGCCCGCGAGCGCTCGACGTCGTATCGGCAATCCGCGTAGCCACGGGCGTCGGAATAGCGGTCCCCGCAACTCCGGGTAAAGGTCCGTTGCGCGTGGGCAAGTGACGGCGCAATGGAAAGCATTGCGGAAGCAAGCGACAGGACAATTGTGTGACGCGTGCGCATGAAAGGCCCGATGGGGTAAGGACGAATGATTGGACAGCGCACGCGGCCATTTCGTTCGCACCGCCCTCCGCCGCCCTTGACCCGCGGCCCGAACCCGCGGACAATTCCAGAAGCGCGCGTTGGGGCGCCTCCTGTCCGCGGCAAGGGAATCCTCCCACCCAAATTGCAGTGAAGGGACGTCGCGTTCTCCCTTTCTCCTGCCTGTGCTCA
>Ga0310812_10000833_pt1 | contig 10887 bp, 7 predicted proteins | sample NN3metagenome_FD_205747 | JGI IMG/M metagenome (GOLD analysis project Ga0310812, IMG submission 205747) | Soil microbial communities from experimental microcosm in Duke University, North Carolina, United States - NN3 | ecosystem: Engineered > Artificial ecosystem > Soil microcosm > Unclassified ...
GGCCTCGCCGGCAATCGCGAAGCGGAGATGAGCCGCGAGATCGCGCGCCGCCTCGGCTATCCGTGGACGTTCGTTCCCTACACTCAGGGCCGCATGCGCCGTACACTCCGGAGCGCCGACTACGCCGCTTACAAGGCCTATTCCGACAGCCTCACAGGCATCCACTTCCCGCAGGAATACCGGATGCTGGCCGACATAATCGCCCACCACGCGCTGGCGCCCGACACGATCGCCGTGAACGGCCAGTCCGGCGACTTCATCGCCGGCAACCATATTCCGGCGAGCCTGTTCGACAGTGGCGGCAATGTGGAGGCCCGACGCCAGCGCGTAATCGCTGCGCTGATGACCAAGCATTTCAAGCATTGGTCGGCACTGGCGACGCCGGCACGCCTCGCCACGATCGCGTCGCTGCTCGCGAAGGAGATCGACGCGATCGGCGGCATGCCCGAAAGCCCCGCCGGCGATCACGGGATCTACGAGTATTGCGAGTTCCAGGACCGCCAGAGCAAATACGTGCTGAACGGCCAGCGCACCTACGAATATTTCGGGCTCGAGTGGCGGGTGCCGCTGTGGGACCGCGCCTACATGGATTTCTGGGCGCAGGCGCCGCTCGCGGCGAAGGAGCGCGAGAGCCTCTATCGCAGCGTGCTCGTGCGCGACAATTGGGGCGGCGTCTGGCGCGACGTGCCGGTCAATCCGCAGCGCGTGCGGCCGCACTGGATCCGGCCGCTGCGCGCGGCGGCGAAGCTGGCTTTCGCGCCGCTCGGCCGCGCGCGCTGGCATCGCTTCGAACGGCGTGCGTTCCAGTATTGGATGTCGAACACCTGCGCCTACGCGGCGTGGCCGTGGCACCGCGTGGCGTTCGACGGGCGCGGGCACAACGGCGCCACGTCGTTCCATGCCGCCGCCTACCTCGAAGCGAAGGGCGTGCTTTTGGACGGCGTCCGCGCCGGAATGCGCGCATGAGCGGCGCATTCAGCGAGCACGGCTATAGAACGCTGTTGCGCGCCTTTTTCGAGCGTGGCTATGAGACCGTGGGCTACGAGGCGGCCGAACCGGCGGCGCCACATCTTATCCTGCGCCACGATCTCGACATGTCGCTGACGGCGGCGGAGCCGATCGCGACGGTGGAGGCCGAGCTTGGCCTCAAGGCGCATTACTTCGTTCTGCTGCGCACAGAGATGTACAATCCGTTCTCGCCCGCGGCGCGCGCTACATTCGAGCAGCTGCGCGCGCAAGGGCACGAGATCGGGCTGCATCTCGACGCGTCGCTCTACGGGAACGATGCGCCCGCGCTCGAGGCCGCGGCGGCGTGGGAGTGCCGCGCGCTCGAAGATGCGGCCGGTGCGCCGGTCCGCTTTGTGAGCTTCCACCGGCCCGCTGCGGCTCTGCTCGGCCATGCGCGCACGGTCGCGGGGCGCCGGCACACCTACGAGCCGCGCTTCTTCAAGGAAATGGGCTACTGCTCCGACAGCCGCGGGGGCTGGCATCACGGCGCGCCGCTCGATCACCCGGCGGTCGCCGAAGGCCGGGGCCTGCAGCTGCTAACGCACCCCATCTGGTGGGCGCGCAGCGTCGCCGGCGATCCGGTGGCCACGCTCGACAAGTTCCGCGCCGAGCGCGACCGCGTCTTGGCGCGGGCCCTCGCGGCTAACTGCGACCCCTATCGCGCGGCGCGCGGTACGGCGCCGCCCGCCCTCAACGGACATGCAGGCGATGAGCAAGGCTGAATACATCCTCGGAATCCACGACGGCCACAATTGCGGGGCGGCGCTGGTGCGCGACGGCGCCGTCGTGGCCGCCGTCAACGAAGAGCGACTCTCGCGGCGCAAGAACGACGTCGGCTATCCGCGGCGCGCGATCGAGGATGTGATGCGCATCGCCGGCGCCGATGCGCGCGAAATTGCCGCCGTCGTCTATGCGTCGAACTTCATGCACGCGCGCGCCCGTCTCGAAGACATCACGACGTGGTATGCAGTCGGCGAGCGCGAGCAGAAGGCCGACGCGAAGCGGCCCGCCGTCTACGGCAAGCAGATGTTCGAGATGCGGCGCGGCGAGCGCATCGCCGAGGCCGTCTCCCATCTCGGCGTGCCCGCCGAGCGCGTGGCATTCGTGGAGCATCATCTCGCGCACCTCACGGCCGCGTACTACACCGCGCCCAACGCCCGGCCCGGGCAGGCGATACTTGGCCTCACCTGCGACGGCGCGGGCGACAACCTCTGCGCCACCGTCTCGATTTGCCGTGGGAACACGATCGAACGCATCGCGGCGACCGACCGCCATGCCTCGCTCGGCAAGATATACTCGCGCGTCACTTATTTGATGGGCATGACGCCCTGGGAGCACGAATACAAGGTGATGGGCCTCGCGCCCTACGCCGATCCGGAGCGCAGCAATCGCGCCGCCGAGCCGCTCCGGCGCCTGCTGCGCTTGTCGGACGACGGCCTCCAATTCGAGCTCGCCAGCGAGCTGTCCACGAACTACTGCTACGAATATCTCCGCGAGAATTTCGAACGTGTCCGCTTCGATACGATCGCCGGCGCCACCCAGCGCTTCACCGAGGAGATGCTGATCGCCTGGGTGCAGCGCTGCGTCGCGCACACGGGCCTCAGCGATATCGTCTGCGGCGGCGGCGTCTTCATGAACGTCAAGGCCAACATGCTGATCGCGGCATTGCCGGAGGTGCGCTCGATCTACGTGATGCCGAGCGCCTCGGATGAATCGCTCGCGATCGGCGCTGCGCTGCACCACTACAACCAGAAGGCCCGGGCCGCCGCGAACGGCAACGGCGTTTTCCGCAATCTCTATCTCGGCGGCGCTGCCCCGGCAGGCGACGAGGAGGCTGCCGTCGAGGAGGCGGCGCGGCACGGCGGTTTCACGATCCGTCAACCCAACGACATGAACGGCGCCGTCGCCGAACTGCTGGCCGGCGGCGAGATCGTCGCCACCTGCCGCGGCCGGATGGAGTGGGGCGCGCGCGCGCTCGGCAACCGCAGCATTCTCGCAGCCGCCGGCGATCCGCGGCGCGTCGACGAGATCAACACGATGGTTAAGTTGCGCGACTTCTGGATGCCGTTCGCGCCCAGCGTTCTCGACAGCGCGGCTGCCGACTATTTCGATGATCCGAAGGCGATCGCGCCACCGTTCATGACCTTCGCCTTCCCGACGACAAATGGGCGCTATGCCGACCTCGCGGCGGCGTCGCATCCCCGCGACCGCACGATTCGCCCGCAGGTCGTGATGGCCGATGCGAATGCCGACTACCACGCGACGATTTCCGGCTATCGCGAGCGCACCGGCAAGGGCGCCATCCTCAATACATCGTTCAATCTGCACGGCGAGCCCATTGTCTACACGCCGAAGGACGCCCTGCGCGTGCTGAGCCTGTCGGGCCTCAAGCATCTCGCGCTCGACCGCCACATCATCTCCAAGAATGGATAGCGGGATCGCCGCGCGATCCAGGCGTGCCGACGATATGCGGACGACGTGTGAGGACGGTTGATGGCACAGGCAGAAATCCGGGCTTCGGATATCGCTTCATTTCTCGGTGTCGAGTTGGCGGGCGAAAACATCGCGGTCGCGCGGCCGATGCCGTTCGACGCCGCGGGCCCGGGCGACATGACCTATTGGCAGGGCGGTCTGCCGCCGGACCGTATGCCGGCGGGTGGCCTCGTGCTGATGGCGCCGCTGGCCGCCCGGAACGCAATCCCGGCGGAGTGCAGCGTCATCGTCATGGCGCACCCGCGCGCCGGCTTCGCGCGGGCGGTGGCCGAATTCTTCGTGCCACGCGCGCCAGCGGGCATCGCCGCGACCGCTCGCATCGCGCCGACCGTGCGGATCGGCGCGGATGTCTCGATCGGGGAATACGTCGTCGTCCGCGACAATGCGGTCGTCGGCGCGGGCTCGCGACTTTGCGACCATGCCGTCTTGGCCGAGGGCGTGGTGCTCGGCGAGCGGTGCATCGTCGGCGAACACGCGGTCGTGGGCTGCGTAGGATTCGGCAATGAGCTCGATGGCGACGAGATGGTCGATTTTCCCCACCTCGGCACCGTGCGTGTCGCGGATGACGTGCGCATCGGCGCCGGCTCGACCATCGCGCGCGGAACCCTCTCCGATACCGTGATTGGCAGCGGCACGCGGATCAGCCAGGGCGTCAACATCGCCCACAACGTCCGCGTCGGCGCGTTGTGCACTATAGCGGGGCAGGCGCAGGTTAGCGGCAGCGTCACGATCGGCGACCGCTGCTGGCTGGGGCCGAATTGCTCAATCATCCAGAAGGTGCGAATCGGCGCGCGGTCGCAGATCGGGATCGGCGCCACCGTGCTCGCCGATGTGCCGGACGGCGCCGTTTGCATGGACTTCGACGGCTTGAGCCGGTCGGAGTATCGGGTGCTGCGCGCCTGGCTGTCCCAACATGCCGCGAAGCGATAGCAACCGCATGAACGAAGAAATTCTCGCAACGGTCTACCGGGTTGCGCGGCGCCAGTTCGATCTCGCCGACGATTTTGAATTGCGGCCGGAGTTCGGAATGGCGGATGTGCCCGGATGGGATTCGCTGAATTCAATCGAACTCATTCTTGCCGTCCAGGGCGAGTATAGAATTGACATACCGCTGGAGGTCATGGCGCAGGTCGAAACACTGGGCGACCTCTCGGAAGCGGTAGCCAGGCAATTGCAGTTTGCAGGCCGCGCGGAGGAAGCGGAGCCCGAACTGCATATTCCGGAAGGGGGTTTCCTCCGGGTGCCGAGGCGTCCGAGGAAGCCCAGGTCGGTCGGCCTGACCTGCGTCATCGACAATGGACTTGGACCGGCCTCCCTCCAGGATGCCCTGGCGGCGTCGGGTAGCCTTATCGATTACGTGAAGTTCGGTTGGGGCACCGGGCTTGTGGTGGAATGCCTGGATCGCAAGATCGAACTGCTGCGCGAGTCCGGAGTACCGTATTGGTTCGGCGGCACCCTTTTCGAGGTCGCCCGGCAGCAGAACCGGATACCGGAAATGATCACATGGCTGCGCGCGCGCGGCTGCAGCGTGGTGGAGATTTCCTCCGGCACGGTCGAAATGGACAGCGAGGAAGTCGACGGGCACATCCGCACGTTCCGCGAAGCGGGGTTCACGGTTCTGGTCGAGGTAGGGTCCAAGTCGCGCGAGCACGCACTCCGTCATGCCGATTGGGTTGCCCGAATCAAGGCAGCCCTGGTTCGGGGAGCCAGCTATGTGTTGTGCGAGGGTCGCGAAACCGGCACGGCCGGTCTCTATCATGATGATGGCAAGCCGCGGGTGGATCTGATCGAGGAAATCTGCAGTCAGGGAATCGATCTCAGCCGGCTGATCTGGGAAGCGCCGCGCCGCGACCAGCAGGTATGGTTCATTGAGCAGTTCGGCGTGAACTGCAATTTCGCCAATATCCAACCGGGTGATGTCGTGTCGCTTGAAACGCTCCGTCAGGGTTTGCGTGCGGACACGCTGTTTCTTGTCCACAGCGACGGCTCCAAGTAGGTGCTCTATCTGGTCAGACATGCGCACACCGATTGGAACGGCCCCCGGCGGCGATTCCAGGGGCGGGCCGACACAAACCTTTCGGCGACGGGTCGTGCCGAAGCTCAGGCCCTGTGCCGTGTGGCACCGGAAGTGGACATCGTTGTCTCAAGCCCGGCCACGCGATGCCTGGAGACTGCACGACTGCTGTTTCCTGGCCACGAGCTGGAGCAGGACGGGCGGATTTGTGAAATCGACGTTGGCCGCTTCCAGGGTATCCTCGAGTCCGATGTCGCGGGATCAATGCCCGATTTGTATGCGGTATGGCGCGATGCGCCGCATCTGTGCCGCATCGGCGGAACTGGTGAGACGCTGCTCGAACTGAGCGCGCGCGTCTTTGCTGCTATTGTCGACTGCCGCGATCGCGCACGTAAATCCGGCAAACGGATATGCATCGTCACACATGGCGGGCCCATACGTGTGTTGTCGTGTCTTCTCGACCGTAGGCCACTCGCTGACTTTCATCAGGTGGTCGTCGACAATCTGGCAATCTTCACTATTGACCTGGATTTCTCCCGGCTCGACGGGCCTGCACGCCGGTGACGAGGTCCGATCGGTTTCCCTCCATGAAAGCCTTGCACAACGCCGTGCTCCATATCGCGGAGGCCGAACCCGGCCGCTCGGCGCTTGTCGTCGATGGCAACGCGGTCAGCTACCGCCAACTCGCCATGCATGCTGCCGCGTTTGCGGCCCGTCTCGAGGGGCAGCGCGTATCGGCCGGTTCTCGCGTAATCCTTCATCTGGAGGAAAAGCGAGCGCTGCTAACCGCAATGATCGGCAGCATGGCGTGTGGCGCGATTCCTGTTCCCTTCGCCGGCTCTCTGGAACAGCTTGCCGTAGTGGCCGCGGATAGCGATTCGTCCGTTATTGTGTCTCACGCAGCTGGAGAAGGCTCGACGCTGCGTCTCCAGCCCTATGACCTGACGGAAGCCGGCGATGCCGACATTTCCCGACTTGCGCGAATTCCCGATCCGGCGCAGGTGGCAATGCTAATGTATACCTCGGGGACCACATCGGGGCGTCCTCGCGGGGTCATACAGACATATGGGCTGTTGGCAGAAACCGCCGGATATATCGCGGCCGTGCAGGGGATCGATCGACCCTTGCAGGAAGTGGCGACGGCGCCGATCCATCACGCGTTCGGCCTCGGCCGCTGCCGCGTGGTTCTGGGCAGTGGCGGGACGCTCCTAGTGAGGAACGGTGCGTTCAATGTTGCGTTGACCCTCATTGATCTCGCGCGCCCATCCGTGGATGCCCTATCGGGCGTGTCGAGTGTGTTCGTTCCGCTCATCAGCGCCGAAAAGCAGTTCCGGATTGGCAGCGGCAAGGTTCGCTGGATCGAAGTGGGCAGCCTGCCGCTTTCGCGCGACAATGCGGAGCGCCTCTGCGCGCTCTGCCCCGCTGCCAGGATAGTGATGAACTACGGTCTGACCGAGGCGATGCGCTCGACCTTCTTTGATCTGCGCGAAGGTGCGTCCCGGCCGGGCTCGGTCGGACGGCCCGCTCCCGGAGTCGAGATCAAAATCGTGGACGAGAGCGGGGAAAGCGTCGCGCCCGGGGAAGAGGGCGAAATCGTCGTTCGCGGCGCCAATCTTGCAGCGGGATACTGGGGCAATGGCGCGGAGTGGGCGCGCCGGACGCCCGGCGGCTGGTTTCATACCGGGGATTATGGCCGGATAGACGATGGCGGTTACCTGTTCTACATCGGCCGGCGCGACGACATGATCAACGTCGCCGGCGAAAAGGTGAGCCCAGAACTGATTGAGGCTGCGCTACGGAAGGTGTGGCCAGATTTAGCCTTTGCCGTTGCCGGCGTTCCGGATCCGGCCGGCGTGCGGGGGCACGTGCCGGCAGTCTTCGTGGAAGGTCAGGCTCCGTTGAAGACGACAGCGCTGCAGCGCGAACTTTCCAGCCAACTCCGTAGTTTCGAAATGCCGCAGATGGTCGTATCTGTTGCGGTCTTGCCGCGCACGCGGAACGGAAAGGTCATCCGCAGCGCGCTGCCGGTTCTGGCTGCGGACCTTGCTCGATAGCCTGGCGGCCGAAGCATCCCCCATGCGGCTGCTGCTGGTCTGCCGGATCTTCACCGGGATGCGCCTCGACGCGTGGCAAATCTCGAGCACGCCCGCCGTGCTGAAGCTGCTCGAGCGGCTCGAGGCGCGCGGCATCGCGGCCGACGTGCTGCTCTTGACGAAACGCCGCGGCGATCTCGCACCCGGCGCCGACCTTGCGCCCGATTTCGGATATTTCCGTCATCTCCGCTTCCGTATCCTTCCGTATCGCGGCGCGCGCCTGCCGCGCCTCATCGCGGACCCGCTCACTTGGTTCGTGCACGCGCGCGCGGCGCTCGCCGCCAGCCGGCGCGCCAAGGCCGACGTCGTCTACTGCGACCGCGGGAATCTCAGCATGGCGGCGCTGCTCGCCTGGTGCGGCCGGCGCGTCGTCTGGCGCTGCCTCGGCGTGATGCCGCTGGTGCTGCGCCGCTATGGCGGATCGCTGGCGCTACGTCTTCTCTATCTCGTCGACCGCGCCTGGCTCGCGGCGCCGATGAAGCTCGTGATCGGCACGCTGGAGGGCTCGCCCTATAGCCGCTTCTTCCGCTCGAATCGCCAGCGCGAGCGGCTCGTGCTGTTGCTGAACGGCACCGACCGCGCGCCGCCGCTCGCGGCCGGCGAACGCGCGGCGCTTTTGGCGCGCCACGGCCTCGCCGACACGGCGGGCCCGGTCTTTATCTCGCTGGGGCGTCTCGCCGCCACCAAACACGTGATGGAGACGCTCGAGGCCTATCGCCGCCTCGCCGCTGAAGGGCTGGAATTCCGCGCGCTGCTCGTCGGCTATGGCGAGCTTGCGGACGACGCAGCGCGCTTCGTCGCCAAGCATCGCCTCGGCGACCGCGTCGCCGTCACCGGGCGCGTGCCGCACCAGGAGGTACCCCGCTACACCGGCGCGGCCGATGTCTATCTCGCGCTGTCGGAAGGCGGCGCGCTTGGCAACGTGACACTCGAGGCGCTCACGGCCGGCTGCTGCATCGTGACGCTCGAGCCAGAGGCGCGGCGCGGCATTGACGGCGATCTCGCCGCGTTGCTTCCGGACGAGGTTTGCACGCGTATCGGCCGCGCCGACGTGGCCGCAAGCCTCTCCGAGGCCTTGCGCCGCCTCAGCCGCGATTCCGAGATGCGCGCGCGCTACCGGCAGGCGGCAAGCGCCTTCGCCGCCCGCCACGTCCCCTCCTGGGAAAGCCGGCTCGATGTCGAGATAGGCCTCCTCGAACAGGTCGCGCGCGACGGCTTCGATCCGATGCGCCGGCCGGGGTTTCGCCTCGCCGATGCCGGAGCGATGACGGGCGCCGTGCCCGCATCGCCCGCCCGCACCACAAGGACGTAGGAATGACCAAGCCCGTTTTGGATCACGTGATTCTCGGCATAAACGATTCGCACGATGCGTCCGCGTGCCTCGTGCAGGGCGGGCGCATCCTCTGCGCCGTCGCCGAGGAGCGCCTGCAGCGCGTGAAATCCGCGGGCGGCTTCCCGGCGAATGCGATCAAGGCGTGCCTCGAGCAGACCGGCCGTTCGCTGAAGGACATCGACCAGGTGGCGCTCGCCGGTACGCGCGCGGTGCCGGTCAACATGATCGGCACGCTCTCGACCTTCACGATCGAGGACCATCTGCGGCTCCAGGAGAAGAAGCGCTACGCGAAGCTCTACGAGAACCGCACCGTGCCCTTCGCGGAGGTGTTCCCCCGCTTCAAGCCGAAATCGAACCCGCATTACCCGCTCGACCAGCTGCCGTTCAAGGACACGGCGGAGATGTCGCGCGAGGAGAAGATCCAGGTCCAGGAGCTGCGCCTCGACTTCATCGCGAAGGCAACCGGCGTGCCGAAGGAGCGCATCCACCGCTTCGATCACCACTCTTGCCACGCTTACTACGGCTACTACGCGTCGCGCTGGCGCGGCGAGCCGGTGACGGCGCTAACGCTCGACGGCGGCGGCGACGGCGTCTACGACTCGGTCAACGTGTTCGGCCGCGACGGCGCGTTCGACCGCCTGCATGCCAGCCACGAATGCCTGATCGGCAAGATGTATTCGATGATCACCTTGGCGCTCGGCATGCGGCCCAACGAGGAAGAATACAAGGTGATGGGCCTCGCCCCCTATGCGCGCGAGCACAAGAAGAAAGGCCCGCGCGAGGTCTTGCTCAACTACATGACGCTCGACGGCGTGGTCTTCAAGCGCAACCCCGAGGTCCGCGATCTCTTCTTTCACACGCGCGACCTCATGCGCCAATACCGCTTCGACGGCATCGCCGGCGGGCTCCAGGATTTCGCCGAGCACTTCCTCGTCCGCTGGGTCGAGGCCGCGGTCGCGCGCACCGGCGCGCGCAAGGTCGTGTTCACCGGCGGCGTCGCACAGAACGTCAAGGCGAACATGCTTCTCGCGGCGCTCGATTGCGTCGACGGCTTCTTCGTGCCGCCCGGCGCCGGCGACGAATCGCTCTCGATCGGCGCGGCCTGGGCGCTGATGGACAAGCTGGCGCCCGGCGGCGACCATCGCACCCGGATCGCGCCGATGGATCACGGCTATCTCGGGCCCGATTTCGGGCCGGCCGATGTCGCGGCCTTCGCCGATCATCCGGCGGTGCGCGCGCGCTACCGCCGCCTCAACGGCGCGGCCAAGCAGCTCGCCGCCGAGGCGCTGGCGCGCAACGAGATCGTCGCCGTGTGCCAGGGGCGCACGGAATTCGGCCCGCGCGCGCTCGGCCACCGCTCGATCCTCGGCAATCCCACGCAGGCCGAGACGGTCGAGAAGATCAACAACGCGATCAAAGGGCGCGATTTCTGGATGCCGTTCGCGCCCTCGGTCATGGCCGAGGAGATCGGCCGGTATCTGCACGAAATCGACCACACTGAGCTGCGCTTCATGACCTGCTGCCTTGAATCGCGCGAGGCGGGGCGGTCCGCGCTTGCGGCGGGCCTCCACCCCAAGGACAAGACCGCGCGCGTTCACGCCGTGCACCGGCAACACGCGCCGGACTATTACGAGATCATCGCGCGCTTCCGCGAGAAATCCGGCGTCGGCGGCGTGCTCAACACCTCGCTCAACATCCACGGCAAGCCGATCGTCAACAAGCCGGTCGATCTCGCCGAGGAGTTGCTCGTGCACGACTGGGTCGATCTCGACAGCATCCTCGTGGGCGACACGTTCTGGGCGAAATCGGCGTGACGGCCGAGCCCCTCGTCCACCCCACCGCCGTCGTCGATGCCGGCGTGACGCTCGGCGCCGGCAGCAAGATCTGGCATTTCAGCCACATCCTCGCGGGCTCGCGCATCGGCGCGCGCGTGATCGTCGGCCAGA
>Ga0310812_10000837_pt1 | contig 10846 bp, 10 predicted proteins | sample NN3metagenome_FD_205747 | JGI IMG/M metagenome (GOLD analysis project Ga0310812, IMG submission 205747) | Soil microbial communities from experimental microcosm in Duke University, North Carolina, United States - NN3 | ecosystem: Engineered > Artificial ecosystem > Soil microcosm > Unclassified...
GGGATTGGCCCAGACATATTCGAACCAGCCTTGGCCCTGCTCGCGCGCGACCTTGAGGATGCCGCGCGTGTTGGTGGGCGCCGGCTCGTGGTGGAACAGCAGGTTCTGGCCGACCGCGTGCGGATACCCGCCGCTGGCGCGTATCACGCCCTCGAAGTCGAACACGAAGACGTAGAGATCGCCGTCGAGGAAGCCGCCGGTGGGGTCCTGGAAATCCTTGAAGGCCTGCTCGGCGCCGACCTTGGCGAGATGGGCCGCCGCGCGCTCGGCCAACGCCTGCGCCACCGGCCGTGTCGCCTGGGCGCAGGAGCGCCGGTCGGGCCTGCCGTCCTGCGCCGCCGCTGGCTGGGCAAGCGCGAACGCGGCGAGGGCGAGAGCAAGCGGCAGGATGCGCATCGGAGCCTCCATCGGCCTCGCTACGAACGCTAACACGCGGCCGATATTCCGGCCAGCCGACCCTCCCCCTCGCCGGAGCGGGCGGCTATTGTGCCCAACCCATCCCACGCCCCCGGATCCCCGTCGTCTGGCGCTGAACCATGGCCGTCTACACCGAAGTCGACGACGACGCGCTCGAGGCGTTCCTGGCCGAGTACGACATCGGCGCGCTCACCTCCTACAAGGGCATCGCCGAGGGGGTCGAGAACTCGAACTATTATCTCGAGACCGACCGCGGGCGGTACATCCTGACGCTCTACGAGAAACGCGTGGCGCGCGAAGATCTGCCGTTCTTTCTGGGGCTGATGGACCATCTGGCGGCGCGCGGCATCCCCTGCCCCACGCCCGTCCACGGCCGCGACGGCCAGGCGCTGCGCCAGCTTTCGGGCCGGCCGGCGGCAATCGTGACGTTCCTCATCGGGGTCTGGCAGCGGAAGGTGCGCATCGAGCATTGCGCGCCGTTGGGCGACGCGCTCGCGCGCCTGCACGCTGCCGGACGCGACTATGCCGGTCAGCGCCCCAATAATCTTTCGCTTTCGGGCTGGCGGCCGCTGTTCGAAAAATGCGCGCCACGCGCACACGAGGTGCAGGCCGGGCTCGCCGGCGAGATCGAGGCCGAACTCGCTTATCTCGAGAAGAACTGGCCCGCCGCGCTGCCGGCGGGCGTCATCCACGCCGATCTCTTCCCCGACAACGTCTTCTTCCTCAACGACAAAGTTTCGGGACTCATCGACTTCTACTTCGCGTGCAACGATTTCTTGGCCTACGACGTGGCGGTGTGCGTGAACGCATGGTGCTTCGAAAGCGACGGCAGCTACAACGTGACCAAGGCCAGGGCCCTGATCGGCGCCTATCAGAAGGCGCGCGCGCTATCGGCCGAGGAGCGGAAGGCGCTTCCGATCCTGTTGCGCGGCGGCGCGCTGCGCTTCTTGCTGACGCGCCTTCACGATTGGATCTTCCGCGCCGACGGCGCGCTCGTCACGCCGCACAATCCGCTCGAGTATTACCGGAAGCTCCGCTTCCACCAGGGCGTGAAGCGCCTCGGCGAGCTCGGAATCGCATCGTGATGGCGGCACGAAGGAAGCGCGTCGACATCTTCACCGACGGCGCCTGCTCGGGGAATCCGGGGCCGGGCGGATGGGGCGTGCTGCTGCGCTATGGCGCGCGCGAAAAGGAGATGTTCGGCGGCGAGCCGGCGACGACGAACAACCGCATGGAGATGATGGCCGCGATCCGGGCGCTCGAAGCGCTCAGCGAGGCGGTGGAGGTTCATCTCCACACCGACAGCCAATATCTCCAGCTCGGCATCACGAGCTGGCTCGCGCAGTGGAAGAAACGGGGCTGGAAGACCGCCGACAAGAAGCCGGTGAAGAACGTCGATCTTTGGCAGCGGCTCGAAGCGGCGATCGCGCATCACCACGTGCACTGGCACTGGGTGCGTGGCCATGCCGGCCACGCCGAAAACGAGCGCGCCGATCTCCTGGCGCGCCAAGGCATGGAACCGTTCTTGAAGAAAAAGCAGGATGAAGAAACGTAGGGGTGCACGGTTGTGCGCCCCTACGCGTTCATCGTGACGTCGGTCGCAGTGCCGGCGCGCTAAAGCGCCTTCATCACCGCTTCGGCGCTCGAGACCTCGAACTGGCCGGGGTTCTCGACCGCGAGGTGCTTCACCACGCCGTTGTCGATCACCATCGCATAGCGCTTGCTGCGCATGCCCATGCCGAAGCCGCTGCCGTCCATCTCGAGGCCGACGGCCTTGGTGAAATCGGCGTTGCCGTCGGCGAGCATCAGCACCTTGTCGCCGACGTTCTGGTCCTTGCCCCAGGCGTTCATGACGAACGCATCGTTGACCGAGAGGCAGGCGATCTTGTCGACGCCCTTCTTCCGGATGTCTTCGGCCTTGCCGACGAAGCCGGGCAGATGCTTGGCCGAACACGTGGGCGTGAACGCGCCGGGCAGCGCGAACATCACGGTCTTGCCTTTGCCGAACAGCTCGTCCGTGGTCATTTCCTTCATGCCGTCCTTGGTCATGGTCTTGAGCTTCACGGACGGGATCTTGTCGCCGACTTTGATGGGCATGGGTGCGGTTCCCTTGGTTTTCTTGAATTGGGATGGGCAGGCGCGAAGCACGCGCTGCATTCGACGCGCCCGTCATGGCCTGGTGCAGGGCAGGTCTGCCTTGCGGCAGGACGGCCTGCCCGTTGGGCTCCAGCCGGGCGCAGAAGAGATAGGCGGGAACGCGCGCTCTGCCAAGCCCTAGCGGGGCGGGAGCCCGTCGACGCGAACCGTGAAGGTGCCGGCGCGCTTGCCGTCGATGAGCGTGAGCACGATCTCGGGATTGGCGGGCGGCGGCACCTCGCTCCATTGCACCGGCGCCGCGAAGCGCAGGCGCCCGGCCTCCGCCACCGGCTTCTGCATCGCCTTGCCGAACCGGATGCCGGGGCATTCGACCAAGAGATCGGGTGCTTCAAACGCAGCGCCCGAATTCGCGACGTCGATCACGAGCACGTCGCGTCCCTCGGCCCCGCTGCCACCGATGCGATGGCGCTTGATGCCCAGGATGCGCCAGCCGAGCTCGGCGCCCGGCCGCGGCGCCTCGGCTTGGAACCGCGCGATGGCGGCGGCGTTGCTCGATGATTGCGCGGTCTCGTCGCCGCGCGCCGGAAGATCGAGCGCGACGCGCGCTTCGACCAGCATGCAGATCTCGCGGCAGACCGCGTATTGCAGCGAAAGACGCGCCGCGAGTGGCTTGCCCGGCTCGGCCAACACGGCGTCGATCGGGAGGACCACGTGATCCGCGTAGCCGTAGCTTTCCATGCCGCCGATCTCGAAGCGTTTCGGCGCCGGCCACGCGACTTCGGGCTTGGCCAGGTTTCGCGAGTCGCTCCAATCGAATTTCGGCGGCAGTCCGCCTTCGCCGGGCGAACGCCAGTAGGTCTTCCAGCCCGGCGCCAGCGCGATCTCGAGTCCGAGGCGCACGGTCTTGGCATCGCCGGTCGCGGCCACGGCCGAGATCAGCCGGACCTTGGCATGGGTCGTTTCCGCCCAGGCGCCGGTCTCGGCACGCGCGCGGGAACCGATCGGGAACGCAAGCGTGCCCGCGAGCGCCGCCGCGAACGCCAAGGTCTTTGCGCCCACCGCCTCGCCGGATGTCATGACCTTGCCCATATTGTTCAGGTATATAAATGGGTTGCGATTCGCGTTCACGGCCCCGAGGATCACGATTGCGTGCCTCACGCGCGATCCGGCGATCGCCCGCGGCGCATCGCGATCGTGCTGGAGGCGGAGGACCGCCGATGACGATTGAGGAATTCAAGGCTTTGCTGCGCGCGCATGGTGCCGACCGCAAGCGCTGGCCCGAGCGCGCGCGCGTATCGGCCGAAGCCCTGCTCGAGCGCGATCCGGCCGCTCAGGCGCTGCTCGCCAAGGCGGAAACACGCACGCAGGTTGGGGAGAGCGACGATGGGAAGGCCGATGCGCCCGACCGCGACAGCCTGACCGGCCAGCTCCTGATCGCGATGCCGGCGATGCCCGATCCACGCTTCGCGCACAGCGTGATCTTCATGTGCATGCATGACGAGCGCGGCGCGATGGGGATCATCGTCAACCAGGTCGTCGATGGGCTCGATTTCGGGAAGCTGCTGGAGCAGGTCGGCATCAAGGACGAGCCGCCCAAGCGGCGCATCGCGATCCATGTCGGCGGGCCGGTGGAATCCGGGCGCGGTTTCGTGCTTCATTCGAGCGACTACGGCCTCGATTCGACACTCGACGTGGACGGCGGTATTCGCTTGACGCAGTCGATCGAGGTGTTGAAGGAAATCTCGCGCGGCGGCGGGCCACGCCGCTGCCTGTTGGCGCTGGGCTATGCCGGCTGGGGGCCGGGACAGCTCGAGCGCGAGATCAAGCAGAACGGCTGGCTCAATGTGGCGGCGGACGAGGAGTTGATCTTCGGCGCCGCCATCGACGACAAGTGGCGCCTCGCCTTGGCCAAGATGGGGATCGACCCCACGATGCTGTCGTCGAGCGCGGGCCGGGCCTGAATGCGGGCAGGGGGGACGATGCGAGGAGGGGACGGATGGCAATCTTCCGGATGCTGACGCTCGGCTTCGGCGCCGGAGCGTTCGGCGCCTGCATACTGGTCCTCATTTATGCGCTGCTGGGAGCGCTGCACGTTCCTGAACTCATCGGCCTCCCGCCGCCTGAGCCACGGCCCATGCTGCCCATATTCTATCGCACCGTCGTCTGGGGCGGCCTCTGGGGGCTGCTGTTGGTTGTGCCGGTCCTCAGCCGATTGTGGTGGTTGAAGGGCATGATCATTGGCGCGCTCGCCACGCTCGCGATCCTTTTCTATTTTGATCGCGGAATCATGACGCCGCCGACGCGGTTCGCCTACGCGCTGGTGCTCAACCTCATCTGGGGCCTCGCCGCCGGCGGCTGGTGGGCGCTTGTCGGCAACGTGCGCAAGAACGGACGGAAATACGGGACGTTCATGCGATGAGGGCGCTGGTTATTTAGGGGCCGGACCCCGGGCTTAAGAAGAAAGTCGCGCCGCTAGCTTCTCGTAGCTCTCGAGCTTCTTCGCGGGACCGAGCGTCGTCACCGTGAGCGGGCCCTTCAGCAGCACGGCGGCGCAGCGCGCGAGCGCGGCGTTGTCGACCTTGTCGATCTCGGCGGTGAGCTCCTCGGGCGGCAGGATGCGGCCGTAGATCGTGAGCTGGCGCGCGATCTGCTCGGCGCGGGCGTGCGTGCTTTCGAGCGACATCAGCACGTCGGCACGGAGCTGCGCCTTGGCGCGCGCCAATTCCTCGGGCGCCACCGCCTTGGCGACGCCGGCCACTTCGTCGAACACGAGCGGCGTGAGCTCCTTGAGGCTCTTCTCGCCGGTGCCGGCATAGACGCCGAACAAGCCGCTGTCGGCGAAGCCGGCGTGGAAGCTGTAGATCGAGTAGACGAGGCCGCGCTTTTCGCGCACCTCCTGGAAGAGCCGCGAGGACATTCCTCCCCCAAGTACCGTCGAGAGCGCGGCCATCGCGAACTGGTCGGCATGGCCGAGCGGCAGGCCGGGGAAGCCGAGCACGAGATGTACCTGCTCGAGATCGTTTTCGCCGCGGAACTCGCCGCCGCTGTAGCGCGCGGGCGCAGGGGCCGGCGCGTCGCCCTGCGCCAGCCCGGCGAACAGCACTTTCGCGCGCTCGACCAGCCATTCGTGATCGAGCTTCCCGGCGGCGGCGAGGATCATGCGCCCAGCGTGATAGTGCCGCGCCATGTGGCCGACGATGGCCTCGCGCCGGAGCGCGGTCACCGTCTCCTCGGTGCCGAGCACAGGGCGGCCGAGCGGCTGATTCGGGAACGCGGTTTCCTGGAAATGGTCGAAGATGATGTCGTCGGGCGTGTCGCGCGCCTGGCCGATCTCCTGCAGGATCACCTCGCGCTCGCGCTCCAGCTCCTCGCGGTCGAACACCGAGTGCTGGAGGATGTCGGCGACGATGTCGAGCGCGAGCCCGACATCCTCCTTCATCACCTTGGCGTAATAGGTCGTGCCCTCGCGCGCGGTATAGGCGTTCAAATGCCCGCCGACGGCCTCGATCTCCTCGGCGATGGCGCGCGCCGTGCGCCGTTTCGTGCCCTTGAACGCCATATGCTCGAGAACGTGCGAGACTCCGTTGACCTCTGCCGTCTCGTGGCGCGTTCCGGCCTGGACCCAGACGCCGACCGACGCCGTTTCCACTTGCTCCATGCGGTCGGAGGCGACGGCGAGGCCGTTCGGGAGCTTGGTGAGGCTGACCGTCATGGCCGCAACCCTTCGGGTTGCGACGTTCGAACTTTGGCAAACGCCGTCATGCGGCGCTTCTCGCCGCGCGCGGCTTGCCGGCGTTCTGGCGGAGATGATCGAACAACGCTGCGGCGCGGTTCGGCAGCGTGACGCAATATTCGCGGCGCTTGGCGAGATCGGCGAGTGCCGGCGGCAGCGGCGGCTCGGTGCCGATCGCGCGCTTGACCGCGGCGCCGAACTTGGCCGGGTGCGCTGTGGCCAGGGCCACCAGCGGCACGGCGGGGTCGCGGCGCTTGGCGCGGCCGGCGGCGATACCGATGGCCGTGTGCGGATCGACGATTTGCCCGGTCTCGTCGCGGATGCGGCGGATCCACGCCAAAGTCTCGTCGTCGGAGAAGCGCGCGGCGGCGAACAATTCGCGCGCCTGGCGCCACGCCGCCTCGGCGATGGGCATGCGGCCGGTCTTCCGGAATTCACCCATGGCGGAGGCGACGGCGGCGCCGTCGCGCCCCAGGAGATCGAACAACAGGCGCTCGAAATTGCTCGAGACTTGGATGTCCATGCTCGGCGAGTAGCTCGCCTCGACCGGACGCATCTCCATCGCGCGCTCCTCGAAGAAGCGCGTCAGGATATCGTTGCGGTTGGAGCCGACGATGAGCTGCGCGATCGGCAGACCCATCTGCCGCGCGGCATAGCCGGCATAGATGTTGCCGAAATTCCCGGTCGGCACCGCGAACGCGACTTCGCGCAGCGGCACGCCGAGCTTCAAAGAAGCCCAGACGTAGTAGACGATCTGCGCCGCCACCCGCGCCCAATTGATCGAGTTGACGGCCGAGAGCTTCAGCGCATCGCGCAGCGCCAGATCGTTGAACGCCGCCTTCACGAGGTCCTGGCAATCGTCGAACGTGCCTTCGATCGCGATGTTGTGGACGTTCGCCGCGTCCACCGTCGTCATCTGCAGGCGCTGGATCTCGGAGACGCGGCCCTTGGGATGGAGGATGAAGACATCGACCGACGCGCGGCCCGCCAGCGCCGCGATCGCGGCCGAGCCGGTGTCGCCGGAGGTGGCGCCGAGGATGGTGATACGCTCGCCGCGCCGCTTCAGCACGTAGTCGAACAGCGGGCCCACGAGCTGAAGCGCGAAATCCTTGAAGGCGAACGTGGGGCCGTGGAAGAGCTCGAGCAGAAACTCATTGGCGCCGAGCGGCACGAGCGGCGCCACGTCGGGATGGCCGAACTGCTGATAGGCCGCCGCGGTCAGCGACGCGAAATCGCTCTCGGGAATGGCGCGGCCGACAAAGGGCTGGATCAGGCGCGCCGCCAGGGTGGGGTAGCCCAAGCCGCGGAAGGCGCGGAGATCGCCGGCGTTCAAGCTCGGCCAGCGATCGGGCACGTAGAGGCCGCCGTCGCGCGCGAGGCCCGCGAGCAATACCTCCTCGAAGCCCAGGACCGGCGCCTGGCCGCGCGTGCTGATGTAGCGGACGTCGGACATCTCGAAACCGCGGACCAATAGGCCACAACACTTTAGGGGCGCACGGCCCGTGCGCCCCTCCGAAGGCTTGGGTTAGTCCCCCCGCCCCATCCCGTCAACTATGCGCAGAACCGCCTATTTCGAGGGCGGCTTGATCTTGCGCTTTAGAACGATGCGCGTGCCGGCCGGGCCTTTGCGCCGGATGGCGACGCTTTCGCCGGTCATGTCGGCGAAGGGCCTAACGCGCAGCTTGATCTGATGCTGCTGGCTGGCCTCGCCGCCCTCGGGCCAGACGCCGCGGTAATAATGCTTCTGCCACTTCTCCTGCACCGCCGCCTGCTTCCATTCGCGGAGATCGCGGTTGAACTGCTCGCGCGCGGCGTTCCACATGTCGTAGCGGCGCTTGGTATCGGGATCGGCGGCGATGTCGCGGATCTCGGGCTCGACGCCGTCGACGAGGCCGCGCGGCACCGGGAAGATCATGCAGAAGGGCTCACCTTCCTCGAAACGAAGGCCGCCCGCTTGGGTGAAGGCCCAGTTCATCGTGAAGGTGTAGGGGGACCAATCGGTTTCGATCACGCCCGTGAGCGGCGCCATGCCGTGCTTCCTGTTGTTGGTCGGGCCGGTGACGAAGAGGTTGTAGCCGGGCTCGGTGCGAAACAGATAGCGCGTGTGGAAGGTGAGCACGCCGCTGCCGAAATGGCTGGCCGGCGTCCATCCGACCTCCTTGTCGACGCGGACCGTCATGTCGTCGAGGCCGTCCTGGCCGTTCCACATCGCGACGAAGCCGGTGGGACACAGCACCTCCCAGCCATGCGAGCTGCCGATATTGAGCGGCAGACAGCGATAGCCGAACGCCTCGGGCAGCTTGTCGAGCCAAGGCCGCGTGGACGGCGCCGGCCGAATCGCGAGCTTCGGCGCGCCGAGCGAATAGGCGATGAGTTTCATGCGTGTCTCGCCGGCGAGTTGCGGCCGGTATTATGCGCCATACCGCCGCGCGAGATGGGCCTTGAATGACGCGGTGCTGAGGCGTTGGCCGGTGGCCTCGGCGAGCAGTTCCTGGGTCGAGAGCAGCGACGCCTTGCCGTGCACGTGCACGCGCAGCCAGGAGAAGAGCGGCTGAAACTCGCCCCGGCCGATGGACTTGCGGAGATCGGGGATCGCGCGCTCCGCGGCCTCGAACAGCTGCGCCGCCGCCAGCGCGCCCAGTGTGTAGGTCGGGAAATAGCCCCAGGCGCCGTCATACCAGTGGATGTCCTGAAGGCAGCCGAGCGTGTGATTGGGCGGCACGACGCCGAGCAGATCTTTCATGCCGTCGTTCCACGCCCCGGGCAGGTCTTCCAATTTGAGATCGCCGCCGATCATCGCGCGTTCGAGGCGATAGCGCAGGATCACGTGGCAGGGATAGGTGATCTCGTCGGCGTCGACGCGGATGAAGCCGCGCGTGACGCGAATGCCGAGGCGGTAGAGATTTTCGGCGCTCCAGGCCGGGCCGGTGCCGCCGAGCTTCTTGCGGATGATCGGCGCCGCGTAGCCGACGAAATCGCGGCTGCGGCAGGCCTGCATCTCGAGCAGCAGCGATTGGCTTTCGTGCATCGCCATGCCGCGCGCCTCGCCGACCGGCTGGCGGCGCCACGCCTTGGGCAGGCCCGCTTCGTAGAGCGCGTGGCCGGTTTCGTGCAGCGTGGCCATGAGCGCGCGCGCGAAATCGGCCTCGTCGTAGCGCGTCGTGATGCGGAGATCATCCGGCGTGCCGCCGCTGAACGGATGCCGGCTCACGTCGAGCCGGCCCTGCTCGAACGGAAAGCCGACGCGGCGCATGAGCTCGAGGCTCAGTTCGCGCTGGCGCTCGACCGCAAACGGCCCCTTGGGCTCGATCGGCGGGCGCTTCGCCTGCGCCTCGATCGCGCGCGCGATGGCCCCGGGCAGGTAGGCGGCAAGGTCCGCAAAGATCGGATCGATCTCGGCCGCGCGCCCCTCGGGCTCGTATTGATCGAGGAGGGCATCGTAGACGCTGGTGCCGAGCTTCGCCGCCTTGGCCTGCCCCATCTCGACGGAGAGGCGCAGCACCTCTTTCACCTTCGGCAGCACGGACTTGAAGTCGCCCTTGGGCTTGGCCTCGCGCCAAACCATTTCCGAAGCCGAGCACGCGCGTGTCAGCGCCGCCACGAGCGAGGACGGCACGGCGGCGCGATGCACCCAGGAGCGCCGCATCTCGCGTAGATTGGCGCGCTGCCACGCGTCGAGCGCGGCGTTGGAGCCCTCGGCCGCGGAAAGCCAATCAGAGATCTCGGGCGCTGTCAGCGCCTCGTGCGAGAGCACGCGCAATGTCGCCAGCTGTTCGGCGCGCGATTCGGCGCTGCGGTCGGGCATGTTGACCGAGGCGTCCCAGGAGAGGAATGCCGAGGCCTCGTCAATCAAGGCCGCGCGGCGAAACGCCGATTCAAGCTGCTCGTAGGGCGTCATGGCCATCCTAGGCGTGGGCTCCGGCCTCGCGGGCGCGGCGGCGGTGGTAGAGCAGGTAGATCACGATGCCGATGATGGCCATCGCATACCACGTGATCGCGTATTGGAGATGATCGTTCGGCAGATCGAATTGCGTGATGCCGCCGACCGGATAGCCGCCGAGGTTTTCGGCCGGCCCCGCTTCCAGCACGTAGGGCTTCACGTCGGCAAGGCCAGCGTGTTGCGCCATCGCCGGGATATCGATGTAGAACCAGAAATTCTTGGCCGGCTCGTTGTCGGGCACGAACCAGCCTTGGCCCGGCGGCACGCGGAGATACCCTTCGACCGCGACCGTGCCTTCGGCTTGGCCGGGCTTGCGGGTGTCGGGCGCCTTCCGCTCGAGCGGGATCCAGCCGCGATTGACCAGCACCGTGCCGCCGCCGGCAAGCGCCAGCGGCGTGATCACTTGGTAGCCGGGATTGCCGCGGAACGAGCGCGCGGCGAGATAAAGCTCTTTCTCGTGCACGAAGTGGCCGTCGACGCGGACCTTGCGGAACTCGTGCTGAGTCGGATCGAAAGCAGCGGGCAGTCCCGCGAGCGGCGGCGCATCGCGCCGCGCTTGGCGCTCGGCGATGAGCGCCGTCTTCCACTCGAGCCGCTGCACCTGCCAAGTGCCCAGCGCCAAGGCGCCCAGCACCGCCGGCAGGGTCATGAGCGTTGGC
>Ga0310812_10000842_pt1 | contig 10815 bp, 10 predicted proteins | sample NN3metagenome_FD_205747 | JGI IMG/M metagenome (GOLD analysis project Ga0310812, IMG submission 205747) | Soil microbial communities from experimental microcosm in Duke University, North Carolina, United States - NN3 | ecosystem: Engineered > Artificial ecosystem > Soil microcosm > Unclassified...
CATCGCGATCTCCTGTCGTAGCCCTCCCATTGGAGGCTGTCTTGAGCCACACAGTTCTGATTTGCGATGACGCCATCTTCATGCGCACGATGGTCGGCGACATCCTCACCCAAGCCGGGTTCGAGGTCGTCGGCGAAGCGGAGACGGGCGTCCAAGCCGTCGAAAAGTACCAGCAGCTTCGGCCGGATCTCGTGACGATGGACATCGTCATGCCGGACATGGGCGGCATCGACGCCGTCCGCGAGATCTGCAAGTTCGACCCGAACGCCAAAATTCTGATGTGCAGCGCGATGGGCCAGCAGGCGCTCGTCGTCGAGGCAATTCAAGCCGGGGCCAAGGACTTCGTGGTCAAGCCGTTCCAGCCTAGCCGCGTGCTCGAGGCGGTTCAGCGCGTGCTCAGCTGAGCCGCGCGGCGATCCTGTCGTGAACACGCTCGAATACGCGGAGCTGTTCCTCTCGGAGAGCCGGGAGAACGTAACGGCGGTCAACCAGGCGTTGCTCGAGCTCGAGCGCGATGCCGAGGGACCGGGCGCCGCGGCGTGCGTCGACGCGATCTTTCGGGCGGTTCACACGATCAAAGGCATGGCGGCGACGATGGGCTACGCCGCCGTCACGGAGTTGTCGCACGAGCTCGAAACGGTGTTGGACCGCGCGCGGCGCCGCGAGCTGACGATCGATTCCACGGTCATCGACATCCTGCTGCGCGCCGCCGACTCGCTCGAGCGGCTGGTCGAGCTGGCGGTCGCCGGGCGAGAAGGCGAGCTGGATATCGCGTCGCTCGTCGCCGATCTGGGCTCGCTGCGGCCGATGGTGGAGACCTCCGAATGGGCAATTCCGCGGCTCACGGCAACCAACGCCACGGGACTCGCGGTGCGCGTTCGCCTCGTGCCGGACGCGCCGCTGCGCAGCGTCCGAGCATTGCTCATCATCCAAGCGGTCGGGAAGGTCGCCGAGGTGAAGTCGACGCTGCCGCGCGAAGCGGATCTGCAGGCGGACCGGTTCGACGGCGTACTGATGATCCACTGCGCCGCGGACGCGCCTCGCGACGAGATCGAGCGCGTCGTGCGCGCCGCAGGCGACGTCGAGTCGGTGGAGTTCGGCGATGAGACTACGCCGCTCGCTCGCCCCAGCGCGGCGCTGCGTGCCCCCGTCGTCGTGGCGCCATCGATGGGCGTGCGAGTCGCGGCGAGCCGCGGCCGCCACGTGCGCATCGACGTGCGCCGCCTCGACAAACTCATGAACCTCATCGGCGAGCTGGTGGTCGCGCGCGGGCGGCTGTCGCAGCTCGCCGGCGAGGTTGGCGATCACGCCCTCGACGAGACGGTGCGGTTGTCGTCGCGACTGATCACCGAGCTCCGCGACGAGATCACGGCCAGCCGGATGGTGCCCGTCTCGAACGTTTTCGACCGCTTTCCCCGGGTGGTCCGGGATGCGGCGCGCGCCCTCGGGAAGACGGTGGATTTCGTCGTCGAAGGCCGCGATATCGAGCTTGATCGTTCGATGCTCGACGACATCGCCGATTCGATCGTGCATCTGCTGCGCAACGCCGTCGATCATGGCATCGAGCCGCCGGAGCAGCGCGTCGCGGCCGGAAAGGCCGCGGCGGGCAGCCTGACCCTCAGCGCGATTCGCGATCGTTCGGCGATCGTGATTCGCGTCACGGACGACGGGCGAGGCATCGATCGCGATCGGGTGCTCGCGCGCGCGAAGCGCGACGGGATCGTCGAAGCCGCCAAGACGGACCTGACGGAAGACGAGCTGCTGCGACTCCTCGCGCGTCCCGGCTTCTCGACGGCGGAGCAAGTGACCGAAGTATCCGGCCGAGGCGTCGGCGTGGACGCGGTGTACACGCGCGTCCGGGCCCTCGGCGGGGCGATGAACATTCGCTCCGTGGCCGGCCAGGGGACGGCGATGACGATTCGCCTGCCGCTGACGCTCGCCGTCGTGCGGTCGCTGCTGGCGCGCGTGGCGGATGAGATGTACGCGATTCCGCTGGCGCACGTGAACGAGACGATCGAGCTCACGCCGGACATCGTGCGCACGGTGAAGGGCAAAGAAGTAGTGATGGCGCGCGACGAGATCTTCCCGCTCATTCGTTTACGGCGGCTCGTCGGGCTGCCGCATTACGCGCCGGCGAGCGCGATCGATTTGGAGCAGGTGGTCGTCATCGATCTGGGAGACCGCCGCGCCGGATTGGTCATCGACGAACTGACCGGGCAGGAAGAAATCGTAGTAAAACAATTTGACGCTGTTCGCGACGGTCCACCGTTTTTTGGCGGTGCGACGCTGCTTGGCGACGGCCGTCCGTGCCTGATCGTGGACGTCAGCAGTCTCCTCTGAGGATGCTCATGGAAGATCTTCTCTCGCTGAAAGTTTTGCAGCTCGACGCGTTGCGGGAAGTCGCCAACATTGGCGCCGGCCACGCGGCGACCGCATTGTCGCAAATGGTCGGCGAGACGATCATGATCACCGTCCCGACGATCAACATCGCTCGTCTCGAGGAAGTCCCGGTGCAGATGTCCGACCCGGACGAACCGGTGGCCGCGGTGCTCATGCACATGATGGGCGACCTGACGGGTCGAACGCTCCTCGTGTTTCCGAAACGCTCGGCGGTGCGCCTCGCGTCGCGACTGCTCAAGCAAAAGCAGAGCGAGCAGTCGTTGTCCGAGATGGGACAGTCGGCGATCAAGGAAGCCGGCAACATTCTGAGCTCGGCGTACATGAACGCGCTGAGCGACTTCATGGGCATGCTGTTGCTGCCGTCGCCGCCGAGTCTGGCCGTCGACATGTCCGAGGCGGTCCTCACGACCGCCTATCTGCAGTTCGGCACCGATCGCGACTACGTGGTCTGCGTGGAGAGCGAGTTCGTTATTGACGACGAGAGCGAGCCACTGCGCGGATTCTTCCTGCTGCTTCCCGACGCCGCGTCGCTCACGGCGATCCTGAAGGCGGTGCGAGTCGCGTGACCGTCGCGCTGACGTCGGCGCGCGACCGCGACGTCCTTCGATCCTTCGCGCGCCGAATCGACCCCTCCGACGCGGGCGCCCATAACAACCTGGGCGTCCTGTACTACAACAAGGGGTTGTATCAGGAAGCGGTGTCCGCGTTCATGAAGGCGCTCGAGCTCGACCCGTCGATGCGTGTCGCGCAGCGGAACCTCGAGATCGCGTACTTCAACACCGGCTACTACGACACGCGCATCCCGGAGCTCCGCGAGCGGCTGCGCCAACGTCCCGAAGACCGGGAGTCGCGCTGGGAGCTTGGACGCACCTTCGCCCTGCTCGGCCAGCAGGAATCCGCCGCCGAGGAATTCCGCGCCCTCCTCAAGCACTCCCCGGACGACGTCGGCGCGCTGCTCCAGCTCGCGCTCGCCGAGAAACAATCGGGCGACATCGAGCGCGCGCAAGGATTCGTCGAGCACGCGTTGCGCCTCGATCCCAACAGCTCGCTGCTCCACTTCACGCGCGGTGAAATCCTCTATCACCGGGGATTGAATGAGGACGCGCTGCGCGCCCTCGAACGATCGGTCGAGCTGAATTCCGAGAACTACGACGCGCTGTACCTGATGGGGTTCGTGCTGGGCGATCTGGGCCGGCACAACGACGCGCAGGCGGCGACGCGCCGGGCGGTGCGCCTGAATCCTTCGCTGTCGCGCGCGCACGCGAATCTGTCGCTCGAGAGCTCGCGCGCCACGCCGGTGCCGGCGCCCGAGCTGCGCGAGCTCCAAGTGGCGAGCGAAGGCCAGCTCGCGCACTACAACCTCGGTCTGGCGTTCCGCAGCAAAGGCTACTTCACCGAGGCGCTACGCGAATATGGCGTGGCCCTCGAGCGCGGGGAGCCACGGGACCTCGTGCTGCAGTCCATGGCGGAGATGCACCTGTTGATGCATCAGCCGAAGGAAGCGCTCACGGTGTACGAGGAGCTGCTCACCCGCCAAAGCGAAAGCCCGAAGCTGTGGAACGAGCGCGGCGTCGCGCTGCACCAAGAAGGCCGGTACGCCGAGGCGCAGGAGAGCTATCGCCGCTCGCTCGGCTGCGATCCCAAGTATGCGATCGCGCACAACAATCTCGGCGTCGCCCTCTTTCACGGCGGGGCGGCCGACGACGCGATGGCCTCGTTCCGCGCGGCGCTCGATCTCGCACAGGGGTTCGTGAAAGCGCGGCTCAACCTCGCGCTGCTGCTGCAAAGCCGAAAGCGGTTTCCCCAAGCGCTCGACGTCTATCGCCAGGTGTTGGCCTCGGTCGCCGAGCATCCGGTGGCCTGGAACGGCGTCGGACTCGTGCTCGCCGAGCTGCGAAAGTTCGCGGACGCGCGCAATGCGTTCGCGCGAGCGATCCAGGCGCGGCCCGACTATGCGGAAGCGCACTACAACATGAGCTTCACGCTGTCGAATCTCGGCGACTTCGAGGGCGCGCTGCGCGAGACGAAACGCGCATTGGAGCTCGACGCGTACTACGTGCCGCAGAAATTCGAGCTGGCGATGGACGTCGAGTACGAAGACCCCGACCTCTCGATCAAGCCCGATCTCGGGGGCGGAGCGACGACCGAAGACGCGGTCGCCGATTTCAACTTCGATCCCGATTCGTTCGACGGCTTGTTCTCGAGCATGGCCCCGGGCGACCCGGCGCCGGCGCGCCCGGCGCCGTCGTCCAATGGCAGCGTGGGCGACCCGTCATCGTTCGCGATGGCGACGGACTTCCTGTCGAAGGGGTTGTACGATCGAGCGTCGGCGGAGATCAATCGCGCGATCGGCCGCGGCAACGATCGCGGCGAAGGGTACGCCCTGCTCGGCGACGTCTACGCGAAGCAAGGATTGTTCGGCGAAGCGCTCGATCGATATCAGGACGCGTTGCGCGAACGGCCCAAACTTCGCGCCGCGGTCATCGGACAAATTCGGTCGCTCCTCCACCTTGGACGCGCCGGAGAAGCCCGCCCCGCGGCCGAGCGCCTCCTCGCCGAGGAGCCGCGCGATTGCGACGTGATTCTCCTCACGGCAACGGTCTGCGCCGAATCGGGAGATCCGGCCGAGGCGCTGAGTCTTCTCGATACGGCACGACGCGTGGCGCCGATGCGAGCGGACGTGCGCAGCAAGATCGGCGATATCGGGCGATCGCTTGGCGATAACGACGGAGCGATCGCCGCATACCGCGACGCCCTGCAACTCGATCCGGATCTCGCCGTCGTGCGTTTTCATCTGGCGCAGATGCTTCAGGGCAAAGGCCACAATCGCGAGGCGGAGACGGAATTGGCGGCGGCGATCGATACCGTGCCGACGTACGCCGACGCGATCCTCGAGCTGGCGACGCTGCGCCGCCGGCTCGGCTACGCCGACGACGCCGTCTCGCTGCTCGTCGAGCTGCTCCAGCGGGACCCGTACCACTTGGACGCGCTGATCGCGCTCGGAGAATCGCTCGTCGCGCTCGGCCGCGACGCGGACGCGGCCCAGGCGTTCGCGCGCGTGCTTCGCTTCGACCCGCTCCACGTTGCCGCGCTGTTCCACATCGGCACTCTCCTCGCTGACCGCCACCGGTACCGCGACGCGGTCGCGTGCTGGGAACGCGTCGTCGATATCGCGCCGGCGACCGATTTCGGCCGGCGCGCCCGACGCGAGATCAGAACGGCGACCGAGCTCGGTCGCATCTTCGCGCACGGCGCGGCGGGCTGACGATGGCGATCGAGGGACCGCTCCGCGAGCTTGGCATCCACGATGTCTTTCAGCTTCTCGACCTGAGCCGGAAGACGGGCGTGCTGCGGGTGTCATCCGATCTGCGCGACGACGAAGGCGTGCTGTACTTCGACCGCGGGCGCGTCACGCAAGCGACGATTCGCAGCAAGTCGATGCCGGTCGAGCTGGCGCTCCGCCAGGCCGGCCGCATCTCCGACGACGATCTCGCGCTGGCGCGCTCGCAGCTCCCGGAAGGGCGCGCGGATGTCGCGGACGCGCTCGTGCGCGCCGGCGCGATCTCGCAGCGCGAGCTCGAGCGACACTGCCGGCTCCAGTTGGAGAGCGCCGTGTTCGAGCTGATGTCATGGAACGAAGGGTTCTTTTCGTTCGAGGAGATCGCGGCCGAGCAGATGCCGCACGACTCGCGCATCTCCGTATCCACGGAGTCGTTGCTGATGGAGGGCGCGCGGCGGATCGACGAATGGTCGCGCATCGCCGACGTCATTCCCGATTTGAACGTCGTCCTCGAGCTCGCGCCATTCGACAACGATCAGGGCGGGGAGGGCGCCGCGCTCGACCTGCTGCCGCACGAATGGCAGGTGTTGACGATGATCGACGGCGAGCGCGACCTGCGCGGCATCGCCGCGTCGCTTGGCCGCGACGAGTTCGAGATCGGCAAGATCGCCTATGGTTTGACGACGACGGGAATCGTCATCGCGCGCAAAGCGTCGGAGCGGATGACACCGGGCCGACTCTCGCCGGTGTCGGCGGATTCCCCGGTGCCGGCCGTTCTGGCGCGCTCGGTCGCGAGCGAACTGGCGGCCGCGCGCGGCGTGATCGAGCAACTGCTTCGAACGGCGCCCACCGGCGCGACGGCCCTCGACGCGCGCAACGCGCTCGATGCGCTGGCCAAATTGCAACGCGCGCTCGAGACGCAAACCGATGGCTGACGAGATTCGCCGCTGGAGCGACGAGCTCGCACGCGAGCCGAATAGTCTGGTATTCCTGCAGCTGGCCGAAGCGCTGCGGGCCCAGGGACAGCTCGCCATCGCGCTGAAGATCGCGCAACGAGGACTCGACCGGCATCCGGGCAACGCCGAGGCGCGCGCGCTCGTCGACCGCATCACGAGCGAGCAAACCGCAGAGGAGGCCGCGCAGCGGGTGCTCGCGGCGCTCGCCGCGGCGTCGCGACGGGAAGCCGACGAGGAAAGCGCGGCGTCGCGACTCTTCGCCGATTTGCTGATCGACGAAGCGCAGACGGCGCTGCTTCTCGACGACAGCGGATATGTGCTGGGTGGGCTGTACCTGGACGGCGACGGCGCGGATGTCGGACAGGGCGTCGGGGCGCAGCTGAGCGGAATCTCCGAGGAGATCGTGCGATCGACGCGGCATCTCGGGCTTGGCGACTGGCGGTCGCTGACCTTCGAGACCGAATCGGCCGTGGTGGCGATGTCGCCGACGGCGCAGCAGGGGCTTGTCGTCGTCGCCGCGTCCCGGTCGACCCCACTGGGTCTCCTGCGACGCCTCCTCGAGCGGTGCGTCGTCCGGGCCTCCCGATGGCTGGACGAGGCCCTCGCTACCGGGAGGCCGCGAACGAGCGGCTCACGGAGGGCGCTGCCATGATGTCGAGCCTGCGCGAGGTGGTGGAACGACTGAGCCGGCAGCGTGGCGTCCGAGCGAGCTTGATCGTCTCGGAAAATGACGGGCTCGTTGTCGATTCGAGCCTTCGGTTCGGCGAGGATGGTGAACGGGTGGCCGCGCTGGCCGCATCGATCTACCGCAAAGCGCGGTTGTCGGCGGACGCGGCACATCTGGGCGCTGTGTCGTTCCTGCAATTGGACGCGGACCGGGGCCGTCTTTGTGCCGTCGGCCGCGATGACCTGGTGCTCGTCGTCGTCGCGGAGCCGTCGGCAAACGTGGGCTTGATTCGGGTTGAACTTTTCAAGGCGCTGGAGACGATCGCATGAACGTCGCGGCCGTCGAGTCGTGGATCGAGGCACCGCTGCGGCGTTACGTGGACGACGCCCGCGCGCGGCTGGCCGTGTTGCTCCATCCCTCGGGACAGGTGATGGCGCAGGCCGGCTTCACGCGCGACGTCGACGTGATGGCGGCGTGCGCCTTGGCCGCGGCGGCGCACGCCACGTCGGGCGAGCTCGGACGTCGCCTCGATGGCCGGCCCTTTCGCGGGATCCACTACGCGGGCGCGACGCGCCAGCTTTTTCTTGCCGCGCTGGAAACTCCGCGCGGGATCTACGTCTGCCTGACCGTGTTCGACGAGACGTCGTCGCTCGGACTCGTGCGGCTCTATTGCGAGGAGCTGCGGCGCGAGCTGACCTCGGCGGCGCCGACGGCAATCACGGCCCGTCCGACGCCGACGCTGGCCGCCGACTTCGAGGTGGAGCTCAATCGAAATCTCGCGGCGCTGTTTTCGGGTCCCCGAGGCGAGGCGGTGATCTCGTGAGCGCCAACCATCTGCCATCGGGAGACCGCTAACGATGTCTCTCGTCAACTACGCCACCCGCGAGATCACGTGCAAGATCGTCTACTACGGGCCGGGACGGTCCGGAAAGACGACGAACTTGCACTACATCTACGGCCAGGTCCCCGACGACCGCAAAGGGAAGATGGTCTCGCTCGCGACACAGACGGATCGCACGCTCTTCTTCGATTTCCTCCCGCTCGACCTCGGGACGATCTCCGGCTTCACCACGAAGTTCCAGCTCTACACGGTGCCGGGACAGGTGTACTACGCCACGACGAGAAAGCTCGTGCTGCAGGGCGCCGACGGCGTCGTGTTCGTCGCCGACAGTCAGGCCCACCAGCTCGAGGAGAACATCGAGAGCTTGCAGGACCTTCACTCGAACCTCGCGGACCAGGGCATCGACGCGCGCGCCATGCCGCTCGTGCTGCAGTACAACAAGCAGGACCTGCCGCGCGATCTCATTCTCGGCTCCGAGTTGTTGAGCGACCGGCTCAACTTTCGCGACGTGCCTGAGTTTTCGGCCGACGCGCTCCACGGACCGGGCGTCTTCGAGTCGTTGCGCTCGATCGCCGAGCTGGTGCTCAAGCGCTTGAGCGGCGGCGCGACGGACGCGACGCCGATGACCGCGGCCGCTCGGTAATACGACGCGTCCCGAATGCAAATAGACTCCAAGCTTCGCTTCGACAACTTCGTCGTCGGCTCGGCCAACCGGCTCGCCGCGGCCGCGGCGCGCGCCGTGGCGGAAGCGCCGGGCGCCGTCTACAACCCCCTGTTCGTGTATAGCGGCTCGGGGTTGGGCAAGACGCATCTGATGAGCGCGATCGGCAACTACGTCATTCAGCGAAAGGGGCGGTCGGCGGTGCTCGTCAGCCTCGACGACCTCGTGGACGAGCTCCACGAAGCGATCGCCGCCGGAACGATGGAGCAGCTCGTGCAGCGCTACATGCAGGTCGGCGCCCTGCTGATCGATGACGTGCAGTTCCTCACGGGGCACAAGGAGACGCAGACGGAGTTGTTGCGGATCTTCAACGCGTTGCAAGCCGACGGCCGGCAACTCGTCATCACCAGCGACCGGCCGCTCGCGGAGATCGCCGACGTCGACGAACGACTGATCACGCGGCTGGCGGGTGGTTTGATCGTCGACATCGGCGCGCCTGATTACGAAACGCGCATGGCGATTCTCAACGCCACGTGTCAGGAGCGCGGCGTGAAGTTCCGTCCCGGTGTCATCGACGAGGTTGGCCGCATCGAGTTCGAGAACGTGCGCGAACTGCAGGGCGCGTTGAACCGCCTCATCGCGCATCAGACGCTGGGCGGCGAGATGCTGACGCCGGAAACGGTGGTGCCGGTTTTGGGCGAGATCGCGGAAAAGCGTCCGATCGCTACGGCGCGGCGGGTGAGCGGCGAGTTCGCGAGCTTTCTGACCGAGATCGCCTCGGCCGTCGCGCAGCACGTCGAGCAGTGGAAGACCCGCCTCGGTGAGGCGATCGAGTACTGGAACAGCGAAGGCTATCAGACCGGCATGCTGACTCGCGTGTTGCAGGGCGCCGTGGCTCCCAAGAGCCTCGAGAGCCTGCTGCGCGAGTTCGAGGGCGCGGTGACGCGACTGCGCGACGTCGAGCGACAGGTGGCGCGCCTCGACGCGGCGCTCGCCAAACACGACGCCTTTCACGACCCGGATCGCATCGAGGAAGCGGAGCAGTTGCTCGAGCGCGCGTTGCGCCTGTCATCGCCGCCGCCGGGACCGTCGGCGGCATTTACGCGGGCGGGCTTCGAGGTCGGCGGGAGCAATCAGCTGGCCGTGCGCGCCGCCGACGCGATCGTCGCCATGCCGGCGTCGCGCTACAACCCGCTGTTCATCCACGGGCCGAGCGGCGTCGGGAAGACGCACCTGCTCAACGCCATCGGCAACGGGCTGGCGCGGGAGTCGGGCGGACCGGTGGCGTGCGTGCCGGCGCAACTCTTTGTCGACGAGCTGATCTCGGCGCTGCAAGAAGGCGGGGTCGACCGGTGGCGCCAACGATATCGGGGCACGACGGCGCTTCTCCTCGACGACGTTCAGTTCGTCGCCGGAAAAGAGCGGACGCAAGAAGAGCTGTTCCATGTCTTCAACGCGCTCTATGCCGACGGGAAGCAGCTCGTGCTGGCAAGCGATCGTCCGCCGCGGGAGCTGTCGGGGCTCGAGGAGCGTTTGCGCTCGCGCTTCGAGGGTGGGCTCGTCGTGGCGATGCAGGCGCCGGACCGTCCACTGCGCGAACGTCTCTTTGCGCGCTACCTGCGCGACCTCGGCGTCGAGCCGACGGCGGAGATGCTGGGCTACCTTTCGGAACGGCAGGTCGCGAGTGTTCGAGAGATCATTGGTGTCTCGAACCGCATCGTCGCCTCGGCCGAAGTCGCGGCCGTCCCGGTCACGATCGGCTTCATCCGCGCCGAGCTCGAACCCGATGACGATCCGGCTCGCGCCGCGGCATTCCGCGCCGCGAACGATCCGTTCTTCCTCGATCGAGAGAAGGTGGTGTGGCATTGGACCGATCCGGGCGCACGGCTGATCGAGGAGTTGCGATGAGCTCTCTCACCGCGACGGCGCGCTGATGGCGATCAAAGGAAGCCTCAAGGAGGCGAGCCTCCCGGACGTGTTGCAGCTCCTGTCGATGGGGAAGAAGACGGG
>Ga0310812_10000845_pt1 | contig 10773 bp, 14 predicted proteins | sample NN3metagenome_FD_205747 | JGI IMG/M metagenome (GOLD analysis project Ga0310812, IMG submission 205747) | Soil microbial communities from experimental microcosm in Duke University, North Carolina, United States - NN3 | ecosystem: Engineered > Artificial ecosystem > Soil microcosm > Unclassified...
ATGACAGGTGGCGCATGTCACCTTGGGCGTGTCTTTCGGATAGAGCTTTGGAAGCGTGACCGTGTTGATGTCGTTCTGCATCTGCTGCATGAACCGCGCGCGGACTTTGTCGTTCGACGTGTCGCTCGCGAAGTTCCCCTGATTCGCCAAGCGGTGACAATTGGTGCAGTTCCAGCTCAGCGCCTCGGCGTAGTCCTTGTCCATTTTCGTGACCAGCTGGGCCGCGGTAATTCCTTTCAAGACCTTGATGTTCTTGAAGACTTGCTCGGCGGGTTGATTCTCACGGCCGGCGATTTCTTGCATGACCTTGGCGATATAGCCCGCGCGCAACTTCGTCAGGCTGTCGCGCGACGGCGGGATTCGGCGCGGGGGAACGACGGCCGGTGCATTCGCGGCCGTTGTATTCGCGGTCGAAGCAGCGCTGCTTCCAGAGCTTGGCGCCGGAGACGGCGTCGCCGGCGCGCGCGTGCACGAAAGAGCCAGGAGCGTCACTCCGACCAACGCGAAACCGGTACGTCCCACCATGATCGACCTCGGGCAGAGTCTGACGGCAAGGAAAGCTTCCGGCTGACTACGGTTTTCGAGCCGGAAGCGTTGATGCCCATTTCGCGATGCGCCCTCGCGGGCCGACCGCCCAGCCATCGTCGTGTGTCGCGAATGCCACCGTGTTGTACGCGACGGAGTCGATCATCGTCCAGCTGTCGCCGGCGTCGTCGGAACGCGCCGTCCCCGCGAGTCCGACCGCGACGAGTGAGCGTCCTGACGTTCCCGGCATGAACGCGACACCCGACATGAAACCCTGCGGCATCGGTCCCCGCGCCAGTCGCCAGGTCACGCCGCCGTCGCTCGTCAGAGCAACGTTGTCAAAGGGCTGCTTCGGTTTGGTGTAGTCGCCCCCGACGGCCACACCGTGCGTGGCGTCGGAGAACGCCACCGAAAAGATCCCGGATGCCGCGTTGCCCGCATGGATCGGTGTGTCCGCGACCGTCCACGTCCGACCACGATCGGTGGTGCGGAACACGCGCGCTTTGGCGGCGCCGCCTGTCGCGACCCATGCGTTCGACTTGCCTTGGACGATGAGGCACGTCCCGCTTGCCGCGAACGAGCCCTCGCCCGGGAGCGCCGCCGGCACACGATCCGCCGGCACGCGAGTCCAGGCCTTGCCGCCGTCGTCGGTGACGAGCACGAACAGTTTTCCGTCGGCCGGATCGCTGAGCGCCATCCCGTGATCGTTGTCCCAGAAGGCGAGGGCATCGAGGAATACGCCTTTGTCGGAGCTGTTGAATTGTCGCGACCAGTTCGTGCCGTCGTCGGTGTGAAAGATCTGCGCTTGCCCCGAGTCGGCGAGGCCGGCGCTCGACGTCCAGACGCGGCGCTCATTCGTCGCGAAGATGGCGCGAAGGTCGAGCGAAGTCGCGCCCGGGACCGTATCGATCTTCCACGTTCTTCCGCCGTCCGACGTGTGGGCAACGCGCCCGCGCGTTCCGCTCGCCCACGCCACCGACCCGCTCACCGCGGCCAACCCGCGGAACTCCGCCGTGGTCCCGCTCTGTTGTGGCGTCCACTGCGCGGCCGCGACGTTGGCGCCGGCGATCGAGCAAAGAATGACAAGTCTCATATCAACCCCACCAGAAGGAGGCGGCGATGATGACGTATAGGCCGATGAGCGCCACGCCCTCGATCCAGATCGTCTCGCCGTCGTTGACGATGATCGCCGAAGTCAGCGTCGTGAGCAGCAGCGCGGCAATGAGCAACGGTGGAACGACAAGAGTCAACACCGGCCCGCCGAGCACGAACGACAGCAGCACGAGCGCCGGCGCCACGACGAGCGCGATGAGCAGCGAGCTGTTGAGAATGACGCTCATCGCATAGTCGGGACGGTTCTTCGCCGCGAGCCGGATCCCGGCGACGTTCTCGACGGCGTTGCCGGCGATCGCCACGACGACGATGCCGGCGAATGCCTGCGAGATGTGCAACGCTTCGATCGCCGGCTCGAGCGCTTCCACAAACCACTCCGACACGACCGCTGCCCCCGCTGACGCCAGCACGAGCACCGTGACCGCGAGCCCGAGCGGCCAATGCCCGGCGCCGGTTGCTGGTTGCGCGGCGTGCCGGAGCGAGCGCTGGGGATCGGCGCTCAGCGAAAAGGGCAGGCTTGCGAAGAAGACCACCAGCAACAGCACCGCGCACGCCGCGCTCAACGGCACTTCGTGCGCCGACGCCGGCGTGTGGAGCTCATAGGCGAGCGTCGGGATGGAGAACGCCGCCACCGCCAGCATCATCAGCGACACGATCATGCGCGGAGACTCCGCGTCGAACGTCTGACGTCCGTGCTTCACGCCGCCAACGAAGATCGCGATGCCCAACACGAGAAGGGAATTGCCGAGAATCGAACCGATCAGCGCCCCTTGAACCACCTGTATGAGACCCGCCCGCAGACTGAACGCGCAGACCAGCAACTCGGGAAGATTGCCGAGCGCGGACTGCAACACACCCGTCGCGCCGGGGCTCAGATACTCCCCCACATGCTCCGTCCCGTTGGACACGCTCATCGCGAGCAACGACAGCGCCGCCGCCGCGACGACGAAACGAAGCACGTCGTTCGCGCCCATGAAGTGCAACACGCCGGCGGCGACGACCGCGGCCCCGGTAATCCCGAATACGACGACGTCGTTCCGCTGGAGCACGCTCGTTCTACCCCTGGTCTGATCCGTAGATTTGACGACGGAGCGAATCTAACACGGCCTCATCCCTTTGACTGATGCTCGACCTCGCCGCCGTCCGCGATGCGCGCGCGCGTATCGCGAACCGAATTCATCTGACGCCGACCTTTACCTCGCGCCGCCTCGGCGAGCGAGCCGGGGTTCGCCTTTTCCTCAAGTGCGAGAGCCTTCAGAAGACCGGATCATTCAAGGTCCGAGGAGCGCTGAACAAGCTCGCCAGCCTGAGCGACGATGAGCGGGCGCGCGGCGTGATCACCGTGTCGGCGGGCAATCACGCGCAGGCGATGGCGTGGGCCGCGCAGTCGGCGGGCGTGCACGCGGTCGTCGTCATGCCGAACACGGCGTCGCCGACAAAGGTGGAAGCGAGCCGCGGATACGGAGCCGAGGTCGTGCTCCATGGCGCGAGCGGCAACGAGTCGTTCCCTCACGCGCACGAGCTGGCGCGCGAGCGCGGACTCACTTTCGTCCACCCGTTCGACGATGAGCGGATCTGCGCCGGTGCGGGAACGACGGGCCTCGAGCTGCTCGAGCAGGTAGCCGATCTCGACGTCGTCGTGGTGCCGATCGGCGGCGGAGGACTGATCTCCGGAATCGCCGTCGCGATCAAGGAGAGCAATCCGAAGATTCGCGTCTACGGCGTCGAGCCGACGGGCGCCGCGTCCACGCGGCTGAGTCTCGATTCGGGACGCGCCATGCGCATCACATCGCTCAATACGATCGCCGACGGCCTCGCCGCGCCGATGACCGGTGAGCTGAATTATGAGATCGTGAAGCGCTACGTCGACGATGTGATCGTCATCGACGACGACGCGATCGCCGAAGGTTTGCGTCAGTTACTCTTCTCGGCGAAACTCCTCGCCGAGCCGGCGGGTGCCGCCGCGGTGGGCGCGCTGCTGGCGAAGGCGGTCCCCGTCCGCCAAGGCGAGCGCGTCGCCGCTATCGTCAGTGGCGGCAACGTGGACGCCGCCAAGCTCGCGAAGATCATCACGTGATGACGGCGCCGCCTTCCGGTCGCGGAAGGCCCACATCGTCGCCAGTAACCACACGATCCCGACGACGATGCCCGCGAAGACGTCGGTCGGCCAGTGCACGCCGAGGTAAATCCGCGAGTAGAGACTGGCGAGCATGATCGGGATGAACACGTAGTACGGCCAGGTCCATCCTTTGACGCGATGCAGAATGATCGACAGCGTGAACAGGACCGAGATGCTGGCGATCGCGTGACCGCTCGGATACGAGCTCCATCCATACCAGCCACGCCGCTCGAACAGCGTCGGCCGCGCGCGATCGAACATCGCTTTGAGTGAGGGATTGAGCAGGTAGCTGCCGAGCTGCACGACCGCCAACCGGATGGCGTCGTTCGGCGCGTGCTGTCGTTTCCACAGCCACCAAACGATCAGCGCGATTCCCGGAATCAGCGAGATGTTCGTTCCGAACCACGGGAAGATGAGCATGAAGGGGTCGATGGCCGGGGGAATGGAGCCATGGACCCAGATCATGAGGCTCCGCTCCCACGGGAGTCCCGTATTCCAATTCCCCGCCGATACCGTAAGCCTTGCGCTGATGTATCCAGCCAGAAACGCCAGTCCAAAGCCGGCCAGGATCTCGACCCACCGCTGCCGCCACGGACTCGGCTCGGAAATAGCCAGACTATCCTCGATCACGGTCGCCATGCCCGTGGGTCAAGGCACGTACCCTGCCAGAAATCCCGGCTTGGAGGTACGATCAAATGGCAAACGACGACCGCAAAGCCCCGAAATCGCCGGACGACGATACCCGCCAGCAGGGCGAAGAAGAGAAGCGCGAAACGGGAATCGAGTACGGCGCGAACGAAGCCGAGCAGACCCGGGAGCGCGAGCGCGCCCCCTATGATCGAACGGATGAGGCGGGTGAAATTCCGTGAGCGCAGCGGAGCTCGGCTCCCGCTAATCTGACAGACCGCGACCCTCCACGGTCATCATCGTGCCGACCATTGTCGCCACGAGGCGCTCGGTCGGGCCTGAAAACGCAACCACCTCGCCCCAGCAGACCGTGACGGTTTTGCCGGCGCGAATCACGCGGCCTTTGGCCAGAACCCGGTCGCCCGCCGCGGGCGCGAGAAGGTTGATCTTGAACTCGACGCTCAGCACCGCCGCCCCAGGCGGCATCAGCGACAGCGCCGCGTAACCGCACGCGCTGTCGGCGACCGAGGCGAGGGCTCCCGCGTGCAGAAAGCCGTGTTGCTGCGTCAACTCGGTCCGCACCGGGAGCTCGAGATCCACCTCACCCGGCTCGACTCTCACCAGCCGTGCGCCAAGCGTCGCCATGAAAACCTGTCGCTCGAAGCTGGCGCGGACGCGCTCGGCGTAGTCCGGATCGCGCGGAGCGTGCGCTGTCACTGTTGCCGGCAGGCGACGCACACCGCCGGCGCTCCGAAGTCCACCATCAGTCGTCGGACCCACGAACCGTACAGATGCTGGGCGCACAGCACGCGGCGGCACCTGGAGCAGGCGCCGCCGGCAATGAGATCGAAGCGGACGCCGCAAATCTCGCAGTCGGTCGCCATCTCGGTGTTCGCGAAGACGCGGACCTTGCGACTCACGCCGCCCCTCCGTCTTCGCGGTCGATCACGTAGGTGGTCCTAGCGCGGCTTCTTGGCGTTCGATTCCCGCGGGCGCGCTCGCGCGAGCGTCCACACGACAATCGTGGCGCAGCTGCTCTGGCCGGGCTTGGTGAACTGCGGCGGCGTCTCGCTGCCGTGATACACCTCGACCGCGACGACTTCGTTCGGTCGCACGTAGGAATCGATGTCGCCGGGCTGCATCGGTTCCCAGTAGGTACCGTCGACGTACACATTGACGCAACCGCCGGCCGCGTTTCGCGCGTCGGAGATCACGTAGCTGCGACCATCTCCCGCCGGCGAAATGCGAAGTCCCGGATCGATGCGCATCACATCGCTGAACGACATCGATTCGTGGTTGATCTGCTTGCCGTCGTAGAAGCGGCCCATGCCCGTCTGCTTGCGCTGGAGGTAGCCAAGGTCCGAGAGCGCTTTGTCCTGCGCCGCCTCGATGCGCATCGTCTGCAGCATTGGCACGGCATCGCTCATCGTGACCGTCGCCGGCGTCGTGCTGTTCGACGCGAGCTCCACCGGCACCTCGGTCACCGTGTAGCCCAGCTTCCGTACTTCGATCGCCTGCGTCCCCGACGGCAAGCTGTCGAGGGTGAACTCGCCGTTGGCCTTCGACAGCGCGACGACCATTCCTCCGCCCTGCAGCGTGATGCGCGCGTCGCGGAGCGGTTGGCCTTTCTTGTCTACCACACGTCCGGAGACGCGCGCCGTGCCCCTGGCGATGCGCTTGATCTTGCCGCTGTCACCCTTGACCTCGACGATCGCCTGATGCTGCGACACGATGCTGAATCCGCGCAGCGCGAGAAAGCCGTTCGTCACCTCGGCGGGTACTTCGCCTGAGCTCACGCCGTTGCGGAAGACCTGGACTTTGCCGCTCATGTCGCCGGGAATTCCGCAGATCTTGTAGCCGCCGGTCGAGTCGACCATGGCCTCGCGCGTGCGCAACTGCTTTCTGCCGATGACATCCGTCTCGTAGAACACGAGCTGCACTTTGGCTCCGATCGCCGGCCCGTTGCTGTCGGGGTCGCGGACGAAACCGACCATCATCGCCGGGCCCCGTGAACGCTGCGCCGACGTACAGAACACGGACGCGAGTCGCTCGGGGCTCGGCACGCTCAAATCGAGATCGCTTACTTTGCCGGCGGTGAAGGGCACTTCCGGCGTGCGCATCAGGACGCCGAGCGTGTCGAGCAGCGGGTGAAGTACCGTGACGCGATGGGGCCCAGGCGGGATGCTGTCGATCCGATAATGACCGTCCCCATCCGTGACGCCCGAGCGGTTGGCGCCTTCGATTACGACCAGCGCCTTGCCGAGCGCGCCGTTGTGCACGCTGTCGATCAAGAAACCTTTGATCGAGGCAAAGCCGGCTGCCGCGGGTGGCGTTCCGGTTTGGGCGTGGGCTACCGGAATCGCGAACAGACCGGCGAACGTGACGCCGGTCATCCAGCCAACGAGTCGGCGTGGGGATGAGCTTGCTTGCTTCATGGGACCGCGGGGTGGAGGGCCGAATCGCTCCCAAGTTACGGTTGGGAGGTCGCGGCTTCTACCCCTCAAACCCGCGGTGGGTTGCGGCCGGTCACCGGGTGGTGCCGGCCGCGTTTCACGTCACCGCCTGACCTGCGCGTCACTCATCGACAGGGTCGGCCGGATCGTGAAATTGATCTTGTCGCCCTTGCTGGCGGTCAGTGGCCCGACCAGCGCACGTCCGCGGCCGTCGTCCGGAATGGCCACGACGTAGAGAAGGCTCGTCGGAAACAGACTCGCGTCGAGCAGAATGCTCGTGCTTTCGTTGGGCCCGACCGACCCGATGAAGGTCGATTGGCCGTTGACGATCGAGCGCAGCTCCATGCCCCGGCCGTTTTCATTTCTCACGTTGAGCACGGCGGTCCGCGCGGCCTCGGCCGGATCGATCGTCGTTCCGGCGGCTGAGCCCTCACTGTAGCGCGCGCACGCTTCAGCCGCTCCCGTCAGCGACGCGGCGACCAGCGCGATAAGAAGTTTGTGTCGAAACATCGGTTGCCTCCTTCGGTAAACGCGGTGATTCGCGCGTCCGCCTCGATTGGCAGTTTCGATGCCCAACTAGGGGCTTAAGCGTGCTCGAATCGGTTGAGTGAGTCGAGCTCATCGAGCGATATGAAGGCGTAGGGACCGCACTGCGTCAGGCCGGCGTCGCGGAAGTGGCGATTGTATTCCGCCGCCGTTCGCTCGTGCCAGCCGACGCGATCTCCTTCCATGTTGTCGTCGGTGACGAAGGCTTCGATGTACGCCACACCGCCGAGCAGTTGACGGATGGCGCGCAGTCCGCGGGTGATCTCCGCATCGACCGCGTATTGAAGGACGTCGGCGCACACGATCACGTCGACGCGCTTCGGAAGCCGCATCGTGCCGAGTGTGCCGAGCGTGCCTCGACGAATGTTCCGCGACACACCGAATCGCTCGAGCACGTAGTCGCTCGAATCCACACCGACGTAGCGCGCCTGCGGCCGAAGGCGCTTCACGATCGGATACCACGGCGCTTCACCGCAGCCGACGTCCAGCACGCTGCGAATTCTCCGGCCGATGAGAAATTCGGTGAGCGCGATCACCATGCGCACTTTGCGTTCGAGACTCTCGCGCGTCGCGACGCGGTCGTCCGGGTCGCGGTACCAACGGTCGAAGTAAGATCGGTCGTAGAATTTCAATTTGTTTCGTGAGTTGAAAACGTTGGAGGCACATTGTCTGCGGCGCTTCGGCTGTCCACCTCGACGATGGAGGATGCTGGTGGACGACCAACCTCACCGCGACGAGGGTTTCAGCGGCCGCGAGCAAAAGCTCGCCGAACGCCGCGAGGCCGACTGGCTGGACGAGCTCACCCGACGCCGGGTGGAGTCCGTAGAGGAACGGCCCGCGCTCACGAGACGTGAGCGCGAGGAGCGTTGGCCGATCGGGTAGCGTCTCGCGCGCGAGACATGCTGCTACTGATCACGGCGCGTGAATTGGATGTAGTCCGTGTACGGCGGCTCTCGTCCGGCAGCGCGTAGTTGGCGCGCGAACTGACCGCGATGATAGCCGCCGTGCATGCTGACGTGCGTCACGATGTCGGCCACCGAGCTCTGATAACTGCGCCCCTTGCTGTTTCGATACGCGACGCGGCGTGCGAGCGCGCGTTCGTCGGCGCCCGTGACCAGCGCGTCGAAAAGATCCGCATGACGCTTCGCCATCTCGCGCGCTTCAGCGACGGATAGTGCCGGCCAGACCGCGACCTCCGCGGGACGCTCGCGAATGCGCGAATACCAGAGATGTTCGACCGCCGCGATGTGCGCGAACAGGCGAAGCGCCTCGGAGTCCGGGCTGTCGCCGATGGCAAGCGCCTCGGCGACGAGATCGTCGGCCCAGCGCATGTGAGCGATGAGGCGCAGCAAATGGTCGTTCATGTCGAGCCTGGCGGAAATGCGATGGTCTGATACATAGTGGGCCATGGACATCGCGTCACGCCCACACGATCCCGCCGTCGAGGAAATGGCTCGCTCGATCTACACGCTCTTTCCGCGCTGCATGCGATGCGGTGAACCGATTGCCCGCTACGAGGACGCCGACATTCGCATTCTCAGCCATCGCGTCGTGCATCGCGGCGCCTGCGCCGAGGCTGAAGACGCCGACGCCGCGACGCGTCAGGCCGGAATGCCGGGCGACGGCTGATTCGGCGGCAGGTCGATGATCCGCACCGGCGTCTCGTCGGGACCAACTGGGCCTGGCTCGGGATGCGGCAGCGGTTCGGGTGTCGGACGCGGTTCGGGCGCCGGAGCTGTCATCGGGTATCCATGTCGGATTTCACCCGCCCGGCTTGCAGGAATCAGGCTTGATGCTGGGCCAGCGGCGGAACTCGCCGCGGAATTGGTGCCCATCGCGCGCGAACCGTGATCGCCATGAATCCCAGCGCTGGAGGAAGCATGAGTCCGATGAGCGGCACGTTCTCTTGCCGCGAGATGCCGAGCACGTGAAGCCCGAGCGCGGTCAACGCCAGCACGACGATGACGGCCGTCACTCGCCTGGTTGGCGCTTCCCAGCGGCCGGACCACAAGTAGACGGGCAGCATGATGGCGAGTGCCAACCAGAGCGGATTGAATAGCAGGACGTTCTCGTTCGAGTGCGCGAAGACGTGATCGGTGACGGCCCAGAGCAGGACGAGCACCGTGCCGAGCAACCCTGCCGCGAGCGACCACGCGCCGGCGACCAGCGCCGCCACGAACCGCATGCCCGGGCGCAACGGCGTGGCCATGAATCCGAGTGCGGTCATCACCGCGGCGCCGATCACTCCTCCGAACAAGAGCCAGAGTCCCATATCCGGCGGCGCCGCAGGTTCGGGTGCCCGAGTCGCCTGAAAGAGCACACGGTCGCTCCGAACGAGCGGCTTCATCGCACCGGTCGAGTCCATCACGTTCACCTTGGCGATGAAATCGTGCAGCTTCCTCGGCAGAAACATCTCCTGCCACTTGGTCAGCTTGACGTCGGACGGCCGGCCGAGCCCGATATCGACGCCGAGCATGATCGGAAGGTTCCCCTGCATGAGGCGGAGCGAATGCCAACGATAGGTCGCGTCGGTCAACCCGGCCGCTTGCACCGACAACGGTCCACCGAGCGCGTGATCGAGAATATCGCGAACGCGCGTCGAGCAGTTGTCGCGATAGTAGTCGTAGCGGTAGTTGACGTTCTCGGGCAAGGCGTTGCGCTGAATGGTCGCGAGAATCGAGTCCTTTTGCGACGCCGAGAGATCCAACTCCTGCGACAGCACGCTGCGATTCCAGTAGCGATACGCGGCGAGGACATTCTCCATCGAGTCGCCGCCCATCGAGTAGAGCATTCGTCCCTGAAGGAAGTGCGGGATGAAGTGCTCCTGATGGAAGCTGAAGACGCCCCAGTTAAAGACCGTGTCGCGGTTCGTAACGTTGTCGTGAATCCAGAGCGCGTTGTGCCCGAACAGCTCCCACACCTGCTCGCCGTTGCCCATGGTGAGCAGCGAGATGGTGACATTACGCCCCGCTTGGTGGAGGGGGTCGACCTGCGCCTGCTCGGCTGAGCCGGGCCTCGGCGTTGGCGGCGCCGCTGGCGTCGCCTGAGCACGGGCGATGCCCAAGGCGCCAAGCACCAGGCAACAAGTCAGCAAAGAAACGCGGGATCGGAGCATTCGCGGTCGAATCCTAACCGTAAGTCGAGCGTTCGCCAAAGGGCCGCCTTCGAGACGCACGAATAGTAGATTAAGACCCAGAACGCCCGGCCGGCGCGATCGTCGGCGTTGTGACTACGAGGAACGCGTGCCAGTCTTGTTCCGAAGGTCCGTCGTCGCTCGAATGACACGCCCGGATCCGGAAAAAGACCTCGCTCAGACGACCCAGGTGCCATCGAGTTGTGACTAGCTCATCGCCGGCCGTGGACCACATCGTGCCTCCGCCGTCCGTCGTG
>Ga0310812_10000846_pt1 | contig 10771 bp, 7 predicted proteins | sample NN3metagenome_FD_205747 | JGI IMG/M metagenome (GOLD analysis project Ga0310812, IMG submission 205747) | Soil microbial communities from experimental microcosm in Duke University, North Carolina, United States - NN3 | ecosystem: Engineered > Artificial ecosystem > Soil microcosm > Unclassified ...
ACTCGAAGCGTTCGGTGAATCGAAGTGACGCCGGTGAAAGCAGGTCCTTCGCTTCGCTCAGGATGACGACACAATCGCCGTCGCCTTCGCGGAATGCGGTGCCGACGGCATCTGCCAGGCGACCGCGCACGTCGTCGCCCCCCCCCACAGCCAATCGATCGACCACAACGAGCAACTCTTTCGCGAAGGTAACGTCGATCGCTTCGCTCATCAGGTCGTCGAGATGCTTGATGACGCCGTCCACCGCGACGCGCACGAAGCCCTGGGCGCGCAGATTCTCGATCACGACGTCGTGCGTCACCTCCGGCGACAGAATCAACGGAAACGTGACGTAGAAGCGCGTCCCAGCCGGCAACGCGAGTACGGTGTCGGTGACCGATTGCACCGTGTCCGGGCGCATCTCGCGACCACACAACGGACAAAACGTGTGGCCGATGCGTGCCCAGAGCAGTCGGAGATAGTCGTAGATCTCTGTCGCCGTGCCGACGGTAGATCGCGACGTCTTCGACGGATTCTTTTGTTCGATGGCCACCGCGGGAGAGAGCCCGTCGATGGAGTCGACGTCCGGCTTTTCCATCCGCTCGAGGAACTGTCGCGCGTACGCCGACAGCGACTCCACGTATCGCCGCTGTCCCTCGGCGTAGATCGTGTCGAAGGCGAGCGACGATTTGCCCGAGCCGGAGGGGCCCGTGATGACGGTGAAGGCGCGTCGCGGGATCTCGAGGTCGAAGCCTTTCAGGTTGTGCTGTCGGGCGCCACGGACGACGATGCGATCCTTCATTGCGCCAAATCTAGCCGTCGCGGCGCCCCGAAGAAACGACGAAACTCGGCGACTCGGCGACTCGGCGACCCGGCGACCCGGCGACTCGGCGACTCGGCGACTTGGCGACTACTTAGGCGGGCGGCGGAGTAGGCGGCCGAGGAGGAGGAGGAGAAGCGCGCCGAAGGTGGCGATGGCGATCGAGCGGAAATCGAGATCGCCGGCGGTCACGCGCCCCCAGCCGAGCTGTGTCCCGATCAGTCCTCCCAGCATTGCCCCAATTATGCCGAGCAGGATCGTGAAGATGCAGCCGGCCGGATCGCGGCCGGGCATGAGGAACTTGGCGAGCGAGCCGGCGATCAGTCCGAGCAGGATCCAGAACAACCAGAGGGGCATGCGAGAAAAGCCTAGGGCGAGTGGTCGTGTCCGAGGATAATGCCACACCTCTCATCTTTGGACACCGGACCTCACGTCCCAGGCTTTCCCGCGACGGCCGACATCGGCCGCCATTGGTTCACCAGCCGCGCGACGCCTAGAGAGGCGTCGTACCGCGCGACCTGGTAGTTGCCCGATAGATCCAGAGCAGAATGAGCGAACCAACGATGGCGAGCAGGACGCTCCAAAGCGAGAAACCGTTGAGGCCGCTGCCCGTCAGGAGATTCCCCAGGAACCCGCCGAGGAACGCCCCCACGATACCGATGAGAATCGTAACGATGATCCCACCAGGGTCGTTCCCTGGCATGATCGCCTTGGCGATCGCGCCCGCGATCAAGCCAAGAACGATCCACGCGACTATACCCATATCGATCGCCTCCGAAAAAGGGGGTCTAACGTCGCTCGGTGTTATCGCAACGGGTGTACCAGCCAGCTCTAACGGCCACGGCTGTCGGGCGGGGGCCAACGAGCGGCGTGGCGGGATGACGCGCGGCGTGGGGGGAGATTGAGCCGGGTGGGGGGACGAGGTGAAATAGGTCTGTAGTTTTCGGCGATGCAAGAAGACGACGTCGTCGGCAAAGTCTACGACGCGCGGATCGTGCGGCGGCTCATGGCCTATGTAAGGCCTCAGATGAGCCTCGTCGCGGCCGCGCTCGTTTGCCTCATGGTCGACGGGCTGATGCAGCTCGTGGGGCCCCTCATGACGCAGCGCGTGATCGACGTCGCGCTGCCGACACACTCGTCGCGGCTGGTCTGGCAGTCGGCGGCGCTGTTCGGCGCGTCGCTCGGCGTGGCCTTCGTCTGCCAGTACGGAGAGACGATCCTCACCGGCCTGCTCGGGCAGCGCGTCATGCGCGACTTGCGGCGCGACATCTTCGCGCACGTCCAGCGGCTTCCCGTCGCGTTCTTCGATCGCAATCCCGTGGGTCGCCTCGTGACGCGGGTGACGTCGGACGTCGAATCGCTGAACGAGCTATTTGCGTCAGGCGTCGTGGCGGGGCTTGGCGACCTATTCACACTGCTGGCGATCAGCGCGCTGATGCTGTTCACCGATTGGCGGCTGGCGTTGGCGGCGTTTGGCGTGATTCCCTTCGTGTACTGGGCCTCCCACGTGTTCCGCGCGAAGGTGCGGGAGTCGTATCGCGACATTCGAACGAGGCTTGCCCGCATCAACGCGTATCTGCAGGAGCATCTCACGGGGATGCGCGTGATTCAGCTTTTCGGACGCGAGCGCTCCGAGGCCGACCGATTCGACGCGCTCAATCGGGATCACCTGACCTCGCATTTGCACTCGATCACGTACTACGCGCTCTATTTCCCGGTGATCGAGGTCCTGACGACGATCGCGCTCGCCAGCTTGATCGTCACCGGCGCCCACCGCGTGGGCAACGCATCTCTGACCATCGGGACGCTCGCGGCATTTCTGCAATTGGTCCGTCGCTTCTTCCAGCCGCTCCAGGATCTCTCCGACAAGTTCAACACGCTCCAGCAGGCGATGGCGGCGAGTGAACGTGTGTTCCGCCTCCTCGACACGCCCGTCGCCGAGCCGCCGTCGGTAATCAATGCCCAGTCGCAGGCCGATACTCCCCGGGCCCTCGTCAGCGCGAGGGGCGTTACCGTCGAGTTTCGAGACGTGTGGTTCGCGTATGATATAGGCCACATTGCCCGCGATGGCGGCCAGCCCGCGTCGCCGGAGTGGGTTCTCAAAGGAGTGTGCTTTAAAGTCGAGCCAGGCCGGACTCTCGCCCTGGTTGGCCACACTGGCGCCGGAAAGACGACGATCATCAACCTGCTGCTGCGCTTCTACGACCCGCAGCGGGGGGTCATCCTCCTCGATGGTGTCGATATTCGCTCGATCCCCGTCAAGGAACTGCGCTCGCGCATCGGCTACGTCCAGCAGGACATCTTTCTTTTTGCAGGCGACGTGTTGACCAACATTCGACTCTCCAGCTCGATCTCCGAGGAAGCGGTTGCGGCCGCCGCATCGCGCGTCGGCGCCGATCGCGTCGTTCGGCGGCTGCCGCGCGGGTACGCCCAGGTGCTCGGCGAACGCGGAGCGTCGATCAGCGTCGGTGAGCGGCAGCTGTTGTCATTCGCTCGTGCGGTAGCGGCGGATCCGGAGCTGCTCGTGTTGGACGAGGCAACGAGCGCCGTGGACAGCGAGATCGAAGCCGAGATCCAGCGCGCGCTGGGTGAGCTGACGCGGGGGCGCACAACGATCGCCATCGCGCATCGATTGAGTACAATTGTCGACGCCGACGAGATACTCGTACTCCATCACGGAACCGTTCGCGAACGAGGAACGCATCGTCAACTGCTCGCGAAGCGGGGTCTCTACGACCGATTGTATCGTCTGCAAGCGGGAGTTTCGCGAAATGCGCTGGAGGCGGGTGCGTGACGCTTGCCAGGCTGAGGGGCCAAAGGGTAGTTTCTGCCGGAACCACGCCCGCCCGCCCCGAGCGCGCCTAAGGACATGCCGGTCATAAAGCTCAATGAACAACGATTCTCACTTCGCCCAGGCACTAACCGGCTCGGCATGGGAGAAGTCGAGATTCCGGTGGAAGGCGCCGGCGTCGCGGGCGCGATTGCTGTCATCGACGTGACGCCGACGGGAAGCTTCATCCGCCCCGGAGAAGACGGCGGCGGCGTGCGAATAAACGGAATGCTGCTCACCAATCCGATGCCTCTACTGCACGGCGACAAGATCGATGTGGCGGGGCAGGAGTTGCGCTTCAGCGACGACTCCACGGAAGGCAAGACGCAGTATGTGTCGTCCGAGGAAATATCGCGGCTCGCGGAAAAACCAAGCTCGCCGCCGATTCGTGGGGCGCCGACCGGTGGACGCCTCGTGTCGCTCGTCGACGGCAAGGAATATCCAGTTGGACCGGGCGGCGTGTCGATCGGCCGCGACGCGGGATCGGACATCGTCGTCGCCGAGCGGCAGGTTTCGCGCAAGCACGCCGTCGTCGCGCCGAGTCCACGCGGCTACGAAATTCAGGATCACAGCTCGAATGGAGTCTACGTGAACGGCTCCCGAGTCGCGAAGACTCAGATCCTGAATCGCTCCGATGTGATTCGCGTCGGCACGGAAGAATTCCGCTTTCACGCCGACGTCATCGCCCTCGCGCCGACGATCGAGTTTTCGGCGATCTCAGACCGCATTCAAGGAGGAACCGAGGCGGCGGATGGACCGGTAGAGCCTTTTCCGCTTCTGCCGAGCCTTCGACGTCCCGAGCCTCCGCCGCGTCGTTCAGAAACAGCTCATCGTTCCGAGTCGATGCGCCGCACGGCCGAGACCAAGCGACCAGAGAGCGTGCAGATCGGAAGGCGGCCGGCGGGAACTAGCGCGACGCCATCCCGATTGGCCCGAGCCGCCACGACGGCCGAGCGTCAAATTCCACCCACACCCGCGCGCCCGGCGTCAGGTTCGTCGAGCGCCGTCCCACGACCGCGACGAGAAGGCAACCTGGCCTGGCTCTGGTTTGTTCTTCTGATTCTGCTCGCGGTCAGTGCCTTCTACATGCTGACCAAGTGATGGTACGCCTGCTTCACGCCGCCCGGACCGATGTCGGCATGATCAGGTCCGGGAACGAAGACAACTTCTCAGTGAAGGCGCCGCAAGGCGCGAACCGCGGCTTGTTCATCGTCGCGGACGGCATGGGTGGCCACGCCGCAGGAGAAGTCGCGAGCGAGATGGCGGTGCAGACGATCGAGCGTGAGCTCGACGCGTTGAAAGAGCTCAACGAGAGTCTCGCGGCGGAGCGCTTGACCGAAGCCCTCCGCAAGGCGAATCGCACGATCCACGACCGCACGATCGCCGAAGTCGACAAGCAGGGAATGGGCACGACGGCGTCGGTGTTGTTGATCTGGGACACGCACTACATGATCGGTCAGGTTGGCGATTCGCGCGTATACCTGCTCCGCGACGGCGCGCTGTCCCAGCTGACGAAGGACCACTCGTACGTCCAGGAGCAAGTCGACGCGGGATTCCTCACGCCGGAACAGGCGCGTTATCACCCCTACAGCAACGTGATCACCCGTTGCGTGGGAGCGAGCCCCGACGTCGAGCCCGACATCTATCGGGGCGACGTCAAGATCGGCGATCTGTTCCTTGTCGCCAGCGACGGTCTCACCGGGATGGTTGACGACCGGCGCCTCCAGATTCTCCTCATGTCGCGCGCCGAACCGGAGCGAAAGGTCCACGCGCTCATTTCGGAAGCCAATGGACGCGGCGGCCTCGACAACATCACGGCCATCGTCGTCCAGGTCGCGCCGGAGGAAGATGGCGCGATCGCCAACAACCAGACGGCTCCTGGCGTAACACCAACAGCGCGACAATAGTAAGAATCGCAGTTCGCCGGACACTCGCCTCCGCCACCGGACGGTACCCATGTCATTTACGTCTCCCCTGACCCGCCTCGCCAGCGGCGTCACTTGTGCATTCGTCCTCCTTCTTCCGAGCGCCGCCCACGCCCAGAGCGCGAACAAGGCGAACTGGGAGCTGGCGGAGAAATTCTCGTCGCAGAACCTTCGCTCAAAGCTGTTCACCAATGCGGTGACCCCGCGCTGGCTCGGCCAGAGCGATTCGCTCTGCTACAACTGGAAGGACCACAGCGGCTCGACCTTCTTCCTCGTCGTCCCGACGAGCAAGACGAAGAAGCCGCTGTTCGACCAGGGGAAGTTGGCGGCTCAGCTCTCCGAGCAGAGCCATCGTGCACACGACCCGCAGAACCTGCCGTTCAACCAGCTCACGTTCTCGAAGGACAGAAAGTCCTTCACCTTCAACGCCGACAGCTCGCGTTGGGAGTGGGAAATGGCGACTGAGACGCTGAAGCGCCTCGGTCCGGCGACCGGCGGCGGCGGCGCAGGACGCGGCGGCCGCGGACAGGGCGGTGGCGGTGGCGGCGGCCAGGGCGGCGACGCCGCGGCTCCGGCGGCCGACTCGGTGAGCACCTGCGGCGGCACGGGCGGTGGACGCGCCGGCGGCGGTGGTGGCGGCGGTGGCCAGTTCGGCGGCGGGCGTGGGGGCAACGAGTTCCGCAATTATTCGCCCGACAGCAGCATGTTCGCCTTCGCTCGCGAGCACAACCTGTACGTCGTCAAAGTCTCGACCAAGGACACGGTTCAGTTGACGCGCGACGGGGTGAAGAACTACAGCTTCGGCGCGCGCGACACGTTGCAGGAGCGACAGCAGCAGGAGCTCAACCAGCAACAGCAGCAGCAGGACGACAACCAGAACGATGAGCAAGGCGGCGGTGGTGGACGCGGCGGCATCAACCGCGATCCCCGCGTCCGCGCGAACGTGATCTGGTCGCAGGACTCGAAGGCGTTCGCCGTGACGCGCATGGACAACCGCAAGGTTGGTGAGTTGTTCCTCGTCAACAACCTCGGCAATCCGCGTCCGACGCTGATGAGCTACACGTACGCGATGCCGGGCGAGACGAATGTCGGCCAGGAAGAGCTGTACATCTACAAGGTCGGCGACACGAAGCTCACGCCGGTGTCGATCAAGAAGTGGAAGGACCAGCGGTTGTTCGACATTCATTGGAATGGAACGTCGGAACACCTGCGCATGGTGCGCCGCGATCGCACGCAACGGCATTTCGAGCTGCTCGACTTCGCGATGCCGTCGCAGACCGTGACGCAGCTGCTCAAGGAAGACGTCGAGAACAACTCGAGCGAACGGCAGAACGTCCGTTACGTGAAGACAGGCGGGGACTTCATCTGGTGGTCGGAGCGGTCGGGCTGGGGCCACTACTACCTGTATGACAATTCTGGAAAGCTGAAGCGACCGCTGACAAGCGGCGCATGGCGGGCCGAGCGGATCGTCGACGTCGATTCGGTGAAGGGCGTGTTGTATTTGGCGGGCGTCGGCCGAGAATCGGGTGAGAACCCGTATTACTCGCACCTCTATCGCGTGGGTCTCGACGGCACCGGCTTCGCGCTCCTCGACGCGGGCAACGCGACACACGATTCGCGTCTCTCCCCGAACAAGAAATGGATCGTCGACAACGCGTCGCGCATCGACATGGTGCCGGTGGCGACGCTCCGCGACGCGACGGGCAAGTCGGTGATGGATCTCGAGACGATGGACGTGTCGCAGATCAAGGCACTGGGATGGAAGGCGCCGGAGACCTTCCATGTGAAAGCCGCGGACGGCACGACGGATATCTACGGCAACATGTGGAAGCCGTTCGATTTCGATTCGACGAAGAAGTATCCGATCATCGCGAACGTGTATCCGGGGCCGCAGACGGAGTCGGTGACGTTCCCATTCTCGCCGAGTGCGGTGCCGCAGCAACTGGCGCAGCTGGGCTTCATCGTGATTCAGATCGGCAACCGCGGCGGCAGCCCACAGCGCTCGCAGGAGTACCAGGGCTTCAGCTACTACAACCTGCGCGACTACGCTCTCGCCGATAAGAAAGCCGGCATCGAACAGCTCGCGTCGATTCACAAGTGGATCGACATCGATCGCGTCGGCATCTATGGGCACTCAGGCGGCGGATTCCTCACCGCGGCGGCGATGCTGTTGCCGCCGTTCAACGACTTCTTCAAAGTCGGCGTGAGCGAGTCGGGCAATCACGACAACAACGTCTACAACCAGAACTGGAGCGAGCAGTATCACGGTCTGAAGGTGATCGCGAAAACGCCGGCGCGTGGTGGCGTGGTGCAGGCCGGTCGCGCGGCAGGTGGTCCGTCGGGGCAAGGCGGACAAGACGGGAATGGGCCGGAGGGCTCGCGCGTCGCCGCAGTCGCCGCGCTGCTCGATGGATCGATCGCCGACGGCGACACGACCAACGCGTTCCAGATCAAGGTGCCGACGACAGTCGACCTGGCGGCGAACCTCAAAGGCAATCTGCTGCTCGAGACGGGCGACATGGACAACAACGTTCACCCGGCGAACACGATTCGTCTGGTGAACGCGCTGATCAAGGCGAACAAGCGGTTCGACTTCATGATCCTGCCCGGCAAGCCGCACGGGTACGGCGACATGGTGCCGTATACGAATCGGCTGATGTTCGAGTACTTCGCCGAGCATCTCCTTGGAGATTACTACCGCAAAGGCGCGATCTACGATCACAAGTAGTCGCTGGCATTTGGTAGCGAGCAGAGGATCTGCTGTCCTTGACAAGTCACTAGCCAAGGACGGTGGATCCTTCCTCGTTTTGCATCGTAGCGGTCATGTATGCCTGGTACTGCCGCGACGGTCTAACGCTGGGTGAAGCTCGCGGACTAACGCGGACACGCGCGGACTAACGCGGTGTTCGGGATGTCACGGTGCGCCAACTGGGGCATTGTGCTGACGAAAGGTCAACTCTTTTTTTGTGACGACCTCGGGATGCCGCGCTCGCTGAAACGTCCCGAGGTCGTCCCCAAGAAATCACCGGCTCGTGGCGGAACCGACGCCGCCGTTTGACAGCGTTGGCCCATGTGTGTCAGCGTTAGCCCGCGGCAGTTCCCAGCGCTAGCTCGTATCGGCGTACCGAGCCAGACCCAAACTAGAGAAGACTCGCCCCGTCATTGAGCCGCGAGCGAACCTCGTCTCGGCTCAAACTCGCCAGCGCGATCACCTTGTTCGGATCGATCGCCACCCGGACGGACGTGTACACTCGCAGCCAGCGCGCCGAGTGATAAAGCTCGTCGGAGAGCTTCGGGAGGTTGATAGCCCCCTCCCATCCCGCGGCGGTTACGCGGCGGACTTCACCGTACGGGCGCTGGACCAAAAGATCGAGACCGAGCATCTGGGTCTTGGTGGGATAGTCGAGCAGCAATTCGCCCGGCTGTAGTCCGAGATCGCCCGCGAGCGCGTCCTCGACGGCGACAGTCAAAACATGGTCGTCGGCGATCCATTCGCCGGCGTCGGGCTCCAGATCGGCGGCCGGGCACTCGAAGGCGCGTTTGTACAACTGGCGCTGACGGAGACGCGCGAGCAGTGCGCTCGGCGCGCGTTGGCCGATGGCGTGGAGCAGACCCTCGTCGGTGAAGCCGGCGAGCGTGCGGGCGTCGAGCGCGCCGGCGTCGAGAGCGTCGGCGACGAGACGCTTGTACATCGCCGTCGCGCTACGCACGGCGTGATGCCAGTAGACATTGCGGTACATCTGGTAGCGAGCGAAGAGCAGGGACTCGAGCGCGGAAAGCCCCTTCTCGACCATGCCGACGCGCGGCTCACCGGTGGCCGGATCGGCGACGAGCGTGAGCGCGTTGATCAGGCGATCGACGTCGATCTCGCCGTAGCTGACGCCGCACATGAAGGCGTCCCGGCGGAGGTAGTCGAGTTTGTCGAGATCGATCGAACCGGAGATGAGGCCCTGTAGCGGACTTTCGCTCTCGCCGCGGATGAGCGAGACGATCCGCTCGGGCGCGCTCGCGCCGAGCTCTCGGCGGAGGACGTGCGCGACCTCCCCGTCGCAAATGAGCGGATGCGCCACGACCTCATGGTGCATCGCGCCGATCTCCTCGAGAGCGTGGGAGAAGGGGTAGTGCCCGATGTCGTGCAAGACGGCCGCGACGCGGATCAGCTGGCACTCTTCGTCATCGATCCGGCTGTATTCGTCCTGCTCCTCGAACAGGGTGAGTGTTCGGCGGGCCAGATGGTACGTCCCCAATGCATGCTCGAAGCGGGAATGCGTGGCGCCCGGGTAAACGAGAAAGGCCAGGCCGAGCTGGCGGACGTAGCGGAGGCGCTGGAAAGCGGGCGTGTCGATCAGCTCGAATGCGAGCGGGTCGAGACGGATGTTGTTCCAGAGCGGGTCGCGGATGATTTCCACGGACATGTGGCGTATCATACTCATGTCCGGTTCGGCTCGCCCGACCGAAAGGGGGAGACCCGGGCCGAAACATCCCCTTTTTTGGTGACGTAGGGAATTCATGCGCACACCCACCCAGCAACCGACGCCCCCCGTGGCACCACCGGCCCCTGTGATCGCAGGCACGCCACCGTCGATCGAGGCGCTTCAAGCGCAGGCCGTGGAGTTGGTCGCCAGGCTCGCCGGCCTTCGGACCGAGCAACGACTGCTTCAGCGACAGGTCCAACGCGCTGGCTCGGACGCGGTTCTGAAAAGCGAACAGATTGCGCGACTGTCCGAGCTGAACGTCCAGGTAGCCCGGGCCGAAGGCCAACTCGCCGCCGTGCGTGCCGAAGTGTCGCAGCGGCTCGGCCTCAACACCAATCAGGTCAGCGAGACGGCCCAGCCCCTGCCACCGCCGATCTTCCGTCAGCGACAGGTCGATCCGGACATGGTCGTCGGGATGTCGTTCGTGCTTGCGATGTGCTTCGTGCTGCCGCTTTCGATTGCCGCGGCAAAGCGGATTTGGCGTGGACGATCGCCGGTGGTCGTGCCGAAGACCGACGAGTTGGCGCCGCGCATGGAGCGGCTCGAACACGCCGTGGATGCCATCGCGATCGAGATCGAGCGGATTGCCGAGGGGCAGCGGTTCGTGACGAAGATCTTCACGGAGAGACCCGCGGCTAATCCTCAGCGAGCTGTGGTCGACGACGGAAAGGCTCCGCTAGCGCTCGGGGCAGGTCCTATCGAGCCGATCCGGGTTGCCGAGCGTCAGGGTGTGAAGCAGGTG
>Ga0310812_10000849_pt1 | contig 10753 bp, 7 predicted proteins | sample NN3metagenome_FD_205747 | JGI IMG/M metagenome (GOLD analysis project Ga0310812, IMG submission 205747) | Soil microbial communities from experimental microcosm in Duke University, North Carolina, United States - NN3 | ecosystem: Engineered > Artificial ecosystem > Soil microcosm > Unclassified ...
CGATTTGACCTTCTCGCTATTCGAGGTAGGTGATCGCTGGGCTCGTCAAGCGCGTGCGGCTTTCGTAGAGTCTTGTACTTTACAGTTCCCAGGTAACGGTGAAGCCACCATGCAATGGTCCGGTAACGCCGCCGAAAGCTTTTATGTGGGCATCGGAAAGTCTGTCACTGCGAACACTGGAAATAGTGTGACAGTAGCGACCGGAGAAGGTGATCTTTTCCCAGTCGGCGCTCTAGTCATGATTATTAAGTCAGATGGAACTACGAGATCTACAGATACTTCTACCGCTCGTCGAGTTATCTCGGTGGCAGGTGATGTCGTAACTTTATCGGGTGCTAACCTTACGGACTCCGATGGTACGAGTAACCCTGTTTATCTCTGCTATTGGGAACCTTCAGCTCCAGCGGCTATAAATAACCCAGTCACTGGCCTCTATGGTTCGTTCTCCGTAACTGGCCTAGCTGTAGACTGCTTACGCCAAGCTTCTATCGCGATCAGCAATAACCACGAACTCGTGAACTACTGCTATGGTATGGACTCACTCGGTAGCCCATTCTTTATCCCAGGTTCACGACTCACGGGTGCTTTCAGTATGGAACTGAACCTTAACAAGGAACTCGGACGCTTCTTTAACCGTCTGACAGAGTTCGAAGCTGAAGACATGACCATCACGTTAGGCCATGCTTCTGGACGTCACTTCGTCCTCACATTGCCTAAGATTTTCTACACGGTGCCAGCCTTCACCATTCCAGAGACTGGTTCTATCCCCGTAACCTTCCAGGGTAACGCTTACCAGACCGCCCTAGACGCTGCGGATGAGATCACAGCATCATTCCTCTAAATTCGAATCTTGCGCAATTGCGGCTTGTTTTCTACTATAAGAGGACAAGCCACATTCCTTTTTAGGAGTTTATAAAAATGGGATTACCTGGGTTCGGTGCTAAACAATTCGTCGAAGTAGCGCTTCGCGTAGATGAAGCTTTAGATATGAAAGACAAGGAATATGAGGATTATCTAAAGACTTGCGACTTCGAGGCTTTAAAACTTAAGCCTGGCATGACACCTGTGCTTTTTAAGCTTAGGCGAATACTGCCATACCATCTCCATCTCCAAGTCGAAAACATGAAGATGGATCTCGTGAAAAAGAAGGAAGGCGATAAGATCACAAACGAGATGGTACCTAAGATGGCCTTTATCTGTGAGGAAGTGCGGTTCTCTATCGTAGACATCATAAATCCTCCTAATGCGGCGGAAGACCAGAAGATAGAATTTAAAAGAGACTCCGATGGTCTTTGCGCTCCAGAGATTATGTCGGAACTCATGTCTATGAACGTTCACATGGACCTCTACCAAGCCCGACAGAACATGGTTAAGAAAGCCGAAGCGCCTAGCAAAAAAAAATAGAAGCCCTTCTTGAGCTCACCTTCGCAGATCATGCACTCCTTAAAAAGCGCGGTGTGAATTATGACTGCGCTTCATGCCCTGAAAGAACTAAGAAACTAAGACGGTGCCTAGAGGATCGCGAAGACTTTACGGCAAAGGATGGTAACATATGGCCTATGTATGTGACCGAAGGGCAAGCGTCATTTGGATTTTGCCCTGGGAAAGCTACCTGGCCAGGCTACGATTCGGAAGTCTTTAAAATTCTAATCGTATGTGCCGAGACGGGAAGTCTCTGGGAGACCGGTGGGATCTCTCAGCAACCAGTCTGGCTCATCGACCTATTAGCGTGGTTTTTGCCGAGGTATAATGATTTAAGGTTTAACAATAGAGCCCGCGCTATCCTTGGTGACGGCAAAGACGTCAAACCTCCAAAGCCATCGGGGAGATGACTGTGGCAACAAACGATCAAGATCTCATCATAAGCATACAAGCCGACTCTAAGAAGGCGGTTGAAAGCTTAGATGCCGTCCGCACCCAGCTCGAGCAGATGAATGCCACTCTCGATGCCTCACAGGACCATCTTAAGAAAACGGAAGAAAGTCTATCCGGGTTCGGTTTAGCCGTCGTAAAAGTTAACGAAGGGATCGAGCTGGCTCAGAAAGCCTTCGAAGCCATGCACAAAGTCTTCGAAGAAACCGTTCAGAAGTTTATCGAAGCTGACGATATCGTTAAGGGTCTTAGTAATACCCTGGAGCTTCTGGGCGAAAAGAACGTAGCTGGAGCTACCGCACACTTTAAGGAGTTCGCTGAGGAGTTAGAGCATCATTCGACGGTCTCTGAGGAGGCAACCCTTAAGCTTATCACACTCGCCAAAGCTATGGGTCGAACCGATGAACAAGCCCAGTCCTTAGCTCGGACATCGGCTAACCTTTCGGCTGTAAACGGCGAGAGTCTACAGTCTAACTTCGAGAAGCTAAATAACACCTTTAAGGGTGTAACGAGAGGCGTCGAGGTTTATGACACCTCTATTAAGAACCTCACTGAGAGTCAGATTAGAAACGGTGCAGCTCTAGCGGTCTTAGATAAGGACTTCCAGGGCTTCGCAGAAAAACAGCTTAACACCATTGGTGGACAAGCGAAGCAAGTACAAATCTTATTAGAGCATACTCTCGAAGATGTGGGAGGCCTGTTCGCAGCCTTCTTTAAGCTCGATGACCGTAGCTTCATGATCCAAGCCATAAAGGAAGTCAACGAGGCCATAAAGTCCTTAAAACCGACGATAGTAGAGATCCGTCAGAACATCGACGACTTCATAGCCCACTTCGTTAACGGGTTTAATGCGGTTAAGGATAAAGCTGAAACCCTTAAAGAGACCTTCACTCTATTAGGTGTGGTGATCTTAGCTTCCGTGGGACCTTCGGCAATTAAGGCACTCGTGGCTTTCGCCACAGCACAGGCGCCTATAGTCGCTGGCGCTATAGCCACAGCTGCCGGCTTTGCCGCTATAGCTGTAGAGGTTACTGGCGTAGTAGTCGCGATAGATCTTCTTATCAGAAACACGAAGAATCTTCTGGACTTCTTTAGCACCGTCTTAGATGCGCTACTTCAGGGTTTTGTGGATCTCGCGAAAGCCGTCGTAAACATCTTTAGCCTAGATAACCTAAAGGCCGCCCTAACCGGGGATAGAGGCTTTTTCGATCAGATGGCCGAGGATATAACAGGCTCGTTTACCAAGGCTTTCGATAACGTTAAAAAATCAGCGATAGAAACATTCAGTAATTTCGACTTCGGTCTTATCGATAAGTTCACCGAAGGTGCTGCGAATTTCACGGAGGGCTTTAATAAGGCCCTCGACCCTATTCCTAAGAAGATAGATGCCGTAACTGAGGCGACCGGTAGAGCGCGAAGCTCTATAGTGACACTCTCGAAGGAAGCTCAGCAAGCCTTCGATAATCTCTCTAAGAAGGTCGAGGAACTTAAGCTTAAGCAGACCGAGCTTGGCGGTGACACAAATCAGATAGCCGCACAACGCCTAGCGCTAGAGCTTAAACAGATCGATGTCCTCGAAAAGGAACTTAAAGACCGTGGCGGACTAAATAAAGCCGCTCAGGATCTCTTAAAGACGGCAAGAGAGACAGCTACCGCAAACTCTGGCATCGAGGTCTATGAGAAACAGCGGAAAGCCTTACTGGACATAAGCGAGAAGACGAAGGACCTTCAGCTCGGAGTCGATAGCTTTAATAAGACTCAGGCGGAAGTTATCGACCTTCAGCTAACCCGTCAGATGGAACTTCTCGACTTAAAGGCTGAGGAACTAAAATCACAGATGCCTTCGCTCCGATGTTAGGAATTACGAGCGGTGTGGGTGCTTATATTGCTGCGGCTCAGGCTGTAGTAGATGCCATTCCTCAGATGCTCGAAAGTATTACTCATCTTCTCGATTCTATAACGGATCTACCTATGAAGATCGTGGAGGACTTAGGGAAAGTCTTCCAGTCTGCTATAAAATTAGTCACAGACTTCATCCCGAACCTTCTTAAGGCGATCCCAGAGATCCTTAAGCTGATAGCGAACTTCTATCGTGAGCTTCCTAAGGCTTTCGCGCAGCTTTTACGTGAGCTTCCTAAGCTAATCTCAGACTTCCTAGATCAGCTTCCAGCTCTAGTTCAAGATCTCGTGACGAGCATCCTAGAGGAACTTCCTACTATCTCAGTAGCCCTAGTGGAGTTCCTGATAAAATCAGCGCCGAAGATCGCACTTCAGCTCGCATATTTCCTTTCGATCGAGCTTCCTAAAGCTATCATTCAGGGTCTTATCCAGGTCGTTAAAGATCTAGGCGGTATGTTCGCTAACTTATTTAAGGGGAATTTTAAATTCCTAGACCCGAAACAACTTGAGAAGGACGTGACCGATGTTCTCAAGAAAGTCTCGGCCTCCGCATCTCGTCTTTTCTCCGTCGCAGCACTCACTAACGCGGCTCAGGATGCTAGCAAAATTAAGGCGGATATACAGAAGGATGTGGACAAAAGTCTCGAGAAATTAAAAAGCGCATGGCTATGGGTCTGGGAGCATATCCTAAAACCGATCATAGATGCCCTTTATAAGGTCTGGCAATGGGTCTGGGACCATGTTCTCGGTCCGATAGTAGAGTTAGTCATGAAGGCTTTCCAGTGGGTTTGGGACCATGTCCTAGAACCCATAGTTAATCTCGTGATGAAAGCCTTTAAGTGGGTCTGGGATAATGTCCTAGGACCTATCACTAAGCTAGTAGCGGATGCATTCCAATGGGTCTGGGATAATATTTTCATGCCTCTAGGGGACTTCTTTAAGAGTCTCTTTACTGGCTTATGGAACTCATTTAAGGCGGCTGGCACGTTTATCGGAAATCTTTTCACGTCAGTATGGAACCTATTTAAGAATATTTTCACGGATCTCTGGAACTCGGTTAAGAAAATCTGGAACGACCTTATGGCTGTTTTCCAGGGGAAAATCGACATCCTAAGCGGTCTTAAGAAGATCTTCGGTGATCTATTCGACGGCATAATAGCTGGCTTTAAGGATGTGTTTAAGTTCTTCTCCGATGTAGGAAACGCGCTTTATAAGCTTTTCAAATCGGTTTTCGACTCCATAGCCACGACTCTCGGAGCCTTCGTGGACGGAGCTAAGAAGGTCGGTGAAAACATATGGAACGGCTTTAAAGACGCACTGAACGGAGCTATGAAGTTCTTCGGTGATATCGGGACAGCAATATGGAACGGACTAAAAGCCGGTTTCGATGACGCCGGGAAGTTCTTTTCAGGCATCGGCGACTCGATATGGAAAGGCTTAAAGTCCGGGCTAGACGGGCTCGGTAAGTTTTTCACTGATCTTTTCGATGGTTTAAATCCTAAAAACCTCTTTAATAAAATCTTCGCTGTGGACTACGGTGGAAGGGGAACAGTCGAGAAGGCTTTAGGGATCGACGTCCCATTCCTTAACTTCGCAAGTGGTACTCCCCTTGTGCCTGGCACCGCTCCCGTCGGAGGTAATTCTGAGCTTAACGATCGCATACTCGCTTTCCTATCTCCAGGTGAGGCAGTTATCGATCGCGAGAAGCTTGCTAACCCGGCCATTCGAGCTCTCGTCGATCTTATTTTCTCAGGCAAATTAAGCGTTCCGAAGTTCGGTTGGGGTGTTAGTAGCGTCGTGCATGCTGTGAGTAATGCGGCTTCTAACGTAGGTTCGGCTGTAAGTAAGACCGTAAGTAATGTGGTGAACGCAACTCCGGAATCTGTAGTTAAGAGCATATCAGACGGGGTAAAAGTAGCAGAAAGCCTAGTAAAAATGCTCGATCCTCGTCAGCTTTGGAACATCGTTCGCGATAAGGTAAACGATGCCATCATGGCAATGTTTAACGCGAATAAGTTCGCAGCTGGGGGTTACGTCGGTGACATAGTTCCAGCGATGCTCGATCCTCGAGAGTATGTCATGAACCCGAGCGCAGTTAAGAGGATCGGTGTAGGAACTCTGAATGCCTTAAACTCCGGGCATTCTATGGGTGGGAACTTCACCTATAACTTCGAAATCCCCATCACGATAAAGAACGACGGTAAAGATATAGACGCGAACTGGGTGCGTACTAAGGTGCTTCCCACAATCCAGGATGAGCTTAAACGCGCATCACTAGAGGGTCGGTTTGTACTGAGCCAAAAGGGAATAAGAAATGCCTAATATAGTTCAAAAAGGCTATACCGAGGACCCATATCTAAGTGGTGAACCCTATACCGGTGGCACAATTTACCATGGCGTCTGGTCTCAGGTTAACCGTGTTATAAATACGACTCATCATGTAAAAGAACAGGTCAGTAGACGCCTCGATAAAGTGCATAGGGATCAGGAACAGATCCAGCGTCAGCTAAATAAGATCCATAGCGTCCATGAGCAGATAAAAAGACGCATCGACACGACCCATCATTTTAAAGAGCAAGTTCAGAAAAGAGTAGACACTCTACACACGACTCATGGGCAGATAGACAGGGCTATACAGACCACACATCGTGTGCATGAACAGACTAAGAGAAACACGACACATACCCATTCATTCCACGAACAGATAGATAGGCGCACGTCCTCGAAGAATCATAAGCATGAGGAAATCCGAAGGGGGAATATCCTTTTCCTTACTTCCGAAACCTATCTCGAGCAGCCTTACCTCGAAGATCCTTATCTAGTCTTTGGCTTCCAAGGCCACATGCGATCTCAGGTCATGAGATTTTTAACGAAAGGACATCAAGTCCATGAGCAGGTCCAGAGACAGCTAAATAAGACTCATAGGTTTCACGAGCAGATTCAAAGAAGGCTCGATAAAGTCCATCACATTCGCGAGCAGATACAGAGATTCATAACGAAGACGCATCATGTTAAGGAACAGGTTCAGCGTCGAATCGACACTATCCATAGACTCCATGAGCAAATCGAACAGCGTATAGATACTATTCATCGCATCCATGAGCAGATTCAGCGAATGAATAGGACTACTGTCCATTCACAGATCACTCAGGTTCTCTATAACACGACGAATCTTCGCATCCTTTTAGACTTCCCGTCCCGTGGCTCTTCTGGAACGAACTGGACTGCTAACTCCACTGAGGTGGGCGACTTCTCTGTGAATAATGTGAACACTGATATAGTGGAACAGGTATGGAGAAGTGCGAGCGGGACTAAGACGGGTTTACTTCTGACTTGCGATACTCAGGTTACACAAGGTGTCTTCGTCGACACTCTTGCGTTCTTAGGCCATAACCTCACGACGTCAGCGTCTATAGTATGGGAGGCTTCTAATGATCCTGGGTTCTCTACTATTGGATTTACACAGGTTCTTACGTCAACTAAAACGAACATCTATTATATCGCTCCTACGCTCCCTACTGATGCTTTCCGATATCATAGATTCTCAATTGACGATAATACGAACAGCGCTAGCTATCTGCAAATTGGTACTATAGTCTTCGGTTCCTCGATCATCTTCCAAGGTGAATGCTTTGTGGATCAGGTGAAACGTCAGACTGTCCACTTCGCAGATAAGATCGCTACCGAGGCTTTCACGAATGTATCTAACGACAGAGCCATTAAGATCGCTGTGTCGCTAGACTTTAGGAACCTTAACTTCCTAAAAGGAAACTACACGAAGATTAGGGATGTCTTCGAAATAGCACGCACAAGTCTTAAATGCCTATGGATACCGACGCCACAGTATGTATCGAGATACGCGGCTTTCGCAAAACTCTCTGAGCTTCCTGAGGAAACCCATAACGATCTAGGATCTGAGGCTGACTATGTGAGCTTTTCGATCAGGGTGGACGAAAGCCTATGAGTGGGAAAAATAGACAGCTCTACCTTACGAGTTCCACGCTGGATCAGCCTTTCCTCGATTGGTGTGCTGATAATCTAGACAATAAACTCGAGATGGTCGTCGATATCGAAACTCCGACGGGGACGATACATGCGAGTGATAGGAATAAGTATGTAGGGGGAACGTTCTATGAAGCGCTTCTGGTATTCCCGGTCATTAAGAGGACGGTCGGAGAGTGGCTGGCGCCTACCATACAGTTCTCCCAGCTTCAGCTCGAACTCTCAAACGTCGACGGACGATATAACGACATCCTCCCACACGGAGCGAACTATGGATCTTGGGTCGGTAAAACCGTCCAGGTCCGTATGGGTCTTGCAGAAAGTGCGAGCACCTACACAACCATCTTCTCTGGAACCATCACTGAAGTCGGGGGAGTCGTCCGAAGTGTAAAGAGCGTGACGATTATCGCACGGGATAACTATGAAAAACTCTCTACGGTATTCCCTAACACGTCCCTAACCACAACGGTATACCCTGATCTAGATGACGGGCTCGTGGGTAAGATTCTTCCGTATATTTACGGTGATTACACGGTCTCTTTCGATCCTAGTAAGGCTGTAGTTCCGGCCTATCCGACGAATGGAAAGAATGCTGGAGTCTTAGCTTTCACCTCGAATCTAGCCTTACGCATTAGCGAGAACGACCTTAAAACCTTCGACACCACAAATGTATATCTCTTTAGGAACGATAAGTTCTATCTCATAGACCCATCGGATGTAGTGAATGTCGGATCGGGGAATAAGACCTTCGAGATTAAGCAAGGTGGAAGCGGAGGCATCACTAGTATAGATGGGGGAGCTTTCGAGTATTCGAATAGCGATACTTTCTTCGTTCGGGTGAAGGGAAAGGATCTTGGAGCCTATTCCGATAACATCGTATGGATCGCCAGAGACATTCTAATGACTTTCGGAGGAGCCCTAAGCGGGGACTTTCATAGTAACTGGGCTACTTACCGGGACAAGTCCTCACCTGCTCAATCGAATATCGCCGGGTTTAAGTGTAGAGTCTGGGAAGATGAACCTAAGTCAGCTATCGAATATGCCCTTTCGCTTCTCGAGCAGGTTAGACTCGAGGCTTTCATCGATAGGTCCCTAAAACTTAAGATAAACAGCCTCCACTTCGAGGATTACGATGCCTCCCCGAGCTTTTCGGTAAAGAACTGGGACACCGTAAAGGACACATTCCAGCCTCAGCTCGAGACCCAGAATAACTTTAACCGTGCCCAGGGAGCCTATGACTTTCATCCTAATGTGAATGCGAATGCCCGGAGCACGCCCATATACAATAACGCCGCCAGCGTCACTCAGATCCAGCGAGCCATAAGTAAGCTCGTCTCCTTCCCGAATCTCTATGTAGATACCGACGTCGAGTATCAGCTCATAGAGGTCCTTCGATTAGCGAGCGCTATGCTCGAGACAGTCACGGTAACGCTGACTTGGCGTGCTCTCTTAAAAGATATCGGGGAGTTTGTTAAACTGAATGTGGAGATTGGGGGTACAATCTTCCAGGATGTCCCTGCCATGATACGCGACATAGGATATGATCCGAAGGGTCTCACGATACCAATGAAACTTTGGTCAATGGCCCTTTGTCCGTTTCCAGGTTACACGCCCGGCTACGGCGGGACTGTTGGCGGGTATAATGCTACTATAACACAGGAAACTTAGTCTTCACGGGGGAACCAATAACATGGCAGTAATACTGACAGTATCCGAAACAGTCACGGGAGCCGAAGTAAGCGATAGCTTAAGCGGAGGCTCTAGTGGTTTAGACTTAGGACAAGTTGTTAACGGTGCATATTCACCGATCACATCTCAAAGTGCAAATACTGGCCAGCAAGAAGTCTATATGTACCATGACGCTACGATCGACCCGATCACGAACGTCGCGTTTTACGTGGATACCTACACAGGAACTTACGGCGGTGCTAACTCAGCCGCGGCTGATTATACGACTCTGACCGGCTATGGATCTTCGGACTCCGGAGCCACGAAAAATAACACTGACGGTCTAAGCCGAGGGCTTCACATCGATATGGACTGGCAGGTCTCTACCGCTAACCAGTTCTCATACTCAAGGGAAGCTTCTGGGAACATGCGCATCTTCGGAAAGACCTATTCCGGTCTCGATGGGATAGCACAAGGTACCGCTTTCCCTATGCACGTAGACGCCGCTTCCTACTGGAACGGTTCTTCGGAAGTCGACGCTATCACTCCGGTCACGGGGAAAATCGGTAAGTCGTCTGACTCGACCCTCGGAAATAGAGGCCATTTTAAGAAGCGCTTTTATCTCCATACGGGTGCTACCGACGGGGGTATTTTACAGTACGACTATGTAGTGGCTTACTCTTATACAGCGTAAAGGCGGAACATGTACCTTCTTAGATGGCGGTTTGATTACCTAGATCGGCCGACGAAATACGGACAGTGGTCTAGGGCGGCGACTCTCGAAACGGACATGGCTTACTTTCAAAATAAAGAGGGTCTAGTCAGGGCGTCAGTAGAGGGGAAAGACATTTTAACTCGCGAGATTAAGACTCTCGCTGAATGTGACGGCTGGGATTACGTGAACTTTCAATGGATGGCCGAGTTAAGGATGCGATCCGATGGTTACGGGACTAGTCAACATGTTGGGTTAAAATTAGTGACTAGGGATTTCTGGATTGAAGTTTATGCCAGGGGGAACGTTCTCAGAGTTCCTCGAACAGAGGAAGATAAGAACTACCACTATGCGACCTTTGGGAGATAAATATGAGCATCATGCGAAATAGATGGATCGCGCTTCTTGCGATCTACACCCTTCTAGCGGGTGATCTGTTCGGGAATACGAGCGTCACGACTATCTCCCGACTAAAACTTGACCATCCTGACCTAGGGTATGACGGCGGTGCGGGACTCCATACCGCTATCGCTAACCTATACACTAGGATCGGCGATAACATGAACTCCCGCTATCAGGAGTACACGAGCGTCGCTAATA
>Ga0310812_10000858_pt1 | contig 10669 bp, 12 predicted proteins | sample NN3metagenome_FD_205747 | JGI IMG/M metagenome (GOLD analysis project Ga0310812, IMG submission 205747) | Soil microbial communities from experimental microcosm in Duke University, North Carolina, United States - NN3 | ecosystem: Engineered > Artificial ecosystem > Soil microcosm > Unclassified...
AGGAGATCTGCTGGTCGCACGCGGCGCTGGAGGTGCGGGTGGCGGAGGACGAGCGCGAGCGGGCGCTGCTCTGGAAGGGCCGCAAGGAGGCCGCGGGCGCGATGGGGCGGCTGACGCCCAACTGGCTCCTGCAGGACGCGGTGGTGCCGCGCTCGCGCCTGCCCGAGATCATGCGGGAGATGCAGGCCATCCAGGCCCGCTACGGTCTCGTGCTCGCCAACGTCTTCCACGCGGGCGACGGTAACCTCCACCCGATGATCTGCTACGACGAGCGGAAGCCCGGGGAGCTCGAGCGCGCGCAGCAGGTCAACGAGGAGCTGCTGCGCGCCTGCCTCGCCCTCGGCGGCACGGTGACGGGGGAGCACGGCGTGGGGCTCGACAAGGCCAAGAATCTCCCGCATCAGTTCGCCGAGTCGGATCTCAACTTCATGGCGCGACTGCGCCGGGTGTTCGACCCCGACGGCATCATGAATCCCGACAAGCTCCTGCCGGCGCACCCCGCCTGCGGCGAGGGATTCCGCCCCGCCCGTCCCGAGATTCCCCGCGGGGCCTGGATCTGAGCGGGGCGGCGGTGTCGCGCGCCCCGGCGCTGACGCGTGCCCTGGAGGAGATCGCCGGGCTCGGCCAGGTCGTGACCGAGCCCGCCGCGCTCGCCGCGGCCGCGGTCGATGGGCTCACGCCGCGCTGGATTGCGCGCCCCGCGTCGGTGGATCAGGTCGCCGGCCTCCTCGCCCTGGCCGCCGCCGAATCGCTCGCGGTGGCGCCCCGCGGCGGCGGCTCGAGTCTCGACCTCGGCTACCCGCCGCGACGGCTCGATCTCGTCCTCGATCTCGGCCGCCTCGACCGGGTGCTCGACTACGTCCCGGAGGACATGGTGGCCAGCGTGCAGTGCGGGATCAGCCTCGATGCCCTCGCCGGCCGGCTCGGCCAGCACGGGCAGCGGCTGCCGCTGGACCCCGCGCCCGGCGGAGCCCGCTCGGTGGGCGGCGTGCTCGCCACTGCGGCCAGCGGCCCGCTGCGCCTGCGCTACGGCACCGGGCGCGATCTGCTGCTGGGCGTCCGCTTCGTGCAAGCGGACGGCGTCGTGACCTGGGGCGGGGCGCGGGTGGTGAAGTCGGTGACCGGCTACGACGTCCCGAAGCTCCTCGTCGGCTCGCTCGGCACGCTTGGGGTGCTCGCCGAGGCGACGGTCCGCCTGCACCCCATCCCGCCGGCATGGGGGGCGTGGCTCTGGAGCTTCGAGGCGGCGGCCGCGGCGAGCGCCTTCATCGCCGCCGTGATCGACTCCGCCATCCAGCCCGAGCGGCTCGTGCTCCTGGACGCGGGCGGCGCGGCCGCCGCCGCCGATGCCGCGCCGGCAGGCGCGGCGGTCGCGCTCTCGATCGCCAGCGCCACCGAGGCGGTGGCCGCCCAGCGGGACGCACTGTCCGCGCTGGCCGGACGTCATGGCGGGCGTGCCGCCGAGATCGGCGCCGGGGCATGGAGCCGCCTCGGGACAGGGCTCGCGGCCCCGGTTGTCCTGCGCATCGTCGGCGAGCCCGCCCGTCTCGGGCACTGGCTCACCACGCTCGAGCACGTCGCGCGCGATGGCCGTATCGCACTGGTTGCGATGGGGGAAGCGAGCAGTGGCGTGCTCCGCGCGGCGCTGCGGGCGCCGGACCGCGATGAGACTCCCGCCGCCGCCTGGCTCGCGGGCGCCGTCTCGGGTCTCCGTGCGGCGCTGGCGCCCGAGGGCGGGAGCCTCGTGGTGGAGCGGGCGCCGCGCGCGGTGAAGGATACCGTGGACGTGTGGGGGCCGGTGGCGCCCGAGCCGCTCGCGATCATGCGCCGGATCAAGGCCGAGTTCGACCCTGCCGGCATCCTGAATCCCGGGCGGTTCGTGGGGGGGCTATGAGCGGCGCCAGGCGGCTGTCGGATCCCGAGACCGTCGACGCGCTGCGGTCGTGCGTGCATTGCGGGATCTGCTTGCCGCAATGCCCGACGTATCGGGTGCTGGAGGAAGAGATGGACTCGCCGCGCGGGCGCATCTATCTCATGCGCGCGGCTGCGGAAGGCCGTACCGCGCTCACGCCGGGACTCGCGCGGCATCTCGACCTCTGCCTCGGGTGCCGGGCGTGCGAGACGGCCTGCCCGTCCGGTGTGCCCTTCGGTCAGCTTCTGGAGACGACGCGGGCCGAGCTGACGCGGGCAGGCGTGCGCGCGCGGGAGACCCATCACGGGACGCTGCGCGCCCTTCTCGGGGTCTTCCCGCATCCAACCCGGCTCGGGGCGCTGGCGGCGATGACCGCCCTCTATCAGCATTCGGGCCTGCAGGCCCTCGTGCGCGGGCTGGGGCTCCTCGCGCCGTTCAAGCGGCTGCGCACGCTCGAGGCGCTGCTCCCGCCGCCTGCGGCCGCCGCCGCGCCCGTCCCGGAGCTCACGCCCGCGCGCCGAACGCGTCGCGGCCGGGTGGGCCTCCTCACGGGCTGCGTGCAGCGCGTGTTCTTCCCCCACGTGAACGCGGAAACCGCGCGGCTCCTCGCCGCGGCCGGCTGGGACGTGGTGGCGCCGCGGGGCCAGGGGTGCTGCGGCGCCCTGCATCTGCACGCCGGGCGGCTCGACGAGTTCGGGGGGTTCGCCCGCGATCTCGTGCGGGCATTCCCCGCGGACCTGGATCACCTCGTCACCAATGCCGCCGGCTGCGGCTCCGCGCTCAAGGAATACGGCCACTGGGTGCCGGGCACGGAGGATTTCGCGACGCGGGTTCGCGATGTCTCGGAGCTGCTGGCCGAAGCGGATCTTCCCCTTCGCGAGCTGTCGGTGACGGTCACGTATCACGATGCCTGCCATCTCGCGCACGGCCAGAAGGTGCGCAGCGAGCCCCGTGCGCTCCTGCGCCGCGTCCCCGGCCTGCGCCTGGTCGAGCTCGCGGACAGCGAGCTCTGCTGCGGCAGCGCGGGCGTCTACAATGTCCTGGAACCGGAGATTGCCGCGGAGCTGGCTCGGCGGAAGATCGATCGCATCCGCGAGACCGGGGCCCGCATCGTCGTCACCGGCAACCCTGGCTGCATCACGCAGATCGCGGGCGAGGCGCGCCGGCAGGGGCTGGCGCTCGAGGTGCTACATCCTGTGGAGCTGCTCGGCCGCGCCCTGCGGGAGACGTAGGAGGAGCCGCGTGAAGAAGATCCGCGTCCGGGACCATGTTACGCAGGACGCTGCGAAGATGGCGAAGGTGGCGCTGGCGGCCACGCCGCGGGCGCTGCTGGATCTGTACTGCGTGGCGCCGGGCCAGGCGCAGCGGCCGCACGTGCACGACGACCAGGACAAGATCTACTACGTCGTGTCGGGCTCGGGGCGGTTCAGCCTGGGCCCCGACAGCGAGCGGCTCGAGACCGGCGACGCGCTGGTGGCGCCGGCCGGCGCCGAGCACGGGCTCGTCAACGACGGAACCGATCCGCTGCTTGTCCTCGTGGTGGTGACGCCGCCCCCGCCGCACGCGAAGGCGCCCGGCCACTGAGCCGGAGAGGGAGGGGCCCCACGTGACGCCGGTGAAGGCCTCGATCATGATCACGTGCCTCGGTGATCTACTCTTTCCCGAAGTGGGTGTGGCCATGGTCACCGTGCTGCGACGGCTGGGCGTGGCGGTGGACTTTCCCCAGGGGCAGACCTGCTGCGGGATGCCGCTGTTCAACTCGGGCTTCCACGAGGACGCCGCGCGGGTGGCCGCGCGCACCGTGCGCCTCTTCGAGCAGGCCGAGCATGTTGTGGTGCCGTCGGGATCCTGCGCCTGGATGGTAAAGACAGAGTACCCGGGCCTCCTCAAGCACGATCCCGCGCTGCGCGCGGCCGCGGAGCGCCTGGCCGGGCGTACGCGGGAGCTCTCTCAGTTCCTGGTGGACGTGCTCGGGGTGACCCGAGTCGAGTCGGACTTCAAGGGTCGCGTGACGTATCACGATTCTTGCCATCTCCTCCGGGGGCTGGGAGAGTCGCGCGCCCCCCGGACGCTGCTGCGCGGTGTCCCGGGCGTGGAGCTCCGCGAGCTGTCCGGCGCCGACCAGTGCTGCGGATTCGGCGGCTCCTTCTCGGTGCGCCTGCCCGAGGTCTCGACGGCGATCCTCGACAAGAAGCTCGCCAACGTGGAAGCCACCGGGGCGGACTGCCTCGTGGCGTGCGACGGCGGCTGTCTCATGCAGATGAGCGGCGGACTCAGCCGCCGCGGCTCGCGGGTGCGCGCGCTCCACCTCGCCCAGATCCTCGCCGGGGGCTCGAGCGCGGAGAGGACGCCCTCATGAGGCCCGCAGGGCCGAAGAGGCCCTGCCGCCCCGCGGGCGGCTTTGAGGTGGAGCAACCTGAATGAGCGACCCGATTCTGGCGACGCCGTTCCCGCGACGGGCGGGGGCCGCCCTCAAGGACGACTTCCTCCAGGAAGCGCTCACCATCGCCACCACGAAGTTCATCGACCTCCGGAAGGAGGCGTTCGCAACCCTTCCCGAGGGAGACGCCCTTCGGGACCGGGCCCGCGCCATCAAGGAGGCCACTCTCCAGCGGCTCGACTATTACCTCGAGCAGCTCGCCGACAACGTGCAGCGGCTGGGCGGCCATGTCCACTGGGCGGCCACCGCGCAGGAAGCGCGCGAGATCGTCCTGCGTCTCTGCCGCGAGCGGGGCGTGAAGATGGCGGTGAAGTCCAAGTCCATGGCCACGGAGGAGATCCACCTCAACGAGGCGCTCGAGCACGCGGGCGTCACGCCGATCGAGACCGATCTGGGTGAATACATCATCCAGCTCGCCCACGAGCGTCCGTCCCACATCATCGCGCCCGCGATCCACAAGACCAAGGGGCAGGTGGCCGAACTTTTCTCGCGTGAGCTGAAGGGACAGTTCGCCGCCGACCCCGAGGTGCTCACCGCGGTGGCGCGGCGCGAGCTGCGCCAGAAGTTCCTCCAGGCGGACATGGGCATCACCGGCGCCAACTTTGCGGTGGCCGACACCGGCACGCTGGTCCTCGTCACCAACGAGGGGAACGGCCGCATGGTGACCTCGCTGCCGCGCATCCACGTGGCGGTGATGGGCATGGAGAAGGTCATACCCAGCATGACCGACCTCATGGTGTTCCTGGCCATCCTGGCCCGGAGCGCGACGGGGCAGAAGCTCTCCTCGTACACCACGCTCGTGCGCGGGCCGCGACGGCCGGGCGAGCTGGAGGGCCCGGAGGAGCTGCATCTCATCCTCATGGACAACGGCCGCGTGCGGCAGATCGCCGGGACGCTCCGCGAGGCGCTCTATTGCCTGCGCTGCGGCGCCTGTCTCAACGTGTGCCCGGTGTACCGCCAGATCGGCGGGCACGCCTACGGCTATACCTATCCCGGCCCCATCGGCATCCTCCTCACCGCGATGCTGGAAGGCGACCGCTCGGTGAAGGATCTGGCCCATGCCTCGTCGCTTTGCGGGGCCTGCAAGGACGTGTGCCCCGTGCGGATCGACATCCCGCGCATGCTGATCGAGCTGCGGGAGCATCTCGACCGCGGGCGAATCGCGCCGTGGCACGAGCGGGCCCTCTTCGGCATCGCGCGCCGGCTCATGGAGTCGCCGGCGCTGTTCCACACGGGCGCGCGGGTCGGCCGATGGCTCCAGCGGCCCTTCGTGTCGGACGGCCGCGTGCGGCGCCTCCCGGGCTTCCGCCGCTGGACGGCCACGCGGGATCTCCCTCCGGTGGCGCCGCGCACCTTCACGGAGCGCTGGAAGGACCTGCCTCGATGAGCACGCGGGCCGACTTCCTCGAGCGGGTGCGCCGGGAAATGGGAAAAACTCGCGGACTCTTTGCTGCGGCGCCGGCGTCTCGTCCCGCGCGCCCGCAGGAGGCGGCCGATTCGGTCCGCCGGGAGCTCCTCGAACGCTGGCCCCAGGCGCTCGAGCGCTTCAAGGTCGAGTTCGAGCGCATCGCGGGCGTCTTCCACCGGGTGAGCCGGCTCGACGAGGTGCCGGCGGTGCTGGCGCGCATTGCCGCCGAGCGCGGTGTCCGCGAGGCCATCGGCTGGGATGCCGCCACGCTGGGCTGGGACCTTCGGGCCGCGCTGGAGCCGCACGGGATCACGGTGCGGCTCGCCCCGCCGGGCAGCGGCGAGGCGGAACGAACGAGCCATCGTGAGGAGGCCGCCCGCGCGCCCCTCGGCGTCACCGGGGTGGACTGGGCTCTCGCCGAGACCGGAACACTGATCCTCACCTCGGGCCCCGGCCGGCCCCGCTCGACCTCGCTGCTGCCCGCCACCCATGTGGCGGTATTCGGCCCCGGCGCCCTGCTGGAAACGCTCGAGCAAGTCGGTATGATGCTCGAGGCGCGGCATGCCGATCCGGTCCTCGCCGGATCCGGCGGCGTCATCAACTTCATCACGGGACCGTCGCGTACCGCGGACATCGAGCTCACGCTCACCCGCGGAGTCCACGGGCCCAAGGAGGTGCACGTGGTGTTCGTGGATGGCCTGGGGGGCGCCGCGTGACCGTCCGCTTGTTCACCCCGGCGGAGGTGGACGCCCTGATTCCGCGGCTCGCCGACCTGATGAGCCAGGCCATGGAGCGGCACCGCAGCGCGCAGGACTTCGCGGAGGCGCTGCGCGCCGAGCGCGAGCGCATCCGCGCCGCGGGGAACAACGCCGCGGAGCGCCGCGAGTGGAAGGCGCGCGCGGAGCGGCTGGATGGCCTCACGATCGAGGTGCGCGCCGTGCTGGGCGAGATCGAGGCGCTGGGCGGGGTGGTCAAGGACGTGGAGATGGGCCTGGTGGACTTCGCCGGTGTGGCGCCGGGCGCGGGCGACGACCCGGTCAACCTCTGCTGGAAGTACGGGGAGACCGCGGTGCGCTTCTGGCACGGCTTCGACGAGGGATTCGCCCAGCGGAAGCCGCTGTCGTGAGCGCGCCCGCCTGCGACGCGGTCCTCTTCGACCTCTTCGATACGCTCGTGCTGTTTCAGCGCGACCGGCTCCCCGAGATCCACGTCAACGGGCGCACCATGCACTCCACCGCCGGGCTGGTCCACGGCGCGCTCCGACCCTACGCGCCCCATATCTCGCTGGAGGACTTCGCCGCCGCCCTCTTCTGGAGCTGGCAGGAGGCCGAGCGCATCCGCAACACGACGCATCGCGAGGTGGCGGCGTCCGAGCGCTTCGGCATGATCTTCGGGCGCCTGGGCCTGGACGGTGGCGCCATGGAGCGGGAGGCGCTGCCCGCTCTGCTCGGCACCCACATGCGCGAGCTCTCCAAGGCGATCGTGTGCCCCCCGCATCACCGGGAGGTGCTGATGGCCCTCAAGCGGCGCCATCGCCTCGCCGTGGTCTCCAACTTCGACTACACGCCGACCGCCCGGCTCGTGCTCGAGCGCGAAGGCCTCGCCGACCTCTTCGACGAGATCCTCGTCTCCGACGCGGTCGGGTGGAGGAAGCCCGCTCCGCGTATATTTCAGGAAGCGCTGGATCGCATGCGCTTGGCCCCGGCGGAGGCGGTGTTCGTGGGCGATCGGGCCGACATCGACGTGGCGGGCGCGCGCGGGGTGGGGATGCGGGCGGTCTGGATCAACCGGGAGGCCGAGGCGCTGCCCGAGGGCGCCCCGGCTCCCGATCACGAAATACGCGATTTGCAAGAGCTTCCGACCCTGCTTGCACCCGACGAGGGTAGGCCGGCATCCAAACGGTAGTCTGGAAGAGTTAGAGGAGAGGACGCGCATGGCGACGACTCGGAAGGTGATCATCATCGGCTCGGGGCCGGCCGGGTACACCGCGGCCATCTACACGGCGCGCGCGAACCTGTCCCCGGTGATGTTCACGGGCATCCAGGCGGGCGGGCAGCTGATGCTCACGACGCTCGTGGAGAACTACCCCGGCTTCGTGGACGGTCTCGACGGTCCGCCGCTCATGGAAGCGTTCCAGAAGCAGGCCCAGCGCTTCGGCACCGAGATGATCGCGGAGGACGTGACCTCGGTGGACTTTTCGAAGCGCCCCTTCCGCGTCACCGCCGGTGACACCACGCTCGAGGCCCACTCGGTGATCATCGCCACCGGCGCTACCGCCAAGCTACTGGGACTGCCCAGCGAGTCGGCCCTCATGGGGCGCGGCGTCTCCACGTGCGCCACCTGCGACGGCTTCTTCTTCAAGGACCAGAACATCATGGTGGTCGGGGGCGGGGACTCCGCGATGGAAGAGGCCCTCTATCTCTCGCGCCTGGGCAAAAAGGTCGAGCTGGTGCACCGCCGCGAGCAGTTCCGCGCCTCCAAGATCATGCAGGAGCGCGCGATGAAGAATCCGAAGATCTCGTTCACGCTCGACACGGTGGTGGAGGACGTGCTGGATCCGAGCCAGGGCAAGGTGACGGCGGTGCGGCTCCGCAATCTCAAGACCGGCGCCCAGTGGGAGACGCCGGTGGATGGGTTCTTCGTGGCCATCGGCCACGAGCCCAACACCGCCATCTTCCGCGGTCAGATCGCGCTCCACGAGAACAACTACGTCAAGGTGGAGCCGGGGACGACGAAGACCTCGGTGCTGGGCGTGTTCGCCGCGGGGGACGTGCAGGACTTCACCTATCGGCAGGCGGTGACGGCAGCGGGCTCCGGCTGCATGGCCGCGCTCGAGGCCGAGCGGTACCTCGAGGCCAACGTCCCCGACCACTAGGCTGCACGTCCCTGGGCGAGGGATCGAGATGACCAACGGCGCCTTGCCGTCGGCCGTCGCCGAGACCATGGCGATGCTGTGGTCTCCGCTGCTTGCCGTCACGACCCATCACGCGGGGCGCCATAACGGCCTGATCGTGGGGACCGGGGTCTTCGCCAGCCTTGTTCCCGAGGCCCCCCGTGTCGCCATCGAGCTCACGAAGTCGAGCCACACCCTGGGGATGCGCTCTGGGCACGACAGTGACAAGATGGCGGCGTTCGGCGCGCGGCAGGAGTGACGGGATGTCCCATCCTGGCGGACGCCCTTACCTATCTGGAGGCGCGTGTGGTGGACACGCTCGACGCCCAGGAGCTGACGATTTGCCTCGGCGACGTGGTGGCCGGCGGCCGCGAGCGGGACGACAACCTCTGACCTTGGCCCTCCTTCGGGAGCACCTGCCGAAGGAATGGCTGGAGTGGGCGATTAGCCGCGACCGTCAGATCGCCGATGCGAGGCGGCGGCGCGGTCTTGGATGATGAACCCGCCCTCGATCGCTCGCCCGGCTAGCCGACGCGGACGGGGGCGCCCAGCTCCCGGAGCATCGCGATCGCCGAGAGGTAGGAGAGCTTGCCCGTCCGCGGATTCTCGGACGGCACGTTCTCGACCTCGATGACGAGGCGGCCGAACTCGCCTTCGACCGTGATGCGGTGCTGGTTACGCTGCTGCCCCGGCACCGCGAACAGCCGGATGCGGGTGCGCTCGGGGCCGATGCCGGCCAGCGAGAGCGCCGCGACGACGTTCACGTTGGCGGGGAAGCCCTTCACCGCCTCGGTCGCGGGCCCCTCGAAGATCAGCGTTTCCTGCTTGATCGCGCCTAGGTCGACGCGGTGGGCCTCGATGTAGGGGGCGCCGGCGAGTCCCCGCGGTGGCTTGCGCGTCTCCATGGTCACGGCGTCGATGCGGCCTTCGCGCGCGCCCTTGACCCCGTCCAGGCCCGCGATGGCGCCTGAGGGGACGAGGATCCGGCCCCCGTGCTGCTCGGCCAGCCGCGCCCACTCGCCCAGCACGCCCACGAGGGCGCCCACCGAGAGGACCATCAAGTCCTTGCCCGCGGTCAGCACCGTCGGCCCGAACTCGCGCAGGGCGGCCTGGGTGGCGGCTTCGACGATCAGGTCGCTCCGCTGGATGAGCTCGTCCAGGGGGTAGGCGGGGAAGCCGCCCGCCTTCGCCGGGTCGCGCACGGTGACGCCGGCCAGCTCGATCCCGGGGAGGTCGCCGCTGGCCGCCTTCGCGACCGCGGTGCCGATGACGCCCATCCCCACGATGCCGATCCGGAGCATGCGGGAAGTCTAGCAGCGGCTCTGCGGGCGCGGCAAGCGGGGCGGAGCGGAGGACTACGAGCGGGGGGGCGGGACTTCGCTACGGAACGAGCGGGAAATCCAGTAGAACGCCGCGAGCGCGATCACCAGCATCAGGATCCCCATCGCGGTCTCGGCGAAGACGAGCTTGCCGATCCCGAAGAGGGTCGCGTACACCGCCACGATGCCGGCGATCCAGTTGGTCCAGGCGAGGGCCCCGCCCGGGATGGGCTCGCGCCCGAAGCCGAGGCGCTGGGAGACGTGCGCCCAGCCGGGGCCTCCCGGCCGCACGCGTCGGTAGAAGGCCTCCAGCACCGCCGGCGGCTCCGGCGAGGTCGCGAAGGTCACGACCAGCCACACCACCGTGCTCACCACCACCGTCACCAGCATGACCGCGGCCTGCCCGTTGGGATCACCCTCGGCATATCGGGGCGCCACGAATCGGAAGGCGAGGAGACTCACGACCAAGCTCGCTATCATCGCGGAGATCTCGCTCCACGCATTGATCCGCCACCAGTACCACCGGAGGATGAGCACGAGCCCGGTGCCCGCGCCGAGGGCGAGCAGCAGTTCCCAGGCCTTCTCGATGCTGGAGAGCTGGGACGTGACCGCGATGGAGGCGAGGAAGAGCAGCACGGTGGCCCAGCGCGAGACGGCCACGTAGTGGCGCTCGGTGGCGTCTCTCTTCACGAAGCGC
>Ga0310812_10000859_pt1 | contig 10668 bp, 6 predicted proteins | sample NN3metagenome_FD_205747 | JGI IMG/M metagenome (GOLD analysis project Ga0310812, IMG submission 205747) | Soil microbial communities from experimental microcosm in Duke University, North Carolina, United States - NN3 | ecosystem: Engineered > Artificial ecosystem > Soil microcosm > Unclassified ...
TCGCTGACCGGACTCTTCACAGACTCCAAACAATCGACCCCCGTCACGACGCCGGACATGATCACATCGGGAGCGCGCGTGGAGATTTCCGATCGCTGGACGGCGCTCGCTGAATTGGACTGGACCGACTGGAGCAGGGTGCGAGAAATTCGCGTCCGCGCGATCAACTCGGTCCAACCCGACGAAGTCACGACCTTGAACTGGAAGAATGCATTCTTCGCCTCGCTCGGTGCGGAATTCCGGGTGAGTTCGCTGTGGACACTCCGTGCCGGCGTCGGTTTCGACCAGACACCCGTGACGGATTTGAACCGCGAGCCGCGCTTTCCCGATGGCGACCGCGTTTGGCTTTCGGCCGGCCTGCGCTACAGAGCCACGGACAACCTGGACGTGGACATCGCCGCCGCACATGTTTTCTTCCCGCAAAGCACTGTTGCGTTGAGCCCCGCGATTGCGGGCGCTGCGTTGCGCGGCAGCCTCGCGGGAACGACGCAGGCCTATGCCAACGTCGTGGGACTGCAGTTCAGCTACCACGGTTATTGACCCGGGGCGCCGCCCGGCCTGTACTCTCTTCGAGTACCGCGATGGACACTTACGCCCTTCTGGAACGTCTGCTTCTCGCGCTCGCCATCGGACTCTTGATCGGCGTCGAGCGCGGCTGGCAGGAGCGTGACGTCAAGGATGGCGGTCGTGCTGCGGGCGTACGCACGTATGCGCTCATCGGGCTGCTCGGCGGCATTTGTGCATTGCTCTCCGCGTTTGTCGGAGATTTTTTCTTTGGCGCCGCCTTGCTCGCCTTTGCTGCAAGCCTGGCCATCTTCGAATGGCGTGAAGCCGAGGCAAGCGGCAGTGCATCGGCCACGGGCCTGATCGCCGGGCTCGTCGCGTTTGTGCTCGGTGCCTATGCCGTGTTTGGAAACATGGTCGTCGCCGGCGCAAGCGGCATCGCGGCAACCGTCATCCTGGCAGAGCGCCAGACACTCCACGCCTTCGTGGCAAATCTCAAATGGGTGGAGTTGCGCTCCGCGCTTCTCTTGCTCGTCATGTCGTTCGTCCTCTTGCCGCTCGTGCCCGACCACGCGATCGATCCTTGGGGCGCGCTCAATCCGCGCCAACTTTGGCTGATGATTGTGATCATCGCTGCGCTTTCCTATGTCGGCTATATCTGCGTGAAGCTCGCGGGCGACCGGGCCGGGCTGATCTATGCCGCAGCTGCAGGCGGGATGGTTTCATCGACGACTGTGACGTGGGCATATGCGCGACTTGCGCGCGAACATTCTGAGAGCAGCATGCCCCTCGTCGCGGGAGTCGCTACGGCATGGACCGTATCGTTGCTTCGGATGAGCGCCATCGCTATCGCGCTGGCGCCTGGTCTCGCTTGGCCGCTGCTTTCCGTCTTGCTTTTGCCCGCGCTGTTTCTCCTCGGCCTGACAGCGCTCATGTTCCGACGCTCGGTCGCAGCCAGCGAGAGCTCGCCTCTGCAACTGACGGACCCCTTCAAACTGTCTGAGGTCCTGAAATTTGGGCTCCTGCTTGCGGCGGTCACGCTGGCGGCCAAACTTGCCGGAACCGGTACGCATCAATTTGGCTTGATCCCGCTGGCTGCCGCGTCCGGCTTCGTCGACGTGGATCCGATCACGTTGTCCGTTTCACGCGTCGCGGGCCAGACGATCGCGCTTTCCTATGCGGCGACGGTGATCCTGGTTGCGGGAGCGGCCAATCTCCTTTGCAAGACCATTCTTGCCGTCGCACTCGGCTCGCGCGAGTTCGCGCTTTACCTGGCTGCGGCGGCCGTCGCCGTTATCGTCAGCGCTGCCGCACTCTGGACGGTCCTCGGCTCAATCGCATCGTGATACGTGCGCCAAGGTGCAAGACGATGGTCTCGCCGCTACGTTGAAGCGTGCCATCCCCTCTCCAAAAAATTGTGGAAACGCGCATTTTTCGCGTCAGACGGCCCCCAAGAGTTGCACCACTCAACTGCAAGTCAGGACAGTTCTGAAAAATTGCGACGACCGGGTAAGAGTTCCTTGGCGACGCTTTGGTTGTTGTCTTGCCGCAAAGACTGTCCGGCGCGAGCGTGAAACGACGCGGGTGGGAGAATGTTGCAGCTATGGCGGGACGAATTGCAGCGCTCATCGCGTTCGCGTCTGGCGCAACGCTCTGCCTGAGCCCGTTGGACACGCGGGCGAGCGAAGACCTGCACCTGCATTTCGACAGCCGATCCGATTGCTCCCTTTACGATGTCGAAACACGGCCGGCCTTGTCGGCAACCTGGTCGGGAAGCTGCGCACGCGGACTTGCGACGGGTCGAGGAACGGCCACGTTCGTGCGCGATGACCGAACAGAGGTCACAATTTCCGCAACATTCGCGAGCGGCCGGGCGCAAGACGGCGAGGCCTCGGTGCGCTGGTCAGGTGGAGCGCAATATTCGGGACGTTGGGCGCATGGCGCTCCGAACGGTCACGGCTCGATGACGTGGACGAACGGCGACCGCTACGACGGCGAATTCGTCGATGGAAGAGCGGAGGGAGAGGGACTAGAGGTCTGGGCGAATGGCGATCGCTACGAAGGGCCGTGGCACCATGACGTTCCCGATGGCTCAGGCACATTCACCAAGAAGGGCGGACTCGCGCAAAAAATTGTCTTCGTCGAGGGAAAACGCCAAGTCCCGCCGCGTGTGCAGGACGCGATCACAGAAACCGACGCCTCACATCCCGTTGCTGCTCCAGCCACCAAATTTCTGTTCCTGGATCTCGCGGGAAAAACACTCACAGGCCTCGATGGTTCGAGCATCAAGCTGGAAGCGGTCGATGGTGGCGTCATTCGTACCATGGCAAGCCCCAACGGACAGTCGGATCGGGTCGTCTTCAAGATCTTGAACGGTAATCTCGGCACGATTTCGGCGGCGGGCAGACCGCAACAAGTGACCGGCTTCTTTCGAACAACAGATTCCGCCCTGGAAGCGGAATTCGCCGACGGTCACTTGGAACATTTCACTCTCAATGACGGCGGTGGCTTGACCTCGTTGATGGTCAGCGCGTCGGGCGATGGAGTTTGTCTCTCCTGGTATCCTGACGGGCATCTGTTCAGCAAAGACGAGCGCAAGGCCGCCGTTGTCGCCTATGCGCGCCACCTGGGTGTGTCGCTTCCAACAAATCCTGCCGTGACGCATCCGGCATGCGAGTCGAAGTTGCCCGCGGGCAGCGCTCGAGGTCAGACCGACCCGGCACTCATGCGACCCTCGCCAAAGCCGATCGCGCAACATGCCTCGCTCCCGCCCTACAAGTTGGGAGAAGGACCAGCAAACCTACAGATCGTGCCCGTGCACGATTCCATCGTGCATCCGATCGATCCGCCAGCCATGGTCACCGCAGAGTCGGGCGCAGCTCCCGCGGCCAATGAGGCTTCCGCTTCGAACTGCCTGAAAGTGGACAGCGACGGGAGTTATTGGGGCTTTCGCAATCACTGCGGCTACAGCGTCCAATTCGCCTATTGCCTGCTTCACAGCAGCGACGAGACGCCGTCCTGCGAACCGATCGGCTCCGGAACAGCGACGGGAAGCGTGTCGGCGAGCGGGTTCAGCACGCTCTTTGCGGATACGAGTTTGAGAAGCGTTAACGCGGAGCACGACTTTCGTTGGGTGGCCTGCCGCGGAGGAGCCGGCGAAGTCGTGCCGCGGCTCGACACGGTCGAGCCCGCTTCGGGACGCTGTCTGAAGCCGACTTCTGGTCATCGCCAGCAAGCATCCAACTAGGAGGGAAGAATGAAACGCGCGCTCGCATTCGTTGCCGCCGGTCTGCTGCTCGGCAATCCGGTCGTCGGCGCAGACGCTTTGGATTGCGCCTCGCGGTCGGATCTTGCAGTGCTCAAGACAGCGGCCGTTCAGCAGCAGTTGATGGTCGCCGCGTTGAGCTGCCACGACGTTTATGAGTACAATCGCTTTGTGCTTGGCCATCGGAGCGAATTGATCGACTCCGACGATGCGCTCAAGGCCTATTTCCAAAGGGCCGACAAGCAACACGGAACCGCCACTTATAATAAGTACAAAACCGAACTCGCTAACGCCGCTTCATTACGAAGCAGTCAGGAACCTGACTCGTTTTGCGATGCTGCAGCCCGTGAATTCGATTCAGTTCTGCGTCCCGCAAGTCTCGCAACCATCGTCGCGAGTGCGGATCTGATCGCCGACGCCCCCGGCGCGAGTTGCCCGGCCTACGAGAGCGACCGGCCGATCCTGGCGCTGGCGGCACGACCAGCAGCGCGGCCAACGCCGGTTCCTGACGACGACGCGGACTTTGCGGGGTCAGATCCTGACGACGGCTGGAATTCCGACGAAGAGTCGACAGGTTCGGCGGCGTTTCCCGATGATGACGTCGGGCTTGATGATGGTGGTGCGCCCCCGCCGCACCACACAGTCGACCAGGATTTCGGGCAATAGGGGCAGTCGCCGCGAAGGCTTGCGCCGATTTGGTCGCCCTCGGCGGCGGTTGGCTCGAAGAGTGAGTCGCTGATTCGCAGCCCTCGGGGGGCAAAGGCACTTCCCTGCGGCAGGGTGCGCTCAAATCGCCTCGACTCGACTGGCGTCGCCACGTGACGAGGATGCCGTTTTTTTCATCTCCACGCCGCTCGCAGAATTAGCAGCGAATTCAGCGTTGTACTCAAAACAACTCAATTTAGGAAAACATGATCCGAACCTGTGTGATTTATGCGTAACACCGGCACGAAAAGGTGATTTATTGCGTCTCATTTTGTCTTGGCGATGTAATCTTCTGTGTTAAATTACATCGTCAATTGTTCCACGAGCTCGGGCCGCACAAAAAACGGGCGGAACACACTTGGCTTCCTGGATTCGCCTGGCCAGCGCGTCCGCAACGGGGGAATACCAAAAATGCCGCATTTTTCCGCTTGGACCGCCAGGTCCGTTACGCTTGTCGGCGCGTTGCTTCTATCGACAGCCTTTACGGCACCTGCCTTCGCAGACATTGAAGTTGTCGTGGTCACGGCCGAAAAGCGCTCGCAGGACGTGCAGACCGTCCCCATCGCGATCTCGGTGTTCGGCAGCGAGAAGCGCGATCAGTTGGGCATCACGTCCATTCAGGACATGACGAACTTCACCCCCGGCCTGCAGTACAGCACCTCGACCGACCGTATCTCGCTGCGCGGCGTCGGTCGTCTGACCAACGTGCTCTCCGCCGATGCCTCCGTCGCGAACTATGACGACGGACTCTATGAGACCTTCGCCGTCGCTGCCGGCCGCTCCCCGCTCGACATCGAGCGCGTCGAAGTTCTGCGTGGACCGCAAGGCACTCTCTATGGCCGCAACGCCATCGCCGGCGCGTTGAACGAAATCACCCGCGGACCGACGAGCGAGTTCCAGGGCGAGGTGCGTGCCACCTATGGCAACTATGATCACGTCACACTCGAGGGTGGCTTCTCCGGACCGATCGCGGATGGCTGGGAATACAAGGCCTATGTGAACTGGGACTACCAAAATCAGGGCTATGCCAAGAACATCATTCCCGGCAGAAAATCTGAATACGGCCGTCTGAACGATCTCTATGTCGACGATCAGATCCAGAAGACCTTCTTCGGCGACAAGCTCGACTTCTGGCTGAAGTACCAGACCGCCTGGTGGTATGGCGGCGCCGGCAACGCCGGTTCCCAGTCGGCGGGCTGGAATCGCTACGACACGCCGACCTATGAATTCGGCGCCGCCTCGACGGGATTAAACCCCGGTTACGGGTGCACAGCGCCTGGCTTCACGGACGCGACGCCAAATACGACCGTTGTCAGCGCGACGAGCCCCCTTCCTGCGGCGACGGCCTGTCTCAATCCTGAAGTCAAAACTCCGTGGAAGATCGCGCACCTCGTTTCGTACAACGTCGTGCTGCCATCCTATGACAACGTGAACATGCACTTGACGTGGCACGCCAAGGACTTCGACATCAAATATATCGGCGGCGGTACCTACTACCACTACATCCTGACTGGTGGCACGGATAACGGCGGTGAAGGCAACGGCTCCGACGCACGTGCGCCGATCTCGTCGTACAAGCTCTTTTCGAATTCCGGCGCCAGGTTTGGACTCGGTTCGGTCGTTGGCCTCACCGTCAATCCTGTCGAGTCGTTCAACTACCAGGAACATAATGGCTTCATCAGCAACGAAGTGAACTTCATCTCGACCGGCGACAGCCCGCTGCAATGGGTGGCCGGCGTCTACCAATTCCAGCAGCACTACAGCCAGCCGGTGTTCACCACGAGCCCGGTTCAGCCGCAATGGAATGGCCCGTTTGGGTTGCCAGCCTTCTTCTGCAGCGCCCCCGCCTCGAATGACGGCAACGGCGTCGGCACAAATGGCGTGTGTGCCCCGGAAACCGGCTTCCGCCGCTTCGACAACCAGCCGCGGTTGCACGCGTCATCGGACGCGGTCTATGGCCAGCTTGACTGGAAATACAATGACCAATGGCGACTCACTGGCGGTCTGCGCTACTCCGAAGATCGCAAGTACGGCACGGAGAGCGTTCGCCTGCTTTGCTTCGGTGTGCCGGCCTGCTTCACGGCTCCGGAAAACAATTTCACGGGGGCCTTCAATCTTCCGGCAGTGGATCTGACACAGTTGGGAACCGTCATTGCCAGCGGACTGGCTAACAACGGCACAACGGTCAGTCTCCCGCGCGGAGTAACCAGCGTTACTACCTTCAACCCGGCTACGGGTCTGGCCTCGCGCAACTACCATGCGAGCTGGGGCGCTCTAACAGGTACCGCAAAGGTCGAATGGACGCCCGACGAGTCTGCGTTGGTCTACGCAAGCTACAGCAAAGGCTACAAGTCCGGCGGTTTCAACGTCGGCATCTTTACCGTACTGAGCTTCTCGCCCTGGACCGATAAGGAGAAGGTCGATTCCTTCGAAGTCGGCGCCAAGAAGACGTTCGGCGATTGGCTGACCGTTAACACCGCGTTGTTCCACTATGCTTATCGCAATCTGCAAGTTCCGTTGCTGGAGGTTCAATCAGCTGGCGGCGTCTCGCAAAACGAAACGGCATTCATCAACGTGCCAGGTTCGATCTCGCAGGGCGCCGAACTCGAAGCCATCGTCTCGCCGCTCGAGAATCTGCAGTTTCTTTTCAACTACTCTTATCTCGATGCGCACATTTCGCGAGCCGCGTTCGCAGATCCGGCCGACCCGGGTGCAACTGCACCCGGCGCTACACCGGCGCTGACTGACGCGCAATGTCTGGCAGACTTTACCAAGTTTGGTCCGCCCATCATCAATGCGGCCGGAGGGACAATTCATTCCAGCAACCCGAACGCGATTTGCTCGGTGGACCTTTTCGCATCAGGTAATGCTCCGGGCTTTTCCAACGCTCCCGGTGCTGGACTTGGTTGGAACAAGCCGCAGAACCTGAAGGGTAATCAGTTGCCGAATGCGCCCAAGAACAAGATCGCGCTCAACGTGTTCTACACCTGGGCGACCGACCTTGGTAAATTCTCGCCCTCGGTCAGCTATGTCTGGCGCGACGTCCAGTACGGCAACTTCTTCACCCGTTCGTACAACAAGGCTCCATCCTGGGATCAGGTCGACGCGCGCTTGAGCTGGGATTCGGAGGATGGTGCGTGGGAGGCAATCGTCTTCGGTCGGAACATCTTTGGGACTATAGGCTATGACGGCGGCGCCAATGGCCACCGCCTGGCCGGCACGGTTGATCTTCCGATCTGCGGCGTGAGAACAATCGTTGCGAATGGAAGTGCGGAGTGCAACTTCGTCCAAGGCGTGAACAACCCGGCGGGCTATGGCCGCGTGCGCGGAGAAAACGCGACCGGCCAGGTCACCACCTATTCGGTGACGCCGCCGGCGCTGTTCGGCATCGAGTTGCACTACAAGCTTTAAATCGTTCGATCGACCAGTCGCGAGTGATGCGTGAGGAAGGCGCCGTTGAGGCGGCGTCTTCCGGCAGATCAATAAATCAAGGTTGTCTCGCCAACCTGCAGACAACCGGTGTACCCATCGCTCGGCGCTCTCCCCAGGAGCACGGGCATGGGAAATCCCCCGGTCGAAGCTCCTCCTCGGGCCAGGCCGGGGGATTTCTTCCTTGGCAGCACAGCGAGCGGTATCGGCACCTTGTCGCCGAGACCCGTCAACGCGATTGAGCAGGCAACCGCAATCTGCTTCGATCAAGCGGGCTCGGGAGCAAGGCCTTTTGAACATCCTCTTCATTACGGCCGACCAATGGCGCGCCGAGTGTCTTTCGGTGCTCGGTCATCCGATCGTGCGCACGCCCAATCTCGACCACCTGGCGGGCGAGGGCGTTCTGTTCGCGAGGCACTTCGCCAATGCCGCACCTTGCGGCCCGTCGCGCACCTCTCTCCATACCGGCATGTATTTGCAGAACCATCGCTCGGGAACGAACGGCACGCCGCTCGATGGGCGCCACACCAATTGGGCCAAGGAAGCGCTGGCCCAGGGCTACGATCCCGTCCTGTTCGGCTACACCGACACAAGTCTCGATCCCAGAGAGCTGAAGGACGACGATCCCTGGCTTCGCACCTATGAAGGGCCTTTGCCGGGAATCCGTCCGCTCGTGCTGATGGGCGAGACGCCATACCCCTGGATCGATTTTTTGAAGTCGAAGGGTTATCCCGTTCCCGAACCGATTTCGCGCGCCTACGGCACCCGTGCCGAGGGCACGGAGTACGAAGACGGCGCGGCGGCGCCTAAGCCGCTCGCCTATCCGGCAGAAATTGACGACACCAATTTTCTCGTCGACCGCTGCATCGACTACATCCGAAGCGCGTCCGGACCATTCATCGCGCACCTTTCGATTCTGCGACCGCATCCGCCCTTCATCGCGCCCGAACCCTATAATGCGATGTACGACCCCATGTCGGTCCCCGGCTTCACACGCCTGAAGACGCCCGGCGAAGAGGCGGCACAGCACCCCTGGCTCGCCTATCAGCTCTCCCGGCGCCAATTCCGCGCCACCGCCAACGACAAGAAACTGCGCCGGCTGAAGGCGGTCTATTACGGGCTCATGAGCGAGGTCGATGCCGCGCTTGGCCGCGTGTTCGCCATGCTGAAGGAAACCGGCCGCTGGAACGACACGCTGATCATCTTCACGTCCGACCATGGCGAGCAGATGGGCGATCACTGGCTGCTCGGCAAATGCGGCTATTTCGATCAGTCCTATCGCATCCCGCTGATCATCCGCGACCCGCGCAAAGGCGCCGATGCAGGCCGCGGGACGGTCGTCGAGCGCTTCAGCGAAAATGTCGACATCATGCCGACCATGCTGGAAGCCATCGGCGCGGAGATCCCGCTGCAATGCGATGGCCGTTCGCTGAAGCCCTTCCTCGAGGGGCGGGCAGCACCGGCCAATTGGCGGAGCGAAGCGCATTGGGAATTCGACTTCCGCGATCCGTCCGACGATGCGGCCGAGCGCGAATTGAGCCTGACGCTGCACCAATGCACGATGAATGTGATCCGCGACGAACGCTACAAATATGTCCACTTCACCAAGCTGCCGCCGCTCCTGTTCGACTTGACGAAGGACCCGGACGAGTTCGTCAATCGCGCCATGGATCCCGGCTATCTGCCCATCACGCTCGAATATGCGCAAAAGCTTTTGTCGTGGCGGATGAATCACGACGAACATGCTCTGACGCACATCGCGCTCACGCATGACGGGCCGGTGACGCGCGCCGCGCCGCGCTATTGAGCATCGTTCGTACACGGATGAGTGTCGGCTAGTCCTCCGGCACCATCTTCGCTTCAAGGGCGCCGATCTTGTCGATCTCGACGCGCACCGTGTCGCCTGCCTTCAGAAGCTTCGGCGGCTTCATCGACTGGCCGACGCCGCCCGGCGTGCCGGTGAAGACGATGTCGCCGGGCATCAGTGTCATCGCCTGGCTCAGATACGATATCTGGTCGAAGCAGTTGAACACCAGGTTCTTTGTATTTGAACTTTGTCGCGTTTCGCCATTGACAAGACAGCGGATGGCGAGCGCATGCGGATCGCCGATCTCGTCGGCGGTCACGATCCAGGGTCCGAACGGCGCGTGCGTGTCGAACGATTTGCCCACGATCCATTGCGCGGTATGGAACTGCCAGTCGCGCACGCTGACGTCGTTGCCCGCGGCATAGCCGAAGATCACTTCGTGCGCCTTCTCCTTCGTCACGTGACGGCAACGTTTGCCGATGACGAAGACAAGCTCGGCTTCATAGTCGATGGCGCTCGAAGCCTTCGGAATTTGAATCGGATCACGGGGTCCGTTCACCGCATTCGGCAGCTTGGAAAACCAGATCTGCCGCTCCGGCGTCGCCGCGCCGGTTTCTTCGATGTGATCGGCATAGTTCAAGCCGATCGCGAGAATCTTCTGCGGCCTCGGCACCGGCGCCAGAAGATGCACGTCCTTCACGCGATGCCGGGTCTTGCCCTCGCGCGCGAACTTTTCCGCCTTGTCCTTGAAGTGCGGCCAGCCGTCGATCAGGGAGATCATCGTCGATGGCAGTCCCTCGCCGGAGAACTCGACGATCTCCGCGTCCACCACAGCGCCGATTTTTTCGCGGCCGTCGATTTCGAATGTTGCGAGTTTCATGCGCGTGCCGCCTTCGGTTTGGTGCCTTTGACGCTGGTCCGGACCATCTCGCGGCAATGGCCGTGATAATCGTTGAGC
>Ga0310812_10000862_pt1 | contig 10641 bp, 6 predicted proteins | sample NN3metagenome_FD_205747 | JGI IMG/M metagenome (GOLD analysis project Ga0310812, IMG submission 205747) | Soil microbial communities from experimental microcosm in Duke University, North Carolina, United States - NN3 | ecosystem: Engineered > Artificial ecosystem > Soil microcosm > Unclassified ...
CAGAGCTCTTGCCGGATCCACTGCGTCGAGTCCTGGAATGCCGGGACCACTTGCGCCATGCCGTTCGCGAAGACCGCCGCCGCCTTGATCGGTGGCGGCCCTTGCGCGCGCGCGAAGCTACTCGCGAGCACGAACGTGGGAATCGCGGCAACGGCGGAGAGTGCGGCCGGTGAGAGTCGAGGACGCAACATGGGACTTTTCCGGAATCGAGATGAGGTAGAGAAGATAGGCCCGTTTCGCACGCAGGGGCCAATCGACCGGGCGCGAGCGCTACTGGAGCGCGACCCGCGGATCAACCGTGGTCGCCCGATACGCCGGCACATACGCGGCGAATCCCGCCAGATATCCCTGTTCCTTCAGATCGTCAACAGGACTGCCGCATGCTTCTCCTTGACATTCGACAGGAGGCACTGCATACTCCTGTCGAACGTCAAGGAGAGCGCCCACGTGCACCCGAATGCCGACGTCCTGCAAGGCACGCTCGACCTGCTCATCCTGAAAGCGGTCTCCCTCGAGCCGATGCACGGCTGGGGAATCAGCCAGCGCATCCAGCAGTTCTCGAGCGGCGTGCTCGAGGTCAATCAAGGTTCGCTCTACCCCGCGCTCCACCGCCTGGTGAAGCGCAAATGGCTCGAGGCCAGTTGGGGGACGTCCGAGAACAACCGGCGCGCGCGCTTCTACAAGTTGACCGCGGTCGGACGCCGCCAGCTGGCGAGCGAAACCGACACCTGGCGCCGCTTCAGCGCGGCGGTGGAAGCGGTGCTGGCCGTGAATTCGGCGGTGCCCTAAGAGGAGGGACTCATGTCACGCCTGACGCGTGCGTTCCGATGGCTCCGCGCCCTGATCGGGCGCGTCTCCGACGACGAGATCGACGAAGAGCTGCGCTTCCATCTCGCGATGGAGGCCGACCTGCTCGAGCGCGACGGAATGAGCCGAGACTTGGCCGTCGCCGAAGCGCGACGTCGCTTCGGCGGCGTCGCCCAACACACTGAAGAGCTCCGCGATGTGCGGGGAGGCAGAATCATGGAGAACCTGCTGCAGGACATGCGCTACGCACTCCGATTGACCCGTCGCTTCCCTGCCTTCACGGCGATCGTCTTGCTCACCCTCGGCATCGCGATCGGCGCCAACACGGCGATCTTCAGCGTCGTCAATGCGACCCTGCTGCGCCCGCTGCCGTTTCCCGACGGCGATCGTCTCGCGATCCTCTATTCTCAGAATCCCGACAAGTCACTCCCCCGCTTCAGCGTCTCGTACGCGGATTTTCTCGACTGGCGCGCGCAGACGCGCAGCTTCAGCGGCATGGCCGCGGTCACCGGCACGTCCCTCACGCTGATCAACGACGGAGAGCCGCTTCGCCTCAACGGACAGGGCGTGACCAGCGAATACTTCGACGTTCTTGGTGTTCGCCCCGAGCGCGGCCGCCTGTACGCCGCCGGCGACGAGGCGACGGAGACGGCATCCGAGATCATCGTCACATACGACTTCTGGCAGCGACAACTCGCCGGCGATCCGAACGTCGTCGGCCGCCGACTCCGCCTGGGAACCGGCGAACGAACCATCGTCGGCGTGCTTCCACGCGCGTACGACCAAGCCAACCCCAACGTCGACGTCGTCACGGTGCTCGACCCCACCGCAATTCCGAATGTCGAGAACCATGCCCAGCACATGGTGGGCGTGATCGCCCGATTGAAGCCCGGTGTCACGCAAGCGGCGGCCCAAGCCGACCTCTCGGCGGTCGCGGCGCGCCTCGCCGAGCAGTTCCCGCAAATCGCGGGGTGGAGCGCCAACGTCTTCATGGCGCGCGACGAGGCGACGAGGACGCTCCGCAGCCCCTTGCTCGTGTTGCTCGCGGCCGCGGGCTTGGTGCTCCTCATCGGGTGCATCAACGTGGTCAACCTCCTCCTCACGCGATCGACGCTCCGCGAGCGCGAGGTGGCGCTCCGGCAAGCGCTCGGCGCGGCGAGGTCGCGGCTCATTGGCCAACTGCTCGTCGAGAGCGGCGAGCTTGCCGTGGGCGGCGCTCTCTTCGGCCTCGTCGTCGCTCACTTCGTTCTGAAGTTGATCGTGAGTCGCGCACCCGCCGGCTTGCTGCCGACGGGAATCGCACTCGATTGGCAAGTGCTCGTGTTCACGCTGGCGCTGGCCGTCGCAACGACGCTCTTCGCGGGGTTGTGGCCCGCCGTCGCCGCGACGACGCCGCGCCTGGCCAAAGCGTTGCGCGACGGCGGCCGATCGTCGTCGGGCGGCGCCCGCGCGCTACGTGCCAGGCGCATGCTCGTCGTCGCCGAGAGCTCGCTCGCCCTCGTGTTGCTCGTCTGCGCCGGCCTCGTGATTCAAAGCTTGCGAAACATTCTGGCCGTCGATCTGGGTTTCGACCCGGCAAGAGTCGTCACGATGCGCGTCAGCCTCCCCGGACCGAGATACACGGACACGACGCAGGTTCAATTCTTCCGCAATCTCCAGTCGCGCGTCGAGGGCCGCGCCGGCATCGAGGCACTGGCGGCGGCCAACACCCCACCGCTTTCGGTCGGCGGTATCACCACGAACCTTCGGTTGGTCGGTTCAGCACGCGCCGACGGCGGCAAGGTCATGGGCCCGGTCACGGCGATCACGCCAGGCTACTTCCGCACGATGCGCATACGCCTCCTACGTGGGCGCGACGTCTCGTGGTCCGACGCGAAGCCCACGATCGTCGTGAGCCAGGCCGCGGCGAACGCGTACTGGCCGGGCGAATCGCCGCTCGGAAAGCGCGTTGGCTTCGGACCGCGAGACACTGTCGGCTTCGAAGTCGTCGGTGTTGTGAACGACACGCGCGCTCGTGGGATCACCGTCGACGCGCCGCTCATGACCTATCTCTCGTACGCGGGCGCCACGAACGTCGCGCGCACGATGTCGCTCGTCGTTCGCGGCCGAGGGGATGCCGCGGCGATCGCGGCGACGACGAGAGCGGCGATCCTCGAGATCGATCGGACACTTCCTATCTACAACATGCAGCCGGTGACCCAGGTCATCGATGCGTCACTCGGACAGTCGCGGCTCAACACGACGCTGCTCAGCATCTTCGCGATGGTCGCCCTCGCTCTGGCCGCCGTCGGCATCTACGGCGTGATCTCCTATTCGGTCACGCTCCGCCAACAAGAGATCGGCGTGCGCATGGCGCTCGGCGCCAGCTCGAATAACGTGCTCGCGCTCGTGTTGCGCGAAGGCGGCCTTCTCGCGGTCGCCGGCACGTTGGTCGGTCTCGTCGGTGCGTACTTCGCGACGGGACTGGTCCAGTCCTGGCTATTCGGCATCGGTCGCGCCGACGTGGCGACGATTGCCGAGACGGCGGGCGTGCTCGTCGCGATCGCGCTCCTGGCGAGCTACCTGCCCGCCCGGCGCGCCTCCCGCGTGGACCCGCTCGTCGCGATGCGCGGAGACTGATTCGCCCTGGCTGGCGACCGGGAAGTACTGTTACTTCTCGCAACTCGCCAAGCCGGAGGCAAGGTGACGACACGCCTGAAGCGATCGCGTCGCGCGGCCGTCTGCGCGGGCGCCAGCCTGTTCCTCGTTGGCGCTCGAAACGCCACGGCCCAATCGCCTGTCGTGATTCGCAACGCGACGGTGATCGACGTGCAAAGCGGCACGCTGCACCCGTCACAGACGGTCGTCATCGAAGGCACGCGGATCACGGCCGTGGACGACGCGACTCGACTCGCCACGCCCAAGGGGGCGAGAGTAGTAGACGGTAGCGGCAAGTTCCTCATCCCCGGCCTGTGGGATATGCACGTCCACGCGACCGGACCGGGAATCGATCGACTGTTTCTTCCCGTGCTCGTCGCCAACGGCGTCACTGGCGTGCGCGAGATGTTCGGGACCTTCAAGTGGTATGCGGACGCACGGGCAATGGCGCAACGCGGTGAGATCGTCATGCCGCGCTTGGTGGGGTCCGGCCATATTCTCGACGGCAAACCGCAAATCTGGCAATCCGTCGAAGTGGTTGACGCCGACCAGACTCGGCACGCGGTGGACTCCCTGGCAAGGGGCGGAGCCGCGTTCATTAAAGTGTACTCACGACTGACGCCTGACGAATTCCGCGCCGCCGCGGATGAGGCAAAGAGGCACGGGCTGGCGTTTGCCGGACATGTGCCGACGCTCGTGTCCGTCGACGAGGCGCTCACGCTCGGCATGGCCAGCATCGAACACTTGCAGATGTTCACGACCGCGTGCTCCTCGCAGGAGGAATCGTTGCGCGCGACACTCCTCGCCGCCGTCGCAACACCCAAGGGATGGGACTCGGCCGGCGTGATCCAGCGGCTCCAGCTCCCGCTGTTGCCGCGATCGTTCGATCGCGCCCGCTGCGCCGCGCTCGCCAAACGCGTCGCGGCGAGCAACACCTGGATGGTGCCGACGGTCGTCGTATTGCACTCGACTTCGTATCTCGACGACCCGTCCCTGCGCGGCGATTCCCGGCTGCAGTACATCCCGGAGTTCTTCAAGAATGGGTGGAATCCGGCGAACGACTTCCGTTTCCGCGCCGTGACGCCCGAGGGATGGGCGGCCCGCAAGCGGATCTTCGACGAGCAGCTCGAGATCCTGCGAATCCTCCACGACGGCGGCGCCAAGTTTCTCGCTGGGACCGACCTGTCCAATCCGTATCTCTATCCCGGCTTCAGCCTGTATGATGAGCTGGCCTATTTCACCAAGAACGGCTTCTCGAGCCTCGAGGCGCTGCAAACAGCCACGATCAACCCGGCGCGTTTTCTCAACGCGACGGATTCCCTGGGAACAATCGCGCCGGGGAAGCTCGCGGACCTCGTCGTCCTCGACGCGAATCCGCTGACGGACATCGCGAATGTCGCTCGCGTTCACGCGGTGGTGGCGAACGGCGTGTTGATCGACGCGTCGCGCCGTCAACAGATTCTCAAGAGCGCAGTGTCGATCGCGGCCAAGAAATCCGCGGGCCGCCGCGGTTAGCGGTACTTCCCGGGTTTCACGCCGATCGCAACGCGCCTAGCGGATCGACCCCACTCGCTCGGCGGGCGGGAACCCAAACCGCGATGAGGGCGATCACGGCGAGCAGGAGCGGAACACCGAAGAAGACGAGCGGGTCCCGCGCCTCCACACCGAAGAGCAGCGTGCTCATATAACGAGAGAGCCCATACGCGGCGGCGACGCCGAGGAAGACGCCGATGATGGCGAGGCGCATTCCCTGCTGCACGACCATCCATTGGACGGTGGCCGGCTGCGCCCCGAGCGCCATCCGGACACCGATCTCGCGCGTCCGCTGCTGAACCGCGTACGCCATCACGCCGTAAATGCCGATCGCGGCGAGAACGAGCGCCGCGAGCGCGAACGTCGTCATGAGCAGCGTGTTGAAGCGCTCGCGCGACGTCGAGCGCGACACGATCTGATCCATCGTCCGCACGTCGGCGGTGGGGAGACCGGTCGCCTGGCGAATCTGCGCCTGCACTGCCTGAGCCACTTGCATCGGCGGGACGCGCGTGCGGACGACCCAGGACATCGTGCCGATGCTCGCGTTCAGCTTTGTCACGGCGTCGGGGACTTGGCCCTGCGGCACGAACATCTTCGGCCCCGGGTCTTGATTCAACCCGTCATCCCGGCTGTCGGCCACCACGCCGATGATCTCGCGGTCCGGCTCGGACGCGAACTCCTTCATGCCGCCGCGGCCGATGGCAAGATGTTGCCCGATCGGCGTTTCGTTCTTGAAGTACTGCTTTGCCATCGCGTCGTTGATGACGACGACCGGCGTCGCGCCACCGTTGTCGAGATACGTGAACGCGCGGCCTTGAAGAACTTTGATCTTGAACACATCGAAGTAGTCGGGCGACAGGGTCGTCCACGCGCCGCCACCATGGAACGGTCCGTTGTCGAGCGGTCGTCCGACGATCCTGAATCCCAAGCCGAAGCCGCCCTGCAGCGGAAGACAACATGCGGCGCTCGCCTGCTCGACGCCCGGCACCGTTCGGATCCGCTCGGTTGCGTCGCGAATCGCCTGGTCGATCGACGCCGACGTCTGAAAGCGCGGACCGGTGAACGACGTCTGCATGGTCAGCACATTGGTCGCGTCGAAGCCGGGCTGCACCGACCGAATGGCGAGCGACGTGCGAATGAGGAGCGCCGACGCGATTACCAACGTCAGCGCGAGTCCGACCTCGAGGACGACCAGCACCGAGCGGACACTGACGCCGCGACCGCTGCCGGAGGCACCAGTTCCATCGCGGAGCGTTCCACTCAAGTCCTGCCGCGCCGCGTGCACCGCCGGCATCAGGCCGAACAAGAGGCCCGTGCCGACGGACACCACGGCCGTGAAGGCAAGCAGCCGCCAGTCTATTTGAACGTCGGCGCCTCCGGCGCCCACTCTTGGCAGATTCGCCGTGTTGATCGACAACAGCCAATGGATGCCGGCGAGGCCGAGCGCGAGTCCGAGGACGCCGCCGATCACGCCGATTAACACGCTCTCGGTCATCAACTGTCGAATGATGCGACCCTGGTTGGCGCCCATCGCCGCGCGAATAGCCATCTCGCGCCGGCGCACCGTCGAGCGGACGAGCAACAGGTTCGCCACGTTGGCGCAGGCGATCAACAACACACCGCCGACGGCGGCGAGTAGGATGAACATGAGCGTTCTTGCATTGCGTACGAATATCTTTTGTACCCGCTCGACGCTGAACCCGCCTTTGGGCCCGAGCGCGTTGGGATATTTCTCCGTGAACGCCACGGCCGATTGCGCGAGGCGCGCCTGGGCCTGCTCGAGCGTCACGCCCGGCCTGAGGCGCGCGGCCGCGCGGAAATAGTGCGCCTGATCGCCGGTGTTGGGATCGATCTGAAACGCGGTCCACACGTCCGAGGGGTCGAGAAACTCGCTCGGATCGAACTCCTTGTTCAGAATCCCGATGACGCGGTACGGCTCGTCGCTCAACAGAATCGTCCTCCCGATGACGTTCGGGTCCGAGGCAAAGCGGCGCGTCCACCAGCCGTACGAGAGCACGGCTGCCTTGGGGCCACCGGGCCGGCTCTCGTCCGTCGTGAACGTGCGGCCGAGGATCGTCCGCGCTCCCCAGAGTCGGAAGAAGTTCTCCGTGACGTTTCCCGAGGTGAGCTGCTCGGGGCTGTCGCCGGCAGTGTAGTTGACGATGACGTTGCGGAAACCCGCCGGATCTTGAATGACGTCGGTCTGCCGGGACCAGAACATGAGCTTGGTCGGCGAAGCCCCAGCAAACGCGCCCTGGGGCGACGTGTTCATGAAGAACACGATCCGGTCCGGGTCCGGGTACGGGAATGGTTTGAGGAGCACGGTGTTGACGACCGAGAACACGGCTGTCGTTGCACCGATGCCCAGCGCGAGCGCCGCGAGCGCGGCGAAGCTGAACGCGCGCTGCTGTCCGAGCATGCGCAGCGAGTACTTGAGATCTTGTAGGAAGCGTTCCATGGACATCCCGTCGCGAGGTTGGGCTTGCCTCTTGTGACTCTAGCTGCGCGATTGGGCGCCGACAACGAGGCAATCGTACGGAATTGGTGCGACCTTGCCGCCGTTCGCGCCAAGTGCGCAGATTCACGCTTCCCCACCACCGAGCACCTCGATGCGTCTCCGCCTCGCGCTGATGCTGGCCGTGACGACCTCGCTGTCTGATGCGGGTCTCATTTTCCGGCCCGCGCCGCCCCCGGTGCTCGTTCCGAACGACAACACGAGACCGGCAGGGAAAGCGCGCGATGGCGTCACGACCATAGACCTCGACGCCGTGCCCGCGACTTGGCATCTCCAAGGCGGCGCCTCGTCGATCAAGTTCACGGATGCATTTGCCGAGCGCGGAAAGACCCCGACGATGCCCGGCCCGCTGGTCCGAGTTAGCGCCGGGGCGACTGTCCACTTCAGTGTTCGTAACAGGCTCCCGCGCCCGCTCACCTTCTATGTGCCGACGTCGGCGACGACGGTCGACTCCATCGTCGTCGCGCCCGGAGTAACCGGTGAGGTAACCACGCGCGCCATCCACGCCGGCAACTTCTTCTATCGGGCCACCGACGGAACCGCGGCAAGCGACAAGCTCCACATCGCCGGGGCGCTCGCCGGTGCTTTTGTCGTCGACACGGCGGGCGCCACCGGGAGGCCGCGCGACCGCATCATGATGATGATGATGACGCCTGACTCGGCTCTGTCCCGTGCCGCCGAGACGGCGAACCCGATCACGGCGCCCAACGGCGTCTTCGCCTTTACCATCAATGGCCGATCCTGGCCGAACACGGAGCGAGTCTTCGCCACGGCCGGCGACACGCTTCGCTGGCGTGTGATCAACGCCTCGTGGGACGTGCATCCCATGCATCTCCACGGCTTCTACTTCACGGTCGATCACTTCGATGGACTGTTTGCCCAGCGCGACGGCCAGACGACGCCGGCCGGCCCGGTCGTCACCGAGCGGATGTCCAATTTTTCTTCCATGTCGATGACGTGGGTTCCGGAGCGGCCCGGGAATTGGCTCTTTCACTGTCACTTTGCCGTCCATCTTCACCCGCCGGCGTACAACCCGCACGAGATCGCGGGGGATCACGCGCTCACGGGGATGACCGGGCTCGTCGTCGGCATCATCGTGAAGCCGCGCGGCTCATCGCGAACCGTGGGTCAGGCATCCGTCCGCAAACTTCGGCTCACCGCGATACGCGACGCTGCCTTCCCCGACTCGGCGCCGTCGATGCGATTCGTCCTCGACGAGCAGGGCAAGCGCACCGAGGCGGGCCCACGATTCAGTCCGACGCTCAACCTCAATCAGAATGAGCCGGTGGCAATCACGGTCGTGAACACGCTCAAGGAAGCAACATCGGTGCACTGGCACGGCATGGAGCTCGAGAGCGTCAACGACGGCGTGAGCGGTTGGAGCGGCACGCCGACCCAGCTGGCGCCCGCCATCGCGCCGGGCGACTCGTTCGTCGCGCGCTTCACGCCGCCGCGCGCCGGCACGTTCATGTATCACGCTCATTTCGACGACACGCGCCAGCAGCCCGCCGGATTGGTCGGGCCGATGATCATCCGCGGCGCCAACGAGCCGCCGCGTGAGGACGATCATGAAATTCTCATCAACGGCACGCCCGAGTCGATACTTCGCGCCGGCCCGATCGCCGTGAACGGGCGAGTGAATCCGGATACGCTCGTCTTTCGGGCGGGGCATCCCCAACGTCTCCGCTTCATTGGAATCACTCTCGTCAACCCCAACGCCACGGTCACGCTGACCGCGCGCCGCGATAGCGTCTTCCGCAACGCACCGGACACGATGATCGAGCAATGGCGCCAGTTGGCGAAGGATGGCGCCAACCTGCCCGCCTCGGCGACGAGTCCGCGGCGCGCGGAACAGATCGTCAGCATCGGCGAGACGTACGATTTCGAATACACGCCGCCACGCCCTGGAGATCTTCGGATTGAAATTCGCGCCGCCGGTCCGGCCGGCGTGCTGCTCTCGCGCGTTCCGATCAGGGTGAAATGAACAGGTCCGCCCGCGTACTTCTCGCCGTTGGATTCGTCGCGCTCCAGTCGTCCGTTGCTGGCTCCCAGCCGGAGGTACATAGCCTGCCGCGCCTGCATCACGTCGGCCTGAACTCCGTAGATCCGGAGAAGGCGATCGCCTGGTACCTGGCGCTCTGGCCGAGCGCAACGCGGACAACTGTGGCCGGCTATCCCGCGGTGAAAGCGGACATGCTCCTGCTGTTCAACAAAGTCGATCGCCCGCCGCCGGCCGCGTGGCGGAACGACCTTCATCGCGCCGAGCCGCAGAGCGCGTTCTGGCACATCGGCGCGAACATCAACACGACCGACATCAAGGAGCGGCTGAACGCCCTGGGCGTGTTTCACCTCCCGCTTTACATATCGCCCAACGATACGACAAAGACCGTGTGGCGCTCCGGGCTTGCGCCTTACGTTGGAACGCCGAACGCGGGGCAGGTGACGAACGCGCCGCAGGCGCCGCCACGCGACGGCGGATTCAGCTACGTCGTCGCGCCCGACGGCGTGCTATTCGAGCTCACCGGCGGCCCAACGACGCGAGCATCGCTCTCGCACATTCACTTCTACCACGAGCAACCGCTCTGCGCGGCGAACTGGTACGTCGAGCACCTTGGGATGGAGCTACCGCCGGCGCGAGACTCGAGCGGCAAGGAGTTGCCACGCGCGCCGTGGAGTCCGTGCGAGGTCGCATACGGCGAGGCGGGCTGGCCGTCGCTCGAGCCCGTCGGAACGATTCGACAGCCGCAGGGGAACGTGCGCTTCGGCAACGGGGCGATGTCGTGGTATCCGCGACAATGCATCGGGAGCCGGTGCGGGCGCGAGCAGAAGCTCGTTCCATCGCGCGGGCAGGTCCTCGACCATGTGGCGTTCGAGGTCGACGACTTCGACGCATTGTTCGCGAAGCTGCGTCGAGAAGGAGTGAAGATCCTCGAAATGCCGCACGCCTTTGCTGCCACGAGAGCATTCATGATCGAGGATCCCGATGGGCTTGCGATCGAGATCCTTGCCGCTCGATCATAGTGGCCGCCGGTCATCTACGGCCGCGCTTTCCCTTCCACATTCCGAGCTTCGGGCGACATAATGGACATGCTTGTTACCGGCATCGTGATCGGCGCCGTCATCGCGCTGCTGATCGTCGCGATGGTCGC
>Ga0310812_10000864_pt1 | contig 10634 bp, 5 predicted proteins | sample NN3metagenome_FD_205747 | JGI IMG/M metagenome (GOLD analysis project Ga0310812, IMG submission 205747) | Soil microbial communities from experimental microcosm in Duke University, North Carolina, United States - NN3 | ecosystem: Engineered > Artificial ecosystem > Soil microcosm > Unclassified ...
GGCGTCTCGAAACGCGGCTGATTGCGTGTAGCTCGCGTGTTCCCGTCGTCGCCGGCAAGCTGCGCGCGCGTGACTCCCTGTCGGCCCTCGAAATGATCGCCGACCATGTCCTGGATGGTGGGTCGAGTGCGCGTCACCGGCTCCGAGCCAGCGGAGCGCCGCGGATCGGGCGTGTCGCTGGTCAGCAGACCGCGAGAGCGATAGACCGGCGACACCTTCGCCCCGGCGCTACTGCCGTCGGTCGCTTTCGCCGCGTCGGCAGCGAGTCGTGCGCGCGGTGGCTGCGGGTTGATCGGGTCGCGCGCGCCGAGATTGAATTTGCGTTGCGGATAGATGGGCGGCGCCTGTGCGACGCCGTAGCCGCCGTACCCCGCCCAAGCCCAGCGTGAATACGATCGAGTCGTGTAGCAATCTCCGAAGGCGTCGTACGCGTAATACTGGCCGCGGTAATAGAAGGACTCGCCAAACGGAAGCAGAGAATTGAACAGCGACACCCTGTCGAACGGTGTCGAGGAATAGCCGTTGAATGGCGAGTAGCCCGAGCAGAATCCGTAGCCGTACCCCGGTGCGCGGCCAAACCCGCTGCCGTTGTCGAAGGCGTACCGGTTATTCGAATAGTTCGCGAACGAGACGGTGTACGCCTCGCGGTTTGGCCCGGCGAGGAGCGCCGCGAGCTCGTACACGGCGGGCCGAGGATCACGCAGGTAGTCACCATCGACGAGCTCGAAGCTGTCCCAAACCCCGCCCGTCGAGAACTGATCGAAGCGCATGGGCCGCCACGACGCGACGACGAAGAGGTATCCGACGCCGAGATCGTACGAGTCGCGCGTCGCGCTACTAAATCGGCTGAAGGGACTCGAGGTCAGGCGATACCGATACTGGTCTTCGAACCCAGCGAAGAATTCGGCGCTCTGGTAGGAGTGCTTTCCGCGAAGGAATCCGTCGTCCGTCGGCTGCTCGGGGAACACGACGCGAACGACGCCGTCCGGGCCGATTTGGCCGACGAGGACGTAGGCGTCGTCGTCGAGATGGATGTTGGCGCGGAGGCGACGCGAGCCGTAGGCGACCGTCATGAACTCCGCGGACACGGAAACCCGAGGTCCTTCTCGCTCCGCGAGCCGCTGTGCGAAGACGGAATCGAGTTCCGCTGGGGTCAGGGTGACCCTGGACGCGACTTTTTCCGGCGTGGATGCCAGCTGAACGGCGCCGCCTGGAGCGGAGGAACACGCCCCGACGCACAGCAAGAGCCCAGCTGTCGAAACGACCACCCGACGACGCGACGACATAAAGCGCGGCTCCGAAGGAGTGTGGTGTATACAAATAAGCATACACGGGCCCGGCGCGCAAGATCCTTTATTAATGAGGCGCCTCCTCTGGACGAAAACAAGGCCTCCCGGGCAAACCGCGCGATTACCTTTCTCGCTCCCATGGAGAGCACTCGCGCCCTCCGCGCCGACCTGTTCGACCCAGCCAGCCTCGCTGCGCTGGGGCGGATAGAAATTGTCGCCCGCTGGATCGTCGACGGCTTCATGAGCGGGCTCCATCGCTCGCCGCGCAAAGGCTTCTCCGTCGAGTTCGCGGAGTATCGGCCATATCAGCCCGGCGACGACCTTCGCTACGTCGATTGGAAGATCGCCGCCCGCTCGGATCGATGGGTCGTCCGGCAGTACGAGGAGGAAACGAACCTTCGCGCCAGCATCGTGCTCGACGTGAGCCGGTCGATGGCGTGGAGCGGCGCGCAGATGCGCTCGGGCGCCGCGTCGACCGGACAGGCGCGAACGCGCGACACCGCGACCGTCGCCCAACTGACCAAGCTCGAATACGCCGAGCGTCTCACCGCGGCGCTGGCGCTGCTCCTTCTGCGACAACGCGACGCCGTCGGTCTCGTGCGCTTCGATGAGAGAATTCGAACGGCCGTGCCGCCGCGCGCCCGCAACGGGCAATGGCGCCGCATCGTCGCCTCGCTCGAGGAACCGGGCGCGGGGCGCGCCTCCAGCGCCGCCGAGGCGCTGAGCCAGTCCGCCCGACTGATCAACCGGCGGGGTCTCATCGTCCTCGTGTCGGATCTCTTGATGGAGATCGACGAGGTCGAAACCGCCATGCGCGGCCTGCGCGCGTTGGGCCATGACGTGACCGTGCTCCATATCATGGACCCGGCGGAACGCGACCTGCCCGGTGGCGGTGAGGCGGTCTTCATCGATCCGGAGACGGATCTTTCGGTGCCGGCGAGCATCGCGGACGTTCGGGCCGCGTACAAGAACACGGTCGACGAAGTGATCGGCGAGTGGCGATCGATGTTCGGCGGACTCGGGATCGGGTATGAGATCGTCTCCACCGACGCCCCGTTCGGCGTCCCACTGCGCCAGGCGTTCGCCGCGCGCCAGATGCTGCCGTGAGCTTTCTCGCCCCGTTCTACCTGCTGCTCGGCGGCGCGGTCGCCGTGCCGCTGCTGCTCCACCTGCTTCGCCGCCGCATCGGTACGCGACTCGAGTTTCCGGCGGCGCGCTACCTGTTGCGCGCGGAAAAGGAGAACAGCCGCACACTGCGCATCAGAAATCTCTTATTGATGATGCTCCGCATCGCCGCGCTGCTGGCGATCACGGTCGCCGCGGCGCGACCGGTCGCCCGCTGGCTTGGCGCGGGGCACGGACCGACGGCACTTGCGATCGTCGTCGACAACTCGCTGAGCTCGTCGGTGGTGGTGAACGGGCGGCCGTTGCTCGACCAGTTCAAGGGCATGGCGAAGGATGTGTTGTCGAGCGCGACGCCGGCCGACCGGCTTTGGCTCGTCACGATCGACGGCCATGTTCGTGGCGGAACGCCGGCGGTCCTCCGGGACGAGGTGAATCGTCTCGAGGCGATCGCCGGAGCGGGCGACCCGACGACGGCACTCGCGCGGGCGGCAAGTGTGGTGCGCGGGGCCGGCCTCGAGGCGAAGCAGGTCGCGCTGCTCACCGATGGGCAACGCACCGAGTGGCAGCGAACCCCGTCGATCGCTGACGCACAGGTGCTCGTCTATGTGCCCAATACGCGGCCGCCGGCGAATCGCGCCGTCACGCTCGCCGAAGCGCGGCCCACACGCTGGACCCCACGCGGTTCGGTCGCCGCGCGCTTTCTCTCGCATGATTCGACGACGTACCGCATCACGCTCAACGGCCGCACCTTCGCGCGCGGGACGGCGGCTCCGAATGAAGAGGTCGTGGTCCACGCCGCGCCTCCGGAACGCGGATGGCTGGCCGGAACGGTGGAGCTCGAGCCCGACGAACTGGCGGGCGACAACGTGCGAAACTTCGCGGTGTGGATCGGCCCCGCGCCGGGCGTCAGCGGGCTGCCATCGGCGGGGCCATTCGTGAAGAGCGCGCTCGACGTTCTTCGAACGTCGGAGCGCATTGTCGAGGGGCACGACATCGCGGTCACCGGCGCCGACGAGATGTCGACGCTGCCCGCGTTGATCACCGCGCCGCTCGACCCGGTCAAGTTGGGCGCGGCCAATCGCGCGCTCGAGCGCGCCGGGATTCCCTGGCGATTTGGGACGCGGCGAGCCGGTGATGCCGCGGTGCGCGGCGCCGGCTTCGACGGTGTGAACACCTCTGTGCGCTACGATCTCGTGGCGCAGACGGGCGCCGTTGCCGAGACGCTTGCCGTCGTCGGTCGCGACGCGTGGGTCGTCGCGGGGCCGCGCTACCTGCTCGTCGGGTCACCGCTCACCGCCGACGCGACGAACTTTCCCGTGCGCGCGTCATTCGTCCCGTGGCTGGGCTCCGTTCTGACGGAGCGGCTCGTTGGCGAGCCGGGTCAAGTGCTCGAGGCGGAGCCGGGATCGCGCATGCCGCGTCCTCGGTGGGCCGATGGACTCGAGAGTGTGGACGGCCAACGGACTTCGTTCGGCGAGGTGTTGGAGGCGCCGTCGCGCGCCGGCACCTACTTCCTGACGCGCAATGGCCGGCGCGTCGGCGCGCTGGTGATCAACGGCTCTCCGGCGGAATCACAGCTGGAGCAGTTCACGGCGAGCGATTTGAGCCAGCGTTTGCACGCCGCGCGCGCGCTCGTCGCGCCCGATGCACCGGCCTGGTCGTCGATGGCCTTTCGTGGGGCCGCTCGGCGCTCACTGCTCGAGCCGGCTCTTCTCGTCGCCCTCGTGCTGTTGGCCATCGAGGCGGTCCTGATCGGCGCGCGGCCGCGACGGATGGCCTGATGGCGCTCGAAAGCGTGCTCGATGCACTCGAGCGGCTGCCCGCATTTCAACGCGTCGTCAACACCCTGCCTACCCCGGGCGGGCGCCTCAGCGTCGCCGGACTTCCCGGCTCGGCGGACGCGGTACTCGTCGCGTCGATGGTGCGGCGTCTCCCGACGCGCTTCATCTTGGTGGCGGCGGAGGGCGTTGCCGAAGCCGAGCGATGGCTCGCCGATCTGACCACGCTGCTCGACGAGACACCGATCGCGCTCTACCCGCCGCGCGAAGGGTTCGGCGAGGCGGAGCCGCACATGGAGGTCGCGGGTGAGCGCGTCGAGACACTCGAGCGGCTGACGCGCGGTGAGCTTCGTGTATTGCTGACGACGGCGCGCGCGCTCTCCGAGAAAACGCGAATGCCGCGCGCGCTGCAGTCGCTCCGCGTCGAGCTCCGCAAAGGCGCCACGCATCGTCTGAGCCAATTGTCCGAACATCTCGAGTCGATCGGGTTCGAGCGCGTGTCGATGGTGGACGACATCGCCCAGTTCAGCATTCGGGGCGGGATCTTCGACGTGTATTCCTTCGGCATGGCCGAACCCGTGCGCGCCGAGTTCTGGGGCGACGAGATCGTAGATTTGCGCCATTTTGATCTCGCCTCGCAGCGTTCGACGCGCGCCGTGGACTTCGCGCTCGTGCTTCCGGTGGACGGCCACGTTCGCGAAGACGCCGGCGCGTTCGATCGCGGGTCGATCACGACGCTGCTTCCGCCGGATACTCTGCTCGTCGTGCCGAACGGTTCACATCTCGAACCGGAGCTCCAGCGGACCTGGGCCGACGCGCAGCATCATATCGACCTCGCCCGGCGTCGCGGCGAAGACGTCCCGAATCGCGACGAGTTGTTCGAGCCGCCGGCGGCGACCGTGGCCGCCTTGCGCAAGCTCGGCGCGGTGGCGTCGGTGGAGGCAGGCGAGGAGCCGGCGGACGTCGTATTCCCGCTGCGCCCGCCCGAAGCGATCGACCGCGACATCAAGCAGCTCAAACGGCTCGTTCGCGACGGCACGCCGACGATCATCCTCTGCGACAACGAAGGCCAAGCCGAGCGTCTCGACGAGCTGCTGAGCGACGAAGACCGGAATCCGTCCCCCGCGGCGTTGTCGATCGGAGTGCTCGACGGCGGGTTCACGCTGCCGGGTCTCCGCGTTCTCACCGATCACGAGATCTTCCGACGCGAGCGCCGTATTCGACGCGCGCGCCGATACCTCACCGGTGTCTCGATCGAGACGATGTCGCTCAAGCCGGGCGATTTCGTCGTCCACCTCGAGCATGGTGTCGGGATCTACAGAGGGATCGAGACGATCTTCGTCGGCCAGAGCACGATGGAGGTCGCCGTGGTCGAGTACGAAGGCGGCGACCGTCTCAACGTGCCGCTCTATCGCATCGATCAGCTCGAGCGCTATCGCTCGGCGGACGATGTGTCGGAGGACTCGCCGCCGCCCCGGCTGCACAAGCTCGGCGGCCGCCGTTGGGCGCAGCAGCGTGAGAAGACGCGTCTCGCGATTCAGGATATGACGGTCGAGCTGCTCGATCTTTATGCGCGCCGAAAAATTGCCACGCGTCCGGCGCATCTTCCCGACACGCCGTGGCAGCGCCAGCTCGAATCGGCGTTTCTATTCGAGGATACGCCGGACCAGCGCACGGCGACGACGCAGGTCAAGACAGACATGGAAGGCACGCGGCCGATGGACCGACTGCTCGTCGGCGACGTCGGCTACGGCAAGACGGAGATCGCCGTGCGCGCGGCCTTCAAGGCCGTGCAATCGGAACGGCAGGTCGCCGTGCTCGTTCCGACGACGATTCTCGCCGATCAGCACCTGCGAACGTTTTCCGAGCGACTGGCGGATTTCCCAGTGAAGATCGCGGCGCTGAGCCGCTTTCAAGGCGGGAAAGAGCAGGCCGCGGTTCTCGAGGAGCTCAAGGCGAAGAAGGTCGACATCGTGATCGGAACGCACCGGCTCCTCAGCCCCGACGTACAGTTCGCCGATCTCGGGTTGATCGTCGTGGACGAGGAGCACCGATTCGGCGTGAAGCACAAAGAACGCCTCAAGCAGCTCAAGCTGCAGACCGATGTGCTCACCCTCACCGCGACGCCGATTCCGCGCACGCTCCATCTGTCGCTCGCCGGTTTGCGCGACATGACGCTCATGCAGACGGCGCCGCGCGACCGGTCGCCGGTCTTGACCTACGTCGAGCCGTTCGATGTAGGTCTGATCGAGGAGGGCATCTCGCGCGAGCTGGATCGTGGCGGACAAGTCTTCTTCGTCCACAATCGGATCGAGACGATCCAGGCGATCGCCGATCATCTGAAGAAGATCGTGCCGCGCGCCCGGATCGGTGTCGCGCACGGACAGATGCGCGAGAAAGAGCTCGAGGAGTGCATGCACCAGTTCGTGAACGGCAACATCGACGTCCTCGTCTCGACGATGATCGTCGAGTCCGGACTCGACGTGGCGAATGCGAACACGATGTTCGTGAATCGCGCCGATCATTTCGGGTTGGCCCAGCTGTATCAGCTGCGTGGCCGCGTCGGCCGATCGCACCGGCGGGCCTACTGCTATTTGCTCGTGCCGGACACCGGCGTCGACGCCGAAGCCGAACGGAGGCTGCAAGTCCTCGAGCATCACACGGAGCTCGGCGCGGGCTACCGCATCGCCGTCAAAGACATGGAGCTGCGCGGGGCGGGGAACCTGCTCGGCGCCGAGCAGTCGGGCTTCGTGCACGCGGTCGGCTTCGACATGTATTTGCGGATGCTGGAAGAGACCGTGACGCGGCTCATGTCGGGCGACTCCGCGCCGAAGTTGCAGCCGGCGGACGTGACGATCGACACGCCGAATTATCTGCCCGACGACTACGTGGTGTCGCAGGACGCCAAGATCGATGTGTACAAACGCCTGGCCCGGTTCGAGAGCGCGGGTGACGTGGAGGCGCTTCGCGTCGAAATGCGGGATCGGTTCGGTCCGCCGCCGCCGGCGGCCGAGGCCATGCTCGCGCTCGCCCAATTGCGGATCGTTGGCGGTGCTTTGGGGATAGAAGGAATCCTGGTGCGCGGCGAGGAGGCTCGCATTACGTTTAGAGGTTCCGCCGCGCCCAGGGTCAAGGGGCTGTCCGCCGCATTTCACGACGTGCAATTCCAGGCGGAGGTCCGCCGAGCTGTTCCTTTGTCATTGAAGCTCACCCGTCTCGGTGGCGCCCCGATGCTCGAAGGCCTGGTCCGCGCTCTGCGCGCGGTTGCCGCATAGCCGCTTCGTCCAATATCGCCGTTCGTCAGCCACGCTCCTAATTCCCACATGCGCCCAATTCGCGTTCTTCCGCTCGCTGCAAGTCTTCTCGCTGTCACCGCCTGCAACGGCCTCAAGGAGGCCCTGACCGCGCACGTCGATGTGGTTGCGCGCGCTGGTTCACAGGAGCTCTCCGTCACGCGCCTCGGCGACCTGCTGGGCAACGCCAAGATTCAGGTCCCGGTGACGCGCGAGACCGCTGCCATTCTCGCCGACATCTGGACCGGCTATCAGCAGCTGGCGTTCGCCGCCGCACATGGCGACTCGCTCAATGACAAGAAGCTCATCGATCAGGCGATGACGCCGATGATCAATGCGCAGCGCTTGAGCCGGTTCATGGATTCGGTCTCGAAGTCGTTCAAAGTCGACTCGGCGACCGAGGCGGAATACAACCAGGCCGCGGGCGGTTTGCTTTCGGCGCGTCACATCCTGATCGGGTTCAAGAACGCGAACGTCCCGGCGACGCAGGACGAAAAGGATTCGCTCAAGAAAAAGGCCGACATGGTTCGCGCTCAGGTCACGGCGGCGAACTTCGCGGCGATGGCCGACAAGTACAGCAGCGATCCGACCGCCAAGCAAAACCATGGATACATGGGCGTCTTCCGTCGGGGCATGATGGTTCCCCAGTTCTCGAATGCCACCGCGAACCTCAAGCCGGGTGAGATCTCGCAGCCGGTCGAGACGCAGTACGGCTATCACATCATTCAGCGCACGCCTTACGCCGAAGCGCAGAAGGAATTTTCCGCGCAATACGCGCAGGCCGCGACGGTCGTCAAGGACAGCACCTTCGTGGCGGGGATCGAGTCGAACGCGAACATCCAGGTGAAGGAGAACGCGCCGGCCACGATCAAGGATGCGGTGAAGAACGAAGCGAAGCATCGCAGCGACCGCTCGGCGCTCGCGACGTTCAAAGGTGGCGAGCTGACGGTGAGCGATTTCCTCGGCTGGATGGAATCCCTGCCGCCGCAGCAGCAGGTGATGCAGCGCATTCCGACGGCGGCGGACTCGCAGCTCAAGCCGTTCATCAGACAGGTCGCGCTACAGCAGGTGTTGTTGAAGAAGGCCGACAGCGCGAAGGTCCAGCTTCCGCCTGAAGAGCACAACAACCTGTACTCGTCGATTTCTCAGCTGGTGGCCAACATCTGGGGCGCGCTCGGCGTGGATCCGAAGATGCTTGCCGACAGCGCGAAGAGCACCGCCGAGAAGGAGCGCCTCGCCTCGGCGCGCGTCGACTCGTACCTCGACCGGATGATGGCGGGACAAGCGCAGCCGCTCTCCGTTCCGCGGCCCCTGAAAAAGCTGCTCGACGCGAAGTACGAATCGTCGGTAAATCCGGCGGGAATCGACCGCGGGTTCGAGCGGGCACAGAAGCTCCGCGCGACCGCCGATTCGGCGCGTGCCGCGAACCAGCCGAAGTCCGCCGTTCCGCTGCCGGGTGCCGGTGGGCCGCCGGGCGGCGCCGCGGCGCCCGAGACGCAGCCACCGCCGCAGCCGCAGCCGAAGACTCCGCCGGCGACCAAGAAGCCGTGAGTTGGAACGGGAGTCACAGGCCGCGAGACACGTGACTTTGAGGGCCAGGGGACGGACCCCTGGCCCTTGTTCGTGGTACCTTAATTGATGCCCTCGTCTCGTGTCTCTTGGTACGTATCCCGTGTCTCATCCGAATTATGAGCTCTCTCGCAACTAGAATCCTTGTTCCGCTCGCGCTCGCTGTCGCATCGGGCGCGCGCCTCGTCGCGCAGCAACCGACGACGCCGGCGACGCAAGCGGCGCAGACGGGTCCGGTCTCGCTCGATGGCATTGTCGCCGTCGTCGGCGATCAACCGATCACCCGCATCGATTTGCGCGAGCGCGTTCTGGGAAAGATTCAGCGGAAGGAAGTGGCCGAACCCGCGAACGAGAAAGAAGCCGCGGCGCTCGACTCGACGACGCTGTCCGACATGATCGAGGAGGAGCTGCTACTGCAGAAGGCGACCGACCTCAAGATCCAGGTTTCGGACGCCGATGTCTCCCAGCTGCTCGATCGCCAGATTCGCGAGACGCGCGGCCGCTTCCAAACGGAGACGGAATACCGGAACGCGCTGCAGGCGGCCGGTCTCGGCACGCCCGAGGAGTACCGCAAGTATCTGCTCGAGCAATACCGTCGGCGCTACACGCTCGAGCGCACCGTAGCGAAGCTGAAGCAGGATGGAAAGATCGTCCCGCTGAACGTGACCGACGCGGAGGTCGCGGCGGAGTTCAACAAGAGCAAGGATTATCTGCCGCCGAAGCCGGCGACCGTGACCTTCCGCCAGATCGTCATCGCGCCGCAGGCCACCGCGGCCGCGAAAGACGCGGCGCGCGCGAAAGCGGAATCATTGCTCACCGAACTCAAGACGGGCGGTGATTTCGAGAAGCTCGCGCGACGCGAGTCGATGCATCTTCAATCGAAGGACGTTGGCGGCGATCTGGGATGGGCGCGCCGCGGTGACAACGTGCCGGAGTTCGATCGCTGGCTCTTTGGAACTCCGTTTCAGGCGCCCCTCGCACCGGGTCAACTCAGCCCGGTGTTCGAGACGCCGCTCGGCTTTCACATCGTGCGCGTCGATCGTGTGCAGCCGGGTGAAGTGAAGGCGCACCAGATCCTGATCATGCCGAAGATCGATTCGGCGGACTTCTCGCGGGCCTCGCGGCTCGCCGATAGCGTCGCCAAGCTGTGGCGCGGCGGCGCTCCGTTCGACACGCTCGCTCGCAAGTATCACGACTACGCCGGCAAGGAAGAGACGAGCCTCCTCACGCCGTGGGTTCGGGACAGCCTTCCGGCTTCGTATCAGAAGGGATTCACGGACAAGAAGGCCAACGACATCGTGACGTTCCAGATTCCGGGCTCGGCGTTCCGGCCGGACGTGCCGAAGTATGTCGTCGCACAACTGCTCACGGCCGACGAAGGCGGCGCGCAGACACTGGGCGAGCTGAAGGCGGCGATCCGCTCCGAGCTGGCGCAGCGTGGCGGAGTACGGCGATACGTCGACGCGCTCAAGCGACAGACGTACATCTCGATCCGCATGACTCCCACGCCGACGACGGCCTCGAAGCCGAACGACTGATCGACGCGGACGCGCACACGTGAACGAGGACTCCGTCGAACG
>Ga0310812_10000873_pt1 | contig 10597 bp, 9 predicted proteins | sample NN3metagenome_FD_205747 | JGI IMG/M metagenome (GOLD analysis project Ga0310812, IMG submission 205747) | Soil microbial communities from experimental microcosm in Duke University, North Carolina, United States - NN3 | ecosystem: Engineered > Artificial ecosystem > Soil microcosm > Unclassified ...
CGCGAGTTCGAAATAAAGCGAGCTCGGCATCGGCAAGTTCTTGTCGATGAGCTGCGTGCCCAATCCAAGCAGCGGCATGACGGATCGGAGGCTGAGCAGCGAATCGAAATCCGTGCCGCCGATCCGCACGCCGTCATTGGCCAGGATGTCGGAGCTCCGGTCGGGGAGGGCGCGGCGTTCGGGTCCGATCCGGATCACCGTGAAGTCGGAGGTGCCGCCGCCGATATCGGCGATGAGCACGATCTCTTCGCCTGGCACGGTTTCCTCATAGTGATAGGCCGCGGCGATCGGCTCATAGACGAAGGCGACGTCGCGGAATCCGACACGTTGGGCGATGGCTTCGAGAACCCGCTCGGCTTTGGCGTCGGCCGCGTCGTCGCGCTCTACGAAGCGGACAGGACGGCCGTGCACCACCGCGCTGATCTCCTCGCCTGCAAAGGCTTCTGCCTTCGTTTTGAGGTGGCGAATGAAGATCTCGACGACTTCGGCCAGCGGCACCATCTTGCTGCCGAGCGCGGTTTTTTCATCGATCAGTGGCGAGGCGAGGATCGACTTCAAGGCGCGCATGAGGCGGCCGTCATGCTGGCCGACATAGGTTGAGATCGCCTCGGCGCCGAAGAGTACGCGGCCCTTGGTCTCATAGTCGAAGAATACGGCACTCGGAATGAGCGCCTCATCGCCTTCCAGCGGTGCAAGGCGGGGTACGCCCTCTTGCACGAGACCGATGGCGGAGTTGGAAGTGCCGAAGTCGAGTCCGCAAGCCGTCATCCAGGTCCCCGTTCGCGATGAGGGGACGTGATCTATTACGATAAAAGTGGGCTTGCCAGTCTATTTCTTTGTTTCTAAAATGATTCCCGATAGTGGGATGTCCGGAAACGGGCGTCCTTTTTTGTTTGTATACGGATGATCTTCTAAGCGGTCAGCGGCTGCTCGCGGCGGCTGCGCGGCAAAGTCGCCAACGTGTAGAGCGCGACCGCGATCACGTTCGGGATCCAACAGGTATAAGCCAGCCACACCGACATCTCGCGATAACTGGTGAATCCGAGAAAGATGAAGCCGAGCGGGATTTGCAGCCGCAACGTGACGGCGGCGAATGTCAGCGCGTAACTGAATCGCATCAGGATACGATGCAGCGCAAAATTGCGTGCGACCGCCATGCGCCACCCGACAAAAGTCGTGCCGAGCCACGACAGTGCCAGCATGGTGAAGCCGACACTCGCGATGATCCCGCCCGAGGCGTAGGGCGCGGTAAACAGAGCGCCCACGCCCGAGATCAGGCAGGCGGTGACATACACGCGTCCGTTCCAGCGGTGCACGCGTGAATACTTGGTGCGAATATCGGAGAAGAACTGCCAGGGCCCGGTCAGGAGCGCGATCGGCCCGAACAACATATGAGTCAGTGACTGGACAGGCACCCGCGCAATGACGCCGCGAATGGCATCGTCGACGCCCAAGTAAATGTTCAGCGGCACCGCGTCGTAGCGCATCGCGTGGATGGCGACGCCCACCGCGAGAAGCGTCATGCCATACAGACTGAGTCGTGCAACACCCTTTTCCACAAGGCGCTCCTGCGTCGGCTGCTGCCTAGAATATGATGTAGCCGCCATCAATAATGAAGGTGTCGCCGGTATGGTATTTCGAGGCGTCGCTGGCGAGATACACGGCAATGCCGCCGAAGTCTTCCGGCTTGCCCCAGCGGCGCATCGGCACACGCGGAATGACCTTTTCGGCAAAGGCCTGAGAGTTTTGCGCCATCTGAGTCATTTCGGTCGCAATCCAGCCCGGAGCGATCGAATTGGCGCGAATGCCATAACGGGCATGCTCGACGGCGATCGAGCGCATCATCGCGAGAACGGCGCCCTTGGTTGCACTGTAGGCTTCGTTGCGTCCCGCGCCTTCGAGTCCAGCCAGGCTCGCAACGCCGATGAGCGAGCCGCCCGCATCACCTTTGCCGGCACGCTCCACCATGTGCTTGCAGGCTTCGCGCAGCGTGAAGAAAACGCCTTCCTCGTTCACCGCGTGCACGCGTCGCCAGACTTCGAGACTCATCTGACTGAACGAAGGTGCCCCGCCGCCGACACCGGCGTTGGCGATCACCGTGTCCAGCCGGCCCATCTCCTTGAGCGTCGCGCCCATGGCGTCGACGACTTCGGTTTCGCTGGCAACATTAACTTTGCGGGCCACTGCGCGCCGCCCGTGGCTGGCTAGCCTTTTGACGGCGGCGTCGTTCTTTTCCGCGTTTGTGCCCCAGATCACGACATCGGAACCGGCCTGCGCCAGGGCTTCGGCCATACCCAGCCCAATTCCGCCATTGCCGCCGGTGATCAGAGCCACTTTGCCCGTCAGGTCGAATGGTTTGTACATGGGTTTTCTCCAGCGATGGTCTGATTGGACCGTAGACTTGGCGCCATATTGCGGCAACCTGGCTGCGAGCCTCGGCAAAGAGCCGACATGCAAGGAATTGAAGGCGACCCGTGCATTTGGCATAAGCCGCACGGACTATCCGAAAGGGAAATGGTGATGAAGCGTATCGGTACCTTCTTAGCTGCGCTTATGGCGTGTCTGTCCTTGGCGAGCCCGCAGTCGAGAGCGGCCGATCCAGCGCTCAGCCCGACGGCCAACGCCGCGTTTCTCGCGGCAAATTCACACAAGGCCGGTGTGGTCGTCAGACCGAGCGGCCTGCAATACGAAATTCTGAAAAATGGATTCGGAAAGCGGCCGCGCCCAACTGACACCGTCACGGTCAACTACACCGGCATGCTCATCAACGGCAAAGTCTTCGACGGTACCGAGCCGCTCACGCCCGCACAATTCACCGTCAACAAGCTCATTCCGGGCTGGACCGAAGCTCTCAGCCTGATGCGCGAGGGAGACAAATGGCATCTGGTCATTCCGTCCGATCTCGCCTATGGCGCGCGCGGCGCGGGCGACGGGCTCATTCCTCCCAACCAGACCCTGGTGTTCGACATGGAACTTCTGTCGACCAGTCCGGCCAAGAGAGGCCCGCCCGGCAGCGATCCGGACGACCAACCGCCCGATCAGCAATAAGTACGGCGCAGGAAACGGACGCCGGTTTCGCGAGTTGATATAGTTCAGCGACAGCGCCGGCAGAGGCGCGGTGGGGTCAGTTGGCAGTGTCGAATTCCTATCTTCGCTATTGGCGTCAGCGGCTGGGCAGCGGAAGACTCCCGATCGCTTTGGCGCTCGGACTTGTCGTCGGCGCCTCCGTATTGTTCTGGGCCAGCCGGGATTACTCCGTCGTTGCCCCCGACTGGGACGGTCAGGTGCGCGGCATCACCTACAATCCAAGTCATATCTTCACGTTGAGGGACAATGGCCGCATAACGCCGACACAGATCGATCACGATCTGGCACAACTTTCTCTTCTCACAGGTCGCGTGCGCACCTACACGGTGGCCGGCGGCATGGACAAGGTTCCGGAAATCGCGCGGCGCTATGGCTTGACCGTTTCGCTCGGCTGCTGGATATCGGCCGATCTCGATCAGAATGAGACCGAACTCTCGCTGTGCATCAAGACGGCGCTCGCCAACCGGCGCGTGATCGACCGCGTGTTTGTCGGGAACGAAGCCATTCTCTTCGGCTTTGTCACGCCCGATCAACTCAACGGATATATCAAGCGCGTCCGCGATGCCCTACCGTCGCGGATCAAGATCACAACGGCGGAGCCGTGGTCGACATGGCTGCTGACGCCCGAGATCGGCCAGTATGTCGACATCATATCGATCCATCTCCTTCCTTACTGGGAGGGCATGTCTGTCCATGATTCCCTGCGCTTCCTGGAAGGCGCCTTCGATCACGTGCAGCAAGAGTTCCCTGACAAGCCGATCATCATTGGCGAGGCCGGTTGGCCGTCGGAAGGTCGCAGCAAACGCTTCGCCGAGCCGTCCATCGCGAACGAGGCCTATTTCGTACGTGCCTTCGTGCAGCTCGCGATGGAGAAGGGCTACGACTATTACCTGCTGGAGGCCTACGACCAACCCTGGAAGGGCGGAAACGAGGGATCAGTCGGTGCCAGCTGGGGATTGTATGATGCGCTGGGTAATCCGAAATTCGGCTTCACCGGGCTGTTGCGTACATTTCCTCAATGGCGGGCCTATGCGCTGTTTGCTGCCGCGCTGACGCTTGCATTGGGGCTTTTGATCCTTGGCTGGATGCCGCGCATGCGCCAGCAAGGCTATCTCGTCATGGGTGGACTGGTTGCTGTCGTGACGACGGGGCTGCTGGTCCTGATCGACGCGAGTTCTCTCGAATATGTCGATCCGACGGATCTCGCGATGATCGCGGCCATGACCCCGCTCGTCCTCCTCGCTTCCACGGTTATTCTGACGGAAGGCATAGAGCTTGCGGCGAGCTTATGGCGCGTCGAGCGGCGTGCGATCCCGATCGCGGTTCCGGAGACGAGCCCTCGGGTTTCGATCCATGTGCCGTGCTTCAATGAGCCGCCCGCCATGGTGATCGAGACGTTGAATGCGTTAGCTGCTCTCGATTACGAAAATTTTGAAGTTATCGTGTTGGACAACAACACGCCCGATGCGCAGACGTGGCTGCCGGTGCAGGCGCGTTGCGCTGCGCTTGGCGGACGTTTTCGCTTCTACCACTACAATAATATGACGGGTTTCAAGGCGGGCGCCCTCAACCAAGCGCTCAAGCTGACAGATCCGAACGCTTCTTATATCGCAGTCATCGACAGCGACTATCAGGTCGAGCCCTTCTGGTTGCGCCGCGCTCTGCCACTGTTTGCGTCATCGCAAATCGCGCTTGTTCAAGGTCCACAAGACTATCGCGACGCGCAGCAGAACATATTCAAGGCCATGGCCTATGAGGAGTATCGCGGCTTCTTCCAAATCGGCATGGTCGAGCGCAATGAACACAACGCCATCATTCAGCATGGCACCATGACGATCGTGCGCAAGAACGCGCTTACTGAAGTCGGCGGTTGGTCCGAATGGTGCATCACGGAAGATACCGAACTCGGCCTGAAACTCTTCGAAGCCGGTTATGGCGCGGCTTATATCGCCGAGAGCATGGGCAAGGGTGTGATGCCCGATACACTCGACGCCTTCATGGGGCAGCGCTATCGCTGGGTGTATGGCGCGATGCAAATCATGAAGCACCATGCTGCCTCAGTCTTCCTTGGCCGGAGCAAATTGTCCTGGGCGCAGCGCTATCAATTCCTCGTCGGATGGCTGCCATGGATTTCGGACCGCCTCGGAATGATCGTCACTTATATGGCCTTGATCTGGACCGCATTGATGTGGGCATCGCCGCAGACGTTTGATGTTCCGCTCCCGGCGCTCTCGGCCGCGGCTCTCGCGCTCTTCTTCGCCAAGACGATGAAGACGCTGCTTCTCTATCCGCAAAAGGTGCGGTCCGGTGTGAAAGGTGCCTTGATGGCGTCGATCGCCGGTCTCTCGCTCACCCATGCCGTCGGCAAAGCTGTCATTTCAGGGCTTGTGACAAAGGGCAAGCCATTCCTGCGCACGCCGAAATGCGAAGACCAGGCGCTTCTTTCGCAGGCGCTGCGCAAAGTCTGGCAGGAGACGACGCTCTTCGGTTGTTGCGTTCTGGCTTTGCTGTCGCTCGCCTCCAGCGGCAGCGATGATCCGTCCGTCCGTTTGTGGATGGTCATGGTTGGCGTTCAAAGTCTGCCCTACCTCGCGACCATCGTCACGGCCGCGATCAGCGCGCTGTCTTACAAGTCGCTTCGCACGTCGCCCATGCGCGTGCCGCAGCAGGAACCCGCCTTGCCGAAGGCAGCCTAGATCAGGACGACCTTACCCGGATTGAGGATGTTCTTCGGATCGAGCGTACGCTTCAGTGTTCGCATAAGATCCATCTCGACCATGCTCTTATAAAGAAAAAGTTGATCGCGTTTCTGCACGCCGATGCCGTGTTCGGCGCTGATCGATCCGCCGAATTCATGGACGATATCGTGAACAGCGCGTTGGATTTCCTCCCAACGCGCAAGAAAAGCTGCTCCATCGCCACCGGTCGGAGAACTAAAATTGAAGTGAATATTTCCGTCGCCGATATGCCCGAAACTGACGGGGCGCGCGCCGGGCACCGCCTTCAGAACGGCTGCGGTCGCGCGTTCGAGAAACTCAGGTACTGCGCTCACGGGAACTGAAACATCGTGCTTGATCGATGCCCCCTCGCGCTTCTGCGCTTCCGACATGTTTTCGCGCAGCGACCAGAGCGCCGCGCGCTGGTTTTCGCTCTTGGCCAACACCGCGTCGCCGACCAGACCCTTCTCGGATGCCGAAGCAAGCGAAGCTTCGACCACCGAATCCAATTCGAAACGCGCCGCGCCGGTCGCTTCCACCAGCACATACCAGGGCGAGGGCTTGGATAGGGGATCGCGCGCGCCCGCGATATGGCGCATGACGAGATCGAGGCCGATGCGCGGGATCAACTCGAAGGCGGAAATCTGGCCGCCGCTGCTTGATTGCAAGTCCGCCAGCAGCCGAACGGCCGCACCTGGTGCTGGAACCGCAACGAACGCCGTGGTGCACGCTTCGGGCGCGGGAAATAATTTCAAAACGGCTGCCGTGATCACGCCAAGGGTACCTTCCGCGCCGATGAAGATCTGTTTCAGATCGTATCCCGTGTTGTTCTTGCGCAGCGCCGACATCAAATTCAAGAGTCGTCCATCCGCCAGCGCGACTTCGAGGCCGAGCACGAGGTCGCGCGTCACTCCATAGCGAAGAACATTCACCCCGCCCGCATTGGTCGACAGATTTCCGCCGATTGTGGCCGAGCCCTCGGCCGCAAGACTCAAGGGAAAAAGCAGGCCTTTCTCGCGCGCGGCATGCTGGGCCGTCGCCAGTACCACACCCGCCTCGACCGCCATCGACTGATTGTCGACGTCGATGTGCTTGATCCGATTGAGACGTTCAAGGCTGAGCAGGACTTCGCCGGCGAAAGGAATCTGTCCGCCGACAAGACCCGTGTTGCCGCCTTGCGGTACGAGTGGCGTTGCGGTCTCGTTGCAGACGGCGAGAATTCTAGAAACCTGCTCGGCGCTGTCCGGTTGAAGCATGAGCGCCGAAGCACCCTTGTATTTGCTTCTCCATTCTTCGAGGTGTGGCGCGATCACGGACGCGTCTTCCGAGAAGCCGCGTGGGCCGACGATCTCTTTCAATCGCGCAAGCGTCTCGACGTTCATGATTGGTCACGCTTTGCTGCGGCACGCAAAAGCCGGTCATTGATGGCTTCACCGAGTCCGTCAAGTGGAATGGGCATGACGGCGATGGGCAGACCGGTTACATCGAGGGTGTGGAGGTGCGCGAATAGATTGACCGCCGCCTCCCGGACGTCGCCGTTTTCGCTCAAGTTCACCGTCACTCTCGCACCCTCGAGAACACGGCGACCGAAGGCCAGCAGCGCCTCGTTCTCGCGAACGGACGTGGCATTCAATCTTACTGGTGCGCGCGGCGCGTAGTGACTTGCGAGCTGTCCCGGCGAGCGGACGCCTGTATTGGCAGAATCTTCGAGCCGACCGACGACCTCCTCGATCTCGCGTCGCGAGATGGCTCCGAGACGGAGCAGCACCGGCTTTTCTTCGTCAAATCCGATCACTGTTGATTCGAGGCCGAGCGCCGTGGGGCCGGCGTCAAGGATAAGTTCGACCTTGTCGCCGAGACTCGCCCTCACATGCTCCGCGGTCGTGGCGCTGATGCGTCCCGAGGCGTTGGCGCTGGGAGCAGCGATCGGCAAACCGGATTTTGCCAAGAGTTCCTGGGCGATGGAATGAGCGGGCGCGCGCAGCGCGACAGTGTCCAATCCCGCACTGACCAATTGAGACAGCGCACAGCCGGCGCGTCGCGCAAGAACGAGTGTCAACGCGCCAGGCCAGAAGACTTTCGCAAGCCTGAGCGCCCCCGCATGGAACTCGGAATATTCCTGCGCATGCGCGAGATTTGCCACATGCACAATCAGAGGATTGAACCGAGGACGCTCTTTGGCGGCAAAGATATCGGCCACGGCATGGTCGTTTGTGGCGTCCGCACCGAGGCCATAGACCGTCTCCGTAGGGAATGCGACGAGCTTGCCAGCACGAAGGAGACGTGCGGCTTCGCGGACTGCGGCGGTGTCGGCCTTTCGAACCGGTGACTTGGCGGCGATCTCCATCGCCCCAATCTATAGCCGATTTCAGTGAGATTTTGTCGCGGTGAGATCGACGGTAATTGCGACTTCGTGTGCGATGGTCGAAGCTGACGCCCACTCGCCCTTGCCCAGAGCGAAGTCGGTTCGCAAGACAACGGTTTTGCCCGTCATGTGCGCGCTGTCTCCCGAAAACACCAGTGCGAAGGGTAGGGTGATGGTCTTGCTCACGCCATGCAGCGTCAGTCGGCCCGTCGCGAGATAGTTGTTTCCGCCCTTGGCCGTAAAGTTTGTGGTTTCGAAGCGAGCGGTGGGGAATTGGGTTACCGCAAAGCCTTCGGCACCCTTGAGGCCATCATCATTGTCAGGCGCGGCAGACGCTTCGCTGTTGAGATCGATCGTGACGTTCGCGTGTGAGTGCGAGAGGTCGGCGGGGTCAAACTGGATGTCCGCCTTCCAGGTCTTGAAAGTCGCCTCGAACGTCTGACCGCTCCACAGCACAGAAAACCCGAGTCGGCTCTTGGCATGGTCGACGTTCCATTGCGCGCCAGATGCTGGCGTCAGGGCGGCGCAAGCAAGCGCGACGCATATTACAAGTCGGTTCTTCATGCGGGATCGCTCACCTCGGTGCCGGGTACCATGCGCTTGAGTACATCGTCACGGCGAATGAATTGGTGATACAGCGCCGCAAGCACATGCAGCGACACGAGCCCGATGGCCAAATAGGCCAACAATGCATGCGTGTCTTTGAAGAGTTCGAGATTCGCGGCTTTGGTTGCAGCTGGCAGATCAGCCAGGAACCAGATGTTCGGCCACGAGAACAGTCCGAAATACGGTGTCGCCAATCCGAGCGACGACGAAGACACCATGGACCAGCCTGCCAACGGAATCGCAATGATCAGGAAATAAAGGGCAAAATGGCTTGCATGCGCACCAAAACGGAGCAGCGGACTCATGCCGCGCGGAAGCGGTGGAATGGGATTGATCAACCGCCAACCCAGCCGCGCAAAGCTCAACGTCAGAACCGTCAGTCCTACGGACTTGTGCAACTGGTACAGCATGAACCGGTTCGGATCCGAGCGTGGCAGATCCGTCATGGTCAGCCCGAGCGTAAGGTTGACCAGCACGAACATTGCGATGAGCCAATGCAGCGTCATGGCCACATTCCCGTAACGAAGAAGGCTGTTTCGCGCGACCATCTCAGGTCTTCTGCTGCAGGAACATCGCTTCGATCGTCAGCTTGACATCGTCCCCGACGAAGCTGCTCCACATCATCTTGTCGAGTCCAAAATCGCTGCGCTTGATGGTGGTCGTGGCGTGAAAGCCGAGATCGTAGGCATTGCCGATGGGTGCCTTCAGTCCGCCATTGTAGGTCACGTCGAACGTGACCGGCTTGGTGACGCCATGAATTGTCAGGTCGCCTGTCATCTTCCCTGTGCTCGGACCAGTCCGAACGAGTGAAGTCGACTTGAACGTAGCGTTCGGAAATTTCGCGGCATCAAAAACCGTCGGCCCGACCAGCTGACCGAGCACTTCGCTGCTCATCACGTTGGCACTGGCGGTATCGATCGAGACGGATACCGAACTCTTCTCCGGAGCGCCGGGGTTGAAGTTGAGCGTACCGGCAACCTTTTCAAACCGGCCGTAATAGTCAGTGATGCCAAGGTGAGGAATGGCAAAGATGACCTGTGTATGATGTGTTTCCAATTCATAGGCACCGGGCGGCGCGCTTTTTGGATCCGTCGAAACGTTGGCTGCGAACGCGACACCCGCAGAGGCGAAGGCGACGACAGTGAAGCTAAGGACGGCGCGGCGCATGTTGCCTCCGGGGGCGCTGGATCAGTATCGATAACCTATAGCTTGATCTTGAGAGCAGTGCAGCGTTGATTTGCAGTAACAAACCCGTGTCCATCGCGCTTGACGGGCCTTGAGCACTCTACCCATAGTCGACGGCCACTTATTCCTGAAAGGCGCGTTGTGAGCGACACCGAAGCGCGGGCCCGCCCCGGGAGCAATCTCGTCTATCCGTTCGAGGGCCGGCCCGAAACCGGCCACAGCATCTTGGTTGCGCCCGGAGTCCATTGGGTTCGCATGCGTCTCCCCATGCAGCTGAACCACATAAATCTGTGGTTGCTGGAGGACGGCGAGGGTTGGACGATTGTCGACAGCGGCATCAAGAATGAAGAAACGACCAACGCCTGGGAACAGCTGTTTGCCGGTCCCATGAAGGGCCGTCCCATCAAGCGCGTGATCGTCACGCACATGCATCCGGACCATATCGGGCTGGCTGGATGGTTGGTCCGCAAATTCGATGTCGAACTCTGGATTACGCGCACGGAATTCCTGATGTGCCGCAATCTGGCAGCCGACACCGGGCAGGAAGCGCCCATCGAGGGATTGCGTTTCTACCGCGCCGCCGGCTTTCCCGAGGATTTGCTGGAGAACTATAAGGCGCGCTTCGGCGGCTTCGGCT
>Ga0310812_10000874_pt1 | contig 10596 bp, 8 predicted proteins | sample NN3metagenome_FD_205747 | JGI IMG/M metagenome (GOLD analysis project Ga0310812, IMG submission 205747) | Soil microbial communities from experimental microcosm in Duke University, North Carolina, United States - NN3 | ecosystem: Engineered > Artificial ecosystem > Soil microcosm > Unclassified ...
TTGATCTGTCCGCGCCGTGCCGCCCCGTCGCGGGCCAGAAGCTGGAATTCCATGCTCATGCCCCGATCGCCGCGAGGGGGACGCGTTCGAGCAGGCAGGCGTCGCCGTAGGAGAAGAAGCGATAGCGCCGCGCGATCGCGTGCGCGTAGGCGGCCTTCATGCGTCCGAGGCCGGCGAACGCGGCCACGAGCATGAACAAGGTCGAGCGCGGCAAATGGAAATTGGTCAGCAGCATGTCGGCGGTTCTAAAGCGGTAGCCCGGCGTGATGAAGAGCCGCGTTTCGCCCGACCAGGCGCCGACGGCACCGTCGTCGCCGGCGGCGCTTTCGAGCAGGCGCAAGCTCGTCGTGCCAACGGCGACGATGCGGCCGCCCCGGGCGCGCGTTTCGGCGATCGCCGCCGCGCTGGCGGCCGAGACCTCGCCCCACTCCGCGTGCATCACGTGCTTCGCGACATCTTCGGTCTTCACCGGAAGAAACGTCCCGGCGCCGACATGCAGAGTGACGAAGGTGCGCTTCACGCCGCGCGCTTCGAGCTGCGCGAAGAGCCCGGGCGTGAAATGCAGGCCGGCGGTGGGCGCCGCGACGGCACCCTCGCGCGCGGCATAGACGGTTTGATAATCCGCGCGGTCGTCGGCGTTTCCGTGTTTCGGGCGCTTGATGTAGGGCGGCAGCGGCATTTCACCGTGGCGCTCGAGCAGCGCCAGAAGCGCCGCGTCGCCAACGCCGAAGTCGAGCAGGACTTCGCCGGCCTCGTTTTTCTCGGCGACGATGGCGGAAAATTCCGGCGCGAACGCGATGCGCTGGCCGGCTTTGAGGCGCTTGGCTGGCCGCGCGAAAGCGCGCCAGCGTCCGGCGCCCTCGGCCTTGTGCAGTGTAACCTCGATTGCCGCGTCGCCGCGCTTGCCGCGCAGCCGCGCCGGGATCACGCGCGTATCGTTGAGCACCAGCAGATCGCCCGCGCTCAACAACGCCGGCAGGTCGCGGACGCCGCGATCCTCGAATGATCCTGCGCCGGGCACGACGAGCAGCCGCGCGGCATCGCGCGGCCGCGCGGGATGCTCGGCGATCAGGTCGCGCGGAAGATCGAAATCGAAATCGGAGAGGCGCATTTTCTTGCGGGTTGGAGCGTCACCGGCCGTAGAGCGGTCCTTGACTTGCTCCGGCCACTATTGTCCATCGTGCATAATTGCACATCCCGGAATTGATCGTGGCCACCGCCGCATCCATCGCCGAAACGCCGTCGGGAAAGGGCTCGGGGGACGAGAATTTCCCGGTCGGCTCGTTCCTGCTGCCGAAGGCGCTGCGCCCCAAGGTCGCGATCTTCTACGCCTATGCGCGCGCGATCGACGACATCGCCGACAATCCCGATTTGCCCGCGCAAGAGAAGATCGCGCGCCTCGACGGCTTCGACCGCGCGCTGACCGGGGCGAGCGACGATCCCGCCTATGCCAAGGCAATCCGCATCCGCGAGACCATGGCCGGCACCGGCGACATCATCCGCCACTGCCGCGACCTCATCCTCGCGTTCAAGCAGGATGCGGTGAAGCTTCGCTACAAGGACTGGGACGATCTGATGGGCTATTGCATCAAATCGGCCTCGCCCGTCGGCCGCTTCCTGCTCGATCTCCACGATTGCCCCAACAGCGGCTACCCGGCCTCCGACGCGCTCTGCAACGCGCTCCAGGTCATCAACCACCTCCAGGACTGCAAGGAGGATTTCCGGCGCTTGAACCGCGTCTATCTGCCGACGGATTGGCTCGAGGCCGAGGGCAGCGCGGTCGAAGACCTCGACCGGCCGGCGGCAACGCCGGGCATGCGCCGCACGCTCGACCGCTGCCTCGATGCCACGAACCTGCTGCTGCGCGAGGCGCGCCGCCTGCCGCGCCAGCTCACGAGCCGGCGCCTGGCGATGGAGTCTGCTGCCATTGTGCGCCTCGCCGAGAAGCTTTCGGCGATGCTGCGCCGGCGCGATCCCTTGGCCGAGCGGGTGGCGCTCGGCAAGCCGGGCTTCCTCCTCTATGCGCTCTTGGGCGTCGGGCGCTACTGGCTCGGACGCTGACGCGTGCTGACGCTCGTCGCCGCCGCGTCGCTCGCTGCCTGGATCTACCTCGTCGTCTTTCATGGTTTTTTCTGGCGCGCCGATCAGCGTCTGCCCGCAACCGTAACGGTCGAGCCGGATCCCTGGCCCGATGTCATCGCCGTCATTCCCGCGCGCGACGAGGCGCCGGTCATCGGCGCCGCGGTCGAAAGCCTGCTGAAGCAGGATTATCCCGGCGAAGTCCGCGTCGTCGTCGTCGACGATGCGAGCCAGGACGGCACCGGCTATGCGGCCGAAGCCGCCGCCAAACGCATCGAGGCCGCTGATCGGCTTTCGGTCATTGCCGCGCCGCCGCTCCCTCCGGGTTGGAGCGGCAAACTCTGGGCCGTCTCCAATGGCGTCGCCGCGGCGCCGGCGAACCGGCGCTACCTGCTGCTGACCGACGCCGACATCGTGCACGCGCCGGACGCCCTAAAACGTCTCGTGGCCAAGGCGGAAACCGGTCCCCCCGAAGGGGGACTCGATCTCGTCTCGCTGATGGTGAAGCTCCATTGCGAGAGCTTCGCCGAGCGGCTGTTGATCCCCGCCTTCGTGTTCTTCTTCCAGAAACTCTACCCGTTTCCGTGGGTCAACGACCGCGCGATTTCGACCGCGGGCGCCGCCGGCGGCTGCATGCTCGTGCGCCGCGAGGCCTTGGAGCGCGCCGGCGGCATCGCGGCGGTTAAAGGCGCGCTGATCGACGATTGCGCGCTCGCCGCCGCGCTCAAGAAGAAGGGCGCCATCTGGCTCGGCCTCGCCGACAAGAGCGCCAGCGCCCGCCGCTACCCAGCCATCGCCGATGTCTGGCGCATGGTCGCGCGCAGCGCCTATACGCAGCTCCGCCATTCACCGCCGCTGGTCGCCGGCACCGCCGTCGGCATGTTTCTACTCTACGCCGTGCCGCCGCTATGGCTCGTCCTTTGCCCGTTCTTCGGCGCCTGGACCGCGGCCGCGATGGGCGCCGCCGCCTTCGCGCTGATGCTCTACGCTTACCGCCCGACGTGGGAACTCTATCGCGGCGACGATCCGGCGATCGTGCTGCTGCCGCTGGCCGCGATGCTCTACACCGCGATGACGGTCGATTCCGCGCTTCGCCACGCAAGGGGCAAGGGCGGCGCGTGGAAAGGTCGGACCTATGGAAAGCCGCGTGCGGGCGCTTCCTAGAGCCTTTCCGACGGCGCCGCGCGCGCCTAAAACACTCGCCAGGTTTGGAACGATCTCCGCACGTGAACAGCACGATCACCGCCACCGATTTCGAGGCGCGCGACCACGTCCATAACGTGGTCGAGGCGTCGGGCACGTCGTTCCTCCAGGGTATGCGCCTTTTGCCCGAGGAGCGGCGCGAAGGCATGTTCGCGGTCTACGCGTTCTGCCGCGAGATCGACGACGTCGCGGACGAGCCGGCGCCGGTGGCGGAGAAGATGGCGCGCCTGCGCGAATGGCGCCGCGAGATCGAGCGCATCTACGAAGGGAAGCCGCTGACGCTGACCGGCCGCGCGCTCCTCCCCATCGTCAACGCCTACGGCCTCGAACGCGCGGATTTCCTGTCGCTCATTGACGGCATGGAGATGGACGCGATCGAGGACATCCGCGCGCCGGAGATGGGGCGGCTCGAGCTTTATTGCGATCGCGTCGCGGGTGCCGTGGGCCGGCTCTCGATCCGCGTCTTCGGCGCGACCGAGCCGCGGGCCAAGTCCGTGGCGCGGCATCTCGGCCAAGCGCTGCAGCTCACCAACATCCTGCGCGATTTGAGAGAGGACGCGGAGCACGGGCGACTCTATCTGCCGGCGGAGCTGCTCGCGGCCAACAATGTGAAGACGCACGAGCCTTTCGAAGTGCTGCAGCATCCGGGCCTTCCGGCGATCTGCGCGGAGCTCGCGGCGCGCGCGCGCCAGCACTATCAGGCCGCCGCCCAGGCGATGCGCCGCTGTGCGCGCGGGCCGATGCGCCCCGCGCGCGCGATGGGCGCCATCTATCGCGCCTATCTCGCCGAGCTCGAGCGGCGCGGCTGGAAGAATCTCGATCGGCCGGTGCGCCTCTCGAAGCTGCGCAAGCTCTGGATCGCGCTGCGCTACGGCCTCTTCTAGCGGCGATGGCGCTCGCCTCCGGCGCAACGGTGCACGTCGTCGGCGCGGGCGTCGCGGGGCTCTCCGCGGCGATCCGGCTCGTCGAGGCGGGCGCGCGCGTGATCGTGCACGAGGCAGCGGGCCAGGCGGGCGGCCGCTGCCGCTCGTACTTCGACGATCTGCTCGGCGCCGAGATCGACAACGGCAATCACCTGCTGCTGTCGGGCAATCGCTCGGCGATGCGCTATCTCGCCACGATCGGCGCCGAACGCGAACTGCTGACGATGCCGACCGCGGCGATCCCGTTCGTCGATCTTGCGACCGGCGAGCGCTGGACCGTGCGGCCCAATCGCGGCGTCGTGCCCTGGTGGATCCTCAGCGCCGGGCGCCGCACCGCCGGAAGCCGCGCCGCGCACTACATGGCGGCGATCAAATTGGCCTGGGCCGGGCGCGCCCGCGTCGGCGATCTCTTCGGGCGCCAGACGCCGACCTATAAGCGCTTCTGGGAGCCGCTGGCCGTGGCCGTGCTCAACACCGCCGCCGCCGAGGGTGCCGCGGAGCTGCTGTGGCCGGTGATGACCGAGACGCTCGGGCGCGGCGAAGCGGCAGCGCGGCCCTGCATCGCGCGCGACGGCTTGTCGAAAGCCTTCATCGATCCGGCGCTGGCCTGGCTGGCCGCACGCGGCGCGACTGTTCGCTTCAACGACCGCCTGCGTGCGATCCGCATCGAGGACGGCCGCGCCGCCGCGCTCTCGTTCGGCGACGGCGAGATCGCGCTCGGGCCCGACGACCGAGTCGTGCTCGCGGTGACGCCGCCGGTCGCGCAATCGCTGCTGCCGGCGCTGACGGTGCCCGACGATTTCCGCCCGATCGTCAACCTTCACTACAAATTCGCGGCGCCAGCCGCGCTGCCCGGCGGCCTGCCGCTGGTCGGCCTCGTCGGCGGCACCGCGCAATGGCTGTTCGTGCGCGGCAACATCCTCTCGGTCACGATCAGCGCCGGCGAGCGCGAAGTGGATCTGCCGGCGGAGACGCTGACCGAAATCATATGGCGCGACATCGCCAAGGCGCTGGCGCTTGCCGGCGCGCCCGCACCGCCGTGCCGCGTGGTCAAGGAAAAGCGCGCGACCTTTGCGCAGACGCCGGCGCAAGTCGCCAAGCGGCCCAAGGCGAACGCCGGGCCCAAGCACCTCGTGCTCGCCGGCGACTGGACCGACACCGGGCTTCCGGCCACGATCGAGAGCGCCATCCGCTCGGGCGAGATCGCCGTAAAGACTCTATTCAGCACGTAATTATTCCCGCGCTCCGGCCGCCTTGACCGGTCCGGCGGGCGCGTCTATCTCAACCGGCCCGGGCCTCGCGCGAGTGGAGGCCCGGTTCGCTTTTGCCGTATCCTGACAGCATGAATGTTCAATCCCCGCGCCCGCCCGAGCCCGATCTCGGCGCGCTCGACACGCTGATCGCCGAGCAGGCCGAACGCCTGGCCGCGGCCCAGCGCGCCGACGGGCATTGGGTGTTCGAGCTCGAGGCCGACGCGACGATCCCGGCCGAATACATTCTCTATCGCCACTACCTCGCCGACATCGACGAGGCCCTCGAAAAGAAGATCGCGGTCTATCTCCGCCGCATCCAGGGCGCGCATGGCGGCTGGCCGCTGTTCCACGGCGGCGATTTCGACATCAGCGCCTCGGTGAAGGCCTATTTCGCGCTGAAGGCGGTGGGCGATTCGCCCGAGGCGCCGCACATGAAGCGGGCGCGCGACGCGATCCTCGCCCATGGCGGCGCCGAGCGTTCCAACGTGTTCACGCGCTCGCTGCTGGCGCTCTGGGGCGAGGTGCCGTGGCGCGCCGTGCCGGTGATGCCGGTCGAGATTATGCTGCTGCCCAAGTGGTTTCCGTTTCACATGGGCAAGGTTTCGTACTGGTCGCGCACGGTGATCGCACCCCTGATCGTGCTGATGGCGTTGAAGCCGCGCACCAAGAATCCGAAGGGCATCAGAATCGCAGAACTGTTCGCGGCGCCGCCCGAGACGGTGCGCGATTGGCACCGCAACCCCACCGGCGAGTTCGCGGGCCGGATGCTGCTCTGGGTCGACAAGATCCTGCGCGCGGTCGAGACGCGCATGCCGAAGAAGCGGCGCGCCCGCGCCATCGCCGCGGCGATGCAGTTCGTCGAGGAACGCTTGAACGCCGTCGACGGCCTCGGCGGCATCTTCCCGGCGATGGTCAACGCCGTGTTGGCGATGGAGGCGCTCGGCTACGCCAAGGACGATCCGCGCCTCGTCACCGCCAAGAAGGCCGTGGACGGCCTTCTCGTCGTCCGCGAGCACGAAGCCTATTGCCAGCCCTGCTGGTCGCCGATCTGGGACACCGGCCTCGCCGCGCTGGCGCTGATGGAAGCGAAGAACGAGCGCGAGAGCCCGGCGATGGAGAAAGCCGCCGATTGGCTGCTCGAGCGCGAGATCAGGGACGTGAAGGGCGACTGGTCGTGGCAGAAGCCCGAGTTGGCGCCCGGCGGCTGGGCGTTCCAATACAGGAACGACTACTATCCCGACGTCGACGACACCGCCGTGGTCGCGATGGCGCTCGACCGCATGAACGATCCGCGCGCCAAGGCCGCGATCCAGCGCGCCGAGGCGTGGATCATCGGCATGCAAAGCAAGAACGGCGGCTGGGGCGCGTTCGATATCGACAACGACAAGTATTACCTCAACAACATCCCGTTCGCCGATCACGGCGCCCTCCTCGATCCGCCGACGTCCGATGTCTCCGGCCGCTGCCTCGCGATGCTGGCGCAGCTCGGCTACAAGAAAACGCACCCCGTTGTGGCGCGCGCGATCGAGTTCCTGAAGCGCGAGCAAGAGCCGGACGGCTCCTGGTTCGGCCGCTGGGGCACCAATTACATCTACGGCACGTGGTCGGTGCTGACCGCGTTGAACGCCGTCGGCGAAGATCCGAATCAGCCGTACATCCAGAAGGCGCTCGCCTGGCTGCGCCAGCGCCAGCGCGCCGACGGCGGCTGGGGCGAGGACGGCGCCACCTATTGGAAGGAGCGCCGCGCCGAGGCGAAGGAGAGCACGGCCTCGCAGACCGCCTGGGCGGTTCTGGCGTTCATGGCTGCCGGCGCCGTCGACGACCCCGCCGTGGCGCGCGGCATCGCACATCTCGCGCAAGCCCCGCGCGAGGGGCTGCGCTGGAAAGAAGAATGGTACACGGCCGTGGGCTTTCCGCGCGTATTCTATCTGCGCTACCACGGCTACGCGGCCTATTTCCCGCTGTGGGCGCTGGCGCGTTACCGCAATTTGAAGCGCCGCAACGCGCGCACCGTGTCGTGGGGGCTCTGAGCCGACTAGGCCATCCGAACTATCGCGCGATTGATGAGTGCGGCACCGGCGGCGTGTTAGAGAGCCCGGGCCGCCGCAAAACGCATGCGCGGTTGCACGCGAAATGACGTATAGTGCGTATCAATAACGGCGCCTCGTTTCGCGCCGAAAGGACTTTAGCCGGGTGGGAGCTCGGGCACCGCACCAGACCGGCGGACACGTAATCGCTTTATGGCGGCAGGCGTGGCTGGGGCCCGCCGGCCGGGGACATGGGGACGAGCATGGGGATTAGTGAGCCGCGTTCAGCTCCGGTCGCGTCTGCGCGCGTTCGCGCGCGCGGACTTGCCAAACTGCTGCTTGGGTTGACGGCCGCCGCAATCATCGGCGCCGCGCCGGCGGCGGCCGAGATGCAGCGCCGCAGCATCGACGTCAACGGCACCGCGCGCGACTATCTTCTCTTCGTCCCCGAGCAGCGGCCGGATAGCGGCCGCGGTGTTCCGCTGGTCGTCGTTCTGCATGGCGGCACGACCGTCGCGGACATGATTCTGCACTACACCGGATTCAACCGGGTCGGAGAGCGCGAGAACATCGCGATCGCCTATCCCTATGGCCTGAACCGCTGGTGGAACGACGGGCGCTACTATGACGGACGCGGCGAATCGAACGCCGACGACGTGGGCTTCATGCGCGCGCTCGTGGCCGATGTCGGCAACAACGTCGTGCCGATCGATCCCGCGCGCCGGTTCGCCACGGGCATCTCCAATGGCGGGTTCATGAGTCTGCGCCTCGCCTGCGAAGCGTCGGACCTGTTCGCAGCCGTGGCCGCCGTGAGCGCCACGATGCCTCAGGAGCTCGGCGCGCGCTGCCGGCCGGGCAAGCCCGTTCCCGTTCTCGTCGTCAACGGCACCGCCGACCCGATGGTCCCGTATGTGGGCGGCATTGCACGCGCCGGCAACCAGGATCGGGGCGCCGTCTGGTCGACCGAGAACACCATTGCATTCTGGGCTCGCCGTAATGGCTGCGCCGCGCCGGCCGTGATGCAGGTCCTGCCCGACGTCGACAGCGGCGACGGATCGTACGTGATCGAAGCCGACTATCGCGGCTGCTTCGGCGCGCCCGTGAAGTTGCTGCGCGTCGAAGGCGGCGGCCACACTTGGCCCGGCGGCCCGGAATTCATCCCGGCGTCGCTGCTCGGCACGACCAATCGCGACATCGACGCGACCGAGACGATCTGGGACTTCTTTAAAGCGGCGATGGCTGCGAAAACCTTGCCTCCAACCGCCTCGCGCGTTACCAGTCCATTGCAGCCGGTGAGCACCACGCCGTCGGGCCGAAGATAGTCTTGGGCGCGACACGGCCGGCGTTGCAGAGCGCTCGAAGTCGGCTTGTCAACCCTAAATCAACCCAAGATTGGCACCGTGGGGCGGGAACCGGCCGAGCCGCCGCGCGTTCACCGTTCCATGTCGTCAGGCAAGTCACAGAGGGCGCAAGCGGCCAGCCTCGCCCTCGGGAATCTCAGGGCGGTGCTGATCCTGGTCGTGCTGGCCTTCCATTCCATTCTTGCCTATCTCGGCACGCTTCCTCCCACCGCCTATCGCTTCGACGACGCGCCCTATCGCTGGCAAGCCTTTCCCATAGTCGACAGCCACCGCTTCTTCGGCTTCGATCTGTTCTGCGCCTGGCAGTACGTGAGCATGATGGCGCTCATGTTCTTCCTGTCCGGGCTGTTCGTGGCGCCGAGCCTGGAGCGCAAGGGAAGTTGGGCATTTCTCTCCAATCGGCTATTCCGCATCGGGCTGCCGCTGGTGATCGTCATCAGCGTCGTGACGCCGCTCGCCTACTATCCCACCTATCGCGTCGGCGCATCCGACCCGAGCTTCGCGGCGTTCGTCGACGCGTGGCTCGCGCTGCCGTTCTGGCCGCCGGGACCGCAATGGTTTCTCTCGCTGCTGCTCGGGATGAATGTGTTGGCGGTGCTGCTGCATCGCTTCGCGCCGCGCCTCCGCGACCGGCTCAACGGCGCCGTTGCCGCACTTGCCGAGCATCCGCGCCGCTTGCTGCTGACGCTGCTGGCGGCGGCGGCGGTCGCCTACGTGCCGCTCGCCCTCGTGTTCTCGCCCTGGACCTGGACCAATGCGGGCCCAATCGCGTTCGAGACGACGCGTGCCTTGATGTACCTCGTCTTCTTCTTCGCCGGCTATGCGATCGGGGCGCAGGGCTTGGGGCGCGGACTGCTCGCCTGTGACGGACCGCTGGCACGAAACTGGGCATGGTGGCTCGGCGCCGCGGTCCTCGGTTTCGGCTTCTGGGCCGGCATGAGTTCGATGACCCTGGGCGATTGGAACGCCGTTCCCTTCCACGTCCGCCTGATCGCCGCGCTGTCCGTCGTCGCGGCTTGCGCAACCGGCGTTCTCTTCCCGATCGCCGCGGCGCTGCGCTTCGGCCGCCGCCGCCGGCGCGCGTTCGACAGCCTTTCGGCCAATGCCTATGGCATGTATCTGCTGCACTACGCGCCCGTCGTTTGGCTGCAGTTCGCACTGCTCGACACCGCGCTGCCGGCGGTGGGCAAGGCGGCGATCGTGTTTGGAGTCACCCTGCTGATCAGCTGGCCTCTGGCGGCGGCGTTCGGCAGCCTGCCGCTCGGCACGCGGCCGATTGGCGCCAAGCGGATCGGCAGCGCATAATCCCAGGATCGTCCTCGCCCGAGCAGAGGGACTCCTCGGCATGCCGCTGGTCGCGATTCTCGCCCTTCGCAATCTGTTTCACGATCGGCTGCGCCTGATCGCGACGCTGATCGGCGTCGTCTTCTCGATCGTGCTCGTCACCGTCCAGATGGGCCTCTATCTCGGCTTCGGGCGCATGGTGACAGTGGTTATCGATCGTGCGTCGGCGGATCTTTGGATCATGACGCGCGGCGGCACGTCGTTCGAAGGGCCCTCGGTGCTGGAGATGCGCGACCGCGAGCGCGCGCTCGCGGTGAAAGGCGTCGCGGAAGTGACGCCCGTCGTCACCGCCTTCGCGGATTGGCGGCTGCCAACCGGCGCGCTGACCCCGGTGTTCGTGGTTGGCACGGTGCTGCATACGCCGGGCCTCCAGCCCTGGAACGTGAAGGAAGGCCAGGTCGAGGCG
>Ga0310812_10000881_pt1 | contig 10574 bp, 11 predicted proteins | sample NN3metagenome_FD_205747 | JGI IMG/M metagenome (GOLD analysis project Ga0310812, IMG submission 205747) | Soil microbial communities from experimental microcosm in Duke University, North Carolina, United States - NN3 | ecosystem: Engineered > Artificial ecosystem > Soil microcosm > Unclassified...
TAGACAGATGGCGCGGAGGCCCCCCTTGTCAAGCGGAAAAGCCCAAGGGAACCGGCGGCTTAATGGGCATGCTTTGCGGCAGACTTGTGACGGGGACATGAGCGAATCTACCGAAGCGGGCCATGCTTGAACCGCGGCCAGATCGTTGTTCCGGGTAGGAGCGCTTGTGTCTAGAATCGCCGCCATGACCGGGGAAAAGAATTGGGCGCGCGGCGTTGCCAACCGCACGGCGGCGGTGGTACGCCGCCTGCGCGAGGTGCCGCTGTTCACCTGGTACGTCGCGAAGCGCTACTGGCACGACCATTGTTTCCAGAGCGCGGCGGCGATGAGCTACAATTTCCTCTTCGCCGCCATCCCGATGATCGCGGTGGGCCTCTCGATCTTGGCCGCGTTCCCGGTCTTCGACGATATCCGCGTCGGCCTTCAGGATTTCATGGTCCGCTTCCTGCTGCCGCAAGCGGGCGAGGAATTCCGCGTCGCGCTCGACGAATTCCTCCGCAACACGCGCAACCTCACCGCCGTCGGCATCGTCGCCCTGGCGGTGACGGCCATCATCCTGCTCGACACGATCGAAACCGTATTCAACCGCATCTGGCGCCAGAGCCAGGTGCGGCCGCTGATGGCGCGTGTCACCATGTACTGGGCGATCTTGACGCTGGCGCCGCTTTTCGTCGGCGGCAGCGTGGCGCTCTCGGCCATCGTGTTCAACCAAGGCGGATTGGCGCGCTTCAGTGGATTGATCGCCGTGCTGGTGTGGCTGGCGCCCTTCGGCCTCATGCTGATCGCATTCGCGCTCAGCTACATCATCATTCCGTACCGCCGCGTGTACTTGCGCGGCGCCGTCGTCGGCGCGGCGGTGGCGGCGCTGATGTTCCAAGGCCTGCGCTGGGGCTTCGCGCTCTATGTCGAGGCGTTTCCGTCCTACAAGACGATCTATGGCACGCTCTCGGTGATCCCGATCTTCCTGCTCTGGGTCTATCTCGTCTGGTGCGTGGTGCTGTTCGGGGCCGAGATGGTGGCCGCGTTTCCCGAGTGGCGCCGGCGCCCAGGCGCGGGCACCGCCAAGGGATCGCAACCGGCGCGCCGGCTCATCGCGGCGCTGCTGATGCTCGAGCGCCTCTTCGTCGCGCGCAACACCGGGAAGCCGGTCAGGACCGAGACGCTGGCGGACGTCGCCGCCGAGTCGCTCGCCGATTCGGACCGCGGCGCGGTGCAGGCGATTCTCGACCGCCTCGCCAAAGACCGCATCATCGGGCAGGCCGAGCCCTCCGGCTGGTATCTGGTGCGCGACCCCAAGAACGTGCGGCTCTCGGCGCTGCTGCGCGGCCTCGATCTCGGGCTCGACGCGGGCGAGGATCTGGCCTTCATCCGCACCGCCTGGCGCGCGCGGCTGGCCGGCGTCTTGGCCGGCGCGGGCGCTGCCGAACGGGGTGCGCTCGAAATCGATCTCGAAACGCTGTTCGCGCCGATGGCCGCCGAGGAGGCGGGGCGCGGCGTCGAACCCCTGAAACGCAAAGCGGCGGGCTAGGCGCCCGCCGCTTCGCTTGGCGTTCCGGAATTTCGCGGTTTAGCCGACGAATTCCCAGCTGCCGTCCGCGTTCTTGCAGCGGCGTCCGTTGATCTGCTCGGTCTTGCCGTCCTTCAGCGTGATCGTCTCGCTGAAATTGCGGCACTGGCGCCCGTCGTTGCCGGCATAGGGCTGCGAGGTCGGCGTGATGGTGCCGCGATTGCCGCTCTGCGGGTTGGACCAGGTCTGCCCTTGGCCGACCGGACCGCTCTCTGCGGCGTAGGTCGCGGTCTGCGCGTACATCGCGCGGTCGCGCTCGTCGAGGCGGCGGCCGATCTCGCTGCCGACGATGGCGCCGAGCGCGGCGCCAATCCCCGCTCCGAGCAGGCGGCCGCTCGTGCCGCGGCCCAACGAGGCGCCGAGCAACGCGCCGGTGCCGGCGCCGACGAGGGCACCCGTCTGTTGATTGTTTTCGCAGCCGGCGACGGAGACCGCCATGACTGCAGCAAGGCCCAAGGCCATCGTGCGCATCGTTCTTACCTCGTTGTTGCGTTCCAAAGGGTTGTCGAAGTGCCGTATCGCCGAGTGAAGGATTGAATCGCTCCGCATCGACTACGGCCGGCCTCATCCCAACGTGCCGCCCGGAGGCCGGACTTCTGTCGAGCAATTATGGCAGAACAAAGCCTTGCCGTCATCCTGATTACGGCGGAGTTAACGCGGGAGCGCGCCGCTGCCGCCTGTGGCGCCGCAGCGCCCACCTGTCCTACAACCCGCTGCCGTTTCGCAACGCCAGGCCGATCCGCCAATGTCGATCACGCCCACCAGCGATCCGCTCGATCTCTTCCGCGCCTGGTTCGATGCGGCCAAGGAGCGAGAGGCCGCCGAGCCCAATGCGATGGCGTTGGCGACGGTCGATGGCGAGGGGCGGCCCAGTCTCCGCATGGTGCTGCTCAAGGGCGTCGACGAGCGCGGCTTCGTCTTCTACACCAATTTCGAGAGCCGCAAGGGGCGCGACCTGCTCGCGACCAAGCGCGCGGCGCTCTGCTTCTATTGGAAGAGCTTGAAGCGCCAGGTGCGCGTCGAAGGCTCCGTGGGGCCGGTCGGCAGCGACGAGGCCGACGCCTATTTCGCCTCGCGTGACCGCGGCAGCCAGCTCGGCGCCTGGGCGTCGCTGCAGTCGCGGCCGATGAGCGGCAAGATGGAGCTGATGGGCCGCGTCGCCAAATTCACCGCGCAGTTCGGCATCAGCGCGGTGCCGCGGCCCCAGCATTGGTCGGGCTTCCGCATCGCGCATCAGCGCATCGAGTTCTGGCAGGAAGGCCGTTTCCGCCTCCACGACCGCCTCGTATACGAGCGCGACGGCGCGGCGTGGAAGACCGAGGTGCTCTATCCCTGAGCGGGGGCGCGGGCTCAAAACGCGAATGCGAGGCTTTCGCAGCGAATACCCGCGCCCGGCGGCGCGCCGGAGCTTCCCGCGTCGCGCATTGCGTCATAGATAAGGCTCATGGACGCCACGAGCACGAACATCGCGGCCGCGCCTGCTGCCACGCCGGCCGACGCCGCGCGGCTTATGCGCCTCGCGACGCTGGCGTCGGTGACGGTGGCGCTCGTGCTCATCGTCGCCAAGACGGCGGCGTGGTGGCTGACCGATTCGGTGGCGCTGCTTTCGACGCTGGTCGATTCGCTGCTCGATGCGGCGGCCTCGATCCTGACGCTGTTCGCGGTGCGCCACGCCGTGCAACCCGCCGACGCCGAACATCGCTTCGGCCACGGCAAGGCCGAGGCGCTCGCGAGCCTGGGGCAGGCGGCATTCGTGGCCGGCTCGGGTGTCCTCCTTCTCGCCGAGGCCGTGCGGCGCATTTTTGCCCACAAGCCGGTCGGCCAGGAATGGCTCGGCATCGGCGTGATGGCCTTCTCGATCCTGCTCACGCTCGTGCTGGTCGCGATCCAGCGCTACGTGATCCGGCGCACCGGATCGCTGGCCGTGCGCGGCGACGCGCTGCACTACGTCGGCGACGGCCTCATCAACGGCAGCGTGATCGTGGCCCTTGTCATCAACATGCTTTGGGGCTGGCCCTACGGGGATTCGATCTTCGCCATCGGCATCGTGGGCTACCTGGTCTGGAATTCGTGGCAGATCGCCCGGCAAGCCCTCGATCAGCTCATGGACCGCGAACTCGGCGATCTCGACCGCGAGCGCATCATCGCCATCGCCCGCTCGCATCCGGCCGCGCGGTCGGTGCACGATCTGCGCACGCGCCGCGCCGGACTCTTGACCTTCATTCAGTTCCACCTCGAGCTCGATCCGGCGATGCCGCTGATCCGCGCGCACGAGATCGCCGATGCGATCGAGGCCGAGCTTCACGCCGCGTTCCCCAATGCCGAGGTGATCATCCACGAGGATCCGGCCGGCTACGAGGCGCCGCACTCGGTGCCCGGCACCGCCGTTTAGCGTGGCGGCGGATCAGGCCGAGATCGTCGCCTTCCTCGCGCGCCCGGCGGCGCATGGCGGCCATGGCCCCGTCGAGCGAGTCGACACGCACATCTCGCACGTGTTCCTCGCCGGCGACCGCGCGTTGAAATTGAAGCGCGCGGTGAAGCTGCCCTATCTCGATTTCTCGACCCCGGAGAAGCGCCGCGCGGCCTGCGAGGCCGAGCTCGCGGTCAACCGCCGCACGGCGCCGGAGCTCTATCTCTCGGTCACGCCGGTCGTGCGCCGACGCGAGGGCGCGCTGGCCATCGGCGGCGAAGGAGCGCCGCTCGACTGGCTCGTCGTGATGCGCCGTTTCGACCAGGCGCAGCTGTTCGATCGCATGGCCGAACGCGGCGAACTCGGGGCCGGTCAAGTGGCGGCCGCGGTCGAAATGATCGCGCGCTTCCACGCGGCGGCCGAGCGCGTCGCGGGCGGCGCCGAGATCATCCTCCGCATCATGGAGGGCAATATCGATTCGGTCGGGCGCGCGGCGGTGCCGCGGCCGTTGGCAGCTGACCGCGCCGACGCGCTGCACGCAGCCTGCCGCGCGCGCTTTCAGGCCCTGAAGCCGCTGCTCGACCGCCGCGGCGCCGAGGGCTTCATCCGCGACGGCCACGGCGATCTCCATCTCCGCAACATCTGCGTCGTCGACGGCAAGCCGCTGCTGTTCGACGCGATCGAATTCGATCCCGGCTTCCGCCGCATCGATGTGTTCTACGATTTCGCGTTCCTGCTGATGGACCTGCTGCATCGGCGCCTCGCCGAACACGCCAATTCAGCGCTGAATGCCTATGTCGGCGCCACCGGCGACGTCACGGGCGTCGCGACCTTGCCGCTGTTCCTCGCCGTGCGCGCGATCATCCGCGGCCATATCACGGCGATGATCGCGGCTCAGCGCAACGGCGCGGCGCACGGCGCCGACGAGCTCTGGTCCGAGTCCGCAGCCTATTTCAACCTGGCTGAAGCGGCGCTGGCGCCGCCCGCGCCGGTGCTGCTCGCGATCGGCGGGCTCTCGGGGACCGGGAAATCGACGCTCGGCTGCGCGATCGCGCCGCGCCTCGGCGCCATGCCGGGCGCGCTCACGCTGCGCAGCGACGTGGTGCGCAAGCGTCTCGCCGGCGTGCCGGCGGAACAGCGCCTGCCCGAAAGCTGCTACACGGCGGAATGGACCGGACGAGTCTACGACGAGCTGCTTCGTCTCGCCGGCGTGGCGCTCGGCGCCGGGCATAGCGTCGTCGTCGACGCCGTGTCGGGTCACGCCGAACAACGCGCGGCGCTCGAGGCGGCGGCCAAGCGCGCCGGCGCGCGTTTTCTCGGCGTCTGGCTCGAGGCGCCGCTCGCCGTGCGCGAAGCGCGGATCGGCGCGCGGGCTGCCGACGCCTCCGATGCCGACGTGGCGGTGGCACGCCGCCAATATGAGCCCGATGCGGCATCGCTCGGATGGCCGCGCGTGGACGCCGCCGGCACGCTCCCGGCGACTATCGAAGAGCTCGCGGCAGCGCTGCGCGCGGCCGGCGTGACCCTGCGCGCCGGTTGATTTCGGTCAAGGCGCCGCCGGCGCGGGCGCGGTTTTATGGCCGGCGTCGAAAAAGCGAGGACCAGCCGATGTTGACCTGGGAAGATTGCGTGGCACTGTGCGACTTGACCGAAGAGGAGATCGAGGCCATCGCCGAGCACGAGCATATTCCGCTGTTGGCCGCGGTCGAGCTCGGGCAATATCTCGTTCGCGCGCCGCACGGCCCGCCGCGCATCAGCCGCATGATCATCGACGACATCAAGGCGGCCGAGAAGCAGGGCGACCGCTTGGAGGCGTTGAAGTTGAAGGCAGTCTTGCGGCATTTCATCGAGCAGCATCAGCCGGTGCATGCCATGGCCGGCTGCTGTTGCCACTGAACAAAAGATCAAGGAGCAAGCGCCATGGCGCTCAAGATGGTTCGCCTCGAGCTCGCCCGCACCAAGGAGCACCCGGACGGCAGCGCCCGTCACGGCTACGAGTTCGTGGCGCCCCTCGACGACAAAGGCCACCTCGACGGCAAGTCGTGGAAGCAGTTCAAGGAGGCCTGCACCGTGCGCCGCTTCTGGGGCGACGACGAGGAGCACGGCGTGCTCATCCATCGCGCCGACGGTAAATGGGTATTCTCCTACGAGCCCGGCGACGACGCCGACGACGAGCCCATCTTCCGTTTCGACCGACATACCTTCGCCAAGGGCGACTACGTTTCGGTCACCGAGCACGACGGCGTCACGCGCCCGTTCCGCATCGCGGCGGTCGATACGCCCGTTTCGTTGCGGAAGAAGTAGTCCCTAACTCGCGGCCGCTTCAGTAGCGAACGATGCCGGCGCCGCCATTGGGCGGGCCGGTCTGGCGCGCCGTCGCCGTGGTCGTGCGCGGCGCGGTTGCGGCGGGACGGCGCAGCCCGGCGGCCGGCGCCAGGCGCGAAAGATCGGTGCGCCGCGCCACGTCGGTGCCGCGCGACGGTGCCACATCGAACACTTGCGGCGTGATCTCGAGCCGTGCCGCGCGGCGGCACGTCAGCTCCTGGCGGTTGGCGATCACGATGATGCCGTTGCGGCGCGCATTGGCGAGCTTGTACTTGTCCTGGTCGGCGGGATCGACCCACACCGTCGTCTCTTTGCGGCCCGGCGGCAGCACGCTCGCGAAGCGCATCGTCGTGCCCGGCGGCACCTGGCCGAGGATGCGGCGCGCGCCGCCGGCCGGCCCGGCGAAGGGCGCGCGGTTGGTGACGAACAGGCTCTCGCGCGGAACGCCCAGGCCGGGCGTGCCGCCGCTCCAGCATTGCGCGGCGGCCGGTGCCGCGAGGAACAGGGCGGCGATGGCGGCGGCGCGGATCAGAGACGAAGACGGGAGCGGCATGTGGGGCTCCTTGAGACTTGGCGCCATGGTGTTCCTTGGCGCCAGGCGGGAAGAACTAATGGGTCAACGCGCGTTGCCGCGCCGTCGCAGGTCCGTTAACGTTTGCCGATGGCGCGAGGGCGAAGCTCGAGATGTATAAGGAACCAGAAGCCTTTGGTTGTGCTCCGATTCCGATCGCCGTTGCCGGCGCTGGGAATCCGGTGCCGTGAGCGAACCGCGCCGCACGCTTGTTCTGACCGGCGCTTCGCGCGGCATCGGCCACGCGACGGTCAAGCGCTTTGCCGGCGAGGGCTGGCGCGTCGTCACGTGCTCGCGCGACGATGTGCCGGCGGAATGCCGGCGCGATCCCGGCTGGTCGGACCACATCGTCGCCGATCTCGCCGACGCCGCGGAGGCCGAGCGCTTCGTCACGGCAGCGCTCGATCGCCTCGCCGGCGCGCCGGTCCACGCGCTGGTGAACAACGCCGGCGTCTCGCCGAAGAGCCCGCTGAAGGAGCGGCTCGGCTGCTTGAACGGAGATCTCGCGCGCTGGCACGAGGTCTTCCAGCTCAATTTCTTCACGCCGCTCTCGCTGGCGCGGGGTTTTGCCCGCGCCCTGCACGCGGGGAAGGGCACGATCGTCAACGTGACCTCCATCGCCGGCCAGGCCGTGCACCCGTTCGCGGGCTCGGCCTACTCCACCTCGAAGGCGGCGCTCTCGGCGCTGACGCGCGAGATGGCGGTGGAATTCGCCGAACTGGGCGTGCGCGTCAACGCGGTCTCGCCCGGCGAGATCGAAACCGCGATGCTGGCGCCCGAATACGAAAACCTCGTGCCGCGCATTCCGCTGCACCGCCTCGGCACGCCCGACGAGGTCGCGGGCGTCATCTTCCGCCTCTGTACCGAAGATTTCGCCTACGTCACCGGCGCCGAAATCTTCATCACCGGCGGGCAGCACTTGTTCTGACAAAGAAGGCGCGCTGCTGCTCGAGTTCAAGCACGCCGCCCGCGGCCGCTTCTTGACCCATTGGCGCGCGATGAGGCCGGTGACGCGCGAGCCCTTTCCCAACCCTGGCGTCTACTTCCAGCGGCCCGGACGGAAACGCGCCGTTAAGTCATACGCTCTATTGCTCTGGTCCAGGCGCCTCGCCATAGTTGCGCCTGTTCAACCGGCAAGGGGTATCTCCGTGATTCGCCGTAATCTTTTGGCGCTCGGTACGGGCGCCGTCCTTGCGACTTTGGGTGGCAGCCTGGCATTGGCGCCGGCCGCGGACGCGCAGTCCCGCACCTATAAAATCCTCGGCGTCGGCGACGTAATGATGGGCAGCGATTATCCGCAGCCGATCATGGACGCGCGCGTGACTCCAGGCGGCGATCCGGCCCACATGATCGGATCGGATCTAGCGCGCATCCTCAAGAGCGCCGACGTGACCTTCGGCAACATGGAAGGTACTATTCATACCTCGAACGAAGGCGCGAAGCGCTGCGGGAATCCGCAATACTGCTACACCTTCCGCAGCCCGCCCTGGCACGCCGAGGTGTTGCGCCGCGTGGGCTTCAACTTGATGTCGCAGGCCAACAATCACGCGGGCGATTTCGGCCCGCACGGCCGGATCGAGACTCATCGCAATCTGACTCGCGCGGGCATCGTGGTGGCCGGCGCCGATCAGGACGGCATGCGGACCGGCATTCTCACGCTCGGCGACGGCACCAAGGTCGGGCTTGCCGCGTTCGGCCACAATCCGGGCCTGGTCTGGAACAACGACTACGCGCGCATCACGGCGATCATCCGCAGCCTCAAGAAGCAGGCCAACATCGTGATCGCCTCGTGCCACGCGGGCGCGGAAGGCGGCGCGGTGCTGCATCTGACCAAGGCAACGGAAATCTTCCTCGGCGAAAACCGCGGCGATGTCTATCGCTTCGGCCACGTTGCAGTCGATGCCGGGGCCGATATCGTGTTCTGCCACGGCCCGCACGTGCCGCGGGCGGTCGAGGTCTACAAGGATCGCTTCATCGCCTACAGCCTTGGCAATTTCTGGACCTACGGCCGCTTCAACCTAAAGGGCTATCAGTCCATGGCGCCGATCGCCGAAGTCGTCGTTGACAAAACCGGCAAGCTCCACACTGCGCGGATCATCTCGGCGCGGCAGGAAATGCCCGGCGGGCCACGGTTGGATCCCTCCAATGCGGCGGCGCGGGCGATCGCCGAACTCACCGCCAGCGATTTGGCGGAGTCCAGGACCACGGTGGCGGCGGACGGCCGCCTGAGCTGGCCCGGCATGATGCGCGCGAGCCGCTGACCGGCGCGGGAGCGGAGGCGGGCGGGCGCGACGCGCCTCGCCTGCGCGCCGTTGCCGATTTTAGCGAACCTTGGCTTTGATTGGCTTTTGTTGGCTTTCCTTGGCGTTTCGAGGGGGCCGACCTTGGCTTACCTTGGCTCCGCGCGACGCCCGACCTTGGCTTTTCTCGGCTTTGCGCTCGCCGCACCTTGGCTTTTCTTGGCTTTCGCGAGCGACGAGCGGTCGCGGCGCCGCCCACGGAGATCGCCGCTCATATAGGAACATTCAATGAACTTTCAAGGACGGGAAGATAGACGCGCCGCCTTGCGCAAGCTTGCGCCAAGACAGCGGCGTGTTTGCCGCGGGGCCGCGGGCCTTGGCTTGCCTGCGGTGCTAGAGTCCCGCAACGTCCAAAGTTCGCGGCAGAGGAGGCAGCAATGGCGACCTACGTTCTCGTTCATGGTGCCTGGCACACCGGCGAGCTCCTGGCCGACGTGGCCAAGCCGATCAAGGCGAAGGGGCATCAGGTCCATTGCCCGACTCTGGCCGGCAACCGGCCCGGCGATTCCAAGAAGACCGGGCTCGAGGAGGCGGTGCGCTCGCTCGCCGATTATTTCGATCAGCAGCGTCTCTCGGACGCGGTCGTGATGGGCCACTCCTACGGCGGCATGGTGATCGCCGGGCTGGCCGACCGGTTGGCGCCCGGCCGCATCCGCCGGCTCGTCTTCTGGAACGCGTTCGTGCCCAACAGCGGCCAATGCCTCAACGACATGGTGCCGCCGCACTACGTGGCGCTGTTCAATCAGATCGAAAAGGAACGCGGCGACGGCTCGGTCGTGCTCCCGTTCCCGATCTGGCGCGAAGTGTTCATCAACGACGCCGATCTCGATCTCGCCCAGCGCGCCTTCGACAAGCTCAATCCGCACCCGGGCAAGACCTTCCGCGACCCGCTCGCGCTCAAGACCGAGCTGGCCGCCTCGTCAATCGCGAAGTCGTTCCTGAATTGCCAGCAAGACGTCTCGCTGCCGGCGTCGCTGCCCTGGCACCCGCGGCTTTCGGAGAAGCTCGGCCTTTTCCGCCTCGTCGAAATGCCGGGCAGCCACGAGGCGTGCTTTACCAATCCTGCATTGCTCGGCGAGAAGATCATGGAGGCCGGGCGGGATTAGCGGGCGCTTCTCGCGGCGCGACTCGGCCCGGTCGCGCGCGATCGGCGGAGAGGAGGGCAGGATGAAAGCGCGTCGGATCGGAAGCGCGGCGCTCGGCTTGCTGCTCGCGGCGGCGCCATCGGTCGCCGCGGCGCAGGATTGGTCGGGGCCCTATCTCGGGCTCGCGCTCGGCGCCAAGGTCGCGCCGACGCGCTGGACGACCTCGAGCGTCGGCGACCCGCCGACGCCGCCCGCCAGCCTCGATTCGTCCACCCCGCGCAGCTTCGCGCCGGCGGGCTTCCGCGTCGGCGGATAT
>Ga0310812_10000882_pt1 | contig 10567 bp, 8 predicted proteins | sample NN3metagenome_FD_205747 | JGI IMG/M metagenome (GOLD analysis project Ga0310812, IMG submission 205747) | Soil microbial communities from experimental microcosm in Duke University, North Carolina, United States - NN3 | ecosystem: Engineered > Artificial ecosystem > Soil microcosm > Unclassified ...
CGGGCGATCGTGTGAGCCAGCGGAAAGGTCCAGATCGACTGCGGGCTGCCGTCGAAGGGCATCAGCACGACGGAGGAACAGAGGATGGGAATCGGTGGACTCATGGCAGGCCCCTCCTTTCGGCGATTTCCGAGGGTACCGTCCGCGCCGCGGCGCTCACGGGAGCGGAAAGCACGGCCTCCTGGACCGTGACCGGCTTGCGCCCGGCGGGCTGCGGGACCTCGAGGTTGAACTCCTGACGTCGCCCGTGCCAGCGGGCCGCGAAGGCCAGCCGCCGCCATTCCGCGGGGAGATGGGGCGATAGGGACAGGCCCTCGGGTCCCACGGAAAGTCCTGAAAATCCCATGATGGCCGACTGCCAGAGGCCGCCCAGCGCGCCGATGTGGATCCCGCGCGCGGCGTAGGAGCCGGCGTCGCTCAAGTCGATGGCGCTGGTCTGTTCGAAGTACTTCAAGGCCCGTTCCGTCTCTCCCAGCCGGGCGGCCACGGCCGCGTGGATCGGGGGACTCAGGGAGCTGCCGTGACCCGTCCGAGGCTCGTAGTAGCGGAAATTGGCCTCGCGGGCCTTCGGCGGAATCCGGTCCCAAAGCAGGTACACGGCCATGAGCACGTCGGGCTGCTTCAGGATCTGGGACTGCTCGATCCGCCGCTTTCCGATCAGGAGGTCCATCGGCAGGCGCCGGCCCGCGAACTGGCTCAGGTCCAGGTCCTCGAGCTGGAAGTATCCGCGGAACTGCTCGTAGAGGCCCGTGTCGGCATGGAAGCCCGTGGCCATGGCCCGGGCGATCTCGCCCCATTTCGACGGCTCCTCGCGGTCGAGGTGGAGATGATCGGCGAGCGACGTCCAGGCGCCGGGGTGCCGCTCGCGCATCCACGTCGCGGTCTGCAGGGCATGCTCCAGGTTCCACTGGGCCATCAAATTCGTGTAGGCGTTGTCGTCGACGTCCTCGTGATACTCGTCGGGGCCGATGACGTGCTCGATGTGGTAGCGGCCGTCCTCGCCCCAAATGCCGCGGCTCGCCCAGAAGCGCGCGGTCTCGAAGAGGATCTCGGCGCCGTAGCGGAGCAGGAACTCCTCGTCGCCGCTCGCGCGCACGTAGAGGTCCACGGCGTACGCGACGTCGGCGCTGATGTGATGCTCGCGGCGTCCCGTCCAGATCTTGACGACGTCGCCGGTCGGAGTCAGGACAAGGTCGGGCGTCGTGTCCTCGCCCGACGCGGCGGACTCCCACGCATAGAGCGCGCCGGCATAGCCCAGCGCGCGGGCGCGCTGCCGGGCGGGGTCGAGCGTGTGGTAGCGGTAGAGGAGCAGCGCGCGGGCGGCCGGCGGCTGCGTCAGCGCGTGGAAAGGGAGCACGTAGATTTCGGTCTCCCAGAACACGTGCCCTTTGTAGGCGTCTCCCGTGAGGGCCCGGGCCCCGATGGAGATCCGGGTGTCGTCGGGATTGGCGGTTCCGACGAGGTGGTAGACGCCGAAGCGGAGCGAGCGTTCCGCGCGGGCATCCCCCTCGACCTCGATCCACGCGTCGTGCCAGCGGGCGTCCCAGGCGGCGACGTGGGCCTGCAGGGCCGCGCCCGTTCCCTCCTCGAGGAGATGGTCGAGCGAACGGAGCGCCTCCTCGGTCGGCCGGGACGTCTCCAGCGACGAGTAGACGGCGCAGAGCCGATCGAATCGCGTCGTCCGGCCCCGCTGGACATTCAGGGCCCACGACTCGAGAACCGCCGTCGTGCTTTCCTCCTGCAGGTCCGGCCGGATCAGGCTCGCCGTCGCGAAGGTCACCCGGACGTCCGAGCGCGACGTCCGCAGCTCGCACACGCGCAGGACGTCGCGCTCGCCCTGTCGCCGCGTCGTCACCGATTCGGGGACGAGCTTGACCGTGGCGGAGGCGTCCCCCGGGACCTCCAGGAGGGCGGCCAGGTCGAGGCGGCCGCTGTAGTTCATCGGCGTGACGGCCACGGATTGGACCAGGACGTGACGGTCCGCGAGCGACGCGAAGCGCAGGGTTCGGATGCGGGTTTCGCGCCCCGAGGCATCCCGGTGGAGCCAGTCGCGCCAGAGGATCCCCTGGCGGAGGTCCAGAGTGCGGGCGTGTTCGAGGGTCGTTCCGGTCGCCAGGTTCAGCGGTCCGTCCGGGGACTTGAGATGGACTTCGATCCAATTCGGCGCGACGGCGAGCTCGGGGACGGACGTCGGATAGGGGCCGCTGTCGAAGACGCCGGCCAGGAAGGTCGCCGGGTTCGAGTAGACGCCGTCTTCTTCCAGGGCGCCGCGAATCCCGGCATAGCCGTTCGCGAGCGCGAAGAGGGATTCAATCTCCTGCTCGCGGGCGGGGGTCCATCCCTCTTCGACGAGCAGCCAGCGCGGGTCGCGCGTCCGGCGTGCGGGAAGCTCCGCCCAGGCGCGGCGTTCGTGCAGGTCGGCCTGGCAGGCGAGGAGCTCCCGGAAGCGGGCCGGTCCTCCGCCCAGCGGGATCACCCCCGGCGGGACCCCGGCGGGCTCGGGCCCCACCGAGACGACCACGGCGCCCTGCGCTTCCGGCACCATCATCCGCGCGTCGCTCCCTTCGCCTCCACTGAGCGGGCCGAACTCGTCGCCGCCGATGAGGATCTCGCCGACGGGGATCGCGCGCGGCTGCGCCAGCTCCCGGAGGACCCAGCGGATCGCGTCCGACTTGTCGGTGAGGCCCACCTCGACGTGCTTGATGTCGCTGGTGAGGCGGGCGTCCGTCAGCCCCTTCTCGCGCGCGATGCGTGCCGCGAGCCGCCGCACCTCGTCGACGCCGGCGATGCCGGCCTTGCGGAGCCGCTCCTCGACGTGCTCATGAAGCTCGCCGATCTTCGCCTTGGGAGGGTCGCTCCATTCGGGCAGGGGGATGAGGTCGATCTTCCGTCGATTCAGGCGATCCGCGACGATCCGGATGTCGAGCCCGGAGCGGCGAACGAGCTCGTCCCGTACCGCTTCGGCGACCTCGGTCAGGAGGCGCTCCTCGTCGGGGCTCGCCTGCCGCCGCTGGAGCAGGACGGGCTCGCCCCGGAGGTCGAACCCGTACGCCTCCGAGCCGCGGTTCGCCAGCACGAAGAGGCGTCGCTTCCGGGGGCCGCGGATCCCGGACGAGAGCTGCCGATCGATGTTGCCGAAGTTGGTCCCGCTGACGATTACGACGAGGACGTCCAGATCGAGGAGCGGCTCGAGGAGCTCCCGGGTCGGGGTGGCGTCTTCCCGCCGGTCCGCGACGGCCGTGCCGTCCCAATCGAACGCCAGGATCCGCAAGGGCTGCTGGAGCGCTCGGGGAAGGGTCCTGCAGGATTCCGGGATGCTGTCCATAGGGTGAGCGTGTCGACTAGGGGTCTGTTTCTATAGATCCCTGGAGCGGCGTCCCGCGACGCCGCTCAAGCGGCCGGAAGGACATAACGCGCGACAATTCGCGAGGCTCACTTTAGTAGAGTCCCCCGGAGCGGGGCGTTACTTCCGATTCGCCCCTGAAGCCGCGGCGATTGTCCTCACGGAAGCGGAGGCCAGCATGGGCAAGATTGTCGGCATCGACCTCGGCACCACGAACTCCGTGGTCGCCGTCATGGAAGGCAAGGACGTCAAAGTCATCCCCAACAAGCACGGATCGAATCTGACGCCGTCGGTCGTGGGGTTCACGGACTCGGGGGAAACCCTGGTGGGCCAGTTGGCGAGGCGCCAGGCCATCGTCAACCCGAAGAATACCGTCTCCTCCATCAAGCGCTTCATGGGACGGCGCGCGGCGGAGGTCCAGCAGGAGAGCCGGATGGTCCCCTACGAGGTCGTCGGCAGCGGGGACGAGCCCGTCCGGGTTCGGGCCCGGGGGAAGCTCTACACGCCGCAGGAGATCTCGGCGATGGTGCTGGCGGACCTGAAGCAGAGCGCCGAGGCCTATCTGGGCCAGCCGGTGACCGAGGCGGTCATCACCTGCCCGGCGTACTTCAACGACTCGCAACGGCAGGCGACCAAGGAGGCGGGGCGCATTGCCGGGTTCGACGTCAAACGAATCATCAACGAACCCACCGCGGCGGCCCTGGCCTACGGACTGGACAAGAAGCGGGGCGCGCACAAGATCGCGGTCTACGACCTGGGCGGCGGCACCTTCGACATCTCGATCCTGCAGATCGACAACGAGGTCGTCCAGGTGCTGGCGACGAACGGGAACACGCACCTGGGCGGCGACGACTTCGATCAGCGGGTCATGGAGTACATCCTCTCGGAGTTCAAGAAGCAATCGGGCATCGACCTCAAGAACGACGCGATGGCCCTTCAGCGCCTCAAGGAGGCGGCCGAGAAGGCCAAGGTCGAGCTCTCGAGCATGATGGAGACCGACATCAACCTGCCCTTCATCGCGCAGGACGTCGGGCGCGGGCCCGTTCACCTGACGATGAAGCTGTCGCGGGCGACGCTGGAGCAACTGATCGGCGACATGATCCGCTCCAGTCTCGAGCCCTGCAAGGCGGCGCTCAGCGATGCCAAGCTCAAGTCGGCCGACATCGACGAGGTCGTCCTGGTGGGCGGGTCCACGCGGATCCCGATGGTCCAGGCGCTGGTGAAGGAGTTCTTCGGCCGCGAGCCCAACCGCAGCGTCAACCCCGACGAGGTGGTCGCGATCGGGGCGGCCGTGCAGGCCGCCGTCCTGTCGGGCGAGATGAAGGACGTCCTGCTGCTCGACGTGACGCCCCTGACGCTCGGGGTGAAGGTCGAAGGCGGCCTCCTGGCGCCCCTCATTCCCCGGAACACGACGATCCCGACCCAGCGCTCGCAGACGTTCTCGACCGCGGCGGACAACCAGTCGGGCGTCACCATCGAGGTGTACCAGGGCGAGCGGCCGATGGCCGACGACAACCGGAAGCTCGGCAACTTCGACCTGACCGGGATCCCGCCCGCGCTCCGCGGCATGCCGCAGATCGAGGTGAAGTTCGACATCGACGCCAACGGGATCCTCAACGTGACGGCCCGGGACAAGGGGACCGGCAAGGAGCAGCAGATCCGCATCACCGCCGGCACCGGCCTCGACGAGAAGCAGATCCAGAAGATGGTGCGGGACGCCGAGGAGATGGCGGGGCGGGACCGCGAGCGCAAGGATCTGGCCGAGGCGCGGAACCAGGCGGACCACGCCGTCTACTCCACCGAGAAGCTCCTGCGCGAGTACGCCGACAAGGTGAGCGGCCGGAACAAGGAAGGGATCGAGCGTGCGCTGGAGAACGTCAAGCGCGTGAAGGACTCGACCAGCTCGGAGGAGGTCCGCCGCGCCGTCGCTGAGCTGCAGACCGCCACGCAGGAGTTCTCGAAGCAGCTCTACGAAGCCGCGGCGTCGCGGCCACAGGAGCCCGCGGCCTCCGGGCCCGGACCGCAAGGCGCCCCGGGCGGGGAGGGCGGCGGGGGCGGTGAGAAGGTCATCGACGCGGAGTTCAAGACGAAGAAGTGACGGGGGCCCGGGGCATGGCCAACGACGACAACGCCGCGGATGCCGGATCGAACGAGCTTCGGGACTTGCGCGCCAGGGCGGCCAAGGCCGACGAGTATCTCGATCTGCTTCGCCGCACGAAGGCGGACTTCATCAACTTCCAGGACCGCATCCGGCGGGAGCGGGAGGAGTGGAGCCGCGAGGGCCTGCGGGACTTCGTCCGCGATTTCCTCCCGGCGCTGGACAGCTTCACCTGGGCGCGCTTCGAGGAGCCGACCCTCATGGAGAGCCTGCACCTCGTGGAGCGCGAGTTCCTCCGGGCGCTTGCCCGTCACCACATCGTTCCCATCGCGACGGCGGACCGGATCTTCGACCCGCTCTATCACGAAGCCGTCGCGGTGGAGGAGACGACGAAGAAGCCGCCCGGGTCGATCCTGGAGCAGGTCCGCCGGGGCTGGATGATGGGGAACCAGGTGCTGCGTCCGGCCGGCGTGCGCGTCGCCAAAGCGCCCCCCGCCGAAGGAGGCTCGACGACGGACGCGGCTCCGTCGGCCGCGAAGGAGCCGGAGGAGTAGGAGACGGAGAGCATGATCCGGCAGAAAACGTCCCGGAAGCCGGCGAGGGTTCATCGCAGCCCGCGGGGCCTCCACCGAATCCTTGTTGCTTTGGACCGTTCTCCGGCGGGGGAGACGATCCTCGAGCATCTGCGGGAGCTCCTGGCGCCGCGCTCCATCGCCCTTCTGGTCCACGTCATCCCGACGCCGCCTCCGTCATCGAGCGAAGGACTGGTCGACCTGCTGCGAGTCGAGGAGGATGCGGAAGGGTACCTGGACGGCGCGGCGGAGCGTCTCCCTCAGGCGAGGGCGCGATCGATCGTCGAGATCGGCGATCCCGCGCAGCGCCTCCTCGACACGGCCCGGCACGAGGATGTCGACGCCCTCGCGCTCACCACCCACGTGCGGAGCGGGCTGACGTCGCTGCTGATGGGAAGCGTGGCCCGGGAACTGGTGCAGAAGGCCGGACGTCCGGTATTCCTTGTCCGACCGGGCGTGGCGCCGCCGAGTCCCTCCCGCCGGAACATTCTGGTGCCGCTGTCCGGTCCCGAGGGGGCGACGCCCGTCCTACGGGTGGTCCAGGATCTCGCAAAGCGCACGGGCTCGACGGTCACCTTGCTCCACGTCCTGCCGGCTCCCCGCGTCGCGGACCCGGTCACGGGCTTCAATCCGATCGTGATCCGGCCGCTCCAGCTCCCGGAGGTCCTCTGGCTGGACCCGATCGTCGACCTGATGGCCCACCACGGGGTTCGGGCGGAGAAACTCGTCCTGATGGGCGACCCCGAAGAGTTGATCCTTCGGGAGGCTCGCGAGCGGGACGTCGGCCTGATCGCGCTGCCGACCCGGGGACGGGGCGGGATCGCGCGGCTCATCCTGGGAAGCGTCGCCGAGCACGTCGTCCAGAAAGCCGACCGGGCCGTGCTCCTCTTCCATCGGGTGGACGAGTGAACGCGCGGACTTAGAGCGCTTTCAGGACGGCCTTGCCCATGTCCGTCGTCGTGAGCGCGCGGCCTTTGGCGCCGGCGAGGTCCCTCGTGCGGAGCCCCTTCGCCAGGACCTTGCGGACCGCCGCCTCGATGCGCTGGGCCGCCTTCTCGGCGCCGAAGCTGTAGCGCAGCATCATGGCGCCCGAGAGGATCGTCGCCAGCGGATTCGCGATCCCCTTGCCCGCGATGTCCGGCGCCGAGCCATGCGCGGGCTCGTAGAGCCCGAAGACGCCCCACTCGGTCGTCTTCGCCCCGAGGCTCGCCGACGCGATCAGGCCGATGGAGCCGGTGACCTGTGCGGCTTCGTCGGTCAGGATGTCGCCCATCATGTTCTCGGTGACGACCACGTCGAAGCTGGCGGGCCTCGAGATCAGGTACATGGTGAAAGCGTCCACGTAGCAGTCGTCGCAGGTGACCTTGGGATACTCGGCGCGGACCTTGTCCCAGATGTTTTTCCACAGGACGGAGGTCAGCAGGACGTTCGCCTTGTGCACCAGGGTGAGATGCTTCTTGCGCTCCAGGGCCGCCCGGAACGCGAAGCGCAGGATCCGCTCGATCTGTTCGGCGTCGTACTCGATGACGTCGAAGGCGCTCGTCTCCTTCAGCTCCTTCTTGCCGAAATACGCGCCGCCGACGAGTTCGCGGACGACGAGGACGTTCATGCCTTTGATGTAGTCCGGCTTGAGGGCGGACTTGTTCTCCAGGCCCTTGTAGACGACGGCCGGGCGCACGTTCGCGTAGAGGGTGTAGCGCTTGCGCAGCGGGAGGAGGGCGCCGCGCTCGGGCCGCAGGTTGGGGTCGGGGATCTTGTCGTACTTGGGCCCGCCCACGGCTCCGAAATAGATGGCCGCGGCCTTGTCGCAGAGCGCGAGCGTGTCCTCGGGCAGCGGGTGACCTTTGGCGTCGTAGGCCGCGCCGCCGACCAGCGCGCGCTCGAACTCCAGCTTGAGGCCGGCCTTCGCGGCGGCGGCCGAGACGACGGGCAGGCTGGCCTCCATCACTTCGGGGCCGATGCCGTCACCGGGCAGGACTGCGATCAGAGGCATGGGTCTGGCTCCCTTTCAATGGTTCTCCCGAGGTCCGAAGGACGGCAAGGTCCTGGCCAGCGCGGCCACGTCCTCTCTTCCTTCCAGAAGCTCCGATACCGAATCCCAGCGGCCCGTCAGGAACTGCCCGAGCGGGCCGTCGGGGATCGAGACATTGATGGTCAAAGGGCCCGCCTTTACCAGCTTTTTTTCGAGGTCCACGACGACCTCGAGGGCCGGGTCGGCCGCCGTCGCGCGTTTCAGCGCCTGCAGGTCCTCCGGGGCGGCGCTCACGCAGGGGATGCCGAGCGCGACGCAGTTCCCGAAGAAGATCTTCGCGAACGACTCGCCCACGATGGCGGCGATTCCCCGCTTCCAGCGCAGCAGCGACTGCGGCGCGTGCTCGCGCGACGAGCCGCAGCCGAAGTTCCGGTCGACGAGGAGCACCCGCGCCTCGGAGCGGGCGGGGTCGTCGAACGGATGCAGCCCGCCGTCCTCGCGCGACTTCCGCCGCACGTCCTCGAAGGCGAAGGCGCCGACGCCCTCGAAGGACACGCAGAGCATCCGACGCGCGGGGAAGATGCGGTCGGTGTCGATGTCGTTGCCGTCGATCCCGACGGCCCGTCCGGCGATGCGCGTTCTCCGAAGATCAGGCATGGTCACTCCTTCTGCGATTGCAGGGCGAAGACCTCGCGGGCGTCCTCGACGTGGCCGCTCACGGCCGCGGCCGCGACCATGACAGGCGACATCAGCAACGTGCGGCCCTCGGGCGAGCCCTGGCGGCCCTTGAAGTTGCGGTTCGAGGACGACGCGCAGATCTCGCGGTTCACGAGCTTGTCGGGATTCACGGCCAGACACATGGAGCAGCCGGCCTCGCGGAACTCGAAGCCCGCGTCCCGGAAGACCCGGTCGTAGCCCGCGGCGACGAGCTGCTCCCGCACCCTCTGGGAACCGGGGACCACCAGCGCGCGCACGCCGGGCCGGACCTTCCGCCCGCTGCGCTTCAGGTGCTTGACCACCTCCTCGAAATCCGAGAAGCGGCCGTTCGTGCAGGAGCCGATGAAGGCGACGTCGATCTTCTGGCCCCGCAGCGGGCGGCCCGGCGTGAGGCCCATGTAAGCATAGGCGTCGTTGATGGTCGAGCGCTCGCCGGCGGGGAACTCGTGGGACGAGGGGAGGGCGGCGTTGACCGCCGTCGACTGCGCGGGAGTGACGCCCCAGGTGACCGTGGGCTCGATGTCGGCCGCCGCGAACGTCACGACGTCGTCGTAGCGCGCGTCGGGGTCCGAGCGCAGCGCGTCCCAGGACCGGAGCGCCTCGTCCCACGCGGCGCCCTCGGGCGCGTATTCGCGGCCCCGGAGGTACGCGACCGTCGTGGCATCCGGATTCACGTAGCCGCAGACGGCGCCGCCCTCGACGGCCATGTTGCACAGGGTCATGCGCTCTTCCATCGAGAAGGCGTCGACCGTGCTGCCGGCGAACTCGTAGGCGTAGCCCACCCCGCCCTGGACCCCGAGGCGCTGGATGACGGCCAGGATGACGTCCTTGGCGTAGACGCCGGGGCGGAGCCGGCCCTGGACCTCGATGCGGCGGACCTTGAGCTTCTCCATCACGAGCGTCTGGGTGGCGAGCACGTCGCGCACCTGGGTCGTGCCGATGCCGAACGCGATGGCGCCGAACGCGCCGTGCGTGGACGTGTGGGAGTCGCCGCAGCAGATGGTCATGCCGGGCTGCGTGAGGCCGAGCTCAGGGCCGACCACGTGAACGATCCCCTGTTCGCCCTTCGCGGGCGAGAGGTAGCGGATGCCGTAGCGCGCGCAGTCCTTTTCGAGCGCGACGAGCAATTCCTCGGCGTCGCGGTCGGCGAAGGGCCGGGCCCGCGACGCCGTGGGGATGACGTGGTCGCAGGTCGCGAAGGTGCGCTCCGGGTAGGCCACGCTCAGGCCGCGCTCGCGGAGCATCCCGAAGGCCTGCGGCGAGGTCAGCTCGTGGACGAGGTGGACGTCCATGAAGAGCTGGACCTGGCCGGAGGGCAGGGGGCGCACGGCGTGGCGGTCGAACACCTTGTCATAGAGGGTCTTTCCCATGGCTTACTCCTCTTCTCGACGGGCGTAGCGCTCGATGCGGGCGATCAGGTCGCCGGCGAACGTGTTGAAGCGCTGGAGTTCCCGGGGGTCGAGCTGCAGCCAGATGGCCGCGATGGCCTTCTCGCGCTCGGCCCGCAGGCCCGACAGGGCGGCCTTGCCGGCCGGCGTCAGCGCGTAGGTGCGCTGGCGGCCGTCCTTGGGCGAGACGGCGACCCGCGCCAGCCCGCGGTCGAGCAGCTGGCGGAGGACCTTCGACACGCTGGCCCGGCTGCTGTCGCGGTCGCGGGCGAACATGGACGGCATGAACCGCTCGGTGGAGATTTCCTCGAGGACCTGCCACTGGCCGTCCGTGAGCCCGGCCCGGGAGGCCAGCTGCTCGCGGCGCTCCAGGAAGAGATCCGTCAGCCGCGTGAGCTTCTCGATGGCCGCGTGGGCCTCGAGGGTGCGGGCGTCGTCGCGCGACGTAGTTGCCATACTGAAATAGTTAACCTATGG
>Ga0310812_10000886_pt1 | contig 10544 bp, 11 predicted proteins | sample NN3metagenome_FD_205747 | JGI IMG/M metagenome (GOLD analysis project Ga0310812, IMG submission 205747) | Soil microbial communities from experimental microcosm in Duke University, North Carolina, United States - NN3 | ecosystem: Engineered > Artificial ecosystem > Soil microcosm > Unclassified...
GGCGCGATCGTCCGCTTGACGAAGTCCTGCAGCGCCTTGGTCATCGCCTCGTCGGCGGCGTGACCCGGCTTCAGCACCACGAATGCCTTGACGATCTGCCCGCGCTCCGGGTCGTCCACGCCAACGACGCCGCACTCGGACACGGCGGGATGCGCGAGCAGAACGCCTTCCACTTCCGGCCCGGCGATGTTGTAGCCGGCGGAGACGATCATGTCGTCGGCGCGCGCCACGTACCAGAAATAGCCGTCCTTGTCCTGGCGATAGCGGTCGCCGGGCAGGTTCCAGCCGTCCTTCACGTAGGCTTTCTGGCGTTCCACGTTGTCGAGATAGCGGCAGCCGGTCGGCCCGCGCGTCGCCAGAAGACCGTCGCAGGGCGGCGGCAGGATCTTGCCGTTCTCGTCCATGATGCAGGCTTCGTAGCCGGGAATTGCCTTGCCGGTCGCGCCGGGGCGGATCGTGTCCCCTTCGGCCGAGACGAAGATGTGGATCATCTCGGTCGAGCCCAGCCCGTCGATGATCTTGATGCCGCTGGATTTCAGGAATGCCTCGAACACCGGCAGCGGCAAAGTTTCGCCGGCGGAGACGCATTGCTTCAGGCTCGAGACGTCGAACTTCTTCTGCGGAATGAGATCGGCGAGCGCGCGGAACATGGTCGGCGCGGTGTAGAGCGTCGTCACCTTGTAGCGCTGGATGTTCTCGAGCAGGCGCTCGGGCGAGGGCGGGCCCGGGTAGTAGGCGACGGCCGAGCCGAAGCGCAGCGGAAAGCAGAGCTGCGCGCCGAGGCCGAAGGTGAACGCGATGGGCGGCGTGCCGGTGTAGATGTCGTCCTTGCCCGGCTTGTAGACGTAGCGCGGAAAGCAGTCGCACATCGCGAGGATGTCGCGATGAAAATGCATCGTCCCCTTGGGCTGGCCGGTGGTGCCCGAGGTGAACGCGATCAGGGCCATATCGTCGGCCGCGGTGTCGACATTGGCGAATCCGGCCGGCTTCTTCGCCATCGCGTCGTCGAGGTCGGCGCGCGCGCCGCCGGCGCCGGGCGCGCCCGCGCCGAGCGCCGAGAAATACTTCACCTGCTTCAGGCGCGGCGACATTTCCTGCGTGCGCTTGATCTCGTCGGCGAGCGCCACGTCGCAGAGGCAGTGATCGATGCGCGCCTTCTCGACCATGTAGGAAAGCTCGCGCGCGCGCAGCAGAGGCATCGTGGCGACGCAGATGCCGCCGGCCTTCACGATCGCGAGCCACGCGGCCGCCATCATCGGGTTGTTGGGCCCGCGCAGCAGCACGCGGTTGCCCGGCACGAGCCCCATGTCTTCGACGAGGACGCGCGCGACCGCATCGGCCTTGGCCTTCAAGTCGCGATACGTCCACTTGGCGTCGGCATAGTAGAAGGCGGTGCGGCCGCCCCAGCCGCGCTCGATGCCTTTGTCGAGCAGTTCCACCGCCGCGTTGAAGCGATGCGGATAGGCGGCGAGCTCGGGCAGGGTCGAATAGTCCATCTCCGGCCACAGCTCGCGCGGCGGAAGGTTGTCGCGCGCGAAGGTGTCCTTGTGCGCGGTGCGCCCGTCACCGGGTACGAAAGGCTTCTTCATCGGTCGTCGGTTCCTCGGTCTTAGGCCTCGGCCGCGGCCATGGTCTGGCCGGCGATCACGAGCTTCTGGATTTCGCTGGTGCCCTCGTAGATGCGGAGCGCGCGGATCTCGCGGTAGAGCTCCTCGACCTTGGCGCCGGAAACGACGCCCTGGCCGCCGAAGATCTGCACCGCCTCGTCGATGACCTCCTGCGCCGTATCGGTGGCGTAGAGCTTGGCCATCGCCGATTCGCGCGTCACGCGCGCCTGTTTCACGTCCTTGGTCCAGGCCGAGCGGTAGATGAGCAGCGCCGCCGCATCGACTTTGACGGCCATATCCGCGAGCTTGGCCTGAATGAGCTGGAACTCGGCGAGCTTCTTGCCGAAGGCCTCGCGCTTCTTGGCGTAGGCGATGGCCTCGTCGAGCGCGCGCCGCGCGAAGCCGAGCGCCGCGGCGCCCACCGTCGTCCGGAAGATATCGAGCGTCGCCATCGCGATCTTGAAGCCGTCGCCGGGATTGCCGAGGAGGGCGGAGGCGGGCAGGCGGCAATTCTTGAATTCGAGCCGCGCCAGCGGGTGCGGCGCGATTACGTCGATGCGCTCGGCGATGTTCAAGCCCGGCGCGTCGGCATCGACGATGAAGGCCGAAATGCCTTTGGCCCCGAGCGCCTCGCCGGTGCGCGCGAAGGTGACGTAGTGGTTGGCGATGCCGCCGTTCGAGATCCAGGTCTTGGACCCGTCGATGACGAAATGATTGCCGTCGCGCTTGGCCGCGCAGCGCATGCCGGCCACGTCGGAACCCCCTTCGGGTTCCGAAAGCGCGAACGCCGCGATTTGGGCGCCGGCGCCGACCTTGGTCAGGTACTGCGCCTTCTGCTCGCTGCTGCCGAAGAGCGCGATCGAGGCGCTGCCGAGCCCCTGCATCGCGAACGCGAAATCGGCGAGTCCGGAATAGTAGCCGAGCGTTTCGCGGATCAGCGCGAGCGAGCGCACGTCGAGTTGCGGGAAATGCCCGCCATGCGGGCTCGGTACCGCGTATTTGAGCCAGCCTGCGCCGCCGAGCGCCTTCACGAGTTTCTTGCAGGCCGCGTCGACCGCATCGCGCGAATGGTCGGCGCCGACGATCTTCGGCACTTCGCGCGCAGCCCAGGCGCGCAGCTCCTGCGCCAGCGCCTTGTGCCGCGCCTCGAAAAACGGCCACTCCAGGAACGTGCTGTCAGACATCCGTATCGCTCAAAGTGGAAGTGGACAGGAGGCGGGGAATCGGGGAGGACAGATTCGCCACGAAGACACGAAGGCACGAAGAAGGGATTCGCGCGCCTTTGGCGCGCAATTCATTTTTTCTTCGTGTCTTCGTGTCTTCGTGGCTCATCTTTCTTCTCTCCGTCTCTCCGCCTCCCCGCGATCTTTCTTCAATTCCCCTCGAACACCGGTTTCTCCTTCTTCACGAACGCGTTGTAGGCGCGGCGGAAGTCTTCGGTCTGCATGCAGATCGCCTGGGCTTGGGCCTCGGCCTCGATGAATTGATCGATGCCCATGTTCCATTCCTTGTCGAGCATGGTCTTGGTGATGCCGTTCCCGAACGTGGGCCCGGCGGAAACGCGCTCGGCCAGCGTCTTGGCCTCGGCCATGAGCTGCTCGGGCTCGACGAGCTTGTTGTAGAAGCCCCAGCGGTCGGCCTCGTCGGCCTTCATCGCGCGGCCGGTGAACAGCAGCTCCGAGGCGCGGCCCTGGCCGATGATGCGCGGCAGCATCGCGCAAGCGCCCATGTCGCAGCCGGCGAGCCCGACGCGGTTGAACAGGAACGCCACCGACGAGCGCGGCGTGCCGATACGCATGTCGGCGGCCATGGCCACGCACGAGCCGGCGCCGGCGCAGATGCCGTCGATGGCCGCGATCACGACTTGCGGGCAGGCGCGGATCGCCTTGATGAGATCGCCGGTCATGCGCGTGAAGTTCAAGAGACTGGTCATGTCCATCTTGATCAGCGGGCCGATGATCTCATGGACATCGCCGCCCGAGCAAAAATTCCCGCCCGCGCCGGTGACGATCACGGCTTTGACGTCCTCGGCGTAGACCAGCGCGCGAAAGGTGTCGCGCATTTCGGCATAGGATTGGAACGTGATCGGGTTCTTCCGCTCCGGACGATTGAGCGTCAGCGTCGCGATCTTTCCCTCGACCTGCCAGCCGAAATGCTTGGGCTTCAACGCGGCGGCGCGGGTCGGCGCCGTGTCGGCGAGCATCTGGCCGAAGATTCGGCCGATATCGGTCACGGGGCGGTCGCTCATTTCTCGTCCTTTCGTTTTTCGCTTTGGCTCTCATGCGCCTCGAACGACGTCTTGAGCTTGCCGAGCAGGCGATGCAACTCGGCCAGTTCGGCGCGGGAGAGGCCGTCGAAGCGATCGGCGATGAAGGCCTGGTGCTTCGGGATCATGGCCTCGAAGGCCTGCTTGCCCGCCGGCGTCAAGCGCACGACCTGCGCGCGGCGATCGTGCGGCGCCGGCTGGCGCGCGACGAGGCCTTCGGTGACCAGGCGGTCGATGAGGCCGGTGACGTTGCCGTTGGTGACCATGAGCCGGCGCGAGAGCTCGCCCATGGTCAGGCCTTCGTCGGCGCGGTCGAGCTGCGAAAGCAGGTCGAAGCGCGGCAACGTGATGCCGAATTCCCCGCGCAGGCCCTGGCGCACGCTGCGCTCGATCAGCGTGGCGCAGGTGAGCAGGCGGAACCAGACGCGGAGATCGAGGCGGTCGTCCTTGGTGAGCGAGGTTTCGCGGTCGCGCTGGGCGGCGGCGGAAACGGCCATCACATCACCTCTCCGCCGGCCACGGGAATCGCGAGGCCGGTGATCGAATGCGAGGCGGGCAGGGCAAGCCACGCGACGACGGTCGCCACTTCCTCGGGGCCGATCATTCGCGCTTGCGGATTAAACTGCACAAGTTCGGCGCGGACCGCGGCTTCACTCTTGCCGGTCTTGGCGACGATGTTGGCGATCGTGTCCTTGGTCATCTCGGTCTCGACGTAGGACGGGCACACGGCGTTGACGGTGATGCCCGTCTTCGCCAACTCGAGCGCATAGGCCTTGGTGAGTCCGACGACGGCGTGCTTCGAGGCGACGTAGGCGGAAACGTAGCGATAGGCGATGAGCCCGGCGGTGGAGGCGACGTTGACGATGCGGCCGTAGCCGGCCGCGGTCATCGCCGGCAGTGCTTGTTGCATGCAGAGAAACGTGCTGGTGAGGTTGATGTCGACCATCTTGCGCAGGAACGCCAGGTCCATGCGCTTGATCGGCATGCTCTCGCCGCGCCCCGCGTTGTTGACCAGGATCTGGACCGGTCCCAGCGCGGCCTTGGCCTTGTCGAACGCCGCCGCCACCTGCGCGGCGTCGGTGACGTCGGCCGTCACGGCCTCGACCGGCACGGTGTAGCGGTCGTGGAGACGCGCCTTCATCGCCTCGAGCGGCTCTTTGGTGCGGCCGAGCAGCGTCAGCGAAGCGCCGCGCACGGCCAGGTGCTCGGCGATGGCCGCGCCGATGCCGCGCCCGCCGCCGGTGACGGCGGCGTGCTGGCCGGTGAAGGGCTTCAAGTCCGCGGTCTGGTCGGGGCGCGGCAGGTCCATGGCTTGCTCGGGTCCGGAAATTGTTTTAAGTCTAAAATATATAGGCCTAAAGTTTCAAGCGAGGCGTGCCGCCGCAGGCGCGCGGAGAGAGAGATGAAGACGCTGTTGCCGCCGGGCTGGCCGCGGCCCAAGGGTTACGCCAACGGCATCGCGGCTGAAGGCAAGTTCGTCTTCGTCGCCGGCGAGGTCGGCTGGAATCCGGTAACCGAGAGTTTCGACGCCAAGGATTTCATCGGCCAGTTCCGCCAGGCGCTCAAGAACATCGTCGCGATCCTGGCCGAGGGCGGCGCCAAGCCCGAGCACATGGTGCGCATGACCTGGTACGTGACCGACAAGGCCGAATATCTCGCCAATCTAAGAGGCGTCGGCGACGCCTGGCGCGAGATCATGGGCCGCGTTTTCCCCTGTATCGCCGCCATCGAAGTGAAGGGCCTCATGGAGCCCGACGCCAAGATCGAGATCGAGACGACGGCGGTGATGCCGCGATAGCGCCGGGCTTCGGGCCTCAGGCTCTTGCCATCCCGCGTTTCTTGGCCGACACTTTTCCCAATCGGGGCGAACGTGCGCGGAAGGCACCGCGAGGACTCATCCGATGAATCCCGACGAAGCGACGGTCGTCGCCGCGAACCGCGAGTTTTACCGGGCCTTCGGGCGGCGCGACGTCGCCGCGATCGATCGCTTGTGGTCGCGGCTGCAGCCGGTCGCCTGCATCCATCCCGGCTGGGACGCCTTGACCGATCGCGCGGCGGTGATGCGGAGCTGGCGGCAAATCGTCGAGAGCCCCTCGGCGCCCAACATCGTCTGCAAGAACGAGACGCCCTATGTCATCGGCGACATGGCGTTCGTCGTCTGCCACGAGGTCTTGAACGAAGGCATCCTTGCCACCACCAACATCTTCGCGCGCGAAGACGGCGGCTGGAAGCTCGTGCACCACCAAGCGAGTCCGCTGGCGCTGCTGCCGCGCGACGAGCCCGACGCGCGGCCTTCGCGTCTCAATTGACCGCCCGCGTTGTCTTCCTCGTAGCCGTCCTCGCCGCGGCGGCTCTGCCCGCGCGCGCGGATGACGGCAGCGAGCGCGCGCTGGCGGCACTCAAGGCGGGCGGGCATTATGGGTTGATGCGCCACGCGCATGCGCCGGGCCCCGGCCAGCCCGAGGCGTTCCGCAACGGCGACTGCGCGGCGCAACGCAATCTCGACAACAGCGGCCGCGCGCAAGCGGCACGCATCGGCGCCGGCCTCAGGCGTGCCGGCATCACGATCTTCAAGCTCTATGCGAGCCGCTGGTGCCGCGGCATGGAAACGGCGGAGCTGTTGGCGGTGGGAGACGTGGAGCCGCTCGACATCCTCAACGCGTTCGACAAAGCGCCCGAACGCGCTGCCGGGGCCGAGCGCGAGCAGACGAAACACCTCACGGCGCTCGTCGCGCAGCCGATCGCGACTCCTTCGGTGCTGCTCGTGACCCACCACGATAACATCGCTGCGCTGACCCGCCTCATGACACGCGAGGGCGAGATCGTCGTGGTGAAGCCGCTGGGCGGCGGCAAGTTCGACGTGATCGGCCGCATCCCGCCCGATGCGCTCGCCGACGAAGGGAAGTGAACGGAGTCGCGGTTTCTGTTCCTCTTCCTGCGCTCGGACGAGTGGGAATCGGCGCAGAATCATGGTAGACGGATCGGTCTAAGACGCGATTCCCCGATGGCCCAACGCGGCACGAAACGCGGCAATGCCCGCCTGCAACTGATCGACACGGCGCTCGATCTTTTCGACCGCCACGGCTTCCACGCCGTGGGCATCGACAAGATCCTGTCGGCCGCGGGCCTCGCGAAGATGACGCTCTATCATCACTTCCCGTCGAAGGAGGCGTTGATCGTCGCCGTGCTGGAGAAGCGCGACGCGGCATTCCGCGAGACTTTCCTCGCCGCCATTGCCGGCGCCGCGGAGGGCCGCGCGCAGCTTCACGCGATGTTCGATGCGCTCGAAGCGTGGACGCGCGATCCCGCGTTCAAGGGCTCGCTGTTCGACAAGGCCGCCGCCGAATACGGCGAGAAGGATCATCCGGTGAAGAAGGCCGTTCTCGCGCACAAGGGCTGGCTGTTCGGCGAAGTGCGCCGCGCCGCCGCGGCGACGGGAGCGTCCGATCCGGTGAAGCTCGCGGCCGAGCTCTTCTTGCTGATGGAGGGCGCGGTGCTGGCGGCGGCGGTCACCGGCGATCGCACCGCGGCGCGGCGCGCCAAGGCCGCCGCCGAGACCCTGATAGCGGCGGCGTCATGACATTCGACCGCGACACGGCCTCGGGCGAAGCTTTGCTTCGCCATGAGCTCGGCCTCTTGGCCGAGCGACGCGAATTGACAAGGCCTTGGCGCTAGCCTAGCCCCGCAACGTGACCGGTCGATCGACAGGCATGAGGGTTTCCGCCGCCAGCGCGGCCTTCGCTGTTCTCGCGGCTGCAATCTCCGCCGCGGGCGCCGCGCGCGCGGCCGACATGGTGTGCGCGTCGACCTCGAGCCAGGGTCTCGTCTGTCTCGATGCGACCGGCTTCAAGCGCTACACGCAACGCGCGGGCCAGCTGCCCGAGGATCGCATCGCCGATATGGCGGTGTGCGGCGAGACGATGTTCATCGCCGCCGGCGAGGGGACCGTGACCTTCGACGGCACGAGCTTCGACCGTCCGCTCAAGGTCGGCCGCGGCCTCGTCGAGCGCATCTCGTGCCACGAGAAGGGCGGGGTTTGGGCCGCGAGCCAATCCGCGCTCTCGTTCCGCGATGCCGCAGGCTGGAAGCACTACGATCTCTCGGCGGTAGGCGCGCCGCGCAATGCGCGCGTGCGCGGGCTCGCCGCCGGGCCCGAAGGCTCGGTCTGGGCCACGCTCGGCGACGGCAATGTGCTCCATTTCGACGGCCATGAGTGGCGCCTATTCCGCCCGGGCCAAGGCTTCCGCGCGAAGCACGATTTCGGGCGCCTCGTCGTCGATCGCGCGGGCCACGTGTGGCTGCCCTATGCCAAGGGCCTCTACACCTGGAAGCAGGAGAAATGGGAGACGGTGCGCGGGCTCGCGGCCGCGAATTTCATTTCGACCGACGACAAGAACCGGCTCTGGCTCACCTCGGGCGCGCGCGTCGCCGTCATTGAAGAAGGACGCATGCGCGAGATCCCGACCGACAACAATACGCGCGCCGTCGCCGCGGACAGCGCCGGCGTCGTCTGGGCCGCGACGGAATTCGGCCTCGCGCGCTACTCGGGCACCGCCTGGGAATCGCGCCAGATGCACAATTCCGATCTCGCCGACAACGATCTGATGCTGGTGGCGGTGCTGGGGAAAGGTCCGGCGCTTCCGCCCGTCATATCCCAGGCGGCCGGCTCGCTGGCGGGCCGCGCCGAATGGTCCGACGGCAAGCCCATCGCCGGCGCCGACGTCCAGGTCTGCGGCGTGCGCGCGTTCGACTTCGGCATCGGCAAGGGCCCGTGCGACGACAAGCCCCTGGCCGCCAACGCCGCGACCGGCGACGACGGCGCCTTCACGTTCAAAGGATTGCCGCCCGGCAACTACCACTTCGTGATTCGGCCCAAGGGCGCCAAGCGCTGGATCCGCTTCGCCACCGATCCCGACCGCCTGAAAGTGCGTGCCGGCGAGGCGAAGAATGCCGGCCCGATCGCGCTCGACGCCAAGCTGCGCGAAACGAAGTAAGCCCCCGCGCGCCGGGAAACGCCCGCGGCGGAACGCGCTTCATACCGGCGCGTTCTTGTTGCGGCGGCGCGGCCTGCCTCGCGCCCCGGAACAACAGGAGAGCACCCCATGTCGCATCCGGATGAGACCCCGAAAGCCACCGAGCCTTCGCGCAAGGACAAGCAGATGGAGGAGCAGGAGCGGCAGCAAGAGCAGGAAATGGAGAAGCGGCGCCAGCAGCAAGGCGGGCACGGCGAGCCGAAGCAACAGCCCGGCCAGCCCGGCTGGAAGCCGCAGCAGGAAGGCCAAGAATAGACGGGTGATCGAATTCGGCGCGGGCCGCGCAAGCGTCCGCGCGCGAAACGGACCGGCCGGGGCAACCCGGCCGGTCTTATTTGTGTCGCCTCGTGCCGCCGCGCGCCGACGCTTCCACCCGCGCGTGACGCGCTCTAGCCTGCCGGCATGCCAACCGGGGCGGCGCCATGACCATGCGTCTTGCGAAATCCTTTCTCGTGCTGCTGATCGGCCTTTTCGCGCTGCTCGTCGGCGTCAACAACGTCTTGGACTACAATTCGAATTTCGAATTCGTGCGGCACGTGATGGCGATGGACACGACCTTCGCCAACAACGCTTTGAAGGGGCGCGCGATCACCGATCCCGCGCTGCACCACGCGGCCTATGCGCTGATCATCGCCGCCGAAATCGCGACCGGGCTGCTTTGTCTCGCCGGCGCCGCGCGGCTCTATCGCCGGCGCGCCGCCGCGGCCGCGGAATTCGAGCGCGCCAAGGCGTTGGCCGTCGTGGGGCTCGTGCTCGGCTTCACACTCTGGTTCTTCGGCTTCATGACCGTCGGCGCCGAGTGGTTTCTGATGTGGCAGTCGCAGAACTGGAACGGCCAGCAGGCCGCGTTCCGCATCATCGCCTGCATCGGCATCGTGCTGGTGTTTCTCGGCCAGCGCGACGCGGAGCCGGCGCGCTGAAGCGCCGGCCCCGGTGCCTCAGTTGCTGCAGCCCTCGAGCACGCGGCGGAGGTTTTCGGCGTAGGGGTAGATCGTCGCCGTCGCCTCGCCCTTGGCCGCGCGGAATTTCAGCGTGATGCGGTAGTGGCGCAGCCACGCTTCGGCGCGCGGCGTGTTCTTGCGCACGTCGTCGTGCTGCAGCGGGATCTCGACGATGCTCGCCTGCCGCTCGCCCTGCTCGGGGAAGAGAAACGCCGTCTGCGGCGCATCATCGTCGAGCGCCACGGTGCCGCGCACCGCGCTGGTGCGCCCGTCCTCGGAGGGGATGGCGACGCTGGCCTTGGTATCCTCGTCGAACGCGCGGACATGCGCGTTCAGGCGCTTGCCGGCGCCGATGTTGCATTCGAACGCGATCTCGAGCGCCACGGGGGCGCCGCCGCCGGAGAAGATCGCGCGCGTCCGCATCACGATGTCTTCGGAAATCGGATCGCGCGCGCGCTCGAAGATCCAATTGACGGGAGAATTGCGGCTCTGCGCGACGGCCATGCGCTGCCATTCCTGCTGGCTCGGCGCCGGCCCACCGACACCGGGCGCCACGCTGGCGATCTTCGGTTCGGCCGGCGGCCGCGCCGGCTCTTCGGCGACCCGCCGCTCGTCGGGCGCGCGGCGCGGCGGTTCGGCTTCGGCGCGCGGCGGCGCCGGGGTTGGCGTTTCGGCGCTCCGTGGCGCTTCGGTGCGG
>Ga0310812_10000887_pt1 | contig 10542 bp, 10 predicted proteins | sample NN3metagenome_FD_205747 | JGI IMG/M metagenome (GOLD analysis project Ga0310812, IMG submission 205747) | Soil microbial communities from experimental microcosm in Duke University, North Carolina, United States - NN3 | ecosystem: Engineered > Artificial ecosystem > Soil microcosm > Unclassified...
CTTCGTTGGCCTCAACTTCACCGGCAACCACACGCTCGTGACCGATCCCGCGGTCGCGATCTCGACCGCGTGGATGCGCCAGGGCAACAAGAACGACGAAGCGGTGGTGAACAATCGCGCGACCGAGAAGGGCCGCGGCAAGAACGTTGGCAACTGGGCGATCGAGCAGTCCATCGACCGCGGCTACGCGGTGGCCACCGTCTACTACGGCGACATTTTCCCGGACAAGGCGGATTTCAACGACGGCGTGTTCCCGGTCTTCTTCGCCACGCAGCCGGGGCAGAAGAGCCCTGGCGACGTCGCCCCGGGGGCCATCTCCATGTGGGCCTGGGGAGTCCACCGCATCGTCGACTATCTCGTGACCGTGCCGGAGATCGACAAGTCGCGGATCGCCGTGACGGGCCATTCGCGGCTGGGCAAGACGGCGCTGCTGGCGGCGGCCTTCGACGAGCGCATCGCGCTGGCCATTCCGCATCAGGCGGGCTGCGGCGGGACCGGTCCGAGCCGCTCGAAGAATCCGAAGGCCGAGTCCGTGCAGCGGATCAACACGAGCTTCCCGCACTGGTTCGACGACAACTTCAAGAAGTTCAATGAGGCGAACGACCGCATCCCCTTCGACCAGCACTGCCTCGTCGCGCTCTGCGCGCCCCGGCCCGTGCTCTACACCAACGGCATCGAGGACCAGTGGGCCAACCCGGACGGCCAGTTCGAAATGTTGAAGGCGGCCTCGCCAGTCTACAAGCTCTTCGGCCAGGAGGGCGTCGGCGCGACCGAGATGCCGCCGCTTGGGAAACTGGTGGACAGCCGACTCGGCTACTACATCCGCACGGGTCCGCACGTCTCCGACCCGGACTACTGGAAGACCTTTCTGGACTACGCGGACAAGTACTTCAACAAGAAGTCCTAGCCCTCAGGGAAACGACGGCGGCAGGTACGGCTGCGAGGCCGAGAAGAAGCCGCTTCCGAGGGCGTTGGCCCACATTGCCGCGGCTTTCCACTCGCCCGAGGCGCTCAGGTGGATGCCGTCGACGCGGTCTTCCGTCGCGAGCGTGTCGTAATCGGGCCCGGGAAAGCAGTTGGCGGTCTGGCTCATCCGGTCCTGGGCGTGGCGGACCGCGATGGCCCCGAGAGGCGTCTGCCGGTTGACGACGATGGCGAGCGAGCCGAACCCGAGATCGGCGCGCGCCTGGTTGACCCAGGTCTGGTAGTTCCCCAGGATCACGTCCTCGTTGGGCTCGGGCCAATCGTTCTGACCGTGATCAGACAGCACGGCGCGGATCCCCGTCAGCGGGACGTACGACTTCAGCACGTTGTACACGTTGATGTAGGGCATCCGGATCGACGCGTTCACGAAGGAGTGGGGGAACCAGATCCCCTGCGACGATTTCGCCCAGTGCTCCAGACTCGTCCCGCCGAAGGCCGCGTTGTAGATCAGCACCGGCACATTCTGCTGCTGGGCGACATACTCCCCGAACTTGGCCCAGAAGTAGGTGTTGCCGCCGAACGGCGCCGGCGCGATCCCGTTGCCGAACTGGACGAACACGTTTTGCGGGAGGTATTGCGCGTCACCGGTCTGGAGATAGGTCTGGTGCATCGCGCCCTGGGGGTCGAGCGGTGTCGTGCTGACGCGGTCGTCGGCAGACCCGTCGATGTTGATGTCGCCGCCCTGGGCGACGGAGTGGCCGGAGACCACGAAGACCTCGCCGACTCCCACGCGGTCGATCGTCGCCGAGGCGAGGAGCGTCGCGCCGGCCCAGGCTCGGACCTCGAGGCTGTACCAGCCGCCCAATGCGGCGAGCGATCCGCGATACGTCCCTCCCGAAGGCGCGGCATCCACGGTCGTCCAGTCGACCGCGGTGCCCTGTCCCGCCGCGCGGGGCAGAAGCCGCGCGTCGACGCGGGTCGCGTTGCCGGAACAGCTTCCGCGGATCGGCACGGCGGCCCAGTTGGCATTGTTGCGCTGATAGACGATGCGGCTGACCGGCGTGCTGATGGACACGCTTCCGCTCGGCGGAGGGCCGCCGCCGGAGGGCAGGCTGAGCGTCACGGAGTCGAAGACGGCGGTCGTCATCGCCGCGTTGTTGTGGGCGCTGACGCAGAGGCCGGCGTAGACGCTGCCGGCCATCGGGATCGTGACGCTGCCGATGGAGGTCCAGGTCGTTCCGTCGGGAGACGAGGCGCCCGAGAAGCTGTTGCCGAGACGCGTGATCCTCACCCAGCAGGGTGCGCTGAAGCCGGGCCCCCACGTCAGGCTGCATCCCTGGGCCGTCTGGGGCCGGACCTGCAGCGACGTGCCGTTGCCGGGCGTGACGACGGTCATGGCGAAGCGGGAATCGGCGTTGAGGCTTTCGCGGATCATGACGCCGGCCTTCGCCCAGGAGTCCGTGTTGCCCAGGCTGAGGACGCGTGCGGTGAGCTCTCCGTCGCCGGAGAGGGCCTGGGAGACGAACTGGAAGGCATCGGCGGCGTCCCAGATGTCGGTCCCGGATGCCGAGACCGTGAAGGTCCCGGAAGAAAGCGTCGTCCCTCCGGACTGCCCGACGGCGCCGATGTCCTTGCTGCTCCAGGCCCCGGACGCCGGGGCCGGAGCGGGGGCGGGGGCGACCGCGCGGGAGGAAGCTCCGGAGTCGCCGAGGCCGCATCCGCCGTGGTTGAGGATCAGGAGGCCGATAACGAGGGGCAAACGCCGGAAGCTCATGTGAAACCCTCCCGCTGCGGTTCGCCCCGGCCTTCTTTTGTCCGAAGGCTCAGGTTCCGCGTGGGAATTCGCGGGCGGGGAGGGAAGCGATCTGGCGATCCTGGAGCCGGCCCAGGGTGAGCTGCGACACGATCGAGCCGATGAGGGCCATCCCCATGTCCTTCTGGGTGTCCCAGACGTCGCCCTGGGAGCCGAGGAAGGCCTCGCCCTGCTCGGGAGCCGTCCAGATCGCGGCCTGCCACTCGATGAGCTCGTAGCAGGCGCTGACGGCGAGCGCCACGGAGGAGCAGACCCAGAAGAGCGCCTTGCCGGGACGCAGCGGCGTGCAGCGGATCAGCATCTCGCGCGCCAGCATCGCCGGGATCACGCCCTGGAAGAAATGGCCCAGGCGGTCGAAGTGGTTCCGCTTCAGGTGGAAGAGGTCCCGGACCCAGAAGCCGAGCGGCACCTCCGCGTAGGTGTACTTGCCGCCGACCATGAGGATGAGCGAGAACAGGAAGATCACGGTGTAGGTGATCGGCGTCATCGGCCAGCGGCGGTAGGTGAGCGTCAGCGCGACGCCTCCCGCGATCGCCGGGAAGACTTCCATGAGCCAGACGCCGCGGTCCTTCGGCGCGAAGCCCGACCAGGCGAGCACGAGAACCCCGACGACGAGCAGGATCAACGGAGCGCGGCGCTCAGGCGTCATGGTCGTGCTCCTCCTCCTGGTGGCGCTTTGCATGGTCGATCACGGTCTCGACGTGCTGCACCCAGCCCCGGGCGATGTCGAGGCGGCCCAGCGACGCGGAGGCCGGGGGATTGCTCTTCATCCGCTCGAGGAAGAACGAATAAAGCCGGATCATTTCCGCTACGTCGGGCTTGGTCTCCGCGAGGAATCCGAACCCGTAGGTCGCGAGCGCGTCGGTCGGATGGCGCTTGGCGAAAACCGAGAGCGACGCCTTGGCAGCGTCAAAGTCGCGCCGCCGGGCATGCACGAGGCCCAGATTAAAATGCGCCGCGTCGAAGTCGGGATCGGCGCTGAGCACATCCAGGTAGGCCTTCACGGCCTCGTCGAGCCGCCCCGTGTTCGCCATCAGGATGCCCTTGTGGTTCAGCGCCACGGGCTTGATCCAGCGGGATCCTTTGCCCGCCAGCTCGTCGAAGTACGTGATCGCCTCGTCCACGAAGCGCTGCTCGATCGCAAGGTTCCGGAGGAAGACGACGGGCAGTTCGCGGGGGAAGCCGATGCGTTCGACCTCGTCGGGCTTCTCGACGACGAGCCCGATGACCCGCTTGGATGCTTCAAAGGCGGCCCGGGGGAATTTCACCGCGTAGACTTCCGACTGCGCGTGGAGGAGGTCGACCCGCTCCGGCGCGTGCTTCAGGCCCTCGGCGAGCGCCTCCTCGGCGCCGACGATGTCGCGCAGCTCCATCTGCACCTGTCCCAGGAGCAGCCAGGAGTCGGGATCGGTCGGCGCTTTCTTGACGACTTCGGCAAGCGCCTCGCGGGCGCGGGCCAGCTTGCCCAGCCGCAGCGCACAGGCCCCGATCTGGCGGAGCGCCGCCACCCGCTCGACCTCGTTGGCCATCTCCAGGCTGGCTTCATAGACGGCCAGGGCCTGGTCGAAATAGCCCTCTCCTTCGAGCGCGCGGGCGCGCTTGAGGTCCCGTCCGACAAGCCATTTTCTGAAGAAGTCCATCCGTCGCTCAGTGCTTGGTGAGGTGGTCGGCGAGGCGCTGGGGCTCCGGAAGACGATAGCGCGGGGCGCAGGCGAGCACCACGGAAATCGCGCTCTGGAGTCCGATCCGGTGGCCGGTGGAGACGTAGACGACGTTGCAGCCGTCGCGCGTCCGCAGCGCGGCACCGACCTGCTCGCCTTTGTGGACGAGCGGCGACCACGATCCTCGCTCGGGGGGCGGCTCCTCGTGCTCTCCGCAGAGCCGGGACTTCGCGCAGCCGATGGTGGGGACGTCGAGGACCAGCCCGAGGTGGCTCGCGATCCCCAGGCGCCGCGGATGGGCGATCCCCTGACCGTCGACGATGATGACGTCGGGCCGGGTCCGGACCTGTTTCCACGCGCTGAGCAGCGGCGGGATCTCCCGGAAGGAGAGCAGGCCGGGGATGTAGGGGAAGGGGACCCGTTCGTCGACCACGACCTTCTCCAGCAGCTCGAGGTCGCGCATCACGACGAAGACGGCGCGGGCGACGTCGCCCTTGTAGCTCACGTCGGCTCCCGCGACGATCCGGGGCCGCAGCGATCCCTTGCGCACGACCTGGTCGCGGAGTTTCTTCTGGATTTCGATCGCTTCCGAGGGGGACGCGGGCGTCGGGAACTTCCGGCGGACCTTCATGGCGACATGCTAGCGCGACGGAGAAGGACATTCAAAGCCGTCGACGCGCTTCCACGAATCGTCCTTCTGGAGCATGAAGACGACGCACTGGAGCGAGCGCTCGGTGACCTTGAAAAGGCAGTAGTGGAAGGGGCGCTCCCGGGAGCCGGTGTAGAGGTCCTGGTGGCGGGGCTGCTCCGTTTCGAGATCCCGGGTGGGGCCTCCGCCGCCGCCGGAGACCAGAAACTGCACGCCGTTCTTCTGGAAGCGCTCGTAGTTGTGCACGTGCCCGCTGAAAAAGACCCGGACCTTGGGGGTGGCGCGGGAGACGAAGTGGTCCTGCACGTCACGGGATTCCGGCAGCCCTTTGGCGTTGGTGTAAGGCGGGTGATGACAGACGAGCAGGACGTGGCGGATCGCGGCATCCGCCTCGGCGGAGCGGAGCAGCGCCTCGAGCCAGGCGTCCTGCTCGCGGATCTGTTCGGCGCTCAGCTCGTCGAAGTTGGAGTCGAGGATCGCGATCAGGACCGCCTCGAAGCGCACCTCGTACCAGCGGCGCGTTCCGACGTGCGGGAAGACCTCGGCGCGGTACTGGAGCGCGGAGCCGCTACCCCCGTAGTAGTCGTGGTTGCCGAGCGCGGGGTAGTAGGCGACGGCCGCGTTGAAGAGAAGCTCGTTCTCGTCGCAAAAGCGCCGCCAGTCGGCCCGGCGCCCGCCGTGGCACACGAGATCGCCGCTGTTGACCACGAAGGCCGGCGCTTCGGCGAGAAGGGCCTGGATCACGGCCCGCCGTTCCGCGTCGTAATGAGGACGCCAGAATTCGAGCGTCATCGTCTTCTGCGTGTCGCCGAGCAGGATGAACTTCGCCGGGGCTCCGGGGGGCGGCGTCCCCGGCGCGGAGGGGAGCGGGGGCTCCGCGGCGCACGCCGCGAGCAGGCCGAGCAGCGCGGAGGGAAGGAGGGCGGACTTCACTTCTTGTCCGGCGGGCGGAGCGCGGCGAGATGGGGCTCTTCGAGCGCCGTCCAGGTCCAGGTGCCGCCCGCGCCGCTGAACTTGACGTCCATGACGATCTTGCCGAGCTTGCTCGCGTTCTCGATCTTCAGGAGACCCACGTAGAAGTCCTTGCCCACGCCGTCGTAGCCGATCACCTTGGGGTCCGGGTCGTTCCCGAGGGCCTTGCTGACGTCGAGCTTCAGGGCCGCGCCCGTGATCGACCTCCGGATGGGCGACATCTTTTTCCCGTCCGCCGTGATCGTCACCTCGAGCTGCCCCTCCGGCTTGATCTTGTCGTCGAAGCCGTCGACGCGGAGCCTCAGGAAGACGGTGTCGCCGCTGTACTGCTGCTGCTTGTTCACCGCCTTGTAGACGCCGCCGACCGTGCGGAATCCCATCACGCCCACCTTGGGGCCGGCCTCGGGGTCGACGTAGATCTTCGGGGACTTCGACTGGAGGTTGTCCCAGGTCTGGCTGCGCTCCTGGTTCTCGAGGGTATAGCGGACGTTGATCTTGTGCGTGAAGCGCGTGGCCAGGGGCACCGTCACGCCCTTCAGGATGAAGCCGGCGCCCTTGCGCGCGCCGATCTTGGCGACCTGCTCGCGCGGCATGGTGCCGAGCGGAGTGCGGTTGAGGATCGAGCCTTCGGCGACGATCGCGCGGTCGAACTCCGAGTTCTGGATGGCGAAGCTGACGAGATCGACGCAGGCGACGTCCGGGTCGGGGACCGCGGGCGTCTGTTGCTGGAGCAGGACGGCGGCCAGGAGCGCGATCATGCCCATGCATGGTACCTAGACCGAGGAACCCGTTCGAGGGAAACTCTGTGGGCGCTGAGGGGCTCTGGGGCCAATCCGGCTAGCGGACGCGGCGCGCGGCCGAGTCGATCGAGCTCGCCAGGTTCTGAAGCATGTCCTTCAGGGACTGGCGCGAGTCGCCCGAGTGGACGAAGCGGCAGCCGAGGATATGCAGGCCCTTGACGGACTCGCTGTCCACCCAGCGGACTTCCGCGGAGAGCTCGATCCGCGCGGGCACCCGGAGCGTCACCTTGACGGTGTCGCCGACCGCGTGGGATTCCGAACTCACCAGCCGGATGCCGTCGAGGCTGATGTCCCGCACCGGGACCTTGATGGTTTCCTTGGAGCCTTTGATCTCGCAGGGAACAACGAGGCGGACCCGACTCGCCTGACGGCCTGAAGCCACGGGACTCTCCACGTGTGACATGCCAACCCACCCCCGAAATTTCTACCCATTAGTACCCGGGGGGGTCCGGGAATTGCGTCAAAAAATGAATTTTCGGCGAAAACCGAGCGCCACGAGCCCGATGCCGAGCAGCGCCCAGGTCGAAGGCTCGGGCGTGCCATAGAGCGTCTGCAGCGCGGCGACGTCGTTCGGGGACAGGACCTGGTGCTGTTCGCCCATGACGATGCTCGGGTCCATCACGGATCCCGGCTCCGCGGCCGCGAAGCCCAGGCCGAGGCCGAACCCGAACTCGCGCATGATGACGCTGAAGAAGTCGAACTGGTTCGCGGGCGTGGGTCCCGGGCCGAGGAAATAGGGCTGGGGCCCGGAAGGGTTGGCATCGATGGTGATCGCCGCCGACGTGATCTGGCGCCAGGGGCTGCCGTCGGGATAGGTCCCCGCGCCGGGGACGGTCGTGATGGTCCGGGTCGCCAGGTTCGTGAACGGGTTGTTGAGATTCTGCATCGTGAAATCGATCGTGCCGGCCGCGGCCGTTCCTACTTCCACCAGGCGCACCGACGCGGTCGTGCTCGACCACACTGCGGCGGCCTGGTTGATCAGGGTGTGCTGCGCGGCGCTGAACGTCGAGTCCACGAAGTACGTGACGTCGATCCGGGGCACGTAGCCGACGACGGGCGTCGTCCGCTGGGACAGGTAGGTGCCGGGAAAGTTGGTCGGGTCGCCATACTGCTGCTGGGCCTGGAGGAGGGCGGCGGAGGAAAAGAAGAAGATCGGAAGCGTCCAGCAACGTCTCAGGATGCGACTCACGGCCATCTTTAGTCTATCGGCCACCCTGACAGGGGGCAACAGGGCGATTCCTGAGGGACGGTTTCGGTGCTATCCTTCGTTAGGTTTTGTCTTGAGGACCGAGCCATGAACAGAGTCGTCGCGGCGCTGCTGGTCGTCTGGGGACTGTCGTCCGCGGCCCGGGCGGACAACTGGCCTTCCTGGCGCGGCGCGACCGGCCAGGGGCAGTGCGGCGAGAAGAGCCTGCCCCTGAAGTGGAGCCCGACCGAGAACGTCCGCTGGAAGGTCGCGCTTCCGGACTCCGGCAGCTCGACGCCCGCCGTCTGGGACGATCGCGTGTTCGTCACCCAGGCGAGCGAGAAGACGGGCTGGCCGCCGAAGGGCGGCAACGGGGGCACCGCGAAGGCGCGCAAGCGATCGCTGCTCTGCTTTGCCCGCGCGGACGGGAACCTGCTCTGGCAGTCGGACGTGATCTACGACGAAGAAGAGTCCACCCATCCGACCAACCCCTTCTGCTCGGCCTCGCCGGCGACGGACGGGGAGCGGGTCGTGGTGAGCCACGGATCCGCCGGCCTGCACTGCTACGACTTCTCCGGCAAAGAGCTCTGGAAGGTGGACGCCGGGAAGATGGAGCACCAGTGGGGAAACGCGTCGTCGCCCGTCCTCTACGAGGACCTCTGCATCCTCTGGTGCGGCCCCGGCGAGAAGCAGTTCCTCCTCGCGGTGAACAAGAAGACCGGCGCGAAGGTCTGGCAGCACGACGAGGCGCCCGGCGACGGAAAGAAGTTCATCGGATCGTGGAGCACGCCGGTCATCGCCAAGGTCGACGGCAAGGACCAGCTCCTGCTGAGCATCGTGCAGAAGCTCAAGGGCTTCGATCCGAAGACGGGCAAGGAGCTGTGGTCCTGCGACGGGCTGGGCAACCTCGTCTACACGTCGCCCCTCTACGCAGGCGGGATTGCGATCGCCATGTCCGGCTACGGCGGCCCCGCGCTCGGCGTCAAGCTGGGCGGCGGCGGCGATATCACGCGCGACCGCCTCTGGCAGACCCCGAAGAATCCCCAGCGCATCGGGAGCGGCGTCATCGTCGGCGAGCATCTCTACATGGTCGAGGACGACGGGAACCCCCACTGCTTCGAGGTGAAGAGCGGCCAGGAGCTCTGGAAAGCCCAAATCGACAAGCGCCCCGCCGGAGGCGCCTGGGGATCGATGGTCCATATTGACGGAAAGCTCTACATCACGGACCGGGGCGGAACGACGATGATCTTCGCGGCCAACCCGAAGTTCGAGCTGCTCGCGACGAACCGGCTGGGGGAGCACACCGACGCGTCGATCGCGGTCTCCAACGGCGACCTCTTCATCCGCACCTACAAGACGCTTTGGTGCATTTCGGAGAAGAAGTAGGCGAAATCGGCGAACCTTGGGGCGGCCTGCCGGTTTGAGCTCCCGGCTATGACGATGCGCTGTTTTCCGATCCGCAAAGACCCGCCTCACGGGCGGGCATAACCTGCCCGTCCGTTCCTGATCCATCGCATCTTTTTTTTTACCTGGAGATTCTCTGCCATGAAGCGATATGACCGAGACATTCTGTTGAAAGAAACCCTGCGGAGTGAAGCCCGAGGCTACCACAAGCTGAAGAAACAGAACGGCGGCCCCGGACAGTTCGCCATCGTCGAGCTCGTCATGAGACCGCTCGGCCGAGGCGGCGGCTTCCGCTTCCTGAATTCGATCATCGAAGGGCGCATTCCCGACGAGTTCGTTCCCTCCCTGGAGAAGGGCGCGAGGGAAGCCCTGAGCCGGGGCGGCCTCGCGGGCTTCCCGGTCGTGGACGTCGAGGTCGAGGTCCTCGACGGCGCCTACCACCGGAAGGATTCCCATGGCCGCGATTTCCAGACCGCCGGCCGCATGGCGGCGCAGAACGCGCTCTGCACCGGGAAGTCGGCGTTCCTGGAGCCGCTGGGGGCGTTCGAGATTCGCTGCCCGATGGGCTCGATCGGCGCCGTCCTGGGCCGTCTGAGCATCCGCCGGGTCCGCGTCCGGGAAACCGATTTCCAGGACGGGGTCCACGTGATCCGGGGCGAAATCCCGTTCCTCGAGCTCGAGGGGCTGGAGTCGGAGCTCAAATCGTTGAGCATCGGATCCGGAACCTTCCAGGTTTCGGCGTCCCACGAGGACCTGATGCCCGAAGCGGTTACGGAGCTGGTCCTGAGGCAGATCCGCGATTCGCAACGCTGACGGGGCGGGGGAGGGGGCACGCCTCCTCCCCCGCACTTTTCGGGAACTTTCGACACAGATCGGCTACTAATGAGTATGAAGAAGATAATGATGACCCTCGCGTTCGCACCCCTTCTGGCCTTCGTCGCCGCGGCGCAGGACGTTTCCTGGAACGATCTCGCCGCCGGGGATCGCATCGAGGTGACGTTCCAGAGCGGCAACACGATCAGCGGCACGCTGGTCGCGACGGACTCCAAGACGACGTCGATCGACTACTCGAAAGAGGCTTCCCTGGTGCTCGATGTGACCTGGGAGTATCCGGGGCTCAACGGCACCATGAG
>Ga0310812_10000888_pt1 | contig 10530 bp, 7 predicted proteins | sample NN3metagenome_FD_205747 | JGI IMG/M metagenome (GOLD analysis project Ga0310812, IMG submission 205747) | Soil microbial communities from experimental microcosm in Duke University, North Carolina, United States - NN3 | ecosystem: Engineered > Artificial ecosystem > Soil microcosm > Unclassified ...
GTCAAAAGCGCCAGCTCCGCACAATGGTCCCGCTCGAGCGGTGCGCTTTCATCACGACGGCGCGTGACGCTGGCCGGCGTGTCTCGGCCGGCGCCTCAGCCAGGGACGGCCGAACGCGGACTGGCTCTGCTGGGCGAATCCGCGGGGCAGTGCGGGCAGGCGAGCGGATGCGTCGTCTGCGGCTAAACTACCGAGCCAAAAACGCCCGGGAACGTCGAACATGCCGATACGGTGTCTGCTGCTCATCGCTTCGCTCGGCCTCGTGACCTCTACGCCGTTCGCCGCGACCGTCGATGAAATCGTCGCCAAGCATATCGAGGCCCGTGGGGGCGCCGAAAAGATGAAGGCCATCGGGAGCCTGCAACTCACGGGCAAGCTCGAGGTTTTCGGGGAGTTCACCGCGGAGTTTTCCCTGATTCGACGGATCAAGCGACCAGGCCAGATGCGCACGGATGCGACGCTCCAGGGACTGACCGCGGTGCGCGCCTGGGATGGACACGAAGGGTGGGCGATCTCGCCGCTGTTCGGCCGCAAGGATCCCGAGAGGATCTCGACGGACGAAAGCAAGGAGCTTGTCGATGTCGCAGACCTCGACGGCCCGCTGGTCGACAGCGCGAGCAAGGGCGAGCGCATCGACTATCTGGGCATGGAAGACGTCGACGGAACCGAGGCGCACAAACTCCGGGTCACGACTAAGGACGGCGACGTGCAGTACGTCTACCTGGATCCCGACTACTACCTCGTCATCCGCATCCTCTATCAGCGCTCGATACGCGGTGCCCAACTGGAGACCGAAACCGACTTCGGCAACTACGAAAAGGTGAACGGAGTTTACTTTCCGTTTTCCATCGACTCGGGACCGAAGGACGGCGCCAAGACGCGGAGAATCACCATCGAGAAGGCGGAAGCCAACATTCCGCTGAGCGATGCCGTGTTCCGGTTTCCGGCGTCCGCGAAATGAGCGCCCATCGCGGAGCGCGCTGCGCGGTGTTGGCGGGATGCCTGTCGATCGCTGGCGTCGCGTCCGCTGCCGACGTGGCTGCACCGATCGACAGTGCAACCGTCTCGGGCCTGGGCATCCGCAATATCGGCTCGGCGACGATGAGCGGCCGCATCGCCGCGGTAACCGGAAGAGTCGATCCCGACGGAAAGGTGACCCTCTACATCGGAGCGGCGAGCGGCGGCGTCTGGCGTTCCTTCGACGCGGGTACGACGTTCAAACCCGTGTTCGACCGGCAACCCGTGCAGTCGATCGGTGCCATCGCGATCGATCCTTCGCGGCCGAAAACGGTCTGGGTCGGCACCGGCGAAGCATGGACCCGCAATTCGGTCTCGATCGGAGACGGCATCTACAAATCCACCGACAACGGGGACACGTGGACGCACATGGGCCTCGCCGAGTCGGAGCGCATCGCGCAGATCATCGTCAACCCGATGAACGGCGACGTCGTCTACGCCTGCGTGCCGGGAAAACTCTGGAGCGACTCCGCCGAGCGCGGGCTCTACAAGACCGCCGATGGCGGAGCGACGTGGACGCTCGTCCTGAAAGGTGACAATCTTTCCACCGGCTGCTCGTCGATCGCCATGGATCCGCAGCGGCCCGACCGGATCTTCGCGGCGCTGTGGGACTTTCGGCGCGCAGGCTGGACCTTTCGTTCCGGGGGCGCCTCCGCGGATGCGCCGAGCGGCAGCGGGCTCTTCGTGACCGACGACGGCGGAGCCTCGTGGCGCGATCTCGACGCCGCGACCACGAAGGGATTGCCGGCCAAGCCGTGGGGCCGCTCGGCGATCGCAATCGCGCCGTCGGACTCGAAGCGTGTGTACGTCGTCATCGAAGCGCAGCGCAGCGCATTGTTCGTATCCGACGACGGCGGCGCGACGTTCGAAGAGCGGGACCGCAGCCAGGCGATGGTCTGGCGCCCGTTCTATTTCGCCAACCTGGTGGTCGATCCGAAGCTGCCCGATCGCGTGTTCAAGACCGATTTCAGCCTGATTGTCTCGAACGACGGCGGCAGGAGTTTTTCCGAGACCAGCGCGGGTGCGCACGGCGATTGGCACGCGCTGTGGATCAACCCGCAAAACCCCGCGCACGTCGTGGGCGGAGACGACGGCGGAGCCTGGACGTCGTATGACGGAGGCAACCGCTGGTGGAAGAGCGACAACCTTCCCGTGTCGCAGTTCTATCACGTCAGCGTCGATGCCGCCGATCCGTACCAGGTCTATGGCGGCCTGCAGGACAACGCCGTCTTCGTCGGTGATTCGGCGTACCCCGGCGGAATCACCAACAGTCGCTGGGAACCTTTCCTCGGGTGCGACGGCTTCTGGGCGTTCGCCGACCCGGTCGACCCGAACTATATGTACGGCGAATGCCAGGGCGGATACAGCTTCCGGATCGACCGGCGGACGCACGAATCGCGCGACATCCAGCCCAAGGCCGGCCCCGGCGAGAAGCTCCGCTTCAACTGGAACACGCCGCTCTACCCGTCCGCCAGCGAGAAAGGAACGCTCTACACCGCCGCCCAGTTCCTGTTCCGTTCGCGCGACCAGGGGCAAAGCTGGGAGCGAATTTCCCCGGACCTCACAACGAACGATCCCGCGAAGCAGCAGCAGGAGCAATCCGGCGGCGTCACAGTCGACAATTCAGTGGCCGAAATGCACACGACCATCTATTCGGTCAGCGAGTCGCCGAAGGATGCGCGGGTGATCTGGGTCGGCACCGACGACGGCAATATTCAACTGACGCGCGATGGCGGCAAGAGCTGGACGAGCGTTGGCGGCGCCCTGCCCGGTGTCATGGCAGGAAGCTGGGTGTCGTGGGTGGAGGCGAGCCGCTTCGATGCCGCGACTGCCTACGCTGCGGTGGACCGCCACACGTTCGGCGACATGCGGGCCTACGTCTTTCGCACGACCGACCATGGCGCGACCTGGTCGCGCATCGCCGGGCCCGCGCAGGGCCTGCGCGGCTACGTTCACGTCGTCAAGGAAGACGCGATCGATCCCGACCTGCTGTTCGCCGGCACCGAGTTCGGTTTGTGGATCTCCACCGATCGCGGGACCCATTGGGCGCAATTCAGGCCCGCGAATTTTCCTGCGGTCGCCGTGAACGATGTCGCGCTGCAGACACGCGACAACGATCTCGTGCTCGCAACGCACGGACGGGGGATCTGGGTGATCGACGACATCACGCCGCTTCGTCACCTGACCCCCGACCTGCTGCAGCAGCAACTGGCGTTCGTCGCGTCGCGGCCGATTCAGCAGCGCATCAGCGCAGAAGGCGGATGGCCCGAGGGCGACGCGAAATTCACCGGCGCGAACCCTCCCGATGGCGCCGTCATTGCTTACTACCAGCGCCAGCGACACTTGTTCGGCACCCTCAAGGTGGAAATCCTCGACGCTGCCGGAAAGATCCTCGACACGCGTCCCGCGAGCAAGCACCGCGGCCTCAACCGTGTGACGTGGTCGATGCGGGTTCGGCCTCCCATCGTTCCGCCGGCGGCTCAGCTCGCGCGCAATTCGACCCGCGGACCGCGTCTGCCGCCCGGGACCTACACGGTCCGGCTCACCAAGGCCGACAAGGTCTACCAGACACCGCTCGTCATCGGACTCGACCGGCGTGCCACGTTCAGCCTTGCCGATCGCCAGGCCCAGTTCGACGCCGCCATGCGTGTGCACGGGCTGTTCGGTGACATGTCAGGGCTCCTGGCGCGCATGAACATCGCGCGCGCGACGCTGCTCGCGCGCGCGAAAGCGCTTCCGGAGGACGACCCGGTACGAAAGGAGCTGGCGAGCGTGGAGTCGAGTACCGACGCACTTCGCAAGCAGATCGTCGCCACCACGGAAGGAGGCGCGATCACGGGCGAAGAACGCCTTCGCGAGCACACCGATCTCCTCTACGGCGCGATCATGTCCTGGGAGGGCCGCCCGACTGCCTACCAGCTCGCGCGCACGGACGTCCTGCGCGCGGATCTTGCGAGAATCTCGCGCGAGTTCGATGCCTTGCTCGCGAGCCATCTTCCGCGCATCAACGACGAGCTGAAAGGCCGCGACCTGCCGCGCATCGACGTGCCGGCAAGCGTGACGCTGACCGACGGAACGTTGAGCAGCCTCGAGCAGCAGGCCGCGATTCGCGCGGCTTTCGCGTTGCACTAGCCCGGGCGGCCGAACACGGACTTGCTTTGCTCGGCGACCTCGCGGCGCAGCGCGCGCAGCCGTGTGTCGACCACCGACGCCTGGTAGAAGTCGCCGTCTTTCTGCTTGGCGGCGATTTCGAGCTGCTCGACCGCGGCCTTGAGGTTGCCCTGCCACGCGTAGTACTCGGCCTGATGGCGGTGCGCGAGCATCTGCCGGTTCTGCGCGGCGTAGGCGCGCGCAGCGAGCAGCTGCAACGGGCCGTCGTCCGGGAAGCGCGTGAGCTGCTGCTCGACGAACTTCGCCGCGTCGCCGTTGCGGCCGGCCTTGAGCAGCGCCTCGGGATAGTCGTAGACGAGCTGCATCTTGTTCGGGTAGCGCGCCACCCCCGCCTCGAAGCGCTTGACGGCGCCGTCGACGTCGCCCGCTTCGAGCAGCACGTGGCCCGCGATCGCGTCGATCATCGGATGCGCCGGCGCCACCTTCTCGAGCTTGGCGAGCTCCTTCTTCGCGCGGGCGAAGTCGTTCGTGCGCAGCAGCGACGCCACCAGGCCGTATTGAGCCGCGATCGCGTTGTTGAACTTGTGCTCGGCAAGCGCGGTGTCGAACCACTTGACCGCGTCGCGCGGCTCTCCCTGGTAGCTGCGGATCAACGCGCGAACCAGGTGGAAGTCGAGCGAATCGACGACCTGGCGATACGGATGCCCGTACGCGCGCGCCTGCGCTTCGGCGATGCGCTCGTAGGTGACCGGGTGATCGCGCAGGTACGTCGGCACGCTGCCCTCGACGAAGCGCATCGCCGTCTGCAGCCGCTGCATGAACGTCGCCATCGCGGTGACGTCGAAGCCGGCGGCGTCGAGGCGCTGGAAGCCGAGGCGATCGGCCTCGTATTCGTTCTCGCGCGTGAAGTTGATCTGATGCTGGATCGTGAGCGCCTGCGTCGCCGCGATCGCCCCTGCGGCCACATCGCCGCTCGAGGCGCTGCTGCCGCGCGCGGCGAGGATCGCCAGCGCGAGCCCGGCCAGCGACATCAGCATCGAATCCTTCTGCGCCGAAAGCGCGCGCGCCAGGTGATGCTGCGTGACGTGCGAGATTTCGTGCGCGATCACGCTGGCGAGCTCGGACTCGCTCTGGGCGAGCAGGATCAATCCGGTGTTGACGCCGATGTAGCCGCCCGGCAACGCGAACGCGTTGATCTGGTTGTCGGGCACGCCGAAGAACTCGAAATCCTGTCGCACGTCGGTCGACGCGGCGACGAGCCGATGACCGAGCTCGTTCAGGTAGTCGTTGACCTCGGGGTCGTTGATGTAGCCGCCGCTCGCGCGGAGTTGCCGCACGATCGTCTCGCCGAGCTTGCGCTCCTGCATCGGCGAGAAGTTCGTCTGCGACTCATCGCCGAGGTCGGGCAGGCGTTGCGGCGTGTACAGCGGTACCGCCTCGCTGACCGTCGCGGAACCGCCGATCGCCGGGAACGGCGCGCACGAGAGCGCCATTGCCGTCGCGGCGGCAATCACCTTCCGAAACGACGATCGGCGTGGTGCGGTCACGAGAGAAGAAGCGTGAAGGGCTGGTGCTAAGATGCCGCCCTCCCGACGGAGTTCACCGCGAAACAGCGATCGTTCATGGCGCGCTCACGCACGAAATCGACCGGCGGAACGCAAGGGCCCGGTGCGGCGAAGAACGCCGACGATCGCGCAACCGGCGCTCATTTTACCCACTTCGACGCGGCCGGGCAGGCGCACATGGTCGACGTGGGCGGCAAGGCAGTAACAAGACGTTTCGCCCGCGCGGGTGGCCGCATCGCGATGACGCCGGCGACACTTGCCATGGTTCGCGAAGGATCGGCGACGAAGGGCGACGTGCTGGGGGTCGCGCGCATCGCCGCGATACAGGCGGCGAAGCGCACGTCCGACCTCATTCCGCTTGCGCATCCGTTGATGCTGACACGCGTCGGCGTCGATTTCGCGTACGAGGCGACGGGCGTGGCGATCGAGGTGACGGTCGAGACCCTCGATCGCACGGGCGTCGAGATGGAGGCGCTCACCGCGGTGGCGGCCGGCCTGCTGACGATCTACGACATGTGCAAGGCGGCCGACCGTGGGATGCGCATCGAAGGCGTGCGGCTGCTGGAAAAGACCGGTGGGCGATCCGGCCACTTCGTGGCCGAATAACCGTCACCAGTTCCACATCGTACCGTCCTCCAGCCGATTCACCGGTAACGCGCTTGGCCGATACGGGTAGCGGGCCGCGAGCGCCTCGTCGATGTCCACGCCGTGGCCCGGTGTCGTGCCCGGGTGCAGGTAGCCGTCGGCAAACCAGTACGCGTGCGGAAACACCGCGTCGGTCTCCGGCGTGTGGCGCATGTACTCCTGTACGCCGAAGTTGTGGACCCAGGTATCGAAGTGCAGCGCCGCGCCCATGCACACGGGCGACAGGTCCGTCGCGCCGTGCGAGCCAGTGCGAACCTGGTAGAGCTCCGCCAGTTGCGCGATGCGGCGCAGATGCGTGATCCCGCCCGCGTGCACGACCGTCGTGCGGATGAAATCGATCAGCTGCTCGGCGATCAGCTGCTGGCAATCGTAGATCGTGTTGAACACCTCGCCCACGGCGATCGGCGTGACCGTATGCTGCCGGATGAGGCGAAACGCCGCCTGGTTCTCGGCGGGCGTCGGATCCTCCATCCAGAACAGCCGATAAGGCTCGAGCGCGCGGCCGAGGCGGCCGGCCTCGATCGGCGTCAGCCGATGGTGCACGTCGTGCAGCAGGTGATGCTCGAAGCCGAAACGCGCGCGGATCGCGTCGAAGAGCTTCGGCACGTGGTCGAGGTATTTCGCCGTCGACCACACGTTTTCCGTCGGGATCACGGCGTCCGCCGGCTCGTAGTAGAGCTTGTCCTTGGCGACGCCATACGTCGAGGCGAGGCCCGGGATGCCGCTCTGCGCGCGAATCGCCTTGTAGCCGAGCTCGGCGTAGCGCGCGACTTCGTCGAGCGTCTGGGCGATGTCGTTGCCGTTCGCGTGGCCATAGACCATCACGCCGTTGCGGCTCGCTCCACCGAGCAGCTCGTAGACCGGCAGGCCCGCCACCTTGCCCTTGATGTCCCACAACGCGGTGTCGACGGCGGCGATCGCGCTCATCGTGACGGGTCCGCGGCGCCAGTACGCGCCGCGGTAGAGGTATTGCCACGTATCCTCGATGCGCGCGGGGTCGCGGCCGATCAGCACCGGGATCACGTGCTCGGTCAGATAGGAAACGACTGCGAGCTCGCGGCCGTTCAACGTGGCGTCCCCGATGCCGTACACGCCTTCGTCGGTCTCGATCTTCAGCGTGACGAAATTGCGGCCGGGGCAGGTGACGATGGCGCGCGCAGCAGTGATCTTCATGGTCGTGGCCGGACGCGAGCCGGCGCGTGGTTGCGTGACGACGCGAGCACCGCGTCGATCAGATCGTGGACGAGCAGCGCCGAGCGGCCGCTGTTGGAAGGCTCGCGCCGCGCGTCGAGCGCATCCAGGAACTCGGCGAGCACATGCCGATGCGCGTCGTGCGAGAACGCCATCGGGTCGGCGCCACCGCCGTGCATCGCCTGGTCGCCGAAGGCTTCGGTGCGTCCGTCCTGCCAGTGCAACTCGAGGCGGCCGCCGGCGAGCACTGCGGTGGCGTCCATGCCGACGAGCGTGATGCGCTCGGGCGCTCCGGGATACGCGGCGGTCGTGGCATCGAGCGTGCCGAGCGCGCCGTTCGCGAAGCGCAGCGACGCGCACGCGAGGTCCTCGGTCTCCATCCGATGCAGCGGCGTCGTGCGCACGTACGCCGCCACCTCCGCGAGCGGCTCGGTGAGCGTCAGGAACAGGTCCAGTGTATGGATCGCCTGGGTCAGCAGCACGCCGCCGCCGTCACGCGCGAGCGTTCCCCGTCCCGGCTGGTCGTAATACGTCTGTGGACGCCACCACGGCACGGCGACGGATGCGGCGACGATGCCGCCGAGCGCTTCGACCCGTTCCGCCAGCGCACGCGCTGCCGGTCGGAACCGATGCTGCAGCACCACGCCGAGCGCCACGCCCGCGCGCTCGCAACACGCGACGAGCGCCTCCGCGCGCGCCGTGTCGGCCTCGAGCGGCTTTTCGAGCAGAACATGCTTGCCGGCGACGGCAAACCGCTCGACGAGCGGCAGATGCGTGCGCGGCGGCGTCAGGATGAGCGCGGCGCTTATCGACGAGTCGTCTACGAGCGCGTCGAGATCGTCGCATACGGGAAAGCCGAAGCGCTGTGCGAATGCGTCGCGCCGCTCGCGCGTCGGGCTATAACCCGCCACGACCTCCACGCGCTCGCGCAGGTCGAGCAGGCTCTGGGCGTGCGGCGGCACGGCCATGCCGAGGCCCACGACGGCGATGCGGCGGCGAGGCGAGGGGGTCACGCGCAGAGGAAAAGGAAGTGATGGTCGGGTGGCCCGGCCACTTGACCACAGTATACGGGGGAAGCTACGATCCGTCGATTGTCGGCGGGCGCCGCCGACGCGAGCATGCCTTCACCGCGCGGCCCGCGCCGCGTGCATCGTACCGGAGCGAGCGCCGTTGCCTCTGCAGGCCGTCGAACCCAAGCGCCTTTACCGGCAGATCGCCGATCAGCTCGCGCAGTTGATTGCCAGCGGCGAGTTTCCGTCGGGATCGCGGCTGCCCGCCGAGCGCGAGCTCGCCGTGTCGCTCGGCGTGAGCCGCACGTCGGTGCGCGAGGCGATCATCTCGCTCGAGATGAACGGCCTCGTCGAGGTGCGCGTCGGCACGGGCATTTTCGTGACCAATCCGCCGCCCGAGCCCGATCGCTTACCGACCGACGCGGGACCGGGTCCCTTCGAGCTGCTCGCGGCGCGCAAGCTCGTCGAGGGCGAGATCGCCGCGCTGGCCGCCAAGGTGGCGACACCCGACGATGCGCGCGCGCTGCTGCAGAGCGTGAAGCGACTCGAGGCCAAGGTGGACGATTTCGCTGCGCGCGAGGCCGAGGACCGCGACTTCCACGTGCTGCTCGCACGCGCGACGGGCAACGGGTCGCTCGAGCTCGTCGTCGAGGGCCTGTGGCAGCAGCGCGCGGGTCTGTGGGGACGACTGCAGCATCATTTCCACACGGCGGATCTCGCGCTGCGCACGATCCGCGATCACGCGGCGATTGCCGCTGCCGTCGCGGCCCGCGATCCCGACGCGGCGCGCGCCGCCATGCATCGTCACATTGCACGCGTCACGCGCGAGTTCCAGCGGGGCGTCGATAATGCGGAGAAGCTCGACCGTGACGCGCGCGAGCCGCGCGCCGCGAACAAGGAACGAAAGCCGCGGCGATGAAGAGTCAACCCCCGTCCGCGGTGGACGCCGATCGATGAAGCTCGAACGGGCGCATGCCCATACAGGAGGATGTTCATGAAGCGTAGCAGCGTGCATTCGCAGGAGCGGCGCCGCGTGGCGCGCCGCCTGATCGCGGTCGCCGTCGCGGCGGCGGCCGGCGTGGCGTTCGGCACCGGCAGCGTGCTGGCGCAGGCCCCGAAGAGCCCGGTCACGCTCAATATCAGCGACCCAGCGGGGGATCTCGCGCTGACACAGGCGGCCATCGATGCGTATCAAAAGAAGCATCCGGAAATGCTCGCCAAGATAAACATTGTCCGCGCAACCGCGCCTGAATTGCCTGGCAAGCTCAAGGCAATGCAAGGGGCCGGCCGCAGCGATATCGATCTGGTGCTCACGGGCACCGACTTCCTTGCCGCCGGCATCGAGCAAGGCTTGCTCACGAAGCTGTTGCCCGAATACGCGTCCAAATTTCCGAACCTGACAGCGAACTATCAGCCTGCAGCGGCCAAGATGCAGGAGCTCGCGCAAGGTTACGGAATAGAAGTCACGTTCATGCCCGCCGGACCCCTGCTCGAGTACAACCCGGCAAAAGTGAAGCAGGTACCGACGACGCCGCAGGAGCTGCTCGCGTGGTGCAAGGCGAATCCGAATCGCCTGATCTATGCGCGTCCGGCCAATTCCGGCCCGGGGCGCACATTCATCATGGGATTGCCCTACATCCTGGGCGACAAGAACCCGAAGGACCCGGTGAACGGCTGGGAAAAGACCTGGGCGTTTCTGAAGGAGCTCAACTCGTGCATCGAGTATTACCCGACCGGGACGGGCGCCGTGATGAAGGAACTCGGCGAAGGTTCGCGCGACATGACGGTTACGATGACGGGTTGGGATCTGAATCCGCGTATCCTCGGCATCGTGCCGAAGGAGTACAAGGTGGCGCCGTTCAAGGGCATGACGTGGGTCAACGACGCGCACTACATGGTGATGCCGAAGGGCGTGGCACCTGAGAAGATTCCGGTCATCCTCGACTTGATGGCGTTTCTGTTGACGCCGGAGGCCCAAGCCTACACGTACG
>Ga0310812_10000893_pt1 | contig 10514 bp, 8 predicted proteins | sample NN3metagenome_FD_205747 | JGI IMG/M metagenome (GOLD analysis project Ga0310812, IMG submission 205747) | Soil microbial communities from experimental microcosm in Duke University, North Carolina, United States - NN3 | ecosystem: Engineered > Artificial ecosystem > Soil microcosm > Unclassified ...
AAGACGGCTCGGTGCTCGGAAAGATCGATCTCGGCGGCGTGCCGGAGCAGACGGTGTCGGACGGGAAGGGAACGCTCTACGCGGTGTTGCAGGATTCGGCGGGGAGCGTGGCGGTCGTCGATCAGAAAACGATGAAGACGACGGCGCATTATCCCTTTGGCGACATTGGCCGATGCAACGGCCTCGCGATCGACGTGAAGAACAAGGTGCTGTTCGCGGCGTGCGCCGCGTCGCGAACCGCCGGCCAGCCGCCCCAGCCGGTGATGGTCATTCTCAGCGCGACGGACGGGAAGATCATCACGACGCTGCCGCTCGCGGGCTCATCGGACGGCGCGGCGTTCAATCCGCAGACGATGGAAGCGTTCAGCTCGCAGGGGAACGGCACGCTCACCGTGATCAAGGAAAAGAGCCCGACCACGTTCGAGGTGGAGGAGAATCTTCAGACGATGAATGGCGCGCGGACGTTGTCGCTCGACACGAAGACCGGTCGGATCTACGTGATGAGCGTCGAGCGCGGCCCGGCTCCGGCGAACCCGCCGCCCGGCGGCCGCGGCGGCGGAGGCCCGGTCATCCCCGGCTCGTTCACGATCGTCGTCGTCGGCAAGTAGTACCAAATTCACTGCGAATGGGGTCAGACTCCAATCTTTGGAGTCTGACCCCATTCGCGGGGTTTGGGACCTGTTTGCGCTGATTAGCGCCGAGCTGGTGAGCCGGATTCGCCGAGTCGGGCGTTTTCGCCGAGTGAACGGGTTCGGGTGCGATCGTGCGTGCCCTCGGCGAATTCTTCGAGCATTTTCTTGTTGAACGCGGGAATGTCGTCGGGTTTGCGACTCGTGACGATTCCTTCGTCGGTCGCGACTTCACGGTCGACCCAATCGCCGCCGGCGTTCCGAATGTCGGTTTGCAGCGACGGCCATGACGTGACGGTTCGTCCGCGGACCGCGTTGGCCTCGACGAGGAGCCACGGGCCGTGGCAGATGGCCGCGACGGGTTTCCCCGAGTTGACGAACCGTTGAACGAACTCCACGGCGTTGCGATTGGTGCGGAGGCGATCGGGGTTCATGACGCCACCGGGCAGGAGCAGCGCATCGAAGTTGTTCGCGTCGGCTTGCTCGAGCGGTTGGTCGACGCGGAACTCTTCGCCCCAGCGGTCGTGTTGCCACGCTTTGATCGCGCCGTTCTTCGGCGATATCAGTGTCGTGCTCGCGCCCGCGTCGTCGAGGGCTTTGCGCGGTTCGGTGAGCTCGGACTGCTCGACGCCGTCGGTCGCGAGAATCGCGACGCGCTTGCCATTGAGCTTGCCATTCGCCATGTGTCCTCCGGAGAGAGTCGACGCGATTCGCCGCAAACGTCGGGCCGAATTCGATACCGGTGTCATCCGCGCGACAGCTACATGCGGTAGCTTTTCTGCACTCGCATCTCAGAGGGAAACGATGAGATTGACCATGCACGCCGGACTCACCGTCGCGGCCGTCGTCCTGCTCGGCGGCACCGCCCGCGCCCAAGCCAGTTACAAGAAGGCCATTCCCGACTCACTGGCGAAGCAGGCGAAGATCAGCGAAGAGGCGGCGGCGACGACGGCTCGCAAACGCGTCCCGAAAGGCGTCATTCAAGCGGTCGAGCTCGAGCGTGAGAACAAGAAGCTGATCTATTCGTACGAGTTGAAGGTCCCGGGCCGAAGCGGCGTGGAGGAAGTGAATATCGACGCGGTCTCCGGAAAGATTTTGGCGGCGGAGCACGAATCGCCGGCCGCGGAAAAGGCCGAGCAAGCGAAGGACAAGGCGAAAGCGCCGGTGAAGAAACCGTAGCACCCGAATGCGCGTTCTGCTCGTCGAAGATGATCCTGAGGTCGCCTCCGTCATCGCGGAGGGATTGTCCGAGTGGGGGATGAGCGTCGTGCGCGAAGCGACGTTCGCCGCCGGCCGATCGCGCGCGTTGCTGTCGAGCGGGGTGGGGGGCGCCGCTTTCGCAGTGATCATTCTCGACGTCATGCTTCCCGGGGGCGACGGCTTCGAGCTATGCCGCGTTCTCCGACAGCGCGGCGTCGCGAGCCCTGTCCTCATGCTCACGGCGCGCGACGCGGTGGAGGATCGCGTTCGCGGTCTCGAGGCGGGCGCTGACGACTACCTCACCAAGCCCTTCGCGTTCCGCGAGCTGGTGGCTCGTGTTCGCGCCCTCGCCCGGCGTCCGCCGACGACGCTCGCCGAGACGATCCTCATCGCCGATCTCGCCGTCGATCTCCCTGGTCATCGCGTGCGCCGGGGCCCGCGCGACATCGAGCTCACAGCGAAAGAATTCGCGCTCCTCGAGTGTCTGGTGCGTCACCGCGGACGCGTCGTCGATCGGGCGACGATCACCGCGCACGTGTGGGACGACAACCACGATCCGTTCACCAACGTGCTCGAGGTGCTCGTCCGGCGTCTCCGCCGAAAGATCGACGACGGGTTCGACGTCAAGCTGATTCACACGCTGCGCGGCGCCGGATACCGGCTCGGCGCATGACGGGAACAGTGCGTGGATCCAGCGCGTCGGGATCGCTGGCGCGTCTGCGGCGGCGACTGACCGCCTGGTACGCCCTGACCTTTCTCGCCGTCCTGGCGCTGCTCGGCATCGCTGTCTTCGCGGTGATCACCAAGCAGTTCGACCGTGAGCTCGACGCGTCGCTCGCGGCAGATGGCCACGAGCTCGCTCGTGTCAGCGCGGCACGGGCCGGTGCTGTCGCGGCGATGACGGCGTACGATCCGACGCGCGATGTTCGCATTCCAGGCCGTGAGCTCTTCGTTCTCGACAGCAACGGCCGCTCGATCGCGGCCTCGGTCACCGCGCCGCCGTGGGTCGAAGATTTCGCGCGGCGTGCATGGCGGCGAGGAGCGCCATCGGCGGCGCAGCACGAGACCGACGGACGAATTCTGCGGGCGTACGCGGAGCCCGTTCGCGCGTCGGGAGGTGGGGTGGCCGGTGTTGCCGTGGCGATCGCGGACGAGGTGGAGCTCGAGGACCGCTACACGCCGCTCATCGTCGGGTTCGCGGGAGCGTCGCTCGTCGCGCTCATCCTTGTTGCCGGCGGCGGTTGGATCATCGCGCGGCAGGCGGCCGAGCCGATCGAGCGGGCAATCGACAACATGCGCCGCTTCATGGCCGACGCGGCGCATGAGCTGCGGACTCCGGTCACGGCGATTCGAAGCCGCGCCGAGGTGGCGGTGCAGCGTCCGCGATCGTCGGAGGAATACGTGCGCGCGCTCGGTGCGATCGAGGCGGAGAGCGCGCGGCTGGGGCGGATCGTGGAGGACCTGCTCACGCTGGCGAGGGCGGACGCGCGCGAGCGAGCGTTCGAGGCCCGGCGTCTCTTTCTCGACGACGTCGCCCTCGACGCCGCCGACGCGGCGCGCGCGATGGCCGACCGCAAGGGCGTTCAGGTCGAAGTGGGCGAATTCCAGGAAGCGCCGGTGCTCGGCGACGCGAGCTTGTTGCGACAGCTCGTCATGATCTTGCTCGACAACGCGATCAAATTCACGCCGCCGGGTGGGCGCGTTCGCGTGGATGTGTGGCAGGCCGGCCCCGATGCGTCAGTGATCGTGACCGACACGGGGATCGGCATCGCGGAGGATCAGCTGCCCCACATCTTCGAACGCTTCTATCGCGGCGATCCATCGCGCACTCGGGAAACCGTTCGCGGCGATTCCGATGGCGTGGGGCTCGGCCTGTCGATCGCGCGCTGGATCGTGGACGAACACAAGGGATCGATCGCGGTGGACTCGCGGCCGGCGAGCGGGACGAGGATCGCCGTCACGGTGCCCGCCGACTCGAACGGAATGTCATCCTCCTGACAGGTCGGCGCGGCTAGGTTCGTCGCGACCACCCGACCCCGCGAATCGTAGGCCTGATTTCGGAGCGAATGGACCAAAATTCGCTTTGAGCGACCGGAGATCTTCATTCCGGACCAGGCCGATTGAAAGCGAAAGATCTCCCGAGATTCGAGCAATTTCTTCGCAACCGACTCAATCGAGAGACGTACGTCGGACTGCACCTGACGGTGAGCTTGATCGTGGCCGGGTTGGCGATCTGGCTCTCGGGCGCCTTGCTCGACGCGGTGCTCGACAACGCCACGGTGGTGCGCCTGGACATCGCCGCGGCGAATTGGATTCACTCGCGGGCGGAGCCGACGGGGCTCAGCGTCTCGGAGATCATCTCCGAGATCGGCTCGCCGACGACGATGGGTGTGATCGCGGTGATCGGCGGCGCGATCCTGCTCACGCGCGGCCGCCTCACGATGCTGTTCACTTGGATCGCGGTGTTTGCCGGCGGCGGATTGCTCGAGAAGCTGCTCAAGGCAGTGGTGCATCGCACGCGGCCGGCGTTCACGCCGACGCCGCCGGTGGAGCAGTCGCTGAGTTTTCCGTCCGGACACACGATGATGTGCGCGATCGGGATGGGCATGCTCGTGTACATGCTGACCGTGCCGCGCCACATGCCAAAGCCGTGGCGTGGAATCCTCATAGGCCTCGCGGTGTCGCTGGTGCTCGCCGTCGGCATCAGCCGCGTCTACCTCGGCGCCCATTACCCGAGCGACGTCCTCGGCGGGCTTGCGTTCGGCACCGCTTGGGTCTCGGTGTGCGTCGCCGTGGCGGGGTTGGCGCACCATCGGCGGGGGCGATCGTTGGCACGAAAGCGGCGAAAGTCGCGTTGATCCTTCGGTGGTCTGGACAGACGGGTAAGTCGACCGTTCAGTTACGCCCAATCTCAATGCCCTCAAAAGCCTCGCCCGCTCCCGCCGCCCTACACGTGCGACACGTGCCGACGGCGCGCCGATCATGATCCGGTCCACCAAGCTCCTCGTCATCGCGACAATGTTCGTCGCGGCTTCGGTCGCGCGGGCGCAACAGACGCCCGTGACGCGGGCGCAGGCACTGGAGATCGCACTCGATCGCGGCGCGCGGCTCGGCGTGGCGCGCGCGGATACCGCCGTCGCCGCGGCACAAGTGATCGCGGCGCGGGTGCGTCCGAATCCCTCGTTCAGCGCCAGCTACAGCAAGTCGGTTCCAAACTTTCACTACACATTCGACATCCCGTTCGATTTTCCGACCCTGCGGCAGATGCGGATTCGCGCGGCGCAGACGGGTCTCGAGGCGGCCAATCTCCGCTATACGCTGGCCCGCGCGATGATCGCGCTCGACGCCGACACGACGTACACGCGCGCCGTTGCCGCGCGCGAGCATCTGGCGCTGTCGCGGCGCACGGCGCTCGATGCCGACAGCCTACGACGCATGGTCGAGCGCCGGCGCGACGCGGGCGACGCCAGCGACATGGACGTGGAGCTGGCGCGGGTCACGGCGGGGCAGCAGGCAAATGCCGCGGCGGGCGACTCCTTGGAGCTCATTTCGGCGCTGCTCGATCTGCAAGCCGTACTCGGAATGCGCAGCGAGAACGTGGAGCTGCTGGCGACCGATTCGCTCGTCGCCCCTCCCGAGGCGATGACGGCCCGGCCGGTGACGCTAGGCGAAGCCGCCGCCTCACTCTCCCTCGAGTCGGCGACACTATCGGCGCGGCTGCAGCGCCGGTCGATCTGGACGACGCCGAGCCTCTCGCTCGGCTTCGAGCACGGCGATCCCGATCAGCCGGGAATTCTGCCGACGTTCGGTCTCGGCATCGCGCTGCCGTTGTTCGACCGCAATCGCGGCGGCGTCGCGCAGGCGGAGGCCGAGCGTGCGCGCGCGGCGGCGGAATTGACGCTGGCCCAGGTCGAGGCGCGCAACCAGATCGCGCACGCGACGCGCGAACGCGAGAACGCCGTGGCGCGCGTGGGGCGCGACCAACTGGTGGCGGCGAGCGCGAATCGAGTGGCGGCAATGTCGCTGACGGCATATCGGGAGGGGGCTTCATCGCTGGTGAACGTGATCGAGGCTGTGCGTACGTCGCGCGAAGTACTCGCGCAATACATCACCGATCTGGCCGCGGCGTGGATCGCGACGGCCGAGCTCCGCGCACTGGGCGCCGCGCCGCCGCGAGATCGACAATGAGAGAATCCGACATGCGAGAGCAGATCCGATGACGGGTACCCGCCGAGCCGCGATCATGGCCAGTGTGATCGTCACCGTCGGTTGCAAGGGGGGCGCGAAGCCAGCCGACGAAGAGCCGGGGCACGCGCTGGTCAACGCCCAGACCGTGGTCGTGACGCCGCAGGCATTTACCGAGACGATCGGCGCGCTCGGAACGGTGGTGGGGCGGGCCGGGCATGTGGCGACGCTGAGCGCGCCCGCCGCGGGCCGCGTCGCCGGCGTGAACGTGACCGCAGGGCAGACCGTGAGCGCCGGCCAATCGCTCATCGAATTGGACCAGGCTCCATTTAGAGCGGCGCTGCAGAGCGCGGAAGCCGCGCTCGCGGCGGCGGAACGGTCAAACGAGCGACAGCAGCGGCTGGCGCAGGAAGGGATCGTGCCGCGCAAGGATGCCGAACAAGCCGCGGCGGACCTCGCGAGGGCGCAGTCCGATGCGGTCGCGGCGCGGCGGATCGCACAACTGTCCGTCCTGCGCGCCCCGATCTCCGGCGTCGTGACCCGAATGTCGGCGACGCTCGGCGCGTCGGTCGACCCCGCGCAGCCACTGGTCGAGATATCTGATCCGCGCACGCTCGACATTCTTTTGGGTGTGACACCGACCGGGGCGGCCGATGTGCGTCCCGGAGCCAAGGTCACACTGAGCGCCGGTCAGAGCGCGACCGGCGAACCGCTGGGGACCGGCACGGTGAGCGACGTATCCAGCACGGTGGATTCGGTGACGCGAAGCGTCGCCGTCCGCGTGCGGGCGCCGACGACGAGACGCCCGCTACGGATCGGCGAAACGGTGAACGGCGCCATCGCGGTAGCGACTCGCGCGGCGGCGATCGTGATCCCGCCCGACGCGCTCGTGCCGGAAGGCGAAGAGTTCAAGGTCTTCGTCGTAGACGGGAACGGGGTCGCGCACGAGCGCGATGTGAAAGTCGGCGGTCGCAGCGCGGCGGGCGTCGAGATCATGGAAGGGCTCAAGGCGGGGGAGCGGGTGGTGACGTACGGTGCGTACGGCATGCAGGACAGCGCGAAGGTTTCGCCGCTCACGCCCGAAAAGGCGAGCCCCTCCGCCGTACCCGCGGCATCGGCCAAGCAGCCGGCGAAACCGTAATGGCCCCGTCGAAACGCTCGCTCTTCGCGCTGCTCACGGAGCAGCGGCGATTCGTGTATATGGCGACCGTGTGCCTCACCGTCGCCGGCGTCTTCGCCGCCTTCCGCTTGCCGTCGGCGATTTATCCGGAGTTGACGTTCTCGCGGATTACGATCGTCGTCGAGGGCAGCTCGCTCGGGGCGCGGCAGGTGTTGTTCAGCATAACACGCCCGCTCGAGGAAGCCGTGAGCATCGTGCCGGGCGTGATTCGCGTGCAGTCGCGCTCGATCCGCGGCAGTAGCGAGACGAACGTCACTTTTGCCCCGAAGACGGACATGGTCTTCGCGCTGCAGCAGGTGCAAGCGCGGGTCAATCAGGTGCGGACGTCGCTGCCGGGGAATCTCGACATCGAGGTGGAGCGACTGACGCCGTCGTTGTTCCCGATTCTCTCGTATAACGTGGAGGGCGGGGATCCGGCGACGCTCTACGATATCGCGCGCTATCAGATCCGGCCGCTGATCTCGCGCGTCCCCGGAGTGGGGCGCGTGGACGTGATGGGGAGCGACGTGCGTGAGATCGAAGTCATCGCCGACCCGGCGAAGCTTGCCCAACAGCAGATGACATATGCCGATCTTTCCGCGGCGATCCAGGCGTCGACCGCCGTGAACGCGGTGGGGCGAATGCCGCAGGACTACCGCCAGTATCTCATCGTGACGACGACCGAGGCGCACTCGGCGGAGGACATCGCGAAGATCGTCGTCGGGCATGGGCTGCGCGTGGGCGACGTCGCGACGGTGACCCCAGGAACCGAAGACCACACGCGGATCATCGCCGGCGACGGACGGCCGGCCGCGTTGATCAACATCACGCGCCAGGTCGGCGGCAACACGCTCGCCGTCGCCGACAGCGTCGCGAGCATCGCGGCGACGTTGTCGAAATCGCTGCCGCCCGGCGTCTTTCTTCGCCCGGTTTACGACCAGGCCGCGTTGGTCCGCGATGCGGTGAAATCGGTCCGCGACGCGATGATCATCGGCGCGGTGCTGGCGGTGATCATCCTCCTGTTCTTCTTGCGGCACGCGCGCATCACGGCGATCAGCGCGTCGTCGATCCCGATCACGATGGCGATCACGGTGTTCGTGATGTCGCTGATCGGGCAGACGTTCAACCTGATGACGCTTGGCGCGATGGCGATCGCGATCGGCCTCGTGATCGACGACGCCGTCGTGATCACCGAGAACATCGTGCGGCACGCGCATTTGCAGCCTGACCGGCAGATCGCGATTCGCGACGCGGTGCAGGAGCTGATCTGGCCGGTCACGACGTCGACGCTCACGACGGTCGTCGTGTTTCTTCCGCTCGGACTGCTGACCGGCGTGGAAGGGCAGTTCTTCCACGCGCTGTCGGTCACGCTGACGATCGCGGTGCTCGTGTCCTTGATCGTGGCGCTCACGCTCATTCCGCTGTTGAGCGAGCAGTTCCTACGCCCGGTGGATTTTGCCGATGCGGCCGCGGGGCAGACGGCGGAAGCCGAGCGGCCGGGCTTCCTCGCACGGATCGGCCGGGGCATCGATTCACTGGCCGATCGCTACGAGCGCGCGCTCGGCGCGTCGTTGCGGCATGCGCGCTGGATCATCCCGGTCGCGGCGGCACTTGTCGTCGCGGGCGTTCTCGCTCAGCGCTACGCCCCGACGGGTTTTCTTCCCGAGATCGATGAGGGGGCGTTCGTCCTCGACTACTTCAGTCCGGGCGGTACGGCGCTGAGCGAGACCGACCGCATGGTCCACATCGTCGAGCGAATCCTTTCGTCGACACCCGAGATCGTCGGCACGTCGCGGAGAACGGGCGCCGAGCTGGGACTGTTCGCGACGGAGCAGAATCGCGGCGACATCAACGCGCGTCTCAAACCCGAGAGCGACCGCGATCGCTCGACGGCCGAAGTCATCGATGAGGTTCGCGGCAAGGTGGAGGCGGCGGTGCCGCGTCTCCGGGTGGAGTTCGTGCAGATTCTGTCGGACGTGATCAACGATCTCGCCGGCGCCGCGCGGCCGGTCGAGATCAAGATGTTCGGTCCGGACATGGAGGCGCTCGAGACATACGCCAAGAAGCTCGAGCCGAAAATGTCGAAGGTGGACGGCATCGAGGATTACTTCAGTGGCGTCGCCGAGCCCGCGGCGGAAATGGAAATGACGATCGATCAGGCGGAGGCCAATCGGATCGGCTTGACGCCGTCGCAGGTGGCGGACGAGGTAGGCGGCGCGCTGCTCGGCGAGCCGGCCGGAGAGGTGAGGCTCGACGACCGAACCGTCGGCGTCCGCGTTCGCGCACCAGACTCGGTGCGCTTCAATCCCCGACTCCTCGGTTCAATCCCGGTGTTCTCGGCGCAAACGCGGGGGTCGGCGCCGCTGGCCAGTCTCGCCACCTTTCACCCGACGGAAACGCGCGCCGAGCTACTGCGCGAGAATCAGCAGCAGATGATCATGGCCACGGGGGACCTCGCCGATCGCTCGCTCGGTGCGGTAATGGCGGACGTGAAATCCGTACTCGCCGAGGTACCACCACCTCCCGGCATTCGCATCGAGCTCGGTGGACAATACGCGGGGCAGCAGTTGGCCTTCCGCGCGCTGCTGCTGGTCCTCGCTCTCGCGGCGGCGAGCGTGATCGCGGTGATGGTTCTGCAATTTCAGTCGTTCGTCGAACCCCTCGTCGTGCTGCTTGCCGCGCCACTGTCTTTCGTCGGAGCGATCGGGCTGCTGCTGATCACGGGCACGCCGCTCAACGTGTCGTCGTTCATGGGTCTGATCTTGCTCGTCGGACTGATCGTGAAGAACGGCATCATCCTGCTCGACTTCGCGCGCCATCTCATGCGCAATGAGGGGGTCGCGTTGGAGGTAGCGCTGCGCGAGGCCGCGCGGATCCGGCTGCGGCCGATTCTCATGACCACGCTTTGCACTCTCTTCGGCCTGCTGCCGTTGGCTCTCGGCATTGGGGCCGGGAGTGATCTGCAGAGGCCTTTGGCTCTGGCCGTAATCGGCGGGCTAGCTCTCTCGACGCCGATTACCCTGTTCGTGGTGCCGAGTTTGTTGGTCGCGATTCGGGGACGCGAGTTTCGGCTCGCATAGGCTCCGGAACTGCGGCGGGTCCGTGCGCTGAGGGCTCGCGGGCCGGACTGCCGCTCCGCGCGACCGCTCGGCCAATGCTGCCGATACTGCCGGCAGCATTGCACTGGGCTCGCGCTCCGGGCAGTCCGGCCCACTCGCTCGGCGCCATGTGGCGCGGTCAGGGCACACGAGCCACTGCACTCGAGGGGCGCCCGGGCAGCGTTCCATTTCTTCCGCGCGCGCTGTGCGCGCGCAGGCTACTGCTGGAACGGCAGGGCGTTC
>Ga0310812_10000895_pt1 | contig 10505 bp, 7 predicted proteins | sample NN3metagenome_FD_205747 | JGI IMG/M metagenome (GOLD analysis project Ga0310812, IMG submission 205747) | Soil microbial communities from experimental microcosm in Duke University, North Carolina, United States - NN3 | ecosystem: Engineered > Artificial ecosystem > Soil microcosm > Unclassified ...
TGGTGCGTCTGGCTCCCTGTGACTATATCGTTTAACCTGTGAGCGGACAAGGAGACCGCCGGTGAGCGTCGCATCCGATCTCGGTACGCCGCAACAGGAGCCCGCGCCCGCGCTGCGCGTGCGGGTTGCCGCCACGTCGTTCCTCGCGTTGTTCGCGATCGTTGGCGTCGCCCTCTACGGGCTGCCCTTCTATTACGATTTCATGGTGCGCGATTTCGGGTGGTCGCGCGCCCAGGTGACGTCGGGCAACGCGCTCAGCAAACTGATCGTCGGGCCCTTGCTTGGGTTCGCGGCAGGTTGGATCGTCGACCGGTTCGGCCCGCGTCGCCTCATGATCGCCGGCATCCTCATGGCCGGCATCGCGCTCGCCGGCCTGGGCTCGATCCAGTCGCTCGCCGGTTTCTACTTCTTCTATTTATTCAACGCGATCGGCTACCTTTGCGGCGGGCCGCTGCCGAATCAGGTGCTGCTCTCCCGATGGTTCACGCGGACGCGCGGCCGCGCCATGGGCATCGCGTATCTCGGAATCGGCGCCGGCGGCGCGCTCGTGCCGCTGGTGAGCGTGCAGCTCGTGCACGCGTTCGGATGGCACATCGCTCTCCGCGTGCTCGGCGCGATCATCGTCGTAGTCGCCCTTCCGTTGGCGCTCACGGTGCGCGAGTCGCCCGATCACGTCGCTCGAGCGCGAGCCGAGCCAACCGCGCCGGTCGCCGATGTACTACGCGATCCCGCTTTCTATCTTCTCGCCGTCGGCAGCATGTGCTCCATCGCCGCCGTCGGCTCGGCCAATCAGCACCTCAAGCTCTTCCTGAGCATCGACTCCGGCTACTCCCAGAGCGCGGCAGCCAGAGCGGCGTCGCTGATCCTGGCCGCAAGCCTCGTGGGTCGCGTCGGCATGGGGTGGCTCGCCGACCGCTGGGCGAAGAAACACGTCATGCTCCTCATCTACCTGCTCGTCGCCGCCTCGCTGCCGATTCTCCTTTTCGCCGCGACCGCGACCGGTATCGTCCCGTTCGCGCTGATCTTTGGCCTGGGGCTTGGCGGAGAATACATGGTGATTCCACTCATGGCCGCCGAGCTGTTCGGAGTCCGCGTGCTCGGGCGCGCCATGGGAATCGTGCTCGCGGCGGACGGCGTCGCCGAGGCGGTAACGCCGGTGCTCATTGGTCGGATGCGCGATACGTCGGGAAGCTACACAGGCGGGTTTCTGTTGCTCATCGCGTTCGCGGCGGCCGGTGCCGTCGCCATCGCGGTCCTGCCGCGGCGACGTGAAGCGGCGGCAGCGGCGCTCGTCGCGGCCCCCGAGGCGGCATGAACGAGTGCGCATGAGCGTCCAGCGAAAGAGACGGAGATCGGATGGCTGAGCGTAGGGTCGGAGTCATCATGAACGGTGTCACGGGGCGCATGGGTCTCAACCAGCACCTCGTGCGCTCGATCGTCGCCGTTCGTAAGCAGGGCGGCGTCGCGCTAGTGAACGGCGACCGCGTCATGCCCGATCCAATTCTGGTCGGCCGCGACGAGAGCCGCCTTCGGGCAATCGCCGAGGCGCATGGGCTGTCTCGCCTCACGACCGATCTCGAGGCGGCGTTTGCTGACCCAGCCGACGCGATCTATTTCGACGCCACCCTCACGAGCCTCCGCGCGGCGAATGTTCGCCGTGCGATCGCGCACGGCAAACACGTCTACTGTGAGAAGCCGTTGGCCGCCGACTCGCGCGAGGCGCTCGATCTGGCGTGCCGTGCCGCGAACGCCGGCGTGAAGCACGGCGTCGTCCAGGACAAGCTCTTCCTTCCAGGCATTCGAAAGCTTCGACGCCTCATCGATGACGGATTCTTCGGCCGCATCCTCAGCGTGCGCGGCGAATTTGGGTACTGGGTGTTCGAAGGCGATTGGGGACAGCCGGCGCAGCGGCCGTCGTGGAATTACCGCAAGGAAGCGGGCGGCGGAATCATCAGCGACATGTTCGCGCACTGGCGGTACGTGCTCGACCATCTCTTCGGCGAAGTTACCGCGGTTCAGTGCATCGGCGCGACGCACATTCCGCGGCGCGTCGACGAAGGTGGGCACTCCTACGACGCAACGGCCGAGGACGCGGCGTACGGCACCTTTCGGCTGGCGGGACCACACGGCGAGATCATCGCGCAGTTCAATTCGTCGTGGGCGGTGCGCGTATACCGGGACGAGCTGCTCTCGATCCAGGTCGACGGAACGCACGGCAGTGGAGTCGCGGGCTTGCGCGAGTGTAGGACGCAGCCGCGAACCAGCACGCCGCGCGCCGTGTGGAATCCCGACGTCCCAAATCCGCTCGATTTCTACGCCGACTGGCGCGACGTGCCCGACGACAGGGAGTACGACAACGCGTTCAAAGTGCAGTGGGAGATGTTCCTCAGGCACGTCGTCTCCGACGAGCCGTACATCCACGATTTCTACGAGGGCGCGAAAGGGGTACAGCTCTCCGAGCTCGCCCTCAAGTCGTGGGACGAGGGACGTTGGATAGACGTTCCGCCGCTCGCTCGCCCCACTGGACGATGATGAGGCACCTCGTGCTCCCGCGAGCCGACGGCACGCTGGAAGCGTTCGCGCTGCACGATCCCAAGTCGTGGCCGCACGCACCGGCGCCGTTTCGCGCCCGCATCGCCTTCGCCGCCGCACACGTCGTCTGCGATCCGCTCCGTGACGTGGACGTGCTGACGAAGCCCGCGATCGATTGGGATGCGACGCTCGCCTACCGTCGCCACCTGTGGCGCTATGGGTTCGCCGTCGCCGAAGCGATGGATACCGCCCAACGAGGCGGTGGGCTGGATTGGTCCGCGGCACAGGACCTGATCGCGCGGTCGCTGGCCGAGGCTCGTAACGAGGGCGGCATGATCGCGTGCGGTGCGGGCACCGACCACCTCTCGCCGCAGCACGCGCGGACGCTGGCCGACGTCGAGCGCGCCTACGCCGAACAAGTGTCGTTCGTCGAACGGCACGGCGGCCGAGTCATCCTCATGGCCAGCCGCGCGCTCGCCGGACGCGCGCGTTCGGCGGACGACTACGCGCGCATCTACGGTGATATCCTTCGCCAGGCGCGCGAACCGGTGATCATCCATTGGCTCGGCGACATGTTCGACCCGGCACTCGCCGGCGATTGGGGGAGTCGCGACCTCGACGCCGCGATGGACACCTGCCTCGCGATCATCGGCGAGCATCGGTCGAAGGTCGACGGCGTCAAAATCTCGCTACTCGATGCACAGCGAGAGATCGAAATGCGACGCCGGCTTCCGCAGGGTGTTCGCATGTACACGGGCGACGACTTCAACTTCGCTGAGCTCATCGAGGGCGACGCCACACACCACAGTGACGCGCTGCTTGGCATCCTCGATGCCATCGCGCCCGCGGCATCGGTGGCGCTGCAGGCCCTCGACGCGGGCGACGTCGACTGCTACCACCGAACGCTCGCACCGACGGTTCCGTTGTCGCGCCATATCTTTCGCGCGCCGACCTACGCGTACAAGACCGGCATCGTCTTCCTCGCGTATCTCAACGGACATCAGTCGCATTTCCGGATGCTCGGCGGCGCGGAAAGCGCGCGATCTGCGGTGCATCTGGCCGACATCATTCGACTCGCCGACGCCGCGGGCCTGCTCGCCGATCCGGCGCTCGCCGCCGCGCGTGCGCGTGCCGTGTTCGCCGTCGCGGGGATCACGTGACGAGCACTCCGGCGCCCTTCGTTAGCCTGGATGTCTCCCGGCTCAGCTTCAACCAGGCCACGGCCGAGCGCGCCTCGCTGGGCGAAGTCGTCGAGGCGTGCGCGCGCCACCACATTCCGTTCGTGGGGGTGTGGCGGCACAAGCTCGCCGAGATTGGACTCACGGCTGCGGCGAAGCTCGTGCGGGACGCGGGCGTGCGCGTATCGAGCGTGTGCCGTGGTGGAATGTTCCCCGCCCCGTCGCCCGCCGAACGCGCGCGACGAATCGACGACAACAAGCGCGCGATCGACGAAGCCGCGACCCTCGGCGCCGAAGTGCTTGTCCTCGTCTGCGGAGCGGCGCCCGATCGCGACATCACCGCGGGCCGTCGCATGGTCACTGACGGTATCGCGGCAATCGCGCCGTACGCCGCCGAGCGCGGCGTCCGCCTCGGCATCGAACCGCTGCACCCCGCCTTCGCCGCCGAGCGTTCCTGTATCACGACGCTTCGCGAGGCGCGTCAGCTCGCCGAGCGGTTCGACGCGACCGTCGGTGTCATCGTTGACGTCTACCACGTCTGGTGGGATCCCGAGCGGACGATCGAGATCGCGCGCCTCTCGAACCGCATCGTCGGCTATCACGTCAATGATTGGCTCGTTCCGATGACCGACGTGTTGATGAACCGCGGCATGATGGGCGACGGCAGGATCGACCTGCCGACGATTCGTGCCGAGGTGGAACGCGCCGGATACCATGGCGTCGTCGAAGTGGAAATCTTCAATCACGCGATCTGGGCCATGCCGCTTGATGATGTGCTTGCATTGACCAAGCTCCGGTTCAGTGAGTGCTCATGAACCGCGCGCGCTTTCGGAACGGAGACTCGCCATGATCGATCGCCGCAATTTCCTCGGAACATCGGCCGCCGTGCTCGTCGCCGGCTGCGTCCGCGCGCGAGCGTCGAGCGGCGCGAGCCAGTCGGCCGCGCGACTGCCGATTGGATTCTCGACGCTCGGCAGCCCCAATTGGGACTGGCTCCCGACACTCGACTTCGCAGCGGCGCACGGCTACGCGGCGCTCGAGTTGCGCGGCATACGCGATCAAATGGATCTCACGAAGGTGACCGAACTTCAGGCACCGCGATTCGCGGAGACGCAGCGTCAGCTTCTCGATCGGCACCTGGTCATCACCGACCTCGGCGCATCGGCCAACCTGCACGATCTCGATTCCGCGAAGCACGACCCGCAGATGGACGAAGCGAGACGGTTCATCGATCTCGCATCCGCGATGCGCGTACCGTACGTGCGGGTTTTCGGGAACAAGTACGTCGCCGGTGTGCCGCGCGAGCGCACGATCGAGCAGATCAGCCGATCACTCCACGGGCTCGGCGAGTACGCGCGTCCGCGAAACGTGGTTGTGCTTCTCGAGACGCATGGCGACTTCACGGACTCGCCGACGTTGCTCGAGATCATGCGCCGGGCCGACTCGCCGGGCGTGGCGCTGCTTTGGGATGCCCATCATACGTACGCTTTTGGCGGGGAGCAGCCGGAGGCGACGGTGCGCGAGATTGGCCGGTACATTCGGCACACGCATCTCAAGGATTCGGTGCCGGCAGGAGGCGATCGCAGATACGTTCTGACCGGAACCGGCCAGATTCCCGTGCGGCGCCAAGTCGACGCGCTCGCGCGCATGGGCTACCGCGGCTACTACTGCTTCGAGTGGGAAAAGCGCTGGCATCCGGAGATCGAGGAGCCCGAGGTCGCGTTTGCGCAGTTTGCGACCGTCGTGGCGGGCTACATGCGCGATGCCGGAATCCGACCGCTCATGTCATCCTGAACGCGCCGCTGTCAGCGCAGCCAGAGCAACGGTTGGCGCACCGGATAGTTGCGGACGACTTCGTCGATTGTCGGATCCGGATCGAGCCGCCTCCAGAGCGCAACGTACTTCGCCTCGCGCAATGCCAAGCCGCCAAAAAGCAGCGACGGATGGCGCACCGGCCACGCGTCGAAATACATGACGTCCGCCGGCTTCGACCACTGCTTTTTGTTCTCGATGTACGGGTACATATAGGCGAGCGCGGTTCGCATACCGCGACCATTCGCCGTCTCGTACGCCCACAGGTTGTCGCTCGGCGTAGAGAGCGCTTCGGCGAGCATGCCCATGACGTCGAGTTGGAACAGCGAGTACCCGTATGGTTTGGTTCTCCCAAGCTCTCTCGGGAAGCTCCCGTCGGCGGCCATTTGCTGAAGCAGCGTGTCCTTGTAAAACGCGCGCATGGAGCCCAGCTGCGCGGCATCGCCCGTGAATCGTGCGAACGTTGCGACCTGGAGCGCCCACGCCGCGCTGTGGTTGTTGTCCGCCTTCCGTTCATCGAGGCCGTTCTTGCTCGTCGTCATCCAGGCGACGTAGTCGCGAAACCACTGTTTGATCACCGCCAGCTCAGGCTCGCGGAGAATGCCCAGTCGTTCGAGCTCGAGCGCCGCCTGCGCGACCTCGACCAGATGAATCGTGTCGATGATGCCGGTGCCGCGCCCCGTGGTCACCCCCTTGATCGCTTGGGCATACTGGAGATTCGGATTCATTCGCGTGCTCTCCGCGACGAACCAGGCGCGCAGATGCTCGATGGCCCGACGTGCGTAGCGTTCGTCGCGCGTGATCTCGTACGCGGCGACGAGCGCCGGCACGATCTGGCTCAGCCGGCGCATCGCGTCACGGTGCGCCACGAAGTTGTCCGGATTCGTTTCACCGTCTCGGCGGATGTACGGCTTCGTGGAGTCCGTCGGATCCGGCCACCAGTAGTCGCCTTCCGAGTAGAAATCATGCAGGCCGCCCGCGCTCCGCCCGGCGCGGGTCGACGTGATCGTGACCGGCGGCTCGCGGAGATAGCGATTGGCGGCCGCGATGACCCGGGGCCGTTCAATCACGGCGAGCTGGTCCCGCGTGAGCTGCGCGCTGAGCGGCGAAGCCAGAACGACCGCGGACAGGGCCGACGCAACCGCCTTAACCATGAGTTGATTCGTTATTGCGGTGGCGCCGCAGCCGTCGCGATCGATAGAGCTTGCGGCATCGGCCGCCATGCTGTATTCGCTCTCACTTAAACGATGCAACAGATTCTCAGCCCCTGCCAGATGCCGCCTCGGTTCCCAACCCTCGTTTCGCTCGCCGCTGCCGCGTGGGGCATCCTCATGCTCGCCGACCGGCCCGCCACGGCGCCCACCGGATCGCTTCCGGCGACGCCACCCTTCGTGCGGCCCGATTCACCCCCGGCACAGTCGCCCGTTGCTCCGGTGCTCACCCCGCAGGAGGAACTGACGCGGTTTCATTTGCCGCCGGGCTACCGGGCGGAGCTCGTCGCCGCCGAACCGCTCGTCACTGATCCGGTCGCGATCGACTTTGATCCTGACGGCCGCATGTACGTCGTCGAGATGCGCGGGTTCATGCGGAACCTCAGCGCTACCGGGGAAAAGCTGCCGGTCGGTCGCGTCGTCGTCCTCGAGGACACCGACGGGGATGGCCGGATGGACAAGCAGACCGTCTTCCTCGACAGCCTGGTGCTCCCCCGCGCCGTAAAGGTGCTCGAACATGGCGTTCTCGTCGGCGCACCGCCTGACCTGTGGCTCGCGCGCGATACGACGGGTGATCTCCGGGCCGACACGCGCGTGCGCGTGCGCGACGATTACGGGCCGGCGAACGGAAATCCCGAGCACAACGCGAACGGATTGCTGTGGGGCATCGACAACTGGATCCACAACGCCAACTACCCGGGCGAGTTCCGCATCGATGCCGATGGCAAGATCGCGTATCGACAGACGCCCGACGAGGGACAGTGGGGCGTGTCGATGGACGACTTTGGACGACTGTTCCGCAACAGCAACGAGGATCCACTCCACGCCGACCTCGTGCCGGCGCATTACGCCATGCGCAATCCGCATCTCGCGAACATGCGAGGCGTGTACGAGCGGTTGACGCCCAACGTCGCGGTATGGCCGGGGCACAAGACGCCGGCCGTCAATCGCGGGTACCGCATCGGCGAAACGCTTCGGCCAGATAGTACGCTTGCCCACTATACCTCGGCAGGCAGTCCTACGGCATTCGTCGGCGATCGATTGCCGGACGAGCTGCATCACAGCGTGCTCGTCACCGAATCCGCCGGCAATCTCATCGGCCGATTCATCGTCGAGGACTCGCCCGACGGCGCCGTGACCGCGAAACCGGCTTACGATCGCGCCGAGTTCATGACGGGCAGCGACGAGCGCTTTCGGCCGGTCAACCTCGCGACTGGACCCGACGGCGCGCTCTATGTGGTCGACATGTACCGCGGAATCATCGAGCACCGAGCGTATATCACCGGATACCTCGAACAGAAAATCGTCGAGCGTGGGCTCGAGGGCCCGGTCGGGTTCGGCCGCATCTGGCGCATCGTTCACACATCGATGCCGCGAGGCGACTCGCCGCACCTGTCGACGAAGAGCCCCGCCGAGCTGGTGCCGCTTCTCGCGCACCCCAACGGCTGGTGGCGCGTCACGGCGCAGCGACTCCTCGTCGAGCGCGGCGCGCAGTCCGTCGCACCGGCGTTGCGCGCCATGCTGCGTGACAATGCCGATGCGCGGGCTCGTCTTCACGCGTTGTGGACGCTCGACGGCCTCGGTGAAGCCGACACGTCGAGCGTTCGCGTCGCGCTCGCCGACAGTTCGCCCCACGTCCGCGCCGCGGCGATTCGCGTCGCTGAGCCGCATCTCGCGCGCGCGGGTGACGCCCTCCAGCCGATTGTCCTCGCCCTACTGTCCGATCGCTCGCCGACAGTGCGCCGTCAACTCGCGGCCTCGCTCGGTGAGTTGCCGTTGGCGGTTCGTGATTCGGCGCTGCTCGATATGGTCGTCCGCTACGGGGACGATCCTGTCGTCGCCGACCTCGTCGTCAGCGCGCTCTTCGACCGCGAGCTGCCCTTCCTCGAGCGCGCTCTGGCAACCAAGGGTTCGGCGCGCGATACGATCGTGCGCGCCCTCGCCGCGGCGATTACCGCCTCGCACAACGCGAGCGCGATCGAGCGAGTGCTGGAGTTGGCCGGTTCGGCCTCGCGGCCGCGCGCTACGCGCCTCGCGCTGCTCGCCGGCATTCAGCTGCCTCGCACCGCAACCGTCATCGAGTTGAGATCAAAACCGACGGCGCTCATTCGTGCTGCGACGGGCGCGGACCCCAGGCTGCGCGGCGAGGCGCGTCGTGTGACCTCGCTCGTCTCCTGGCCGGGCAAGCCGAACACCACGGAGCCGCCGCGCCCCCTCACGCCCGCCGAGCGCGCGCGATACGCGGCGGGGCAGAAGCAGTTTCTCGTCACCTGCGCACCGTGTCATCAACCGAACGGCATGGGCCGCGCCGGCGTCGCGAAGCCCCTCGTCGGATCACTGTGGGCGACAGGACCAACAGCTCGCGCGGTTCGCATCGTGCTCCAGGGCAAGGAGGGGCAGATGCTCATGCCGCCCGCCGGCAGCACGTTGAGTGACGAGCAGATCGCCGCCACGCTCACTTTCGTCAGACGCTCTTGGGGGAACGCGGCGAGCCCGGTCAGTCCTGCGGAAGTAAAGGAAGCGCGCGGCGCGACCGCCGGACGCAGCAAGCCGTGGACGGAAGCCGAGCTTTCGCGAATACGAGGCGAAGGGCCGGGCTTCACGGTTCCGCGACCCCGAGAATAGACGTCACCGCACCCGCCACATCACCACGCCGTGCGACGGCACCGCTGCGGTGAGCTCCGCCGCGCGACCGTCCACGTTCGCATGCGCCCAGAGATCGCGCACCGCAGCGTGCGACGTCACGCCAACCTCGGCCCATCGAACAGGAACGGATGCCGCCGCCGCGCCGCGGTTGAACACCGCCACGGCGTGCGACCCGTCGGCGAGCGGCCGGGTCCAGATCTCGATGTCGCCGACCGTCGATACACGGTGGCCCTGAGTCCCCCCGACATCCTGATCGATCGCGATGACCTCGCGGTTCGTGAGGATGTCGTGAACGGTCGGCGTCATCGTGCGGAGATCGTTCCCCGCGAGGAGTGGCGCGGCGAGCATCGACCACAAGCTCATATGCGTCCGATATTCGTCGTCCGTCATGCCGCCATTTCCGATCTCGAGCATATCCGGGTCGTTCCAATGGCCCGGCTTGGCGTACGACGCCAGCGAATCCTGATTGAATCCGATGCGCGACATCGACTCCCACGCGTCGCGAATATCGCCGGTCGTCCGCCACAGATTGCCGCCGACATCCGGTCCCCATTTCCAGACGTCGAGCCGTCCGTACTGACAGAGGCTGTAGATGATCGGCCGGCCCGTGGCGAGTAGTGCATCGCCCATGATCTGGTAGACCTGCGGCATCTCCTCGTCGGCGTACAGATTGCGCGCGCCGCACCAATCGTACTTCAGGTAATCGATCCCCCACGCCGCATAGGTACGGGCATCCTGCGCCTCGTGACCGTAGCTCCCTTCGTAGCCGGCGCAGGTGTTCGGTCCGGGCGACGAGTAGATCCCGAGCTTGAGTCCCTTGCTGTGGACATAGTCTGCGAGCGCCTTCATGTCGGGAAATTTTTTGTTCGTCGTGATGTTTCCTTGGGCGTCCCGCCCGCCCTCCCAGGTGTCATCGATGTTGATGTACTGATAGCCGGCGTCACGCATGCCGCTCGACGCCATCGCGTCCGCCATCGCGCGAACCGCCGCGTCGTCGACGCGGCCGGCGAACTTGTTCCAGCTGTTCCAGCCCATCGGCGGTGTGCGCGCAAGGCCATTGTCGGCGACCTTGTGGAGCGCCGGCAATGGGGTGCGCGAGGGGTAGGCTCCCTCGCTGTCCGGCACC
>Ga0310812_10000897_pt1 | contig 10494 bp, 10 predicted proteins | sample NN3metagenome_FD_205747 | JGI IMG/M metagenome (GOLD analysis project Ga0310812, IMG submission 205747) | Soil microbial communities from experimental microcosm in Duke University, North Carolina, United States - NN3 | ecosystem: Engineered > Artificial ecosystem > Soil microcosm > Unclassified...
TGCTTTGGGTCCCTGCGCGGCGCCGGGAGTGGAACTGCGGACCTACATGAGCTTTTTGCTCCCAGTCGTCACGCAATATCTCCAGTCGGCGCTGGAAGTCGAGCACGCGGCGAACGAGCTCGCCGAGCGATACGAGGAGATCAACCTTCTCTACACGATCAGCGAGATTCTCGGCCGAACGGTTTCGCTCGACGAAGCGGCGAAAACAATTCTCACCGAAGTCTCAGAGACCGTCGGCGCGCGCAAGGCGACCGTGCTCGTGCACGAGCGATCCACCGACACATTAAGGGCGGTCGCCGCGCTGGGAATAGACTTGACTACCGTTCCACCGATCCGCGTCGACGACCCGTGCAGCGTCAGCGCACGGGTTTTTCGTAGCCAACATCCCGCGTTGCTCGAGGCGGGGGAGTCGCCGTGTCCGGAAGAAGCCGGATATCGCCGCGGCGCGATGCTCTCCGTTCCGATCATGTGGACCGCGCCTGCCCCGCGCGGCGCTGAGCCGTTGGGCGTCGTCAACCTGTCCGATCGGCGTTCCGGTCAGCCATTCACCGCCGGCGATCAGAAGCTCATCGCCGCCATCGCGACGCAAATCGGAACCGCGATTCAAAATACGCGGCTGGTTCGCGCATCGGTCGAGCAGCAGCGGTTGTCGCACGAGATGCAGCTCGCGCACGAGCTTCAGATGAAGCTTCTGCCGAGTGACACGATCCTCGCTCCGGATGCCACGGTCGCGGCGCGTGTCGTTCCGGCGGAAAGCGTCGGCGGCGACTTCTACCACCTCTTCCACCTCGGCGGCTCGCGCACCGGAATCATGATCGGCGACGTCTCCGGGCACGGCTATCAGGCCGCGCTCATCATGGCGCTGACGATGAGCGCCGCGGCGATTCACTCGCAGACGACGACCGATCCCGGCGAGATGCTGAACTCTCTCGTCTCCACCGTCCGCGACGAGCTGACGATGACGGAGATGTTCATCTCAGCCTTCTACGGCGTCATCGATCCGGACGAAGGAGAGCTTCACTACGCGAACACCGGGCACCCGCATGCGTTCCTCGTCGACCGCGAGCGCGGCTTCGAGCGGCTCCCGGCGATCGATCCGCCGCTCGGCATGAACGAACAGCCGCCCGTCACGGCGCGGCGCTCGTGGCGGCGCGGCGAAGACTTGTTGGTGCTGTTCACCGACGGCGTGAGCGACGCGCGCAACCGTGCGGGCGAGCGACTGGGGGAAGAGCGCGTGATCGAGACGATTCGTGATCACCTCGACTCCGAACCCAAAGTGATCCTCGAGCGCATCGTCGAAACACTCAACGCGCACACGCAAGGCGCGCCGCTTCGCGATGACCTCACGGTCGTCCTCGTGCGCAGCTGAGCGATCGGCGCATGCCGGCGCGAGGTCGCGGTGACGGCGGCCGGATGCCGCCGATTCGAAAGAGCCTTGGCCAACACTTTCTCGACGATCCACGGATTCTCGATCGCATCGTCGACGCCGTCGAGCCGTCAACCGACGAGACGCTGATCGAGATCGGTCCGGGGCGGGGAAGTCTTACGGCGCGACTCCACGGAAAAGTCGGCCGTCTCATTCTGATCGAGTACGATCGCGCGCTCGCCGAAGCGCTGCGAAAACGTTACGCCGACGATGCGTCGGTGACGGTGGTTCAAGCGGACGTGCTCACCGTCAATCTCGCCGACGTCGCCGGCGGACCGTTCAAGGTCGTCGGAAACATTCCGTACTACATCACGACGCCGATTCTCTTTCAAGCACTCGAGCCACCGCGGCCGCGCAGCGCCGTCTACCTCGTGCAGCGTGAAGTCTCGCAACGGCTCGGCGCCTCTCCCGGCACGAGTGAGTACGGCGCGCTCTCCGTCAACGCGCAGGCACTGGCCCGCATTGAAGTCCTGTTTCGCGTCGCGCCGGGCTCGTTTCATCCGCCCCCCAAGGTCGAGAGCGCGGTCGTCCGCGTCACACCACTCGCCAATCCCGTCATCGCCGACGAAGAGCAACCGCGGTTCCGCCGGTTGGTTCAGGACGCGTTCGGCTTTCGCCGGAAGCAGATGCGTCGAGTAGTCCGTGAGTTGCTCGACGTCGACGCCACCGCCGCCGACACGCTGCTTGCGTCGGCGGAAATCGATCCCGCCGTTCGTCCGGAAGTCTTGAGTCCCGACGCGTTCGCGCGCCTTGCGCGAGCGATCAGTCGCGATTCGTCAGCGCGAAGCTGAGTCCCTCGAGCTCCATCGCCATGTTCACGGTCTTCACGGCCACGTCGGCCGGAGCGTGCAGCTGCGTCGGGGCGAAGCTGAGAATGGCGCGTACGCCGGCTTTCACCACGCGATCGACGACCTTCTGCGCCTGATCGCCGGGAACGGTGAGCACGACGATGTCCGGCTTCTCGCGCTGAATGTCCCGCTCGAGGTGCTCGATGTCGCGAACCGAGACCCCGTCCAGCTTCTTGCCGATCTTGTCCGCGCTGTTGTCGTAGGCGGCGAGGATGGTGAACCCGCGCTGTCGAAAGCCGCGGTATTGGGCGAGTGCCGCGCCGATCTTCCCGGCGCCGACGATGAAGACTCGCCATTCTTTTCCGAGGCCGAGGATCTCGCGCAGGCGGCCGGCCAGCTCGGGCACGGAATAACCGAGTCCGCGCTTCCCGAACGACCCGAAAAAGGAAAGGTCTTTGCGGACCTGAGCGGAGGTGGTTCCTCCCCGTTTCGCCAGCTCCTCACTGGAGATGGTCGACAGGCCACGGTTCTCGAAATCTTCCAGGAATCGGAGGTAGGCCGAGAGGCGCCGAACGGTGGAGTCAGCGATGCGTTTCACGAGATGCGTAAGGCTTGTGAATTCATTCACAAGTTAAGGGAACCCGTCCGGCTGCACCAGTTACACAGCCACCGTTAGCTTTGGCGCATGACCGCCCACGTGTCGTCGGAAATCGGACGGATGCGCGCCGTTCTCGTGCATTCGCCGGGGCCGGAGCTGCTCGCCGTAACTCCAAGCAACCGGGCCGATTACCTCTACGACGACATCATCGAGGCCGAGTCAGCGCAGCGCGAGCATCGTCGTTTTATTGCCATCCTCGAGCGCTTCGCGACGGTGTTTCAGGTGCGCTCGTTACTCGCCGACATCTTGTCGACGCCCGAATCACGCGAGCTCCTCGTTCGGGAAACCATGGACATCGTTCCGTCCGAGCCGTTAGCCCGGGACATCAGCGAGCTCGACGCCGCCGCCCTCGTCAAGCTGTTGATCGAAGGGAAGGAAGAGCCGCCGGGCCCCGTCGCGAAGGCGCTCAACGAACCTGGCCACGTCCTTCCGCCGCTCCCGAACCTCTTCTTCACGCGCGACAGTTGCATGGTCGTCGGCAACCACGTGATGATCGGCTCGATGCGCTACGCCATTCGCTGGACGGAAGCGATCATCATGAAGGCGCTCTTCGTCCATCACCCGGAGCTCGCCAACTCCGGAATTCTGTACGATGGGTCAGCGGAACGCCGCGTCAACTACACCGTCGAGGGGGGCGACGTACACCCGTTGCGCCGCGATCTCGTCGTCATCGGCTTCAGCGAGCGCTCGAGCCCCGCGGCGATCGACCAACTCGCGTCGACGCTCTTTCAGCAGACCGAGGTCTGCGACGTCATCGTCGTCGTCATGCCGAAGGAGAGCACGGCGATCCACCTCGACATGATCTTCACGCAGATCGACCGCGAGTTGTGCGCGGTTTTTCCGCCCCACTTCATCGGGCCGGAACGACTGCCGGTCCTGCACTGGCGCAAAGGCGAAGCGACCATTCGCGAGCGGCCAAACATTTTCGCCGCCCTCGAGGATTGCGACATGCCGGTCGAGCCCGTGTTCTGCGGCGGCGACAGGCGAACGCTTCAGGAGCGCGAACAGTGGGCGTCCGGCTGTAACTTCGTGGCGATGCGTCCTGGCGTGATCCTCTCGTATCAGCGCAACGAAGCCACGCTGCACGAGCTCCAGCGCATGGGTTTCCGGCTGGTGACCGGAACGTCATTCCTCACCGGCGAGGAGCGAATCGCCGAGGGTGAGCGCGCCGTCATCACCTTCGAGGGCGCGGAGCTGGTGCGCGGCGGCGGTGGTCCACGCTGCATGACGCTGCCCGTCTGTCGCGACGATCCGTGGTCGTAGGCCCCACGGCGGTGACATGACGTCGGTCACGCTGGGCAACTCCGACACCCTACTCACCAGCCGGGCCGCGGATTTTCTCGCCGCGGGTCCCGCGGATGCGCAGTCGTTGATCTCGTACGTCTGCCAACTCCCCGGCGCCCCGGCGACGGTGGCCGAGCACATGGCGACGGCGCTCTTCGCGGGGCACGCGCGATTCGCGCGCGACCGCGTCGGCCGCTGGATGCTCCGCGAGGCGAGCGCCGTCGCCGACGTAGATGTCAATCGCACGCTCGACCAGGAGTCGTTCGTCGTGGTCGATTGCGAGACGACCGGTTCTCGATCGATGGCCGGCGACCGGATTACCGAGGTCGCGGTCGTCCGCGTCCACGACGGACGCGCCGAGATGATTTTCGAGACCCTGGTGAACCCGGACCGACCGATTCCTCCCGCAGTCATGGCGCTCACGAACATCACGTGGGAGATGGTTCGCCGGGCGCCGCGTTTCGCCGAAATTTGCGACCAGCTTCTCGGCGCGCTCGAGGGCAGCGTGTTCGTCGCGCACAATGCCGGATTCGACTGGCGCTTTTTGTCGAACGAGATCACGCGCGCGACGCGCCGTCCGCTCGTCGGCCAACGACTGTGTACCGTGCGAATGGCGCGGCATTTTCTCCCGCAGCTGCGCCGGCGAAATCTCGATTCGCTCAGCGACTACTACGGCATCGTGAACACGGCCCGCCACCGCGCGGGCGGCGATGCCATGGCAACGGCGAAGGTCTTCCTGCGTTTTCTCCGAGAGGCCCGCTCGCGCGATTGCGACACGCTCGACGATCTCGAGCGATTGCTCCGCCAACCCAGTCGGAAAAAGAAGCGACGCCGGCGTCCGCCCGCGATGCCGCACGGCGTCTCCGACGATCGGACCGCTTGAACACGATGATTCCTCAGCCTCTTGTCGAAAGTCGAACGATTGGACGCTTGCGCGTGCACGCCATCCAGGCCGGTGGTCAGAAGTTGGACGGCGGCGCGATGTTCGGCGTCGTCCCCAAGCCATTGTGGGAGCGGCGTATTGCTCCTGACGAGCGAAACCGAATCCAGCTCGGCATGCGCTGCCTGCTCATCGAGCATGACATCGGCTTGGTGCTGATCGACAGCGGTGCGGGGAACAAGGAGAACGAAAAGTTCTACGACATCTACGGCATCGAGAACGCCGGTTCGCCGACACAGCTCGAAGACGGCATCCGAGCGGCGGGTTTTGACCCGGCGGACGTGTCATTGGTCATCAACAGTCACCTGCATTTCGACCACGCCGGTGGAAACACGCTACGCGCCGCGGACGGTTCGATTCGCCCGTCCTTTCCCAACGCGCGATACGTGATGCAGCGCGGCGAGTACGAGTACGCCACGCATACGAATGAGCGCACCGCGGCGAGCTATTTCCCGCACAACTTTGTTCCGCTCGTCGAGGCCGGACTCGTCGATTTCATCGAGGGTGACCGTGAGATCGTGTCCGGGATTCGTGGCATCCCGACACCCGGGCACACGCCGCACCACCAAGGGCTTCTCGTCGAGTCGGACGGAGAGAAGGCTTTCTACATTGCCGATCTCGCGCCCACCACCGCGCATCTACCGCTGGCTTGGATCATGGGCTACGACGTCGAGCCGCTCGTGACGCTCGAAACGAAGCGCCGGATCCTCAAGCGGGCCGTCGACGAGGGGTGGATCGTGGTTTTCGAGCACGACGCGTCGACGGCATGGTCGCGCTTAGTTCACGACGGCAAGGTCTACGCGGCGGCGCCGAAAGAGATCGTGTAGCTCACGCCGCGTAGGCATCGACCGCCCACAAGACGAGCTGATTCACCAACGCCTCTCGTTCCGCGAGGAGTGCGGCACGACCTCCGATGTGCGCGGCACTCATTGCTTCGTCGGCGAGAAGCCGCACTCGTTCAATCACATACTGCGGCGGTTCTCCGAGGCGGCGCAGAGTTTCGGCATACGCGGTGATGCTTCCACGGAGGCGCTGGGACGCGCCGTACCCCAGCAGCGCTCGGAGATTCGCGATTTCTCGTTCTGTGCGCGTTCGATCGGGGACTCGAAGACGAATTGCCATGGCCGTCAGCGCGACGGACTGGTCTCGAAGCTCGCGTTCCCGGGCGCGGAGAGCCTCAGGCTGATTACCCTGCATCGGGCGAATCTCTCGATGGCGACGGAAGTGGCGATCGTTGGCGGTAAACATATGCCTAACCGACGTCAAATTCGCCAGTGGCGAGATCGACATCGGAGGCCGCCACGACTCCGCTTGACCTAAATTCACCTCAGCCATACATTTAACGCACAATCCGTCAAGCGGACCGTCAACGGGTCCCACCCTTTGGCCCTCGTGCTCGTCGCGAGGTGTGCTATAGGCGTCCAGTGAAAGCCGGCAACCCACGTCGTGGGCAGTCGGCCGTATGCGTGGACTCCTCAGCAGTCCGCGCATTTTTGTTTTCCCTCTTCGAGGATTTCGGTATTCAGGACACAACGAAGCGCGTGCGGGTCAATCGACAGATCCGCATCACTCCAGTTCGAGTGATTGGCTCCGACGGCTCGCAACTCGGGATTCTCGAGGTTGATGCAGCGCTGCGGATGGCCGAGGAGCAAGGCCTGGACCTGGTCGAAGTAGCCGCGACTGCCCGTCCGCCGGTCGTCCGCATCATGGACTACGGCAAGTACAAGTTCGAGATGGCGAAGCAGGCACGGATTGCCAAGAAGAAGCAGCACGTGATCGAGCTCAAGGAGGTGAAGTACCGCCCCGGGATCGACGATCACGACTTCGACACGAAGACGCGGCACGCGCGCCGGTTTCTCGAAGAGAAGAACAAAGTGAAAGTCACCATGATGTTCCGCGGCCGTCAGGTCGCCCACCCGGAGCTCGGCCAGGCCGTGCTCGAGCGCGTGGCGATCGCCCTGGCGGACGTCGGAAAAATCGAAAGCGCGGGACGACTCGAGGGAAAGTCGATGACCATGATTCTCGCGCCGAAATGACGCGCTAGCGTCATCCTGAGCCGCTGGCGGCGAAGGATGCTCAAATGAGGACGTTCTAATGAAAATGAAAACCCATAAGGGCGCAAAAAAGCGCTTCAAGATTACCGGTTCGGGCAAGGTCCGCCGCTACAAGGCGTTCAAGAGCCACATCCTGACCAAGAAGACGTCGAAGCGGAAACGCCGCCTGCGTCAAGGCGGTCTCGTGGCCACGAACGGCGAAGTCAAGCACGTCAAGCGCCTGCTTCAGGCCTAACCGGAGACCGACGATGCCACGTTCCGTATCGAACGTTCCGCGCCTGAAGCGGAAGAAGCAGATCATGAAGGCCGCGCGCGGCGCTTTCGGCGCGCGCAGCAAGCTGTGGGGACCGGCGAAGGAAACCGTCGAGCGCGGCTGGAAGTACGCGTACCGCGATCGGAAGAACAAGAAGCGTGATTTCCGCCGCCTCTGGATCACCCGCATCAACGCGGCCGCCCATCAGAACGACATGAACTACAACACGTTCATGAACGGCTTGAAGCAGGCCGGGATCGAAGTGAACCGGAAGATCCTCGCGGATCTCGCCGTCCACGATCCCGCCGCGTTTACGGCGCTCGCCGACAAGGCGCGCTCCGCGTTGAACGCAGCGTAAGTTTTCGCTCGTCATCAGCGGCGGCAGCGCGACGAATATCTCGCGCTGCCGCCGTTTCGCATGCTCAGACGACGTCCGTTAATTCCCCGATATGAACCTCGATCAGTATCTGGCCGAAGCAGAAGCCATCGAACGAGAAGGCGCCGCCGCCCTCAACGCCGCGACCGACGTCGACGCGCTCGAGACGGCGCGTGTCGCGTTCCTCGGCGATCGGCAGGGCCGTGTGAAGGCGCTTCAGGAATCGCTCAAGTCCATCTCGAAGGAAGACAAACCGGCGGCCGGAAAGCGATTCAACGAAGCACGGACGCGACTGCAATCGCTTCACGACGAGCGCAAGACCGCGCTCGGACGCGCGCGCGGCGCGGGCGCGAAGGACGATCTCTCGCTTCCCGAGCGACGTACCTGGAAGGGCGCCAAGCATCCCGTCACGCTCGTCATCGAAGAGATCGAGGGCATTTTCCGCGAGCTTGGCTTCACCGTCGCACAAGGTCCGGAAGCGGAAACCGAGTGGTACAACTTCGGTGCGTTGAATTTTCCGCCAAACCATCCGGCGCTCGATGCCCACGACACGCTCTACCTCGAGGGTGGCGGGTTGCTGCGCACGCATACGTCGCCGGTGCAGATCCGCACACTTCAACGCTACGCGCCGCCGATCCGCGTGCTCATTCCGGGTACCGTGTATCGTCGCGACTTCTTCGACGCGTCGCACGCGCCGGCGTTCGCCCAGATCGAAGGTCTGTGCGTCGACGAGGGCATCAGCTTCGTCGATCTCAAGTCCACCCTGAATCACTTCGCCGAGCGCTTCTTCGGCGCCTCGCGGACGCGCTTCCGGCCGTCGTTCTTCCCGTTCACGGAACCGTCGGCCGAGATGGACGTGCAATGCGGGATTTGCGGCGGCAGCGGTTGTCCCGCGTGCAAGGGAACAGGTTGGATCGAGATCCTCGGCTCGGGCATGGTACACCCCGCCGTGCTCGAAGCGGCCGGGCTCGATTCCGAGCGGTTCACCGGCTGGGCGTTCGGCATGGGGCCGGCGCGTATTGCGATCAGCCGTTATGGAATTCCTGATATCAGAATCCTGTACGACTCGGACGTGCGATTCCTGGAGCAAATCGCCGGACCGGTCCTGAGCGGAGCCGAAGGATGAACGTCTCGTATCAGTGGCTGAAGGCCTTCGTTCCGTTCGACGAGACGCCGGTTCAGCTTCGGGACTTGCTCACCGCGCACGTGGCGACGGTCGACGAGTTGCTGGCGTTGCGCCAGGACCTCGCGCCGATCGTCATCGCGCGGGTCGTCGAAGAAGCCCCCCATCCGGACTCGGATCACCTCCATGTCACGAAGGTGGACGCGGGAACCGGGACGTTGCTCGACGTCGTTTGCGGGGCGCCGAACGTGACGGCGGGAAAAGTCTATCCGTTCGCGCCGACGGGCACCGTCATGCCGAACGGCCTCAAGATCCAGAAACGGAAGATTCGCGGCGCGATCTCCGACGGTATGCTCTGTTCGGCGCGCGAGCTCGGCCTGGGCGATGAGCAAGACGGCATCCTGGAGCTCAACGTCGATGTCCCGCCGGGGACCCGCTTCCTCGATGCGCTGCCCATCGGCGACACACGCATCGTCCTCGACGTGGGCGCGAACCGTCCCGACCTGTTGTCGCACCTCGGCGTGGCTCGCGAAGTCGCCGCGGTCACGCGGAAGCCGCTGTCGTTGCCGGAGCTTCCTGGCGTCGCCGATGTCGTCCTCGCCCGCGCCCAGCGCGCTGTTCGTTCCGCGAAGGCGGCGACGGTGAACGTCTCCATTTCGGAAGACGGCCTAGTCCGCCGCTTCATGGGCGTCGTCATCCGCGGCGTGCGCGTGGGTCCGAGTCCCGACTGGCTCGCGCGACGGTTGGAAGCAGTCGGCTCGAGGTCGATCAACAATGTGGTCGACGCGAGCAACTACGTCCTCCACGAGCTTGGCCAACCGACCCACGCGTTCGACCTCGGCAAGCTCGCCGGCCCGTCGATTGTGGTACGCCGCGCCAAGGCGGGAGAGAAGCTCACGACGCTCGATGGCTCGGAGCGCGCTCTCACGGACGAGATGATCGTCATCGCGGACGTCACGACGCCGCAGGCTGTCGCCGGCGTGATGGGCGGTCGCGATAGCGAAGTCACTGACGCGACGACCGACATCTTCCTCGAGGTTGCGAACTTCGACCCGCGTCGAATCAGAAATGCGCGCCGGGCGCTCGGCATGGCTACCGACGCGAGCTACCGGTTCGAGCGCGGTGTCGACGTCGAGGTCGGCCCGCAGGCTCTCGAGCGTGTGGCGCGACTGATCGTTGGGCTGGCCGGTGGTCGAATCGACGGCGCTCCGGTCGATCTTGTTTACGAGCCTGTGCCGGCACGCCGCGTTCAACTGCGTGAGAAACGCGTCGCGACACTTCTCGGCGCGGCCGTCGGCGGAGAAGAGATCGGCAAGCTGCTCGAAAGCGTCGGCTTCAAGGTCGGCCGGGATTTGTCGGTCGAAGTCCCATCCTGGCGTTCGGACGTCGCCGGCGAGGTCGACTTGATCGAGGAGGTCGCGCGGCTCCGCGGATACGACAGTTTCCCGCTCGAGCTGCGCCCGTTTCGGCCGACCGCCGTCGGTGACGACCCGCAATGGCTCACCGCGCGGCGCCTGCGCGACGCGTTGGTCGGTCAGGGAATGATCGAAGTGCGGCCAATGCCGTTCGTCGCCGGTGACGCCCACTACGTT
>Ga0310812_10000902_pt1 | contig 10436 bp, 11 predicted proteins | sample NN3metagenome_FD_205747 | JGI IMG/M metagenome (GOLD analysis project Ga0310812, IMG submission 205747) | Soil microbial communities from experimental microcosm in Duke University, North Carolina, United States - NN3 | ecosystem: Engineered > Artificial ecosystem > Soil microcosm > Unclassified...
CTCGCGGCCTGTTCGCACGCCGTGACGATGACCGGCGAGCTTGCCGATGCCTTCGAGCATCGCGAAGCGGGTGTTGCATCGATCGTCGCCTCGGCCGCGCGCGCGCTGGGATCGGACGTCGCCTTCTATGCCGGCGACGACGGTTTCGTCGATGCGGCCGCCGCGTGCGCTCGCTGGCGCACCGTCGCGTCGGCGAACTGGCTTGCAACCGCCAGCGTGGTCGCGCGGCACGTCGACGATGCGCTGCTCGTGGACGTCGGCAGCACGACGACCGACGTGATTCCGATAGCCGGCGGCCGCGTCGTGGCGCGCGGGCGAGACGATGCTTCGCGGCTCGCCGCGCGCGAACTTGTCTACGTCGGCGCCGTGCGCACGCCGCTGTGCGCGCTGGCCGCGCGCATCCGGTTCCGAGGCCGCGCATACAACGTGATGAACGAGCTGTTCGCGACGAGCGCGGACGTGTTTCGTCTGACCGGCGAGGTCGCGGCTGCGCACGATCAGGCTGCCACGGCGGACGGCGGCGCCAAGGACCCGCCGTCGACGCGGCGCCGCCTCGCCCGGATGATCGGCTGCGATGCGCGCGAGGCGACGGACGCGGAGTGGCTGGCGTTCGCCCGCGCGTGGCGGTCGGCGCTCGCCGCAAGGGTCTGCGAAAACGTCCGGCATGTCATCGCCGACGCTGGCCTGGCGCCGCGTGCGCCGATCGTCGGCGCCGGCTGCGGCAGCTTCCTTGCGTACGAGTGCGCGCAGCGCACGAAACGGCGCTACGTCGATTTTGCCGACATCGTCGGCGCCGCCGCAGTTTGCAGGGATGGTGCGCGCCTTTGTGCGCCGAGCGTCGCCGTTGCCCTGCTTCGTCCGGCCCGCGCATGACGTGCGTGGTCAAGATCGGCGGCAGCCTCGCGCACGATCCGCGGCTTGCGCAGTGGCTCGCACTGCTCGCGGAGGCCGGCGGCGGACGCGTGGTCATCGTTCCGGGCGGCGGCCCGTTCGCCGATCAGGCGCGCCACGCGCACGCTCGATGGGCGCTCGACGGCGTGGTCGCGCACAACATGGCCGTCCTCGGCATGGTGCAGTACGCGATGCAGATGCACGGAATGTGCGCAGCGCTCGCCTCGTGCGAGACGGCGGTTGCGATCGGCGAGGCGCTGCAACGCGGGCGCACGGCATTGTGGATGCCGTACGAGCTCGTCCGCTCGCGGGCCGACTCGCTGACGAGCTTCGACGTCACGTCCGACAGCCTCGCGGCGTGGCTCGCGGCGAAGCTCCGCGCGAGCAAGCTCGCGCTCGTGAAATCGTGCGTGATCCCCGCCGGTTGCACGCTGCGCGAGTGCGCCGCCGCAGGCATCGTCGACGCGCGCTTCCCGGACCTCGTGCGCGAAGCGGACTGCACCGTCGAGCTAGTGAACAAGCATGAACTGGGCCGCATGCGGGCTTTGCTGGGTGCTCAGCCGGAGCCGGGCAATGCGGGGGACGGCGCCGCGTAGTGCGCGGCGACCGCCGCCTGCAGCCAGCCCCACGCCTCGCGCTCGACCGGACCGGCCGTCTTGTCGATTGCGATCTGCAGGTACGCGAACTCGCTTTCGATCTTGCTGCGCGGGAGCATGTGGAGCCGGCTCACGAGCACCGAGCCTTCGATGACCGCCGCCTGCGCGCGATTGAACCCGCCGAAGCCGCGGTGCACGCGCTCGCGCACGCGCCGCATGCGCAGCACCGGGCGCGCCGCGTCGTCGACGTGCTCGCTCAACGCGAGCTCCAGGTGCCCGAGCGATTCGGCGAGGCGCACGCAGCTCACTTCGTCGGCGGCCACGCACGGCCAGTCGCGGCGCCCGGTGACGCAACCAGCGAAGATCCGCGTGTCGACCGTGAAATTGACGACGGCACACCCGCGGGCGAGCACGTTGTCGTACGTCCGCGACGGCTTGAAGGGCATCAGCACGACGAGATCGCCCTCGTAACGAATGCCCATCGGGGCCACGTGCGGATCGCCCGCTGCCGACGAAGTCGTGACGACGGTCTCGTGGATCATGCGCGGCGGCGGGCCGTCATGCGTCCGCAGGCGGCTTCGCGAGCGTGGGCCCCGGTGCGTGCCACGCGGTGAGATCCTGCGGCTCGCGCGCCACCGCGCATCCCCAGTCGAGCGGCCGGTCCTGCACGTAGCGCTTGCCGAGCTGCCACGCGATCTCCGCGCGCGCGAGCTCGACGCCGAGATAGAACGCGTGTCCCGCGTCCCCGGCGAGCGCGAGGTGCGGGTACAGCGCGAACGGATCCCGGGCGACGTGGTGGCCGTCGCGGTTGTAGACATGCAGGCCGTCGGCCGAAACCTGCACGCGGTAGCTCGGGTCGCGGATGGCGCGCGCGGTTTCGGCGATTTCGTGCGCGCTGTCGGGAAACGGGTGCTTGTCGTGCACGGTCATGAGATCGGGCGAAAACCCGGCGGGCAGCGCCTGCGCCTCGCGCGCCGCGTACATGATGCGCCGCGCGACGTCCGCCTCGCGGACCGCCCGACGCGCATGCGCGCTCACCTCGGTCGTCAGGATCGCGCTCGCGCGAAGCTCGGTCGCGATGCCCAGCAGAAGCGCGTTCATGCCGCTGGTGTCGGCTTCCGTGAGCTCGGTCACGTTGCCGATGCCGATGAAGATCTGCGTTTCGGGATAGCGGGCGCGCAACCGCAGGTATCGCGCGAGCGCGGCCGCGAGGCCGAAGGGAAGCGGATCGAGGATCGAATCGGCGAGAAAGCGGCGGCCGCGCGCAGCCATCGCGTCGATCGCGTCGTACAGCGACGCCTCGTCGGTCGGCTCGCGCGGGATGAGGATCGGCGTCGATGCGACCTCGTCGGCGACCCACAGCGTGTCGATCGTGAGCGAGAGCAGATAGTCGGCGCCGGCGCGCCCGCCGCGCACCAGCTCGCCGCTGTCGACCGAATCGACGCTGACGGCGAAGCCGTTGCCCTTCAGCGCGTGGATCGACTCCTCGAGATGCGGGAAAGGCGTCTCCGGGAGGCAGCCGAGGTCGATGACGTCGGCCCCATTCTCGCGGTGTACGCTCGCACGCGCGAGAATCGCGTCGACCGTGAGCCGCGGCGCATCGACGATCTCGGCGAAGAGCTCGATGTCGTAGCGCGAAAGGTCGACGGCGCGATCGGAACGGCGGAAGTACGCGGGCAGGTCCTTCAGGTCGTCGGGTCCGCGCTCGACCGGAATGCCATACCGTTCCGACAGCGCCGAGAGATCGCCGCGGCATCGGCCGGGCACCAGGATGCGATCGATGCCTTCGGGTCGCTCGACTCGGCGTCCGATCATGTCGGCCGTCATCAATCCGGCCACCTGGATGCCGATATCGACGACATCCCATTCGAACGGCGCCGGTGCCATGCCCGTCAGCACGTTCTCGAGGCTCCTCCGCGCGAGCCGGCCGGTCAGGAAGCGGATGCGTTCCATGCGAGCGCCAGTTCTCCGAGCCGCGATTCCAGCGCCGCCTCGAGGTCGGCGACCGAGCAGGCGACCGTGCAGTATTCGATGTGCCGCAGCCGCTCGACGTTCTCGAGCTCGACGCGTCGCGGCCGCAGCTCGACCCACTCGTGCGGCGCCTTGGTGATCACGTGCGGCTCGGTGTCGCAGGCGAACACGATGCTCGGGATCGACCGCTTGCCGGCCTGCGCGAACAGGTTCGTCGGCAGCGTGTCCGAAATGCCGTAGGCGCATTTCGCCACGGTGTTGCTGGTGGCCGGGGCGATGACGAGCGTGTGATAGATGTCCTCGTACAGCATCCCGACGGGCACCGCGCTCGCGCTCTTGTCGCGGAACACGCGGAAGCGCTGCTTCAGCAGCTCGCGTCCGATGTGGTAGAGCGGCAGCACTTCCTCGCCTGCCTTCGAGAGAAAGATGTCGACGTCCGGCAGGCGCGCGGCGAGCTCTATCGACTCCTCGACGAAATGACCCGAGCCGGTGATCGCCCAGGCGAAGCGTTGACCGCGCTCGCTCGAAGCCACAGCGGTGTTCACGGCGCCCCGAGGCGGCGGTTTGCGACGCGCGAGGGCCGTGTCTTCGTGGCGCCCGCAGGCGCTTCGGATGAGAACCGGCGTCGACGCGACACGGCGACGTCGGTCGCATCGCGGACAGCCGCGTAGATCGCCTCCACCCACGCGGCATGATCCGCCTTCATCAACGTGGCGCGCAGACCGATCGTGCGCTCGCGATCTTCGCAGAACGCGGCATCGCCGAACAGCCGCGACGGCAATTCCGCGAGCGACAGGTGAAGGTCGCGTTTCGCGCATTCGCCGCGCACGTCGAGCGCGAGCGCGCTCGCGTCGCGGGCGTCCGCCGCTCGCACCGTCCAAACGACCATGTCGAGATCCGGCTCGATCGGTGCGATGAAGCGGTCGTCCGCCGCGAGTCTTGCGTGCAACGCGACAGCGGCGGCCCGCGCGGCGCGTAGCATCGCGGCGAACTCGCCGTGCGCGACCGGGGGCAGCAGGCGCATCGTCGCCCACAGCGCCACGGCCGAAGCGCCGGGCCGCGAGCATTCGAAGCCGGTCTCGTGCGCCGGCAGGTCGTCGTCGCCGAGCGCGCAGGGCGAGCGTATGTCGCGAAAGTGTCGGCCGTCGGCCGGATCGCGAAACAGCACGCAGCTCACGCCGTATGGCTGCAGCCCGTGCTTGTGCGGATCGATCACGATCGAGTCGGCTTGCGCGAGCAGCGCGAACGTCGCGCGCGTTGCCTGCGAAAGGTTGTCGGCGAGGCCGAAATACCCGCCATACGCGGCGTCCAGATGAAGCCGGAACCCGTGGCGCTCGCGCAGCGACAGCAGCGGCGGCAGCGCGTCGACCGCGCCCGCCGCCGTGCTGCCGATCGTCGCGACGACGGTTCCGACGCCGCCGCGGGCGAGGCGCGCGGCGAGCGCTTCGCCGTCGATTCGCAGCGCACGGTCGGTGGCGATCGTTTCGAACGGCAGACCGAGCACGCCGCTCATCCTCGCGTGCGAATAGTGCGACTCCTCCGACGCGACGATGACGCCCGGATGCGTGCGGCTCGCGACCCACAGCGCTTCCGTGTTGGCGATCGTTCCACCCCCGCAGAGGTGGCCCGCGAAGCGATCCCATCCGACCATCCCTGCGATGCGCGCGACCGCCTCCCGCTCCATTCGCACGCTCGCGCGACCGCCGGCCGGCGCGTGGTTGTTCGGATTGGTCCACAGCGCGAGCGCGTACGCGAGGCGAGCCACCGCATGCGGCGGCTGCTGCATCTGGGCCGCGTAGAGCGGATGGAAGAACGGGTCGTCGCCGGCGAGGCGCGCGGCGACGTCGTTCAATACGATCGCGAGACCGTCGGCATCGACACGCGGCGGCGAAAAGGCTGGCAGATCGGCCAGTTCTCGCTCCATCGATGCGAGGGCGCCGCACAGCAGCGCCAGCGTGTCCTTGTCCAGCATGCGGGGCGTGGGATCGGCGGGCCATTGTCGCACGCGGTCGCACGGGCCGCGCGGCCGGTCGCTCGGAGCGTGGCCGACCCCGTGTGCTGGCGTATCGGCGCGCGGGCGGCTAACCTCCCGCGCATGCGCCTCCGTAGCGAGTGCTGATGGACCAAGCCGGGGTCCTCGCCTGCGGCCGGCACCGCCTGCCGCTCGACCGCGCTCGCGTCATGGGCGTGATCAACGTGACGCCGGATTCGTTCTCCGACGGCGGCGACTTCACGACACCGGCCGTGGCCGCCGCGCGAGCCTGCGCGATGCGCGAGGAGGGTGCCGACATCATCGACATCGGCGGCGAGTCGACGCGGCCCGGTGCCGCGCCCGTGTCCGATCAGGAAGAGCTCGACCGTGTGTTGCCGCTTCTCGAGCTCCTCGTGCGCGAGCCGACGCTCGCCGGAACGCCGATTTCGGTCGACACGCGCAAGCCGCGCGTGATGCGCGCGGCGATCGCGGCGGGCGCGAGCATGATCAACGACGTGAGCGCTTTCCGGGAGAACGGCGCGATCGCGGCCGTCGCGCACAGCGACGCCGGCGTCTGCCTGATGCACATGCAGGGCACGCCGCGGACCATGCAGCAAGCGCCCGATTACGTCGACGTCGTCGCCGAAGTGCGTGCGTTCCTCGCACAGCGCGCGCGTGCGTGCACCGACGCGGGCATCGCACGCGAGCGCATCGTCGTCGACCCCGGATTCGGATTCGGCAAGCGCCGCGCCCACAATATCGCGCTGCTGCGCAATCTCGATGCGTTGTGCGGCCTCGGCTTTCCGGTGCTGTGCGGCCTGTCGAGAAAGGGCGTGATCGAGGAGCGGCGACGATCGGGTCCCGCCGATCGCCTGGCCGCAAGCCTCGCTGCGGCGCTCGCGGCGGTCGCCCGCGGTGCCGCCATCGTGCGCGTCCACGACGTGCGCGAAACGGTCGACGCGCTGCAGGTGTGGACGATCATGATGGGCGGCGAGCAGCCGGCGTGAGCATCGGACGCCGTGCCGCGGCGGTGCGACGAGGCGCGCTATGTCACTTCGTCGCCGGCCTGCCGGCGAGCTCGAGCAGCTCCACAGTGTCCGAATGCCGGAATTCGCGCGCCATGTCGAGCGCGCTCTTGCCTCGGTTGTCGCGCAGATCGGCACGCGCGCCGGCGTCGAGCAGCGCGCGCACCGTCTCGGTATGCCCGTAGCCGGCGGCCCACATCAGCGCCGTCAGATCGTTGCGATAGACGGCATTGGGATCGACGCCGCCGGCGATCAGCAGCCGCACGATCTCGGTATGTCCCTCGCCTGCCGCGTAGGTGATGGCGTTCTTGCCGATACGATCGACGGCGTCCGCCTTGGCCCCCCGCGCGAGCAGCTCGCGCGCCAGCGCGGCGTCGCCTGCATAAGCGGCCGCCATCAGCGGCGTGATGCCGTTCACCGCCGCATCGTTGACGTTTGCGCCGGCGGCGAGAAGCGTGCGCGCGATGTCCGCGCGATTCTTCTTGATCGCCGCGAGCAGCGCCGATTCACCCAGACGGTTGTGTGCGTCGACGGCGGCGCCATCGCGAAGCGCCCGTTCGACGCCTGCGGCGTCTTCGTTGCGAATCGAACCCATCAGTCGCGCGTTGGCCGCGAATTCGTCGCTCTGAGCGGCGGCCGTCATGCAAACAACGAGCGCGGCGAGGGCGGCAAGCCACGTGGCGCACCCCAAACGGAGCGTGCGCGAGGCGAGACTACCCACGCCCGCGTCATCAGTTGAAAACATCGGATCTTCCCAAAGACGGAACGCCACCTTCGCCGCACGAGCGGCGATCGATTGCAAGTTGCCGGAAAACGCACTATAACGGCGTCTGCCCGCGGAACCCAAGGCCGCGACGCAACGAGTTTCCACTCGAGAACAACTCAGCAGCGAGGAGAGCGCAATGAGGAAACGCAGCAACGTGGCCGGCATCGTCGCGGCAGCCGCTGCCGGGTTCGTGATGTCCGGACATGCGCAGGCGCAGGAAACGGGCGCGGGTGCGACGACAACCGCCAAGCCGATGTCGGGCAACCTGGTCTCCATCACGCAGGCGATGCTCGATGGCGCAGGATCGGATCCGAAGAACTGGATCCATTCGAACGGCAGCTACGCGCAGACGCGCTACTACCCCGGCACGCAGATCAACGCCGGGAACGTCGGGAAGATGAAGCCGGCGTTCGTGTTCCAGACCGCCGTGCTCGAATCGATGGAAACCTCGCCGATCGTGGTGAACGGCGTCATGTTCCTGACGACTTCGTTCAATCACGTCTACGCGATCGACGCCGTCACCGGCGAGGAGTTCTGGCACTACAAGCACAAGATGGGGCCGATCACGACGTTCTGCTGCGGCCCGAACAACCGCGGCGTGGCGATCGAGGGCGACCGGCTGTTCATGGGCACGCTCGATGCAAAGCTGGTCGCGCTCGACGCGAAGACCGGCAAGGTGCTGTGGGAGCAGCAGATCGCCGATCCCGAGAAGGGCTATTCGGAAACGATGGCGCCCGCGGTCGTCGACGGCAAGGTGCTGATCGGCACGAACGGCGGCGAATACGGCATCCGCGGCTTCGTCAAGGCGTACGACGCCAAGGACGGCAAGCTGCTGTGGACGTTCTACACGATTCCCGAGAAGGGCCACGAGGGCGTGTGGGCGATGAACGACGCCACCGGCCGCGACATGAAGCGCGACATCGCCGGCGAGAAGGCCGCGCTCGCGAAGGACGCGTCGTTCTACCAGACGCTCGGTGGCGGCGTGTGGATGACGCCCGCGGTCGATCGCAAGACGAGCACCGTGTACTTCGTCGTCGGCAATCCGTCGCCCGACCTCTACGGCGCGATCCGGCCCGGCGACAATCTGTACACCGATTCGATGGTGGCCGTCGACCTCAACACCGGCCAGTACAAGTGGCACTCGCAGTACGTCGCGCACGATGTATGGGACCTCGACGCGGTGAGCCCGGTGATTCTCACGCAGGCGAAGGACGGCAGCGGCAAGGTCGTGGACGTCGCGGTCCACGGCGGCAAGACCGGGCACGTGTACGTGCACGATCGCGCGAGCGGCAAGCTCATCCGCTTCTCCGAGGCGATGATCCCGCAGGAGAACATGTGGGTGCTGCCGACGAAGGAGGGCGCCCGGATGCTGCCGGGCGCGAACGGCGGCGTCGAATGGTCGCCGATGGCGGTCAATCCGAAGCTGCACATGGCGTTCGCCGCCAACCTGCACCAGCCGATGACCTACCACGTCGAAGAAGCGCCGTATCCGGGCGGCAGCAAGCTGTGGCTCGGCGGTGCGTTCAAGACGATTCCGAGCGAGGAACAATGGGGACAGCTCGTCGCCGTGAACCTCGATACCGGCAAGGTCGCGTGGAAGCACAAGACGCCGCAGCCGCTGATCGGCGGCGTGCTCGCGACCGCCGGCGACATCGTGTTCAACGGCGAAGCGAACGGCTGGTACAAGGCGTACGACGCGCGCACCGGCAAGGAGCTGTGGAAGTACAACTGCGGCGCCGGCGTGAACTCGCCGGGCGTCTCCTACATGGTGAACGGCAAGCAGTACGTCGCGGTCGCCGCAGGCGGCAACAACCAGATCGACGCCAAGCGCGGCAACAGCGTGTTCGTGTTCGCGCTGCCCTGATCATTCCTTCAAACGCTTCGGCGGCCACTCCGGAACCGGGGTGGCCGCTTTTTTGTCCACGCCTCGACGATGCTTCGATACGCACTCCTGCTCGCATGCGCACCCGCGCTCGCACAGACGACCACGCCGCCACCGGCAGCCGCGGGCGGCGGCGTCGAGACCAGGGCGCAGGCCTGCTTCGCCTGCCACGGGCAGAACGGCAACTCGACCAACCCGATGTATCCCACGCTCGCCGGACAGAACTCGCGTTACATCTATCTGCAGCTCAAGGATTTCAAGGAGGGCCGGCGCAAGGACCCGCAGATGACGCCGATGGCCGAGCCGCTGTCGCGTGACGACATGCTGGCGCTCGCCGAATTCTTCTCGAAGCAGAAGCAGGCGCCGAGCGGCTTCAAGGCCGATGCCGACAAAGTCGCGGCGGGTCGCAAGAAATCCGACGAGGTGCTGTGCCCGATGTGCCATCTCGGCGAGTTCGTCGGCCAGAACGAGATCCCGCGCGTCGCCGGACAGAAGTACGAGTACGTCAAGAAGCAGCTCGAGGACTTCAAGGCGAGGCGGCGCACCAACGACGCGGGCAACATGACGAGCGTTGCGAGCACGCTGTCCGACGCCGACATCGAGAACCTCGCGCAATACGTCGCCAATCTCTACTGATCGTCGCGACCCTTTGCCGATGCCCGAGCCCGGCGCAGCCGACCGCACGGAAATCGACCGCCTCGTCGGCGAGCTCGAGCAGGCGGAAGCGTACGAGCAGCGGCTGCGACAGCTGATCGTCGACGTACGCGACCAGCTGGCCGCGGGCAATCACGCCGCGGCGCTGTCGATGCTCAACGCCGCGCTGTCGGACATCGATGCGGCAACCGATGTCGTGACGCCGCATCGATCGGGGTCAGAGCAATAAATCCACTTCGGGGTCAGAGCAATAAGTCCACTTCGGGGTCAGAGCAATAAGTCGACAGCGGATCGGCAAGGCTGCGTAACCGTGGCCGACTCATTGCCCTGACCCCCGATCATCCCGCGCTCTCGTCGCACGGCGCATGCGCGCAGCCGCAGCGCGAGCCCTCCGCCCGCGAGGGGCGCGCCGCCTCGCGGGCACAGTGCTCGCCACAGTAGCGCTCGCCCTGTGGCACTGTGCACTTGCACAGCGCGTGCGCGCAGCGCGCCTGCCGCGTGCTCTCGTTGATCGTCTCGCGCTGCGTGGCGGCGTCGCTCATGATGTGCTAGCAGCGCGGTCGGCGCCCGATCGTGACGCCCGGCGCGCCGCCACGCGAGCCGTCCTGCCGCGCTCGTCGGAAATGACGATCTCCACGCGCCGGTTCATCTGGCGTCCCGCGGCATCGATGGCGGCGAT